>Ga0315293_10003748_pt1 | contig 14607 bp, 14 predicted proteins | sample YL17G13_20_MG_FD_203071 | JGI IMG/M metagenome (GOLD analysis project Ga0315293, IMG submission 203071) | Sediment microbial communities from Yellowstone Lake, YNP, Wyoming, USA - YL17G13_20 | ecosystem: Environmental > Aquatic > Freshwater > Lake > Sediment | place: USA: Wyoming | collected... | reverse complement strand
CCCATGACAACTGGCACAGTTGGCTGAAAAGGTATCTCCTCCTCGATAAGAAAGCCCGTGAAAGCTATCGTAATAGGATGTGACGGGTGTGGTGGTAATTTTATATTCTTTTGAGATTCGCTCCGCTGCGTGACACTGCGGGCAGGTCGTTAAGGCGATTCGTCTCTCATTGACCGGAGAATCTGGGTCTACCTTCGCTTTAATTCCGTGGAAACCATGACAAGTCGTACAGGTGGGAGAATCACTTCTTCCCCTTGCCGCAAGAACTCCATGGACACTCTCTGTAAATTGTTTGGTAATATCTGGATGGCAAGAACCACAAGTCTGGGGAATATTCGACCGGAAGATTGTTGATTTTGGATCGATCAATGACCGCAAGCTATGGCTCCCATGGCAATTCGTACACGCGATCTCTCCCGTTTTCCCATGCACACTTTTCTTAAACTCCTCCTTAGGAAGGGCCGCTCCTAAAGCATGGCCTTTGACAAATACCGCATCCGCATGACAGCGATTACATGTCTTGTCGATGTTGGAAACGTGGGTCATGGATTTAGAATCCTTACTGGGCAGGATGTTATGTTTCCCATGACAATCATAACAATTGGCTGCCCTCTCCATCCCCTTCATGATCATCTTGGAATGAAGGCCCTGCTGATATTCTTTCTCTGCTTTCTCGTGGCAAGTCGCACAGTTCACCTTCTTGTCCGCCGCCTTCTGTCCGCCCTCGGCATGCTTGTCATCTTTAATATGGGTATGGCAGTGAGAACAGGATAGCTTTCCGTGAGCTGAATTTTTAAAAACTGGCTCGGGTACAAAAAGTGAAATGCTTTTACCCCGGGCATCTTGCTTTTTGAGCGATTCATCCTGGTGACAACCAAAGCAGAGGGAATTGTCGCTCCAGGCGACTCCTGTCATCCCCCCCAAGATCAGCCCCAGGATCAGGAAGACAGGAAAGACCCCTTCGAGGATACCCCAAGCCTTGCTTCCATCTTCTCTCCATTTCATGCGGGAACCCTCCTTGGAATGAGGAAAGGGAAAAACCCTTCTTTTTTTAAACTCTCTCTCTCAATCTTTTCAAAAGCACATTCCACTGCCGACTTGATCTCTTCCAGGTCAACCGGTTTCATGGCTTGGTAGAAGATCCCTGCCCCCCGGAGACGTTTCACCAGTCCAAGAGAAACCTCTGAAGAAATGACGATAACCTGAATTTTATCATCAATCTTTTTAAAGAGGGGGACTAAATCACAAGCCTTTACTCCTTCAATCTCATCATCGAGGAGGACGACATGGATGTTTCCTTTCCGAACCTTTCGGATCATCTCACTCACCATCTTTGCTGTCTCGACCCTGTAACCAATGCCATGGAAAAAAGTGGAGAGTGATCTGGCCCAAAGATCATCCTGGTATGCAATGAGGACGGTTTTCGACTTCATATTAAACTCCTACTCCGTCTATGTCGCCCGGATAGGCATTTCTCCCCTTCTAAGAGAGGAAAACCCCGTTCCTATGAAGGAGGAAAAGAGGATACCTGCTGGGACCAATTGGGCCAAGATCACAATGACCCCACCCGTGAAGAAGAAACAAACTCCTAATAGGCCAATTCCTCTAATTCCTCCGGCATAAGCAATTCCTAGAGAGACCAATGCGATCGCCAAGACCAGGATTAAACTTAAAAGTATCAAAATATTTTTCATTTTCCCAGACATTTTTTCCAATTCCTATTTTTCAACCGGTGCCGGTTCAATTCCAGTCAGTAGAGCCTTCTCCTCAGTAGCTACTCCCTCAGCTTCTTTTTTCCGTTTGAAGACCATGCTTGAAGACGTTCCGATGAAAGAGAAGAAGAGAATCGCTGCTGGGATCAACTGAAGAAGGACGATCACAGCTCCAATGATGATGAAAATCCATAGGGCAATTCCCGCATCCTTGAAGCTGATAGACCTTGCAAAGGCTGGTGTAACCATTCCCACAAGGAGCGGGATGATCAACCCGACCATTATTCCGGCCAACCAAGATTTTCTTCCCTTTGACATACCTCATTCCCCCTTTCTTATGGGTTCAAATTTAAATATTGCATTTCATATGCCAACGTGAAGCTAAAAAATAAATTTGATTCAATTATTTGAAATTATTGATTTTTTAAAAATTATGGAGCATGTATCTGTCGAGTTAATGTATATTTTTAATATACAATTTTTAGGATTACAATGAGCAAAAATTCACTAATTAATAGAATTGATTGATTTACTTGAAGAATAAAAAAAATATGCAATTAAATAACTAATTAAAATCCTAAGGTACGAGCTAAGATTGTGAAGGCAATAATAGGAATCAGCCAACAGAAAAAAGCAATAATAAGACAAAGGCTTACATCATCTGTCTCTATCTTTTTCACTTCCCCGTATTTGATAATTAAAATCGTTCCCAGGGCAGCAATCCCTACTACCACAATTGACCAACCCACAATCAACCATTTGAAAAAATCTGACAAAAAGAAACTCCTTGCTTAAAAGCTAAATTCCAAATGCCAAATTTCAAATGTCAAATGAAATCCAAATTTTCTAATATTAAAATTTCAATTTTTTTGCTACCTCATCTTTGAAATTGCTTTTATTTCATTTGAACTTTGGGCTTTGTCATTTGCCATTTCGTTTTCTTATTCTCCCCTAGCTCGGAGGTTATACTTTCTCATCATTGCTTGAAAATTTGGCCGTAGCATGCCCACCTCTTCGGCAGCTCTGGTGACATTCCATTGATGGCGCTCCAGGGCACTCAGGACAAACGTTCTTTCAATCTCCTCAACCGCCTTTTCCCTCACATGTTTTTTGATCTCTTTTAGTTCATCACTGGTCAGGGGAATTTGGTTTTCCAAAATCTCTTTTTCTTGTTGACCTGGAAGAATGAGATGTTCCACCCTTACCATTTCATCATCGATCATCACCACAGTCCGTTCGATCACATTCTCCAGTTCTCGAACATTTCCTGGCCATGGATACCTCATCAGTTTCTCCATTACCTCAGGGGTGAACCCTTTGATCGTCTTTCCCATCTCCTCAGCATATTTCTTAAGAAAATGGACGGCTAAGATAGGAATATCTTCCTGGCGTTCTCGCAGGGGGGGGAGAGAGATGGGAACAATATTGAGTCGGTAATAGAGATCCTCCCGGAAGGTCTCTTCTTTGATCATTTTTTCGAGGTCCTTGTTGGTGGCGGCGATGAGCCGGATGTCCACCTTTTTGGCCTTGGTTCCTCCCACTGGGGTAAACTCCCTCTCTTGCAAGACCCTGAGGAGTTTAGCTTGAATAGACAAACTGATATTCCCCACCTCATCGAGAAAAACAGTCCCCCCATCCGCCACTTCAAAAAGTCCTGGTTTGGTGGTGACGGCACCGGTAAAGGAACCTCTGACATGGCCAAATAATTCACTCTCCAGGAGATTCTCTGAAAGAACGGCACAGTCCACCGGGACAAATTGTTTCTCCCTTCTCGGACTGTTGAAATGGATGGCCCGGGCAATGAGTTCCTTCCCCGTTCCGCTCTGGCCATAGATTAAAACTGTACTATCGGTCATCGCTACCTTAGCAATGATCCGGTAGATCTCCTGCATTTTTTTGCTCTTCCCCATGATGTTGTGAAACCCATATTTTTCCTGCAATTCCTGACGCAGGTAGATATTCTCCGCCATGAGACTCTTCTTTTCGATCGCCTTCTTCACCACAATGGAGACCTCATCAGGCGTAAAGGGCTTGGGGATATAGTCGAAGGCCCCAAATTTCATGGCCTCAACAGCGGTTTCCACAGTAGAAAAACCAGTAATCATGATGATAATGGAATCGGGATACTCCTTACGGAATGTCCTTAGAACTTCCATCCCGTCAATGCCTGGCATTTTTAAGTCGGTGATGATAATATCAAAGGGGTTGGCCTTCATTTTTTCAAAGGCTTCCTTTCCGCTCAGAGCGGTTTCCACCTCATACCCCTCCTCCTCCAGAATCCGTTTGCAACTCTCGCAAACGATCATTTCATCGTCGACAACCAAAATCCTAACGTTAGACACTGCTTATTCCTCCCCCACCATTCATTTGTGATGAATAAATCTTATCACAAAAGAAAGAGGCCTTTCAATCCTCTTTCTTTGCAATTTCTCTCGGCTTTCTCAAGAATCCAATTAAAAAACTGGCAAAAAAAGAAGCAAAAGCTCCCAGCCCAAAAGCCCATCGAAACGTTCCGGTGAGATCCGCCAGATGCCCACCGATGATTGGACCCACCATGGCTCCTATCCCATAAAAAAGGGTTAATAGACCAATGACCGTTCCGCCCACCTCTTTCGGAAAATAGTCCCTTGCACAGGCAGCATACATTGGCCAGATTGGGCCATAGATAAAGCCAAACCACCCTATCCCTACCCTCAACAATGAAATATTGCCCTTGGCGAGAATGATGAAAAGAATGCTAAGCGCCAATAGTGAATGTATGATAACGAGTGACTTCGCTCTTCCGATATAATCAGAGATGGTCATCAAGACAAAACCCCCTACTATGCTTGTAAGGGCCATAATGCTGATGAAGGTCGAGGCAACAGGATATGAAATTTTCAATTCTACCACCCCATAGGTAACGATGAAATCCGAGACGATATAAGCTCCAAGAGAGATAAATAAATAGGAAGCGCCAATCAACCAGAATGTTCGTTCTTTAATAACGTCCCAATAATTGAAAGAAGTTTCAGGCGGAGGTTGGGATGGAATTGTTTTCGCAGTTTCACCCCAAGGAAGGAGTCCCAACTTCTCGGGGTCATCTCTGAGAAGTAAGAAATTTAGGGCGATCAGGATTAATCCTGAAGCTCCTAATAGGTACCAGCCCATTCTCCAACTGTAATTTTTTACGATGGTAGGAAGAATGATCCCCATCAAACCAAATCCCAATGCATAACTGGGTGAAAGAATTCCTAAGGCCAACCCTCGTTTTGTAGCTCCAAACCATTTCTGAATCAAAGCAGAAACCGGAGTCCACACCGCAGCAGCTCCTATTCCCACAATGGCATGATAGAGGATAGCTGTCGAAAGACTTGAGGCCTGCCCCATCAAAAGAGTACCTATTCCCAAAAAGAGGCAGAAGAAACTGATGACAAATCTCCCACCGACGCGATCCATGAGCCAACCCGTCAAGGGTGAGAAAAGGAGGTAGGTTAAAAAATAACCGGCTCTGATCATTCCAGCCTGAGTCATATTGATACCAAGATCTTGGATCATCTTAGGCAAAAGTACTGAATAGGCACCAATTCGAATGCTGTAGTTGATGAAGAGGGTGATAAAACTCGCTCCCAGAACCACCCAGCCCCAATGAAGTGTAAACGAATTTCTATTCTGCTCGGGTATCATCTCTTCAACAATGATAATTTCAGATTTTAGATTTCAGATTTTTAAATCCCTGCCTGTGGCAGCAGGTGCAGTTTGTTATCTTCAATCTGCAATCGGAAGAGCTCTCTTTTCCAGATCCCTCAAATCCCGCAATACGAAATCTCCGTTCTGCTCGCCAGACCGATCGAGGTAAAAAGCATGGATACCCAACGACCGGGGAACGAGATAGTCAAACTCATAGTGGTCACCGACATGGACAATCTCCTCGGGATTGGCTCCGAGGATCTCGCAGATTCGTTGATAAACACTGGCCGTCTTTTTCACCTCCTGGAAGTCAGAGGTGGCTGAAAATATCTGTTCGAAATATCTCCTGAGGCCCGTGGCCTCCATCTCCATGTCGATGAACTCTCTTCCTGCGTTGGAGGTAAGAACCAACAGAAACTTTTCTCTTAGGCATTCCAATATGTGATTAACATCTGGATAGATATTGATCTTATCGACATATCGTTCCATCAAGCCCTTCCAACTCTCTTCCAGTTGAAAAAACTGAAACCAATATTTAATGTCATACCATTCAATCGCACCCTCCCCCACTTTCAGGTATTCTTTCACCACAAAATCCTTTGCTTCCTCAAAGGAAAGTCCTGCCTTTTCCGCATAAAGCGTGGGAATACCATGTAACCAAACCCAATCGGTATATTCTGGGTCGACGAGCGTCCCATCCATATCAAAAGAAATGATCTTGGGCATCCCTAACACCAATTTCAAATGACAAAGCTCAAATGTCAAATCAAATCCAAAACCCAAATGTCAAAATTTTACAGCCAGTTGAAAAACTCAATCACAACGTTACTCCCGCAAAGGCGGGAGTCCATAAGGTATTAAAAATACTGGATTCCCACTTTCGTGGGAATGACAGAAATGGAGTCAATAGGTCTTTTCCAGCAGGCTCTTTACATTTTGACATTCATTTGACATTTGGATTTTAACATTTGGAATTATATTTATAGCAAGTAGCTATATCCTTTCTAAAACCATATCTTCTGTGGTTCGTATCTCCTTTTCCAAATCAGCGATGGCGATGGTGCGAGTCGGTAAATAGGCATGGGAAGTAAAGATCGTAACACACCTCTTATCAAACATGGTGATGGGAGCATGGGGTTGATGGGATCGGACGAGAACCTGCTTTTGATATCGTTCCATCAATCGATTGAAATATTGCCGCCCAAATTGGGGCCTTCCCCACAGATCACCCAGAATGTCCATCTCATTTTCCACAAAATCTCCCCAAACAATTCTATCCCAATTCTCATCTCCCAATTCGATCTGGTCCATTTCTTCAAGAGACTTTAAATCTGGCAGTGCGCCATGGAGGGCTAAGAGACCATTTTGAGCAGAGGCGGCAAAAGGGAATTTAGAGAAAAGGAGGCCATACTTCTTCCTTTCTTCTGTAGAAATGGAACTCCAAAAATAAACGGGATAAAACTCCTTCACCATAAATCCTTCGTGATTCCCGGTCAAAAGAAAGATCTCTTCCGGGTGTTCCAATTTCAACTCCAGAAGGTATTGGATATTCTCTTCGGAATCCTTTCCCCGGTCCACATAGTCCCCCAGAAAGACAATGCAATAAGGTTTTTTAAGGTATCGCTGGATAACCTGCTCGCTGGCATCCAGATCTCCGTGTGTATCTCCTACAAAAACAACCTTTCCTTGTGAGGGAAGATGGATCAGCCGTGGTTCCTTTTCGAATACTCTTCCTGCCTTTTCAAGAAGATCTTCCCAATCCATCTCTCTCCCATTTAAATAAAAAATCAAAGTCTATGGGTTTAAGGGTTAGGGTTAAGATGCCCGTTTCGTCAATGGGTTATAGTCTAGATGTATAAAATCTTTAAGGGTTATCGTTGTCGAAGCTCGTATCGAATCTCGTTTTCAGACGCTGGATAGTCGAGCTTCTATTTTCGAGTTTCCCGTGGTCGGGTCTTTTCGACTTGCTTCGATACGAGCATCGTCACCGTTAAACAATTTTTCGTTTAACCCTAAACCAAACTGGCTTCGTAACCTTAACCTAAAGACCATTCTTATCACCCATTGGAAATGACTTTAACATGAACTTTCCGATCCCTCGGCCCATCAAATTCACAAAAAAAGATCCCCTGCCAGGTCCCAAGGACTAACTTTCCTGACTCGACAAAGACGGTCTGAGAACACCCTAACAGACTGGCCTTGATATGAGCCGGAGAATTTCCTTCCATGTGGCGATACTGGTCCTTAAAGGGAACAATCTTGTTCAACTCCATGAGGATATCCTGGACGACGCTTGGGTCCGCATTCTCATTGATCGTGACAGCAGCGGTGGTGTGAGGAATAAAGATGATGCAGATTCCATCCTCCAGCCCTGTTTTTTTCACAGCCTCCTGGACAGAACGGGTAATATCAATAAATTCTGTTTGTATTGACGTCTTCACTTGAAAGGTCTGAATCATATTCTTGCTCACTCCTTTTGAATTGCCAACAATGATTCATTCTCATATCATATCCAATTAAGAATCTCAATAATATCTCAATATTATGTTCAATGGAGCCCCACGGGCAAGCCCGTGGTCCCCAAGAACCATATCCGCCGAAGCATGGTAGATCTCTATCTCTGGAAGCATTATTATCCGGTGTTACGCATTCCTCCACGGCCAAGGCCGTGCCTGCACGCCAGAGTGCCTGCTTTCGCCGAAACGCTTCATACAGACAGACGTTTCGGCACGCAGGCGTGGTTTCCTGCGTAGGCGGATGAATCTTATTGACTCTCCTATCTCAATTTAGTAAATTCCCATCTAACTGAGGAAGGAAAATGAAAGCTGCTCTTCGGATGTGGAAAAATACCAGGATGATTATTCTGGTAGCCGTCTGTGCAGCCATCTATGGGGCGGCGCTCATTGCCTTCAAAACCGCTATTCCTATCATCCCGGGGATCACCGAAGTTCGTGTAGCCAATATCTTCCCGATGGTGTTCGGAATGCTTTTCGGTCCAGCAGGCGCCTGGGGTACAGGGATCGGAAATCTTATTGGTGATATTTTCGGAGGCACGCTGGGACCTACCTCCATTGCCGGCTTCGTTGGCAATTTCCTGCTTGGCTACCTACCCTATACGATGTGGACTACGTTTTTCCCCTTCGCTGAAAGATCACGAGAATGGAGATCCGACAGTTGGCATAGCTGGGTAAATTACATCCTCATCGCCTTTATCTCCAGCGCTGCCTGCGCGGTGGTGATCAGCATTGCTGCAGATGCCCTGGGCATTGTGCCTTATGCCATTCTGACAAAGATCATTACCCTCAACGATACCATTGCAAGTTGGATTGGAGTTCTCCTGTTCATCTCCGTATACGGTGTCACCAAACAGCAACTCGGTCTTTTCTGGGCAGATGTGATGGATGAGAATGATATCGGCTTGCCCATGGCAGGCACCATTGGCGCATGGTTAGTCACGGTAGCTTCAGTATTTGGCATCCTGGGCGGGATGATCACTGATCTTCCAGCAACGACCATCGGCTGGGTTTGCGCCCTGGCCATCGTCATCGGCAGTCTCTTACTTTAGACATAGAAAGTAAATGTTTTTAGGCCTAGGGTTACGGTAAAACCAAAGTAGCGGAGAAAGACCGGTTATCGTTGTTGATGCTCGTATCGAATCTCGTTTTGGGACACTCGATGCTCGAGCTTCTATTTTCAAGTTTCCCGTGGTCGGGTCTTTTCGACTTGCTTCGATACGAGCATCGTCACCGTTAACCCGTTTATTGCAGACCAATGTCATGAGCCTTGCCATTTCTATTGAAGACCTGATTTTCACCTACCAGGGAAACGAACGACCTGCCCTGCAGAATATCCAAGGCCAGATTGAAGATGGAACCTTTGTAGCAGTGATGGGGCATGGGGGGGCTGGCAAGTCCACATTGTGCTACAGCTTCAATGCCCTTATCCCGAAATTTTTCCGTGGTAAATATCAGGGCCGTGTCCTGGTAAAAGGACAAGAAGTCGCCCGACATAGAGTCGCTGAGATGTCCCGCCTTGTCGGGCTGGTACTTCAAGACTTCGAAGCACAACTCTTCTCCACCAATGTGGAACTGGAAATGGCCTTCGGGCCAGAAAACCACCGTCTCCCTCGCCAAGAGATAGAACGCCGCATTGACCGTTATCTCGCCTTCGTAGGCTTAGAAAAACTTCGCAGCCGTGAACCAGCTAGCCTATCAGGCGGACAGAAACAACGTCTGGCCATCGGTTCAGTCCTTGCATTAGAACCCGAGGTCCTTGTGATGGACGAACCAACTACTGACCTCGACCCTCTTGGTCGTGAAGAGGTGCTTTCATTGGCCAAAAGCATTCGAGAAGAAGGCCGTATGCTCCTCATTGTGGACCATGAACCAGAAACAGCTGTCACTGCGGATCAAGTTTGGTTAATGCGTGATGGTCAGGTCGTCTCGCAGGGACTGCCTTCGGAAATTCTTGTAGACGTGTCTATGATGGAATCATGCGGAATCAAAACACTGCCAATGGTAAAACTATTCCATCTTTTGAACTGGCCAGGAAATCCTTTAACAGTGAAAAGAGCCATTGAACTTATCCAGAAGCGTCGCTTAACTCAACGCCGTGAACTCAAGGTCACAACAGTCTCTACTGGCCGCACTCAAGGTTCTTCGATTCTCAAGGCCGAGGAATTAAGATACATCTATCCCACACACCATGTTGAGGCGCTGCGAGGAATTGATCTGTCTATTCACGAAGGTGAATTCATCGCCATTTTGGGCCAAAATGGATCTGGCAAAACCACGCTGGCCAAGCATTTTAACGGCCTGCTCAAACCTTCTTCTGGCCGCATGCTGGTCCAGAACAAACCCACCACTGAGTATAGCCATCGCGAACTCTCACAAATAGTGGGTTATGTGTTTCAAAATCCCGATCATCAGATATTTGCCAGGACGGTTGCTGAGGAGGTGGGCTTCGGGCTCAAGATGCAAGGCGAAACTCCTAAAATGATTGAGAAGCGCGTGGCCGAGGCTTTGGAAGTAGTGGGACTCCAGGGTTATGAACAGAAGGTGCCCTTCGCTTTGACAAAAGGGGAGCGACAACGCGTGGCAGTGGCCTCTGTGTTGGCTGCTCAACCCCAAGTGATCATCCTTGATGAGCCAACCACCGGCCTTGATTATCGCCACCAACGAAACATGATGGAGATGTTAAAGCACTTAAATAAAGGTGGTCATACGATTATCATCATCACCCATTCTATGTGGGTGGCCGCTGAATATGCGGATCGGACAATTGTCATGAAAGAAGGCCGCATCCTTTCAGATGGACTCACTCGTGGGGTCTTCGCTGATGAAGCACGATTGGCTGAAGCCTCGCTATGTCCGCCTTCGCTTGTGCGGTTGAGTAATTGGTTGGGTACAAAGGCTCTCACGGTTGAGCAAATGGTCCATGAGTTACAAGGGAACAATGGAGCATTGTAAATTGGAAAATACAAAAATAAGTAATTTCCCATTTCTCATTTTCCATTTCCTATTTATAGTGGTCTCGTAAAAAGTCAGCATCACCCTTCGACAGGCTCAGGGTGAACGGTGTAACCTATTGATATTCCGTTCTGCTGAGCTCGCCGAAGCATGAGCGCTTCCTTCGACTTCGCTCAGGACATTCGGAAAAACCGTTCGCCCTGAGCCGTGAGCCTGTCGAACGGTCGAAGGGTAGACGGTTCGCTCAGCACAGGCTTTGTCGAAGCATGAACGACATACGGAATATGACTTTTTACGAGTTCATCATTTATGGGTTTATTATGAACATCTTCCTCTACCTCGACAAAAATACCTGGATGCATCGCCTTGACCCACGGACTAAGATGATCGGTGTTTTGATTGTCTTTTCCATCTGCTTGTGTTTTAACCACCCCTTATATATGGCTGCCATTAGCCTTGGCATCACATTGGTCGCTATCTCAGCTAAGGCGTTGCCAAATTTCTGGCGGCTTCGCTTTATCCTTACCCTCCTTATTCTATTCAGCATTGTGATGTGGCCTTTTTTTGTGAAAGGGCTAACCTCATTGTGGTCATGGGGATCGCTTCAGGTGAGTCAAGAATCCCTTCTATATGGTATTGCCATGGGACTTCGTTTAGCAACATTTGTTGGCACTGGTTTGATCTTTCTCTCAACAACGAGAAATGAGGAATTGACCAATGGTCTCATCCGAATGGGATGCCCCTACCCCATAGCCTTTGCCTTATCTACTGCTTTAAGATTAGTTCCCACCTTCGCCGGTGCCGGAGCGACCATCATCCAAGCCCAGGTATCCCGCGGATTAGATCTGGAATCAGGAAACATCTTTAGCCGAGTGGGTAAGTTCATCCCCCAAGCCGTGCCTCTGTTCATTTATGCTATCCGCCATACTAATCTTCTTGCAATGGCCTTAGAATCCAAAGGTTTCAGCCCTGAATCGAAACGCACCCTCTACTATGAACCTCGCATGCGTGGCATAGATTATATGGTGCTTGTCCTCCTTATATTCATCCTGGGATCATTATTATATATCCGGCTAGGATTACACCTCGGTGCGATTATACCTGGGCGACTATAATGCCCTCGCTTTCCATATGGAATAATGGAATAATGGGTTACAATAGTTATATTGATGCCGTTGTCAGGATATGGTAATTCGTCTATGATACTGGCATTGCTTAAGGACAATATTCCACCATTCCATTATTCCAGGATGGTGCGCCACTGGGACACGGGACGGAGCGAAGCGAAGTGAGGTCAAGATGATGGAACATGAAGATTCGTGCTATTTAACTCCAACAGCCATTATTGACAGCGATCATGAGAGTATTCAAGATTTTGCAACGAAAATTTCAAACGGTATGATAGACTCTGTAGAGATCGCCGTGAAGCTTTATCTTGCCGTACGCGATGGCATCCTTTATGATCCTTATTCTCCTTTTTATCTGCCTGAGCATTATCGTGCAAGCTATGTGCTCAAACGTGGTAGGAGTTTCTGTGTTCCTAAGGCCTCCCTCCTTTGTGCTTTGGGAAGGGCTTGTGGAATTCCATCGCGTATAGGGCTTGCCGATGTCCGAAATCATCTTGCCACAAAACAGCTCATTGAATTCATAGGGAGTGATCTTTTTGTTTATCACGGTTTTGTAGAATTTTATCTGGAGGGGAAATGGGTAAAAGCTACGCCGGCTTTCAACATCGATCTTTGCAAAAGGCATCATGTCCCCCCTCTTGAATTTAATGGTCGTGAAGATTCTCTTTTCCAGGCCTATAATTTACGAAATCAAAAGTTTATGGAATATGTGGCTTTTCATGGAGTTTATGCCGATCTTCCTGTCGATAAGATTTTCGCCGCGTGGGAAAAAGCTTATGGGAAGGACCGTGTCAGGAATTGGATAAAAAGGTTCGAAGAAGGAGGGGAGCGAAGTCTTTCTAACTTTGAAAGGGAAGAGGTTTTAGACAAATAAACCCCGTTAGAAATTCCAGCGGGGCGTTAACCCTACTTGGAACTATTTTAAAATCTAACCCCGCTGCAGAACAGCGGGGCATTATTTCTAACGGGGTAAACAGATTAAAATCCTTGAAATCTTACCCTGAATCAGGTATGGTGAGGTAACGAAAGGGAGGGGAATTCAGATGTCCCAAAAAAAGATTTCGGAGATTTTGAAATTGGTTGAATTCCTCAATGAGGAGGTGAAAGAGGTTTCAAAGAGATTACGCCGTGTCACACCGAAAGAGGTGAGTGAAAAATTAGGGTCCTTAGCCCTTCTCAGAGAAAAGATCCTTAACCTTCAGGTTGACCTTCCTCAAGATATAGAGAAAAAACTTTCAGAACTCTACCCCTCCATCGATAAAATCAAACAAAAACCCTCCTGAAATTCGGATTTCGCCTGCCTTCGCCGAAGCGGCTTCGCGCAGGCAGGGATTGCGCCTGCCCGCCGAACGAGTCCTTTGGCAGGCGGGGATTTCGGAATCAAATTTACTGTCTAAATCCCTTTATATTCCGCAATCTACATTCCGCAATTCAATAGAAGGCGAGGCTGGCAAAGGTGACGACGGATTGAGTCTCCGGGGTAAAGGCCTGGCCATACTTGAGAAGCTTACCCTCCTTGGCTTCGAGGGTCTTGAGTATTGAATAGATGGGTAGAAAACCGCAGATTCTCCTCCGATCTCTCTCCTTCGAAATCGATGAGAAGAACCCCTCACCATCCATCTTCTCCACATATCCCAACATCTCCTGGTCTTCTTGTGATAGGATCCTGAGTCCGTATTCACTCACTCCTTCTCGATCCCCAAATTGAAGGCCCATGTGAGAAAGATCTGCACTGGCAATATAACAAACCTCTCTCCCAAGGGATGAAACAGTCTCTTTTAAAGCATCGATGAACTGCCGGATAGGTTTGAGTTCCATCGGTGAGATTCCCTGCCCAATCGCCTCATGAATTGATCCGCTCAGGATGGGGACGATCGTTAATGGAATAGGCTCTGGGTAAAGGTATCGGAGAAAGACACACTGAAATTCAATGGAATGTTCGCTTCGGTGGACTCCTTCATCCTTAAAGAGGTCGTCAGGGCACCGAAATTGGATTGCATCAACCAACTCCTTATCTACATTCAAAGTGCCTAACGGTGTGATGAAATCCTTCCGGGTGAGGCAGAATGGATTTTCCATAGGAGTGTGGGCTGTTCCAACGATGATGAAGCAAGGAGAAGAATTCCTCTCCCATATCTCCCGGTGGGCAAAGGCATAACAGAATCCTCCCCTTTGAAAATCAATGTGGGGCACAACCACCCCCTTTAATCCATTCATCCCCTTTTTTTCTCCAAGAGACCCTGAACCATCGGACCCCGAAAAATATCCTTCAAGTTGGGCCCTCAATTTATCGGGTTCCTTTTCAAAACTCTTTCCAGCAAAGACGGCTTCCCGAAACGAAGCCTTCTTAAAATCTTCCTCTTTCTGCCTCAAGGCCCCTTGAAACCGTTCCCCTTCAAGAAAGAGATTTTCATCCAATTGGCTGATGATCTCCTGTAACTTTTCTGTATAAAGAAATTCTCCAACCCTTCTCATATATTCAGCCTGAATATCCAAGATTGAATGTTGACCATCAAAAAGGGAGACAATAAAATAAAGAGGGGGAGACAAAAAAAGGGCCTTTTCGCTGATGTTCTGCGGATCTTGAAGACAGAGCAGCGTTTGTCCAGAACTCTGGACCGGAAAGATATT
>Ga0315293_10003747_pt1 | contig 14608 bp, 10 predicted proteins | sample YL17G13_20_MG_FD_203071 | JGI IMG/M metagenome (GOLD analysis project Ga0315293, IMG submission 203071) | Sediment microbial communities from Yellowstone Lake, YNP, Wyoming, USA - YL17G13_20 | ecosystem: Environmental > Aquatic > Freshwater > Lake > Sediment | place: USA: Wyoming | collected... | reverse complement strand
GCATCACCGCCTCAAGACCACGGTCATCTACGTCACGCACGACCAGGCCGAGGCGATGACCCTGGGCGACCGTGTCGTCGTCATGAACGCCGGGCGGGTCCAGCAGGTCGCCCCGCCCCTGGTGGTTTACGATTACCCGGTCAACCGGTTCGTGGCGGGCTTCCTCGGGACGCCGGCCATGAACTTCATCCCCGGCCGCCTGGTCGCCCAGGACGGGGCCGTCTGCTTCGCCGTCGGCGAGGAGCGGGTCCGCCTGGCCGACCGCATGGCCAAGCGCACGGCGGCCTACGCGGGCAAGAGCGTGACGCTGGGCGTGCGGCCGGAGGACATAGGACACGAGAACACCGGCAAGTTCGAGGGCCGCCAGAACGTTCTGCCGGCCGTCGTCCGCGTCGTGGAGCCGCTCGGCGACGAGCAGATCATCCACGCCGCGGGACCCCTGGAGACGCCCCTGGTCTGCAAACTCGACTCCCATGTGAAAGTGGAGGTCGATCAGCGGCTGGACGTCCACTTGGCGATGAATCGGATCCACCTGTTTGACGACGTGACCGGACAGAACATCAGTCTGGAGCCTGAGCATGTAGCACAGGCCAACTAGCGACACGGTGTCGTCTGGGCGGGCGTCGGAAGTGGGGTCTGGTTGGGGGTCCCACTTTTTTGTTTGGCGCGGGCGCCTGGCAGAGCAGGGCTCGGGGAGTAGCGAAGGAAATGAACGGCGCAGACCTGGTGCGACTGGTCGATGCGATTCACCGCGAGAAGAACATCGATGCCGAGATCGTGTTCCTCGGGATCGAGGCGGCCCTGCTCTCGGCCGCCAAGAAACACTTCGGCCCCGCCGAGGAGGTCGTGATCGCCCTCGACCGGACGACGGGCGACGTGGCGGCCACGCTGAACGGCGTGCCGATGGACCCGACGCTCCTGGGGCGCATCGCCGCCCAGACCGCCAAGCAGGTCATGATCCAGAAGATCCGCGAGGCCGAACGCATCAGCATCATGCGCGACTACGCCGACCAGATCGGCGCCATCGTGACCGGCCAGATCGCGCGCCTGGAGCACGGCAACGCCGTCGTTGGCCTCGGGCGCGGCGAGGGCTTCCTGCCCCGCAGCGAGCAGATCCCCGGAGAGGCCCTCCATGTCGGCGACCGCCTGCGGGCCCTCATCATCGACGTCCGCGAGGCCGGCGCCAACGTCAAGATCGTCCTGTCGCGCACGCACCCGGACCTCGTGGTCCGCCTCTTTGAACTGGAGGTCCCCGAGGTCGCCGACAAGGTGATCGTGATCGAGGACGTGGCCCGCGAGCCCGGCCATCGGACGAAGGTGGCCGTCTCGAGCATCGACAGCCGCGTCGACGCCGTCGGCGCGTGCGTGGGCATCCGCGGCAGCCGCATCAAGAACATCGTCGAGGAGGTCGCCGGCGAGAAGATCGACATCGTCCGCTACAACGAGTCGCCCCAGGTCTTCATCGCCAACTCCCTGAAGCCCGCCGAGGTCAAGGAGATCCTCCTCAACCGCGACATCGGGCGGGCCACCGTGCTGGTGGCCGACGACCAGTTGAGCCTGGCCATCGGCAAGAAGGGCCAGAACGTCCGCCTGGCGGCACGCCTGACGGGCTGGAACATCGACATCATGACCCCGGCCGAGTACGACCAGCAGCGCACGAACGCCGTCGCCCAACTGGGCAGCCTGCCGGCGGTCGGCCCGGACCTCGCCATGGACTTCATGGGGGCCGGCTACATCAGCCTGGCCGACGTGGGCGAGGTCGATCCCGAGGTCCTGGCGAAGTTCGACAACGTGGACGTCGACCGGGCCCGCCAGATCATCGACCAGGCCTCCGCCCTGGTGGCGGAACTGGAGGTCAAGGCCCGCCAGGACGCCGCCGCTGCCGCCGCTGCCGCTGTTGCCGCCGCGGCGCAGGCCGAGGAGGCCGAGAGGGCCGCGGCCGCCGCGCCGCCCGTGGACGCCGATACCAGCGAGGGCGAGCCCCAGGGGACGCCCGCCGACGTGCCGAGCGAGGCGCAGGCCGAGGAGGCCGAGGGGGCCGAGGCCGCCGCGCCACCCGTGGACGCCGATACCAGCGAGGGCGAGCCCCAGGGGACGCCCGCCGACGCGCCGAGCGAGGCGCCGGCCGAGGAAACCCCGCGCGAGCCCGATCAGACAGCCGCCGACCAGGCCGAGGGAACGCAAGAGCCGCCCCAGGCCGCGGCGGAGTGAGGGAGGACGACCTTGCCGGTCCGGGTTTACGAACTCGCCCGCGAGTTCGACTTGCCGAGCAAAGAAGTGGTGGCCGTCTGCCGCCAACTCGGCTTTGACGTCGCGTCCCACTCCAGCACCGTGGAAGACGCCGAGGCGGACCTCGTCCGCCGCCATCTGGCCGGAGAACTGGGCGACGAGGAGGCCGTCGAAGCCCCGCCGGCGCCCCCGCCGCCCCCGACCCCGGTCGTCCGGGAATTGTCGCCCGAGGAGCAACTCGCCCAGGCCCGAAGCCGCAAGATCGCCCTGCCGACGCGCGGCCCGGCCAAGCCGAAGGCCGAAGGCATCCGCCTGACGACCCGCCGCAAGCCGCCCACGCGGCCGGGGGCCGAGGCGGCGCCCCTGCCGGAAGCGGCCCCGGTGGCCGAAGCGGCGCCCGCCGCCGAAACGGCGGCCGCGCCGCCCGCGGCCGAGGCGGTCGCGCCCGTTGCCGAGGTGGCCGCGCCTGAGGCCCCGCCGGCGGCCGAATTGGTGGCCGAGGCGGCCGCGCCGCCCGAGGCCCCCCCCGCCGCCGAAGAGCAGGCCGAGGTCGAGACGCCGGCCGAGCGCCAGGTCCGCAGGGCGCCGCGCCCGAAACTGGTGCCCCGCCCGAAACTCGCGCCCCGCCCGGGTCTGGCCGCCAAGCCCAGGGGCCGCGAGCGACCGGCCGCCCATCCCCAGGCGGCGCCGTCCGAACCGCCCATCCCGCAGCCGCATCCCCAGGCCCTCGGCGTCGGCGCGCCGGCTGCCAAGAAGCCGGGTGTGACGCGGCGGCCGGGAAAGCCGCGCGCCCAGCCCGCCCCGGCCGGCGAGGCCGGCCCGCCCCCGCTCGAGGAAACCGAGGCCGGCCGCAAGGGACGCCGCCGCGGCGTCACCGCCCGAAAGGTGGAAGACGAGGAGGCGGCCCTCCGGAAGCGCGCCCAGGCGTTCCGCCGTCGCGAACGCCAGAAGAGCCGTGAGGACGTCGACGGGGTCGAAGCCGGCGCCGAGGGCGCCGGCCGCCCGGCGGCCCTCGCGCCCGAACGCGTCCGCGTCGGACGCTCCGGCCGCGCCGTCACCAGCCGCGCCCACGCCCGCGAACTCGTGCCCAAGGCACGTCGGCCCGTCCCTGAAGGCATCCGCAATGCCGTGGTCGAACTGCCGATCACCGTCAAGACCCTCTCGGCCGCCCTCGGCGTCAAGGCCAGCGACATCATCCGCAAGTTGATGGACCACGAGGTGATGGCCACCGTCAACGACGCGCTCACGGAAGAGCAGGCGCAGATGCTGGCGCTCGCCTACGAGATCGGACTGAAGGTCCGGCGCGAGCAGGCGCCCGCCGAGATCCTCCAGGCGCTGGAGTCCCTCGAGGACCCGCCCGAGGCCCTGCGGCCGCGGCCCCCCGTCGTCGTCTTCATGGGCCACGTCGACCACGGCAAGACGAGCCTGATGGACTACATCCGCAAGACCCGCGTCGTCGATGGCGAGGCGGGCGGCATCACTCAGCACATCGGGGCCTACCGCGTCCACCTGGGCGAGCGGTGGATCACCTTCCTCGACACGCCCGGCCACGAGGCGTTCACGGCCATGCGGGCCCGCGGCGCGTCGGTGACCGACGTGGCCGTCCTGGTGGTGGCGGCGGACGACGGCGTCATGCCCCAGACCGAGGAGGCGATCAACCACGCCAGGGCCGCCGGCGTGCCCATCGTGGTCGCCCTCAACAAGTGCGATCTGCCCCAGGCCAACCCCCAGCGCGTCCGCCAGCAACTGACCCAGTTCGACCTCCTGGCCGAGGAGTGGGGCGGCCAGACCATCATGATCGAGACCAGCGCCGTCACCGGCCAGAACGTCGACAAGTTGCTCGATTCGCTCCTCCTGGAGGCCGAGATGCGCGAACTCCGGGCCAACCCGGACCGGCCCGCCCTCGGCGCCGTCATCGAGGCCGAACAGACCGAAGGCTTCGGCCCCGTGGCCACCCTGCTCGTCCAGAAGGGGACGCTCAAGCCGGGCAACGCGGTCCTGGCGGGGACGGCCTACGGGCGGGTCCGCGTCCTCACGGACGAGAACGGCCGCAGGTTGAAGGAGGCCGCGCCGACCGTCCCCGTCCGCGTGGCCGGCCTGTCGACTGTGCCGACGGCCGGGGACCGGTTCTACGTGCTGGCCGGCCTGGCCGCCGCCAAGCGGATCGCCGAGGACCGCGAGCGCCGCTTGCGCGAGACGGCACTGGCCGAGCAGCGCAAGCCCCGCACCCTCGAAGCCGTCTTCGAGCAGATGGTCGCCGCCGAGGTCAAGGAACTCCCCCTCATCCTCAAGGCCGACGTCCAGGGGTCGCTGGAGGCGCTGCGGAAGAACCTGGAGCGGATCGAGCACCCCGAGGTGCGGATCCACGTGATCCACGCGGCGGTCGGCGGGATCAACGAGAGCGACGTCCTGCTGGCGGACGTGTCGAACGCGATCATCATCGGGTTCCAGGCGGTGCCGGACCCGGAGGCGCGGCTGCTGGCGCAGGAGAAGGGCGTCGACATCCGCCTCTACCAGATCATCTACAACGTGACGGACGACGTGAAGAAGGCGCTGGAGGGCCTGCTGACGCCGGAGAAGCAGGAGCGGCGCCTCGGCGAATGCACGGTGGCCCAGACGTTCAAGATCAGCCGCGTCGGCACCATCGCCGGGTGCATGGTGAACGACGGCGTCATCAACCGCAACGCCCGCCTGCGCATCGTGCGCGACGGCCTGGTGGTGTACGAGGGGGCGATGGACTCCCTGAAGCGGTTCAAGGACGACGCCCGCGAGGTCCGGGCGGGGCAGGATTGCGGTATCAAGATTCATGGCTACGATGACGTGAAGGTCGGAGACCGCCTCGAGGCGTTTGAGACGGTGGAGATCCAGCGGACGCTCGCGTGACCGCCGCTGGCCCCCGCGCGGAGGCCGCCATGTTCGGTGCCCCACTCGACGGGACCGCGATGGTCGTCGGCACGTTGCGGGTGCGCCTCGTGATCCGCGAGGCCCGGTCCCTCAAGGACAAGCGCCGCGTCGTCCGCGGCCTGTGCGACCGCATCCGCAGCCGCTTCAACGTGTCGGCCAGCGAGGTCGACCTGCTGGACCAGCGCCAGCAGGCGATCCTCGGCGTCGCCCTGGCCACGAACGAGCGCCGCTTCGCCGACGAGGTGCTCGCGAAGGTCGTGGACCTGGTGCGGCAGACGCCGGGGGCCGGCCTCGTCGATTACGAGACGGAACTCTTTGAGAGTTGAGGCCATGCGACGGATGAGGGGCGGCAAGGGCCGGCGGAGCCTCCGGGTCGCCAACCTGATCCGCGCGGTCGTCGCCGAGACGCTTGTGACGGAGATCAACGACCCGCGCGTCGCCTTCGTCACGGTGACCGGCGTCGACGTCTCCGACGACATGCGCTTCGCCGACGTGCGCGTCTCCGTGATGGGCGACCCGAAGCAGCAGGAGGAATGCCTGCGGGGCATCCGGCACGCGCACGGGTACGTCCAGGAGAAGGTGGCGGCCGTCGTGAAGATGCGCTACTGCCCGGTCCTGCGGTTTCATCTGGACCAGTCGGTGAAGCGCAGCGTCGCCCTGAGCCGGGCCATCGCCCAGGCCCGGGCCGAGGACGAGGCCGCCCGGGCCGACCGCATCCGCCGCGGCGTCGAGGAGCCGCTTGAGGGCGAGGAGGTCGAGACGTCGCCCGAAGGCGAGGGCGGCGAGCCCGGCCCCGCGGAAGACGACCCGGAGCCGCAAGGTTGAGATGAACTTATGAATACGCCGAAATCCAAGGATCCGAACAAGGCCCCGGCCGCGCAGGGCCGCCGGCGCGCCCACGGGCCGCGCCTGACCTTCTCGGACCGGGTGAGGCGGCTGGAGCGGGTCCGCCGGGCCCTGCGGCGCCGCTACGGCGAGCCGCCGCGGCCCGTCGCCACGCACCCCGTCGAGTACGCCATCCGCGTCATCCTGGCGGAGGAGGCGACGGCGGACCAGATGGACCGCGCGGTCGAGCGGCTGCGCCGCGACTTCGTCGACTGGAACGACCTGCGCGTCAGCCGCCCGCGCGAGGTCCGCGACGTCCTGGGCCCCGACTTCCCGCGATCCGCCTACAAGGCCCGCGTCATCCCGCGCCTCCTCGACCAGGTCTTCAAGGACCACAACAGCATGGTCTGGGACTTCTTCGAGGAGATGGGGAAGGTCCGGACGCGGGCCTACTTCGAGAAACTGGAGGAGGTGCGCCCGTTCGTGGCGGCGGCGCTGGCGCGCGACTGCGCCGGCGCGCACGCCTTCCCGGTCGACAACGACATCGCGCGCGTCCTCGGGCGGCTCGGGGTCATCGAGGTCGGCGCGGAGAAGGAGGCCGCCCTCCAGGCCTTCCTCGAACGCGCCGTCAAGAGCACCCGCGTCCTCCAGGCGCACCAACTGCTGCGGCGCCTCGCGGAGGACGTCTGCAAGGTCGAGGGGCCCCACTGCGTGCGATGCGTCGTCGCGGCCGTGTGCCCCTCCAGGGAAGTCCGGCCGAGGCCCTCGCCGGAGCGGCGGGCGGCCGGGAAGCGCCCCGCCGGAGCCAAGGGCGCCAAGGCCGCCAAGGCGAAGGCCGGCGCCCGCAAACGCGCCGCCCGCCCGCGCGCGGGCCGCGCGAAACGCCGACGCGGGACGCCAAGGCGGCCGTCCTGACCCGCGCGCCAGAGGAGGCGCCATGAGCCGGGCCAAGCAGATCATCACGTTCGGACTGCCCAAGGGCAGCCTGGAGCGGGCCACGCTCGACCTGATGGGCCGCGCAGGCTTCGACGTCCGCGAGGACGCCCGGTCCTACACCCCCGCGATCGACGACCCCGAGATCCAGGTCGTCATGCTCCGCGCCCAGGAGATGAGCCGCTACGTCGAACTCGGGGCTCTGGACGCCGGCCTCACGGGGAGCGACTGGGTCGCCGAGAACGCCTCCGACGTCCGCGTCGTCGCCGACCTCGTCTACGCCAAGGCGCGGATGGTCCCCGTCCGCTGGGTCCTGGCCGTCCCCGAGGAGAGTCCGGTCCGCAGGCCCAAGGATCTCGAGGGCGGCCGGGTCGCCACCGAACTCGTGAAGGTTACGGAGCGGTACTTCCAGTCCCACGGCGTGAACGTGAAGGTTGAATTCTCCTGGGGCGCGACGGAGATCAAGCCCACCCTGGAACGGCTCGTCGACCAACTCCTTTCCGGTGCCATCTCCGTGGAACAGGCGGTCGACCAAGGGGCAGTGGACGGGGGGGCGGACGCCGGGGCCGTCCAGGTCCGCGGCCTCGACGCCATCGTCGACGTGACCGAAACAGGGTCCTCGCTGCGGGCCAACCGCCTGCGCGTCATCGACACGGTAATGACCTCCAACACCCAACTCATCGCCAACCGGGCCGCCTGGCAGGACGAATGGAAACGCGCCAAGATCGAGAACCTGACCATGCTCCTCCAGGGCGCCATCGAAGCGAAGGACAAGGTCGGCCTCAAGATGAACGTGCCCACGGCGGCCCTGAAGGAGGTCCTGGCGCTCCTGCCGGCCGAGAAGAGCCCGACCATCTCGAACCTGGCCGACGCCGCCTGGGTCGCCGTCGAGGTGATCCTCCCGGGCAAAACGGAACGGGAACTCCTGCCGCGCCTCAAGCGGGCCGGCGCGAGCGGCATCATCGTGTACCCGCTGAACAAGGTCATCCATTAGGGCGGCGAGGGGCCGGCGGCGGGCGCGTGCCGGGCGCTGCGCCGGTCGCGGCCGCCTGAGGGGCGTGGCATGGGCAGCACGGCAATCCGGTGGACCGTTCTGGGCGTGGCGCTGGTCGCGGCATGCGCGGCCGGGGCCCCGCGTGGCGCGGCCAGCGCAGCCGAGGCGCCCGCGGCCGTGCCGCCGGCGCGCCCGTGCCTGCCCCCGCCGCCCGTGATCGAGGCTACCGACGACCCCCTGGCCGCGGCCCTGCGCCACTACCTCCGCGGCTGCCTCCTGGCCGGCGACGGGAACCGCGTCGAGGCGATCGAGGCGTTCCGCCAGGCGGCCGCCCTGGCGCCCGGGGCGGCCCACGTGTGGTACCACCTGGGCCTGACGCTCTACGAGGTCGGCAACGTCAGCGGGGCCGTCGAGGCGATGGACAAGGCCCTGGCGCTGGCGGGCGACGAGCCGGCCTTCCTGTTCCATCGCGCCCGCTTCGCCACCGCCCTCGGCGACCCGAAGGGCGCCGGCGGGTACCTGAAGTCCCTGTTGGCGAGCGCCCCGAAGGGCTCGCCTTATCACCTGCTGGGCCTCTGGTACCAGGCCCGGGCCGCCCAGGAGACCGGCGACGCCGACGAGGCCATCGCCTGCTACGAGGCGCTCCTGGAGCGCCTGGCCCAGCCCGAGCCGTTCTTCCAGCGATATCCTGAGATCTACATGATCTACCGCGGCCAGGTCCAACTCAAGCAGGTGCTGGGCAACCTGTACCTGCTGCGCGGCGACGGCGCGAAGGCGGTCGCGGTTCTTCGCGAGGCGCTGGCCGACCGGCCCGATCAGCCCGAGATCCTCGCCATGCTCTGCCGCGCCTACCTCGCCCGGAAGGACTACGCCCAGGCCCGTGCGACGGCGCGGCGGATGATCGAGATTCATCCCGAGGGGGGCGGCGGCTACCAGCAACTGGCCGAGAGCTACCGCGCCGAGGGGAACCCCGAGGGCGTCGTCGCCGACCTCCAGGCCATCCGCCGCGAGCATCCCGACCGCGTCATGGCGGCGTTCCAACTGGCCGCCGTCTACGAGGCCCTCGGCCGCGACGACGCCGCCGAGGCCGAGTACCGGGCCCTGGCGGCCCTGGGCGACAAGGCGCCCGGGACCGCCGTCGCCGCCACCGTCAAACTGTCGGAAATGCATATGAAGAAGGACCGCCCGGTGGAGGCCCTCGAGGCGCTGGCCCACGGCCTGGACGCCGGCGGCACCGAGACGGCCCTGCTGATCCGGGCGGCCCGCCTGATCGACGCGCTGCCCCAGCCGGCCAAGGTCTACGCCGACGCCCAGCGCCTCGTCACCGGCGACGCGAAGTCCTACGGGTCGCTCGTCCTGGTGGGCATGCTGGCCGAGAACCTCAAGCGGCGCGGCGACGCCGTCCTCCTGTACGACCAGGCCATCGCCGCCCGGCCGCAGGCCGCCATCGCCTACTCGCGCAAGGCCGACCTCCTGATCGGCGCCGGCCGCCTCGAAGACGCCTTGGCCGTCTACCAGGCCGCCCTCGACGCGGGCCTCACCCTGCCGGCGTTTCACCGGCAGATGGGCCTCCTGCTGGACCGCCTGAACCGGCTGCCCGAGGCGATCCGGTCCTACCGCCTCGCCGTCGAGGGAAACCGCAAGGACAAGGCCGCCCTCGCCCTCCTGGCCGACGCGCTCCAGCGCGACGGCAAGTCCCAGGAGGCCGAGGACGCGCTGAAGGGCTGGATCGCCCAGACGGGCCCCGACGCGGAGATCTACTGCCAGTTGGCGGGCGTGTACCTGACGCGGGGCGACCTCGACGCGGCCGACCGGACCGTCGCCCAGGCCATCATCCTCGACTCCCGGGCCACGGGGCCGCGCACCCTCCTGGCCGAGGTCCGCTTCCGCCAGAAACGCTTCGAGGAGGCCGTGAAAGTCGCCCGCGACGTCCTCGAAGAGGCCCCCGGCAACGTCGGCCTCCGGGTCCTCCTGGCCTGCTCGCTGGCCGGCCTCAAGGACCTCCAGGACGCCGTCGCCGAGATCAAGGCGCTCCTGGCCGCCGAGCCCGAGAATGTCCGCTGGCGGTACCTGCTGGCCGGCTTCTACAGCGAGATGGGCGACGCCGCCGGCGCCGAGAAGGAACTGCTCCGGATCCTCCAGAAGGACCCGAACCACCCCGGCTCGAACAACGACCTGGGGTACCTGTGGGCCGATCGCGGCGTCCACCTGGGCCGGGCCGAACAGCTGATCCGCCAGGCCCTGGCGGCGGAGCCGAAGAGCCCCGCCTACCTGGACAGCCTCGGCTGGGTCCTCTACAAGCGCGGCCGGCTCGAGGAGGCCGTCAAGGCCCTCGAAGCCGCCGTCGAAGAGGCCCCCGACCTAGACGCCGTCCTCTGGGACCACCTCGGCGACGCCTACTGGCGCCTGAGCCGCCAGGGCGACGCCTCCCGCGCCTGGGAGAAGGCCGTCGGCATCGTCAAGGCCCGCGGCGCCCAGGCCGACGCCGACCGGCTCCAGCGCCTCCAGCAGAAGGTCGACAGCCTCCGCGCGGGCAAAACCCCCGACGTGGCGCCCCTGGCGCCCGCCGACCAGCAGGGCACGGACACGCCCGAAACCAGGAAACCGTAACCGAGGTCACAGGGAGCAGACGACCATGTCAGGCCATTCCCATTGGGCAACCATCAAGCGGAAGAAGGGCGCGGCGGACGCCAAGCGCGGCCAGGCGTTCTCCAAGTGCGCCCGGGCCCTCACCCTGGCGGCGAGGACCGGCGGCGGCGATCCCGGTACGAACCTTACGCTCCGCTACGCCATGGACGAGGCGCGGGCCGTCAACATGCCGAAGGACTCCATCGACCGCGCCATCAAGAAGGGCACCGGCGACCTCCCCGGCGCCGTCATCGAGCGGATCCTCTACGAGGGCTACGCCCCCGGCGGCGTCGCCGTCCTGGTGGACGTCGTGACCGACAACCGCAACCGCACCGCCAGCGAGATCACCAAGATCTTCGAGCGCCACAGCGGCCACATGGGCCAGCCCGGCTGCGTCGGCTGGATGTTCTCCCTCAAGGGCGTCCTCACCGTGACCGGCTTCTCCGACGAGGAGAAACTCATGGACATTGCCCTCGGAGCCGGCGCCGAGGACATGACCGAGACCGAGGGGGCCTTCGAGGTCATCACGCCGCCCGAGGCGTTCGAGGCCGTCAAGGCCGCCCTGGCCGCCGCCGGCGTCCCGGTGGAGCGGGCCGAGGTCGCCCAGCGGCCGCAGAACTTCGTCCCCCTCGACGAGGCCGCCGCCCGCAAGGTCCTCTCCCTCATGGAGGCGCTCGAGGACCACGACGACGTCCAGAAGGTCGACGCCAACTTCGACATCCCCACCCAGGTCCTGGAGAAGATCCAGCGCGAATGAGAGGAAGTACCTGGGTACCTTAGTACCTGGGTACCTGAGTAACAGGCACAAACAAGGCCAGTAAAGAAGCGCGGCGGGCCCCCACCCCGCCGGGTGCCACTGGCGGCTTGCCCGCCAGTGTCCTCCTGGGGCAGACAGTACCTCGCGGCCGGTGCTTGACATTCATCCACGCGCCGGATTAGGATATGGGCATGGAGATCATCTGTGCTGTAGGGGCAGTAGCCCCGTCAAGTGCCGTGTCCCCGCCATTCCTGGCTGCTTCGGGCGGGCTTCTTGAGTGGGTCAGGGGTCTCAGCGGTGCGGATTGGACGTTGTTCCTCACAGTCTGGCTGACCATTCTTACGGCGGCCATCTGTGTCCTGACGGTCGCCGTGGTCTTGTATGCCAAACGGACGCTTCGGGCTACCCAGGAGTCTCTTGACTTCTTCTCCATTCCCAATGTGAGTATCGTCGGGCCAAGGGGTGTTCTCCATCCTACAGCCAGCGACAGCGAGGGCACGGTGTTCTTCCACGTCATGCTAACAGTGAGCAACTCCTCGCCGCTCGAGATCATTATTCCGCGTGATTCGGTCTCGTTCCATCTGAAGTACGAGGAGTGTTCTGACCCTCAGCGTGCAGAGAGGTTTCATGTTCGGGAAGAAAGGCCGCTGCCTGGCGTTGAAATCCTGTTGCCGGGGCCGTATGTTGCCAAGAACGCCCTGCGCTTTCCCCTTCAGCTACTGGGCCCTGCTTTGGCTAAGGATGAGCCCCCGCTGACTCTTGTGACAGAATTCCGAGTAGAGTCTTACCACTACCGCGGTAAGACCTATGGGCCACTGGTTGCAGGCTGTACCTTTTCCACCGAGCAAGAAGGCGGGTAAAGTGCCCGGAGCACTGGCGGACAAGCCGCCAGCGGTCAAGCCACGGCAGGCTTGCCCTGCCAGGGTGGCACCCGGCGCGACGACTTTGCCCCGCCAATCCGAAATCCGCAATCCGCAATGCCTTACTCCACCGTCACGCTCTTGGCGAGGTTGCGGGGCTTGTCGACCGCGCAGCCGCGCAGCACCGCCACGTGGTAGGCGAGGAGTTGGAGCGGGACGACGTTCAGGATCGGCTGGAACGGCTCGGGCACGTCGGGGACGTAGAGGACGTGCTTGGCGAGGCGCTTGATCTCCGTGTCGCCCTCGGTGGCGACGGCGATGACCTGGCCCCCGCGGCTGCGGACCTCCTCCATGTTCGAGAGGACCTTCTCGTACTGGAGCCCGCGGTTGGCGAGGAACACGACCGGCATCTCCTCGGTAATGAGGGCGATCGGCCCGTGCTTCATCTCGGCGGCGGGCAGCCCCTCCGCATGGACATAACTGATTTCCTTGAGTTTCAGGGCCCCCTCCAGCGCCACCGGGTAGTTGTAGCCGCGCCCCAGGTACAGCCAGTTCGGGCACGCCTTGTACCGGTCGGCGGCCTGCTGGACGGCCTCGTCCAGGGCGAGGACGTGCCGCACCCGGTCGGGGACGGCCTGGAGGCCCTGGAGGATCTCGCGGGCGTGGTACGGGGCGATGTGCTTGCGGCGGCCCAGGAAGAGCGACATCATCGTCAGGACCTCCAGTTGGCTCGTGAAGGCCTTCGTGGAGGCCACGCCGATCTCGGGCCCGCAGTGGAGGTAGACGCCGGCGTCGGTCTCGCGGGCGATGGTCGATCCGACGACGTTGACGACGCCCAGCACCAGGGCGCCCTTCATGCGGGCCTCGCGGACGGCGGCCAGGGTGTCGGCCGTCTCGCCGCTCTGGCTGATGGCGATGACGACCGTGCCGTCGTCGACGATGGGGTTGCGGTAGCGGAACTCGCTGGCGTACTCGACTTCCGTGGGGACGCGCGCGAGGTCCTCGAACAGGAACTCGCCGACGAGGCAGGCGTGCCACGCCGTGCCGCACCCCGTCAGGATCACCCGCCGCGCATGGGTGAGTTGCCTGGCGAAGGCCTGGATGCCGCCCAGGATCACCTCGCCCGCCTCCGGGTCGAGCCGCCCGCGCAGGGTGTCGGCCAGGCTGTCCGGCTGCTCCATGATCTCCTTGAGCATGAAGTGCGGGTAGCCCTTCTTCTCGATCTCGGCGAGCGACCACTCGACCTGCTGGATCTCCTTGTGGGTGGGGATGGCGTCGACGGTCGAGGTCTTGATGCCGTCGCGGCGGACGGTGGCCATCTCGTTATCTTCAAGATAAATAACGTTGGTCGTATGCTCGATGATGGCCGAGGCGTCGCTGGCGACGATGTACTCGTCCTCGCCGACGCCGATGATGAGGGGCGACCCGTTCCGGGCGGCCACCAGGACGTCCGGCTCGTCGGCGTGGATCACGGCGATGCCGTACGCGCCGCGCACCTCCGCGAGCCCCTCCTGGACGGCCTTCTCGAGGTCGCCCTCGTAGTACATCGCAAACAGGTGCGCCAAGACCTCCGTGTCCGTCTCGCTCCGGAACTTGACGCCCTTCTGCTCCAGCAGTTGCCGCAGGGCCGACCAGTTCTCGATGATCCCGTTGTGGACGACGGCCAGTTTGCCCGAGGTGTCGGTGTGCGGGTGGGCGTTGACGTCGTTCGGCTCGCCGTGGGTGGCCCAGCGGGTGTGGGCGATGCCCAGGGTGCCGCTGAGGTCCTCGCCTTCCAGGAGCGCCTCCAGGGCGCTGATGCGGCCGCGCGTCTTGCGGAGGAACAGGCGCCCGTCGTGGTCCTGCTGGAGGGCGATCCCGGCCGAGTCATAGCCCCGGTACTCCAGGCGCTTGAGGCCTTCCATCAAGATGGGGTAGGCCTGCTTGTGGCCGATGTAGCCGACGATTCCGCACATGGCGGTCTCCCTTGGGCGGGGGGCGTACGCCCGCCGGCGCGACCTCGGTGACACAACCTGGGCGTGGCCGAGCGACCCCCATCGTATCGGCCCGGCGGCGCGGCCGCCTTGAGCCATCCTGCCGCGCCGCGGCCGCCGGCGTCGTGGCCGCCGCCCGACGGAACGGGAAACCTAGCGTCGGGCACCCCCGAAAGCAAGGGGCGTGCCGGGCGGGCTGGGGGGAGGGGGCCCGGCCCCGCTCGCGGCATATCCCGGCCCCCGCCCGGGCGGGGACGCAAGGGCCCGTGGGACCCCGAAAAGGGCCCCCGGCCAGGGGGTCCGGGGGCGGCGGCGGGCCCGGCCGACCGGGGTCGCGACCGCACGCGGATTTGCCCTTGACGGGCGCGGCGAAGTAGTGTCTATAGGCGCGTTCCGCGGGCGGCCCGGGCGGCGTCGGGCGCCCGGGGCAAGGGGGCGGCGGGCGGGCCCGGAAGGGCCGCGCCGGCTGCCGAGGCGCCGGCAAGAGGGTCTGGCGATGGGCGAT
>Ga0315293_10003746_pt1 | contig 14612 bp, 20 predicted proteins | sample YL17G13_20_MG_FD_203071 | JGI IMG/M metagenome (GOLD analysis project Ga0315293, IMG submission 203071) | Sediment microbial communities from Yellowstone Lake, YNP, Wyoming, USA - YL17G13_20 | ecosystem: Environmental > Aquatic > Freshwater > Lake > Sediment | place: USA: Wyoming | collected... | reverse complement strand
AGGATAATGCTGAGAAGCGTTAATGAGCTAACAAGGCAAACTGTAATATTCCTCTTTCCCCCCAGTGAGACGGATTTTTTTCCGTTCACCCCGTTCGAACTTCAATTATTTGGTCAGCGTAAAGCTATTAAAATCAAGTAATTAAAAAAATATTTACAATTCAGTGATAATAAAGCTATATTAATAGTGTACGGTATGAAATCATAGTCTGCTTATTTTCCTATGGAGATTTTTGATGGCAGTGCGCATAAAAAGACCTGTAGATGTTGAGACTGCGGTACTCAAAGGGTTGATACCTATCCGTAAAGGTGATAAACCGAGAGGAACTGGTCATAAACTTTCCGAGTACTATACAATCCGAAAAATGCTTAATAATATAGCTGATGAGGTGTGTCCTCCTGAGATGCTGACAGTGTTCAGAACGTATTGGCCGAAAATTTGTATAATGACCATGAAAGAAGCCTGGTTGCGTACAGTATATGTTGCTGCAATTGGAGGTAATGAGTCGGCCTGGTATTTTATCGCGGATAGAACCGAAGGAAAAGTGCATGAAGGTAGTCTGGAAAATGGAAAAGGTTTAATATTAGAAACTATTGATAAATTAGTAGATGACAAGGAGAATACACCAAATGAATAGGAAAGAAGATAATTGTAAAGCGTGTCATTTTTGGTTCCCTTTGAGTAATTATAGCAATGAAGTTTATGGTGAATGCAGAAGAAGCTCCCCACAAATAAATTTTTATTCCGATAATGGAATTAATGCTCAGTGGCCGATTGTATCATTTGACAAATTGTGTGGGGAGTATAAATCTCACGATGAATCATTTTATCCAATTGTTTACGATATAAGAAGATAATTATATGTTGTCATTATCTGCGAAACAAAAAATTGGAATTAAGAACAGTACACGGAGATTGAACATATTTGAGGGGGCAGTGCGTTCGGCAAAGACGTGGGGGAGTTTATTTCGCTGGATTACGTTGATAGGCAGATCAACGTCCAAGGAGGCAAATTTAATTATTGGGCGTACTGAACGATCCGCCGTTAGAAATATTGTTAGACCTCTACAGCGATTAGTAGGTGATGATAATTGTCTATATTATCCCGGTAAAGCGGAATTGTGGTTATTTGATAAATGTTGTTATGTACTAGGATCAAATGATGAGCGCGCCGAGGGTAAGATACGCGGGTTAACCGTGCAACATGCATTAGGCGACGAAATGACGTTATGGTCAGAATCATTTTTTACGATGCTTTTATCTCGGTTATCAGAGCCCGAATCGAAATTAATCGGGACAACTAACCCGGATAACCCGTATCATTACCTAAAATTAAATTATTTAGATAGATCAAACGAATTAGATATGTTTATACAACACTATGAATTAGATGACAATCCATTCATTAGTGATGATTTTAAGAATAATCTAAAAAAAGAGTATCGCGGGTTGTGGTATAAGCGCTTTATTTTGGGTTTATGGTGTATGGCAGAAGGTGCAGTATATGACATGTTTGAGGAAGATGAGCACGTTATTACTAAATTCCCTAAAAGTAAATATAAAGTAGTTGGAATTGATTACGGTACGGGTAACCCTACGACATTTTTATTGTACGGAATCAATCTCAATGCATCACCTAAAATTTGGTTAGAAAAAGAATATTATTATTCAAGTCAAATTACAGGTAGACAAAAAGATGATAATGAGTATAAAGAAGATCTGGTAAAATTTATTGGTAACGAAAACGTAACAACAATAATACCCGATCCATCGGCGCTATCCTTTATCACTTGTGTACGAAAACTGGGAAAATTTATTATCCGGAATGCTGACAATGATGTAATCAACGGTATACGTACACAAGCGCGCATGTTAACTACTGGTCAGTACAAAATATATGAGGGGTGTAAACATACAATTACGGATTACGGTGCATATCTATGGGACGCCAAAGCAGCAAAACGAGGGGAAGATAAACCACTGAAACAAAATGATCATACTAAAGATGCAGAGCGTTACGTATTACATACCCTATTTGGTTCTGATGCGATTGAATACGAGAATTTTGTCAAGGGATAATTTTACATGGCTGCGATAAAAATAAAAAATGATGGATGGTCAAACTTATTTACGGGGATAGGTACAGATAAAGATCCAAGAACGTACACCAGTGTATCTTCTCGTACTTTCATGACCGAAGTAGAATTGATAGATTTATATACGGATAACGGATTTGCAAAGAAAATTGTAAATAGGTATGTAACTGATATGTTGCGTGAAAGATTTACCATTAATGGTGATGATGATAATTTAATAATTACTAAATTAGATGAGATACGAGCTTGGAAACAATTGGAAAAATTGCTGAGATGGAATAGGCTTTTTGGTGGTGCAGTTTGTGTCATGAGAATTGATGATGGCAATGAATTAGATAAACCGCTAAATCTGACTACAATAAAAACATTGGAAATGTTACGAGTTTATGATCGATTTCGAGTATCTTGGACACAATCTGATTTATATAATGATCCAAAGAATAAAAATTATGGTAATGTCGAATATTATTGGATATCTCCAATAAATGGATTGAGATTTCGTGTGCATGAGACACGTTGTCTTGTATTGGACGGAGAAGATACCCCAGATTATACGCGACAATTGAATCAAGGATGGGGTACATCATTTTTACAACAATGTTACGATCAATTACGTGATATTGGTGCAATTTATCCTGCATTAGCCACAATAATTGATGGATTTATTACAGGTACAATTACGATGCAGAATCTAACCGAAATGTTAGCCGCAGGAAAAGAAGATGTAATTAAAGCAAGATTAAATTTGCTTGATTTATCAAAACATGTTTTAAATACTTTATTATTAGATGAACGCGAAACATTTGACAAAAAAGCAAGTACAGTTTCTGGGTTATCTGATATAGTTGATAAATTCTTGCAGGCTTTGTCCCTGGTTAGTAGCATGCCATTACGTATTTTGTTAGGTCAACAATCCGGCGGGTTAAACAACACTGGTGAAGGGGAAACGAGAGATTGGTATGATCAGATTGCTGCTGATCAAACATTCACATTTTCCCCAGTGTTGGAAAAGTTAATAAAAGTGATAATGTTGGCTAAACAAGATGGGTTTAACGGTATTGAACTTAATGATTGGTTTGTTGAGTTTAATCCATTATGGCAGATGTCGGATAAAGAAAACTCAGAAATAAGAAAATTGAATGCGGAATCAGACAATTTATATATTTCTAATGGTGTACTATACCCGCATGAAGTAGCTGTGTCAAGATTTGGTAGTGCGAAATATGGTAAGGATATATCAATTGAAGAGAAAAGAGAAGCCCCGACTGAATTGCCACAGACTGCACCTGAAGAATCAAATGAAACAAATAATTTTAATAAATTAAAAAAATCTGGGGGAAAGTTATGATTTACTATAAACCAAAACATTTTCGGATTGAGGAATTAGTACCACCAGAAATTATGACAGTATTAAAAGATGAATCTTTATTGGTAATGGATTATCGGATTTTAAAGACGATTGATATTATAAGAGAATATCTTAATAAACCTGTAATTATCAATACTTGGCATGTGGGAAATGGTAATAGATTGTATTGTGGGTTTCGACCTCACCATACTACTGTAGGGGCACAATATAGTCAACACAAATTTGGTCGTGCTGTAGATTGTTTAATTGTTGGAGTAAAAGAATATGATTCAATTCGTAGAGAGATTTTAAATCATCAAAATCATTTTTCTTACATTACTTGTATCGAAGACAAAGTAAATTGGTTGCATATAGATTGTCGAGCTACTGATATGCAAGGGATAGTATTAATTAATCCATAGATTGACAATAGATTGACAATATGAATTTAAATAGACAAATAATGATAGAAAAACGGAAGCAATTATTGAACGCTTCTTCCAAAAACCGTAAACGGTTGAGGAAGCCACCTAAATGGTTGCTTCCTATTTCTGTCGAAAAGGAATATTTTAATTATTTGAAGATATATTTCAATGTTATTAAATCTACAGTTATCGAATCTCTTTTCTCAGTGTTAACAAATTTAGCTCAAGAAGCAAATTTATTCAAACCTAAAATGGATAGTTGGATTGATAATATTGATGCAATAATAAAAAATATTACTTTAAAAATAGATCAAAATAATCCATATAATTTAGAATCATTGACTACATTGATGGGAACGAAAACAGCGGAATGGAATAGTAAAGAATGGCAAAAGACAATATTGCAAGTTTTTGGTGTTTCTGCTTTACAATATGAACCTTGGCTAATGGAAACAATACGTTCATTTAGTAAAGAAAATGTTGCACTTATAAAATCAATCAAAGATAAATCGATAAGTGATATTGAAACTTATACGCTACGGGGCATTAGAGAAGGCACTCGTCATGAAGAAATTGCATCACAAATTAAGAATCAATTTAATGTTACTGAAAATAAAGCTGAATTAATAGCAAGGGATCAGGTTAGTAAGTTGAATGGTCAATTGACTAAAACACGTCAACAGAGTTTAGGTGTCAATGAATATATTTGGATGACATCAGAAGATGAACGTGTACGCGGTCGTCCGGGAGGAAGATATAGCAATTCTTTACCGAGTCATTGGGCACTGGAAAATAAAATTTGCTCTTGGAATGATCCTACTATTATTTACCAAAATGGTAACTGGATCAATAGATCAAGTATAAGCGCTGTTGAGCAACATCCAGGTTATCCAATACAGTGTAGATGTTGGGCAAAGCCAATATTTGATAATTTTAATAAAGGAAATTAAAATGAATACTCGGATTCCGGTAAAGATAAAACCTAAAATTTGTGTAAAATTTCGTGAAAAGAAGAATGAAAAATCTGATAAAATAATTAATCGGACTAAAAACGATAAAAACAATTTAACTCTGGGGAAATAAAATGGCAGTATTAAGTAGTGCTGCACGATCAGCAATGTGTGATGCTTTTGTTGATTTGATTGATGTAGGTAGCACTAATAGTGCTGGACAAATTATAATTCAGACTGCTGCAGGTGCAGCAGATTTGGCTACGATTGCATTAAATAATCCTGCTTGTGGTGCGGCATCCTCCGGCGTAGCTACTTTAGACGTTGATCCTGAGATTAAGGATGCAAGTGCTACCGGTGGTAGTGTGGCTGCTCAATGGGTATTACAAAATCGTAATGAAGTAACAATACTTACAGGCAATGTAGGGCTTGTCGGAAGTGGGAAAGATATGGAATTGGAGTCATTAACTATTCCTGCTGGAACTGAAATTGTAATTGAATCAGGATCTTTTACTATGGATTCTGGCATATAAATAATTTATACATCATTTATAAATACTTTACAAGGGGGACTAAATGGCAACATATACATTGGCACAAAGATATTTAATTCGGAACAATTTAGCTCTGGGAGCTACTCCAGAGTCAGAAGTTACATTATTTCAGAAGGTAAATGAATCCTGTTATAAAATTGGTGCTGATATTTTAAATGAACAGTTATTAATTACCACAATAATGAATAGCGGTGTACCTTTTACTTTACAATCTAAAGGCGTTACCGAAATACAACTCGCCTTATTTGGATTGATGGCAATAAACGGTCAGGTGCAATTTCGTCTTGTGTCTTTGGCAATGGATGAACCATCCTTTATCCTGGCCGATACCGACACAAAAATTATAAATGTCGTTAAGAGATCGTTTTGGGGGGTTGCAAAACAGTTAGGTAAGGGGATAATTTAATGAATGTTCTACCAAATACCCAATACTATATTGATTTGCCAGTCATTCTTGGCACACATTCAGATACCAACTTTCCGTATGTATTAAAATTGTCTAATATTACTGATGTCCGAATCTGGGATAGTGTATTATCGTCTGTCAATATTGGCGTAATTGATATAGATAGTGGGTTACAATGTGTAAAACGTTGTACTGATTTAGATATACCTAATCGCGCTGGCATATTAATATGGTCAGCGCCTATTACGACATCTAAACATTTTAAGGTGTGTGTCGGTAAATATGTATACGCAATTGATTCAAATAATTCGTTGACGAATTCAAATTATGAGGAATTTTGGTCAATGTGCGATGCAAGCGGTTTATCCGTAGTTGGTATTAAAACAGATTTGGGTATTACCGCTACCGATAATTTGACTACGCAAGCCGGGATAAACTGGTCAGCCAGAACACCCGCAGTTGCTATTAGTTGGCAAAGTGTTTGTTGGGGTAATGGATTGTTTGTTGCAGTAGCGAATAACGGTACAGGTAACAGAGTTATGACAAGTCCAGATGGTATAACCTGGACAACACAAGTATCTGCTGCCGACAATGCATGGGTATGTGTTTGTTGGGGTAATGGATTGTTTGTTGCAGTAGCATATACTGGTACAAGTAACGGAGTTATGACAAGTCCAGATGGTATAACCTGGACAGATAGAACAGCGCCTACTGATTTTTTATTATTATCTGTTTGTTGGGGTAATGGATTGTTTGTTGCAGTAGGAGGTGGGGGGGGAGTTCGAGCAGTTATGACAAGTCCAGATGGTATAACCTGGACAACACAAGTATCTGCTGCCGACAATGCATGGGGATGTGTTTGTTGGGGTAATGGATTGTTTGTTGCAGTAGCATATACTGGTACAGGTAACAGAGTTATGACAAGTCCAGATGGTATAACCTGGACAGCACAAGTATCTGCTGCCGACAATGCATGGAGATTCGTCACCTACGGTAATGGATTGTTTGTTGCAGTAGCATTTACTGGTACAGGTAACAGAGTTATGACAAGTCCAGATGGTATAACCTGGACAACACAAGTATCTGCTGCCGACAATGCATGGGTATGTGTTTGTTGGGGTAATGGATTGTTTGTTGCAGTAGCGAGTGACGGTACAAGCAACGGAGTTATGACAAGTCCAGATGGTATAACCTGGACAGATAGAACACCCGCAACAGTTAAGCTTTGGGTAGGAGTTGCTTATAGTCCAACTTTGGGATTATTTGCATCCGTGGCTAGCGGATCGTCTGGTGTAATGACATCAACCTATATGTTGTATAATTGGGGGAAAATTTGGAAAGCAATTAAATTTAATGGTGTTACTGGAAATTTAAAAAAGACTTCGTCTGTTCTTACCGCAGGAGATAAATCAATTGAATTTATTACTCAGATATATAGTTACGGAGAGAGCGTCTCTGGGTTGTTTTTATACGCTAAACTTGCCGATGGTACTCATTATTGTTATGGTTCTTTAACATCCCTCGTTACCGGTGGAGGAGTCCGGTTTAAAAACGATGATTCTGCGACTGCTGCACAATCTGCAAATACATCTATCCTATTATCTACTTGGTATCACATATTTATTACTCGTACATCATTAGGAGTAATTAATATATACATCAACGGTGTGTTATCCGGTACCGCAGACCAGGCCGCAGGAACAATACAAAGTACTACAGATTTTTATATTGGTAATAATCAAGCCGATAGTTTAACAATGGATGGAACATTGGAGCATTACGGAATAACTACAGACATTAAAGCTGCCACTTTTATTGCTGATCGTTATAATATGTTATTTAATAATTCGTTATTTTTCGGAGACAGTTTTGTTCCAAAGGTGTCCAATAGCGTGTCTACAAAAAGACTAAGTAAATTAAAATTTGCATATTGTTATTCATTTTAATAGGAGGCATATATATATGTCGATAATTACAATCACGAACAGTCAAGATGCTAATACCCAATTACAAACTGCATTAGGTACTAAAAAACCCATTGTTGTGGACATATCAGCTACGGATTTTGTTGTACCTGTAAATTGTAGAGTTATGACCAGTGTAGGAGGTACAAAAATCGTAGTTGATATGTTGTGTGTTGATGGAGCAATAACTGGTGTTGTTTTGCCGGCTATTGGTGCAATACCGATAGTTAATATCACTAAAATAATTAAGGTTGGTACAGACGCGGAAAATATATTGCTCTGGCCGATAGATTTTTAAAAAAATAGTTTAATCTATGAAAAATAATCATATATTAATAATAAGAGTATTACCTGCGTCTTACTGTTACTGTTAGTACAGTTGAAAACTCGTACTACAATCCTTTGTAGTACGAGTGATATTTAAGGGATAAAATTATGCCATATCCTAATGAATACACAGCAAGAATAAATCCCCCCGATAAATATAAATCAATTAAGCGTGAAAATGATAAATTTGGTTTGGGAATTGATGTAATTTGGGGTATACTGCCAGATGGAAAAACTGAAATCCAAGCAATCCGATTTAAATCAAATAAGTTTACCTCCAGTGAGGAAGTACAAAAATGGCTATCTAATCATAATTTTAAATCTATAGAGTTTTCTTCTCCTTCAAAAAAGGGAGATAGTTTTTATAGATTTGATAGTTCGTCCATGGTATCTATGACCAAAACACCGGAGGGATTTTTAAAAGGTACCGCTCGCGTCACGAGAACAGGTGTTTTTTCTTATCGTAACGCTGATGGAACTACCCATAAAGAATTGAGATTGCCCGAAGAAGTTTTTAATAAAAACAGTATTGAAACTATGAAGATGATTCCTATTGCAAACGAACATCCTGCGGATAAGTTAATTACAGTTGAAACAGCTAAAGATTTATTAATAGGATTTACTGGAGAGAATATAACACAGGATAGTATATATGTGGTATGTCCTATGAACATTATTTCTAAGGAAGGGGTTAAAGCAGTAGAATCTGGTAAAAAAGAATTATCATTGGGTTATGAAGTAGAATTGGATGATTTGCCCGGAGTTTATAACGGAGATAGTTACGATTTCATACAGCGAAATATACGATATAATCATTTAGTTATTACAGCGAGGGGGAGAGCAGGATCAGATGTACGGTTAAATATTGATAATTTTGATGCATATGAAATTAATGAAATTAACTCAAATAATGAGGAAAATAATAAACCAAATAATACTCTAATGAAAGGTAAAGATATGGTAAAAGTAATAATTGACGGTATTGAATATGAAGTCTCTCAGGAAACTTCTAAATTGCTTGCATCTCTGGAAAAGAAAAACAAAGAGATGATTGATGCTCAAAAAAAATTAGAACAGGATAATACAACATTACAGGCAAAATTGGATTCAGCGAATGAACAAATTAAAACAGTTCAAGAAAAATTGGATGATAAAGATTCATTTCGTAAAGCAGTTAAGGCACGTATTTTGCTTGAAAAAACTGCTGAATCTATTCTTGACGATGAGATCAAAAACAAATTTGATTCAATGCCCGACATTGAGATCAAGAAAGTTGTAATTTTAAAATCATCTCCTGATGCGAAATTGGATGATGCATCGATTGATTATATCAATGCACGTTTTGATTCAACAATCGAATTTTTTTCGAAATCCGAAATTGATACACAACGTAAAACAGTTAACGATAGCAAATCCGAATCAAAAAATACATTAAATTCTGATGATAGCCGGAAAAAAATGATTGAGGAGATGAAAAAAGCACATAAGTGCTAATGTTAATTTTAATACTAATATTATGAAATTTTAACAAATAAAATCACAATTTAAAAAGGAAATAATATGTCACAGACGAGTTACAATCTAAATATGGTAAAAGGATATTCAGGAATGAAAGCGGATATAACCGATGATACCATTAATAGTTATCAAGCCAAAGGTGCAATACCGATGGGTAGAGGTGTTTTTAAATGCTACGGTATTCCGAATGCATGTAGGTTGCCGGCAGAAAATGTTACCACTATTACAGACAGTGCAGGTACTTTTACCGCGGGATCAATAGCAACCACGATAAATGGTACTGTAATTACGACTAACTGGGCAACAGATAAAGCGACCACAATGGCAGCGCATGCAGCAGCGATACAGGCTGGTGTAGCTAATGTTTACAGTGCTGTATACACGGATGGATCTCATACAATTGCCATCAAAACTCGCAATACAGGCTTGATAGTTACGGTGAGTGTAGCTGGTGTGACCGGTACTATGACGATTAGTAGTATTGTAAACACAAATGATGACGCTGCTGCTGGGTTTTTAGGCGTAGCTATACATGATCACGCGCGTGAACAAACTTCGGCAGGTGTCGTACAATATAATGATACAGAAATAGTATCAGTTATGGCAGAAGGTGCAGTATATGTATACGTTGAGGAGGCTGTTACGACTGATGATGATGTCTATGTTAGGATTTTTGCCAATGGTACGAAATTGCCTGGTATGTTCGGAACATCATCAGATAGTTCAAAATGTATTTTACTTTCTGGAGTTAAATTTATGGATAACAGCGATGCAAACAGCATCGTAAAATTAACGCTAAATCTCCCACAGTAATGTAAGAGATAGAATAAATTTTAATTATTAATAAAACGAAAAATAACAATTAACAAAGGGTAAAAATATGTCGCAGAAATTTCTTAACATGGATGCAAATGAAAGTGTTTATTTTGCAAGGGAATTGGAATATATCAAGGCACAATCCTATGATATAAAATATCCGGAATTGAAAGCGTCTCAGTTAATACCAATATCAACCGAAGCGGGCGCGGGCGCTGAATCAATTACCTATGAACAATACGATGAAATAGGTATGGCAAAGTTGATTGCAAATTATGCCGATGATCTGCCGCGCGCTGATATTCGGGGAAAACAATTTACATCTCCAGTGCGAAGTATCGGTGACTCCTATGGTTACAATCTGCAGGAGATCAGAGCAAGTGCGATGTTAAACAAAAATTTGCCAACACGAAAAGCGAATGCGGCTCGCAGAGCAATTGAGCAGTTGATCAATAATATCGCTTTTTTTGCGCGACCTACGGACGGTACTAATGGCGGATTGACAGGATTGATCTATAATCCTAATACGACCAAGGGTACAGTAACTACACGTAATGGCCACATTACCTTTGCAAGCAAAACTGCGGATGAAATTCTTGCTGATCTTAATAAAGCTGTGTATGATATAATTTCTTTGACCAAAGGTGTTGAAGTTCCAGATACAATTTTGTTGCCTTTAGCTCAATGGTCACAAATTAGTACTACACCTAGAGCAAGTGTAGCCGATACTACAATTTTACAATATTTCTTGAAAAATAATCCCAGCATAACTCGAATTGATTGGTGTAATGAACTACAAAACGTCAATCCGGTACCGTCTACAAGTGTTGCAGCAAATACAGATATTATGATTGTGTATAAACGCAGTCCAGATAAATTAACCCTTGAACTACCGTCACCGTTTGAACAGTTGGAAGTACAGACACGTGGTCTTGAGTACGTTGTTCCGTGCCACGCAAGAATTGGTGGAGTCGTTGTATATTACCCGTTATCAATTAACATTGTTGAGGGTATCTAATACTAAATCAGTAACATTAAAATTTAATTTGAAGGAAATTTTTATGATTGTTAAACATACTAAGCCGTTTATTACCTACACAGGCAATATTTATTTTTATCCTGTGAATAATGAAATATCTGAGGAAACCGCTAAACTATTGATGAAGGAGCAAAGTTTTCGAAATAATATTTCCTGTGGATTATTTGAAATTATAGGCGAACCAAAGGTTGAAGTAAAAGGAAAATCGGTATCAGTCGTACACAAAGAAAATTTATCCTTATCAATTTCTAAATTGCCTGCATCAAAAGCAATAGATGTAATTTCTGAAATCTATTCAATCCCAGAGTTAAAACGACTTCAGGATGAAGATCCGAGAAAAGGAGTTCAGACGGCTATATCTAATCAGATAGATAAGATTAAAGATAACGATAACGATGAAACGGAGGATAAAGAATAATATATGTCATTTACTGCTACTCAAATAATCGCTCTTCGCGCGCCACAGTGGCATACTGATCCGCGTATACCCGATATGATTGTATTGGCAAAAGCCAATTATTCCCAAATAATTTTTGGTGATCGTTGGGAAGAAATCGCAGGGTTACATGTATTACATTGGTTAACATTAGACACGCGAAATGGTGGTAATCCCGGTATAGGTACAAATAGTGGTAGCGGAACAACAGGAGCAATTGTTGGAGAATCGGAAGGTGATTTATCGCGTCAATATGCAAATCCTTCATCCAACAACAATAATAAACTCGTAAATCGTAACCCTGATTTACTTAGTACACAATATGGCCTTGAAATATTGGCTATTATAAACAAGACCGTATTTTCTCCCTTGAATAGGATGATATAATGTCATTTAAAATTGTAGATAAAGGTTGGAGAAAGTTTATTTACAATTTGCGAAAAGCTAAGCAATCCTATTCCAAGGTGGGTTTTCCCAGTGAAGGAAAAGTAAGAAAGGGAACCCAAAAAGGAAGCAGTCACGAGCCTAAAGAAACAATGATTGAATTGGCTCAATTGGCTGCAATTCATGAATTTGGTGCTCCGTCCCAGAATATACCATCACGACCGTTTATACGACCGACATACGATGAAAGCCTAAATAAATTAGAAAAAATGGCATATAAAGAATTAATTGACATTACGATAGGTCGAAGTAACGTAAAAAGATCATTAGGTCGTATGGGCGAATTTTTAGCTGGAGAAATGAAAAGTAAAATAAAAGAAGGGGATTTTGTACCGTTAAAACCATTAACTATTGCGCGCAAAAACTCATCGAAACCTTTGATTGACATTGCTCAAATGTTGCAATCAATTACACACGTAGAGCATATTATATGAGTAGTTTTAGAACAACACAAGCAATCGTGATAACTCGTAGTGGTGGGGCATATATTAATGGTACTTGGGAAGGTGAAGTGCTCACAGACCAAACAATTATTTTTGGATCCCTGCAACCCGCTAAACAAATAGACATCGAATCATTACCCGAAGGTAGACACGAAAATCAAAATAACGTTTACAGGTTTTATACTGACGCTTTTTTAACATCTTTTGATACCGGTCAAAATTCGGATATTTTGTTAATTGGCGGAATTGAATATGAAGTTTTGTCGTCAGCCAAATGGCAAAATGGAGTTATCAACCATAATAAATATTTATTAACTAAAAGGGGAGATCGTGGTTAGCATAATTGATACATTATTATCCGGCGGAATTGGTGATCTTTTAAAAAGTGCTGGTGGGTTTGCAAAAGACATTCGAACTGTAATTACCGGGAATGAACCATTATCGAATGATCAAAAAGCGAAATTGCTTGAAATTAGTTCTCAACTTGAACAAGCAACAATGAATGCAAACAAAGAAATTGCATTAGGTCAAGTTGAGATAAATAAAATTGAAGCGGCAAGTTCATCGTTATTTAAATCTGGCTGGAGACCTGCTGTTGGCTGGGTTTGTGCGGCCGGATTATTCTATCAATTTGTATTCAAACATTTGCTTGTATACACTTTCCAAGCGCTTTGTCTAATATTTCATACAGGGATTCAACTTCCTACAATGCCAGAATTGCAAATGGACACATTAGTTACATTGCTTGTAGGTATGTTAGGTATCGGAGGATATCGTACCCTTGAAAAAATAAAAGGTGTTAATTAATTAATATGAATGCAACAATAAATGTACAATTATCTAATATTATCTTAAATATTAATCAAAAATTGACATTAGATAAATTATTATGTATTTGGTTACATCTTGTATTAGATAATCATATTGTTGTTATTTCCTCTGAACAAAATGTAAAAAGACCTAACCTACCTTATGCATCTATTTTCATTAATCCTATCACCAGTGTCGGTACTCCATATTTTGGCAGAGCAGAAGATGATGGTCGAGTTTTATTTGATGAAGATATTGAATTTATGGTAATGTTAGAAGCATACGGGCAAAGCAGTATGCAAATTGTATCAAACATTCATGAAGCATTATTAAATCCAGATAAAGTACAAATACTAAATAGTTTCGGAATAATTTATGTTAGCGATGAAGGTTTAAAAGATACGTCAATAAAAATTGATAATCAGTGGGAACATAGAGCAAATATAGATATTAGATTTAGATCAATGAAACAATATACATATAATTCAGGCTATATTGATACTGTTGTCATAAACAATAATCCTATTTCGTAAAGGAGTTTAATTATGTCATTGGATACAATTGTAAATTTAACGATAACTAAAGAAACGGAAACACCATCTCAGGTTGGATTCGCAACAATGTTGATTTTGGGTGATAATTTAAACGTGAACAGTCGTACTCAGGTATTTACAGATTTGACTTCTGTTGCTCTTGCTATCACTGGGGGAACTACATCGCTCGAATACAAAGCAGCACAAGCAGCTTTCAGCCAGAATCCGAGAGTGACGCAAATTATTATTGGTCATCGTCAAGGTCAAAAAATAAATACATATACCGGTACTTTTACAGCAGGATCAATAAAAACTACAGTTAACGGAATACTTATTACAACTGCATGGGCAACAGATAAAGATACAACGTTGACTGCTCACGCTGCTGCAATCCAAGCTGGAGTCACTGACGTACTAACTGCTGTGTATGGTACTGGTGTTCTAACCTTGACACCAAAAACAGGTAAATTGTTAGCTGCAACAAATAATCTTTCTTTGGTAAC
>Ga0315293_10003745_pt1 | contig 14613 bp, 7 predicted proteins | sample YL17G13_20_MG_FD_203071 | JGI IMG/M metagenome (GOLD analysis project Ga0315293, IMG submission 203071) | Sediment microbial communities from Yellowstone Lake, YNP, Wyoming, USA - YL17G13_20 | ecosystem: Environmental > Aquatic > Freshwater > Lake > Sediment | place: USA: Wyoming | collected... | reverse complement strand
CATCAGCGTGAGCTCGATAAGCTCGACCAGCGGCTGGACACGACACTGTGGCGCAAGCTGATTGACGCCGACATCTTGTCCACCGCGGCACCCGAGTCGATCGGCGGCGGGGGATTCGGGGTGCTGGAGCAGACGGCCATCCTCACAGCGTTGGGCCGCCAGATCGCCGCGGTGCCCTACCTGGAGTCGGTGGTGCTCGGCGCCGGGGCGCTGGCCCGCTTCGGATCACCGGATTTGCAGCAGGCCTGGGCGGCAGCGGCCGTCGCGGGGCAGAAGGTGCTGACGGTCGCCCTCGACGGCGAATGGGGGCAGGCGCCGGTGCAGGCACCCTCCTCCGGCGACGGCTTCCGGCTCACCGGAACGCGTACCCAGGTGCAGTTCGGGCCGGTCGCCGACGCATTCCTGGTGCCGGCTGAAACCCATTCGGGCACAGCGGTTTTCCTCGTTTCGGCCGGAGATCCAGGCGTCTCGGTGACAGCATTGGAGACCACCGGCCAGAACAGCTCCGGCGAGCTCGAACTGGCCGGCGTCGAAGTCGGTGCGGACCGCATGGTCGGTGACGCCTCCGGCGGTGGTGAGGTGGTGGCCTGGCTGGCTTCCACGCGGGCAGTGGGCCTGACGGCATTTCAGCTGGGCGTGCTGGAACGGGCCCTGGAATTGACTGCCGACTACGCACGAACCCGCGAACAGTTCGACCGGCCGATCGGCAGCTTTCAGGCGGTATCGCAGCGCCTGGCCGACGGCTACATCGATATCAAGGGTTTGCGACTGACGTGCGAGCAGGCGTCCTGGCGGCTCTCGGAGGATCTGCCCGCTGACGCCGAGGTGGCCACGGCCGCGTTCTGGGCCGCCGAGGCCGGTCACCGGGTGGCGCACACCGCCGTGCACGTCCACGGCGGGGTCGGCATCGACATGGACCACCCGGTGCACCGCTACTTCATCACGGCCAAGCAGACCGAGTTCGCCCTCGGCGGAGCCACCGCCGCGCTGCGAGTGATCGGCCGGGAACTGGCCGACGCTCCGGCCTGACCCGGTGCTGCCCACCGTCACCCGGCTGCTGGAGCCGCTGGCCGAGGTCGACGACCGCGGAGTGAGCGCCGACGACGGGTCCTATTCGACCTGGCGGCAGCACGTTCAGACCGCCGCCGATCTGGGAGCGCTGGTAGGGTCCCGGCTGGATCCGGACCGGCCCCCGCATGTCGGCGTTCTGCTGGGGAACACCCCGTTGTTCTCCGCGCTGTTGGTGGCTGCCGCGCAGTCCGGTGTGGTTCTCGTCGGCCTGAACCCGACCCGGCGCGGCGCTGCACTGCGCCGCGACATCACCCACGCCGACTGCCAGCTGATACTCGCCGACAGTGACCTCGGCTCTTACGGATCCGACTTCGCCCCCGCGGGAATCCCGGTTCTTGAAGTATCCTCGTCCGAGTGGACCGAGGAGTTGGCGAGCTTCGGCGACTCGCCGGTCCGCTTCCCCGAGGCCGCCTTGGACGATCTGTTCATGCTCATCTTCACCTCCGGAACCGGCGGGGAGCCCAAAGCGGTGCGCTGCACCCACGAGAAGGTGGCCGGCCCGGGTGTGATGCTGTCGCAGCGCTTCGGGCTGGGGACCGCCGACGTGTTCTACCTGTCCATGCCGCTGTTCCACTCCAACGCGGTGATGGCCGGCTGGGCCCCGGCCGTCGCAGCACAGGGATCAATTGCGTTGCGGCGCAAGTTCTCCGCATCCCGGTTCATCCCCGACGTGCGACGGTTCAACGCCACCTACGCCAACTACGTCGGCAAACCGATGTCCTACATCCTGGCCACTCCGGAGCGGCCGGACGACGCCGACAACCCGCTGCGGCTGATGTACGGAAACGAGGCCGCACCGCGCGACATCGGCCGCTTCGCCGAGCGGTTCGCGGTGACCGTGGTCGACGGCTTCGGCTCCAGCGAAGGCGGGGTCGCCATCGGCCGAACTGCGGACACCCCGGAAGGCGCACTCGGACCCCTGCCCGATGACCTGGACATCATCGATGTCGAGACCTGCCGACCCTGCCCGCCCGCAGTGGTCGGCGAATTGGTCAACCTCGCGGGACCCGGCCAATTCCGGGGCTACTACAAGGATCCGGAGGCCGAGGAGCAGCGGATGGTCGGCGGGGCCTACCACAGCGGCGACCTCGCGTATCGCGACGAGGCCGGCTTCGTCTATTTCGCCGGACGGCTGGGTGACTGGATGCGGGTGGACGGCGAGAACCTCGGCACCGCGCCGATCGAACGGGTACTGATGCGCTACCCCGGGGTGATCGAGGCGGCGGTGTACGGGATTCCCGACTCGACCGTGGGCGACCGGGTGATGGCGGCGCTGGTGTTGCCTGAGGGCGCCGATTTCGACCCGGCGAATTTCGGCCGGTTCCTGGAAGCCCAAAGCGACCTCGGGCCCAAGCAGTGGCCGTCGTTCGTGCGGATCGCCACCGAGCTACCGCGGACCGCGACCTTCAAGGTCCTCAAGCGCCTCCTCGCCGCCGAGGCACTCGACTGCGACGACCCGGTTTTCGAGATACGGCGCTAACCCGCGATCGAGGGCATGACGGCCTCGATCAGATGCGGCCCAGGCTCGCCGAAAGCCCATCCCAGCGCCTCGGCCAATTCCTCCGCCGTCGTCGCTCTGCGGGCCGGCACACCCATGCCTTCTGCCATCTTCACGAAATCCATGGTGGGCGAGGTCAAGTCGAGCAGTGATTCCGCCTTCGGTCCAATCGCCTGATCCTGCTCCTGAGCGCCGACCCGCTGCAATTCGATGCGCAGGATGTCGTATGCGCGGTTGGCGTAGAGCACGGTGGTGATGTCGAGCCGTTCCCTGGCATGCGTCCACAGGGCCGATATCGTGTACATTGCGGACCCGTCGGACTCCAGGCAGAGCACCGGCCGGTCGGGTTCGGCCAGTGCGGCGCCGATGGCCACCGGGAGGCCGAACCCGATGGCACCGCCGGTCAACGTCAGCCAGTCGTGCGCCGCAGCGCCCGCGGTGGCCTGCGGCAGCAGGAATCCGGAGGTGTTGGACTCGTCGACGACGATCGCCCGCTCCGGAAGCAGTGCACCGATGACATCGGCCGAGGTCTGCACCGTCAGCGCGCCGCTGGGCAGGGCCGGCCGTGATGCCGGTGCCGTCGCAGCCAGGGTGTTCGGCGCCAATCTGTCGGCCAGGGCTTCCAGGGCAGCAGCGGCGCCGACCGGGCCGGCCAGGGTGTGCACCGCGGCGCCCTCGGGCACCAGATCGCTGGGCTTGCCCGGATAGCCGAAGAAGGTCACCGGGGACGGCGCCCCCGCCAGGATCAGGTGCCGGGTCCCGTCGAGCTGGGCTGCGGCGGCCTCCCCGAAATAGGCGATGCGTTCCACCGGCGGAACACCGGCGCCGCGTTCCAGTCGGGTCGGGAACGTCTCGCAGAACAGCCGCGCGCCGTACTGCTGGGCCAGCCGGGTGGCCGCCTCGAGCCCCGGCGCACGGGTCGCGTCACCGCCGACCAGGATCACCGTCGGGGCGCCGGACGTCAACGCCATCTCGATGCCGTGAGTGTCGAAGCCGGGCGGGGCCGGCTGTGGGGCAACGGCTTCAGCGGGCGGGGCGCCGTCCGACCAGGAGACGTCCGCGGGCAGGATCAGCGTTGCGATCCGCTGTTCGGCCCGCGCGAACGCGATCCCCGCGGCGGCGTCGTCGGCCACATCGGCAGGATCCATGCTGCGGCGCACCCAACCGGACACCGTGCTCGCCACAGAGTCAATGTCCGACTCGAGTGGCGCGTCGTACTTCTTGTGATAGACCGCGTGGTCACCGATCACCACCACCATCGGCACCCGGGCGCGCCGCGCGTTGTGCAGATTGGCCAAACCGTTGCCCAGGCCCGGTCCCAGATGCAACAGCACCGCCGCGGGATCTCCCGACATCCGGGCGTATCCGTCGGCGGCACCGGTGGCCACCCCCTCGAAAAGCGCAAGGACACAGCGCATCTCGGGCACCGTGTCCAGGGCGGCGACGAAGTGCATCTCCGAGGTGCCCGGGTTGGCGAAACACAGCCGGACACCGTTGTCGACCATCGTGGCGATCAGTGCCTGCGCTCCGTTCACCCATTCCGTCCTTTCAGCTTGGTGAAGACCCGTTCGGCGTTACCGGCCAGGTAGTCGGCCCGGGTGTCCTCGGAAAGACCCAAATCGTCGAGGCCGTCCAGCGCGTGCGAATGGCCGATCATGGGAAAGTTGCTGCCGAAGAGCACCTTTCGGCCGCCAGTCCTGGTCTTCATGAAGGCCACGAGTTCGGCGGGAAGACGCCGGGTGGTGTAGGCCGAGGTGTCGATGTAGACGTTCTCGTGCTTGCGGGCCACGGCGATCATCTCCTCGGTCCACGGATAGCCGATGTGCCCGCACACGACCGTCAGCTCCGGGAAGTCGATGGCCACCTGATCGATATACGGGATCGGTCTGCCGGTCTCCGACGGTCGCAGCGGACCGGTGTGACCCACCTGGGTGCAGAACGGGACACCGAGCTCGACACATTCGGCGTACAGCGGGTAGTACCGGCGGTCGGTCGGCGGTGCGCCCCACAACCATGGCAGCAACCGCAGTCCGACGAAGCCGTCGTCGCGCACCCGGCGGCGCAACTCGCGGACCGCCTCCATCGGGTGGTCCAGGTCCACGGCGGCCAGCCCGGCGAACCGCGTCGGATGGCACCGAACCCACTGCGCCACAAGGTCATTGGAGATCAGGTCCTGACCGTAGGGGCCGCGCCAGGCAGTCAGCAGTCCGACATCGACACCGGCGGCGTCCATCGACTCGATGGTCGCCTCGATCGGCGGATCCTCATCGGGGACCTGCCCACCCGTCCACCTCAGCAGCGACGCGAACATGTCAGCGGCGAGGAGGCGCTGCGTGGGGTGCTGCATCCATACGTCGATCGTCATCGGGTTCGACTGTAGACGCGGACGCGCGGTCAGCTGTCGCGAATGTCGTCTATTTCCGGGACGGCAGTCAGTGCTGCTCGGGCCTGGTCGATTTGGTCGTATGCGAAGGCCGCCATCTCGGCGGGGGTCATCGTCTTACCCTTCCGGACGAATGATTCGTAGTTCTGGTCGCCGAGGACATCGCGGAGGTGGCTGATCGTCGTGGTGATTTCAGGAAGGACTGCCGTGCTGAGCGGATCGACCGCGAAACCGGCGATGACTGCCGCCGCTTGGTAGCGTCCGAGCCGGTCCAACAGGGCGGTTAGGACAGTCAGGGGGATGCCGAACTGGGCGGTGTTTCCTGCGTCGTCGAAGTGGCGGATAGCCACCCTGACATAGTCGAGTGCGGCCAGTGTGTCGCCGTGGGCGACCTCGAGGACGGATAGGGCGGCGGCCAGGTCTGCTTCGTTCAATCGGTTGCCACTGTCCCGAGCGAGCACCATCCCCCGACGGAGGGCCTCCCGTGCTGCGGCGGGATCGGCGTCGCGGAAGGCAAACCCGTAAACGAAAAGTGCGAATGAGAGCACATACGGGTTGCGGGTGGCTTCCGCTGCGTCGATCAGACCCTCGGTGGCGGCCATCGCCTCGCTAACAGCACCGGCGGTGGTCAGCGCCACGACAAGTTGTGTTTGGGTCACTGCGTGAGTGTCGCGACCCCGTGCCAGCTGGGTGCGACACCACTCGACGGCCCGTTCGGGCTGCCCGATAAGTAGGTATGGACCGCCAAGCACGCCCTCGCCGCCGAACGGCAGCTCGTAGTCCCGGCCGCTACCGAGAAGCGTCTGACCCGCGTCGCTGTACCCGACGGCCGCCTCGATCCGTCCGACGAAATAGCAAATCGACGCCATCTCGTACAGAGCCCCCAGCCGGGGATGGTCGACGGCGCGGGCAGGCTCGATCAACTCTTCGGCCCAGCCTATCGGCTCGTAGTTTCCGGCCTGATTGCCCAGGATAGTCCCGTAAATCGCAATAGGAGCAGCCACGTCGACGTCGCGATGATCGGCGGCCCACCGAAATGCCGTGCGCAGGTTGGCCAGCTCGGCCCTGAACCATTCATAGGCTTCGCGCTGCCGCGGGCTGTCCCACAAGGCAAGAATGTCGGCTTCTTTTCCGGCGAAGTAGCGAGCATGAGCGGCGCGCGCCTCGTCGGACACACCACTGGCGGCGAGTTGTTCCTCGGCGAACTGGCGAATCGTCTCCAGCATCGAAAATCGGGTCCGTCCTGATGAGCGATCAGCCACAAGCAGCGACTTGCGCACCAGAGCGGCGAGCAGATCGAGGATTGCATACTCGTCGAGATCGTCGGAATCCCCTAACGCGCAGGCGCTTTGGGCGTCGAAGCCACCCACGAACACTGAACACCGGTCCAGCAGGAACTTCTCCCTCTCATCCAGCAGGTCATAGGACCACGCCACCGCGTGGCGCAGCGTTTGGTGCCGCTCGAGTCCACGTCGCGATCCGACCAGCAGTCGGAAGCGGTGACCAAGACGATCTCGCACTTCACCAGCGGTCATCGACGCCATACGCGAAGCCGCCAACTCGATGGCCAATGGAATCCCATCCAGGCGTTGACAAATCTCGGTGACTGCAGCGGCCTCTTCGTCCTCGCCGATCGCGAAGCCCGGCGCAATCTCGTGAGCGCGTTCGACGAACAGGGTCACCGCCGCCGAGTTGATTCCCGCGGCGTCCAGCGCAGGAACCGGCCGTACTTGTTCCCGGGCAACTCCCAACCCTTCCCGGCTGGTGGCCAACACCTTCACGGTCGCCGACTGGTTGAAGATGGCTTCGATTAAAGCGGCCGTCGCATCGAGCAGGTGCTCGCAGTTGTCGAACACCAGCAGTCGCGACCGGCCTTCCAAGGCGGCGGCCACCGACTCGCTGACGCTCTTGCCCGGTTGCTGGGTGATGCCGAGCGCGGCTGCTACCGCGTCGGGGACCGCGGCCGGGTCTGTCACGGCGGCCAGTTCCAAGAGCCAAGCCCCGTCCGGGAATTCGTCGACGAGACGCGCCGCGACCTCCAGGGCCAGGCGGGTCTTGCCAACACCGCCCACCCCGGTCAGCGTCACCAACCGATGTGTGCGCACCGCCGCCTCGATCTCGGCGACATCAGCCTCGCGCCCCACAATGCTCGTGGTCACAGGCCGCAGATTCCCCGGCGTCGCGTCCAGTGTGCGCAGGGGCGGGAACTCCGTCCGCAAGCCCGAAGCCCGGACCTGGAACACCCCGAGCGCGGTCGCCAGATCCCGCAGCCGCCGCGGGCCCAGGTCCAGGAGATCAACCCCGCCCAGCAGAACGGCCGTCGAATCGGCCACCAGAACCTGACCTCCGTACCCGGCGGCCATCACGCGCGCGGCCCGGTTGAGCACCGCACCGAAGTAGTCACCGTCCCGCAGTTCAGCTTCACCGGTCGCGATCCCCATCCGGACCGGCAACTCCAATGCGCGCTGCGCCGCGACCGCGGCATCAACCGCTGACCTCGGCGATGAGAACGCCGCACACATGCCATCACCGGTGTGCTTGAAGAGGTACCCGCCGTGCGCCTCAATCGTGGTGCGCAAGACTTGGTCGTGCGTTGTGAGGGCCGCCCGCATCGCGTCCGCGTCTGCTTCCCACCGACGGGTCGAACCCTCGATGTCGGTGAACAGGAAAGTGACAACCCCCGAGGGGCCGGCTGGCGTCATAGCATCTCCTCGGCCCACTTGATGTGGCCCTCGAGACCCAGCGATGTCGCCATCACGCGGTAGCGGTCCCGGTAGTCGCTGTAGGCCAGCTCATCTCGACGGGCATGGGCCAGCAACGCGCGTAGCCGCAGAAGGTGGATTTCGAACAGGACGAATCCGGCATCGGTGGGCACGGCGGCAAGCCGGTCGATTGTGGCCGCCGCTTCCTGTAGGTCGGTGTCCGAACCGCGACGAAGCAAGGCCTGCACCAACGCGGCGGTCGTCGCACCCAGCATGTACTTCTCACCGTTCCCGAAAAGCAGATCGACCACGGAGCGTCCGCTTTCGATTGCGTCATCGACATCTCCGACCTCAGCGGTCAACTCCACGATCCGGATATCTGCCATCGTCGCGCACGTCAAGGTGTGATGCCGCACCTGCGCGTCACGTGCCCGGCGCAGCGCCTCCAGCGCTCTGAGTCGTTCGGCAGCCTCGGCGTGGCGGCTCAGGACCAACCCCTGAGCGAGGTGGGCGAACTCCAAGCTGACGTCGTCCCCGCTCTCCTCGGAAATCCGCACTGCTTCGGCGGTTTCCTGCACCGCATCGTCGTCAGCGAGCATCACCCCGTTCAGCATGCCGAAGATGTAACCGATGCCGATCAGGGTCGACAGGACCTGTTCGCGTGGGCCGACAGCGCGCTGCATCGCGATACCGCTTCGCAAGTCGTCGCGCCAGTTGGCATGGCCCAAGCAGCATCCCGCCAGTCCACGGTAGAACAACGACACCGCCAACGGGGACCCGAATCCTCCCTTCATGCCCTTCACCGGGTCGTCGCCAATCAAGTCGATGGACCACTGCACTATCCGAAATGCCTCCACAGCTTCACCGCCGAACAGCTTCGCCAGCGCTGCCGAATGGATGACGGCGACACCGCGCAGCGGATTCGGGCTTGCCTCGATCAATCTGATTTGTTCGGACGCGAGTTCCGATGCCTCGCGATGGCGATGCTCGAGGGCCAATCCTGCCACTTGCCCGTACATCGCGATGGCCAGCGACATGTCATCGATAGTGCTGCCGCACAATTCACGCAGCTCCCCGAAACCGGTATCGGTGACACCGAGTCCCGCCCGCCATGTGGTGTTGCACAGAGCTGACCTCGGGGTTACGCGCATCGGGGTACGGTCCGGATCGTCGACCGGCAGCGCATCCGCCACGCGGCAAGCGCGTTCCCAACTGATGCGCGCGGCGGGAACATCGCGGCTGGAGTACCAGCTGCCGGCGCGCATGTGCCAGGCGTAAGCCGACCGCAGATCGCCCGCCGCTTCGAGGTGTTCCGCGATCAGGGCGGCGTTTTCACCGACCGAGTCGGGATCGTGTTCCTCGATTATCGAGGCCAGCCGATAGTGCAGTTCGGCGCGGTCGGACTTCAGCTGCGCCTCGTAGGCGACGGCCCGAATCAGCGGATGATGGAACACATACTCAAATGGTTGGGTGAACTTGACCTGGTCGACGAACTGGGCTGCGATCAAGACTTCAACGGAGGGCTCGACGCCGACCTGGGTTAGTAGGTCGAGGTTGAACCGCCACCCGATGACGGCTGCCGCGCTCAATGTGCGCTTGGCTTCTGGCGGAAGACGATCAATGCGCGCGGCGATGGTCGCCTGCAACGTGGCGGGAACACTCACATCCGCGAGCTGAGATGCCGAGCTGTAAGCACCAGGCTGGCCGCGCAGCACACGACGCTCAGCCAGATCGCGCACGATCTCCTGAGCGAAGAACGGGTTACCGGCGGCCGTCGCGACGACCCTCTGGGCCAGCCCGCCAACGGAGGTATCCGGTCCGAGCAGCCCGGAGACCAGCGTTGCCGTCTCTGGATCGCGAAGTGGCCCAAGGGCTATCGTCTGTGCACCCCGCACCCGCGAGAGCCCACCCTCATACTCAGGGCGGTACGTGACCAGCACCAGCGAGGGCGTTTGCGGGATCACCGTGAAGAAATCGGCCAGCATCGACTCGCTGATCTCATCGATCCAGTGCGCGTCCTCGATGACGTAAACCGCCGCCGTTTTGCGCGCCAACGAAGCCGCATTCACCAGCGCGGTCAACCGCCGCCGTCGAGCATCGGGGTCAATTGCCGGCAGTGGAACGTTCGGATCGGCTATGCCCAGCAGGTCATCGAGCAGCAACAGATCCTCGGCACCGGCGTCAGGAACGCGGAGGCGCACCAGATCGCGAGCACTCTGGACGTCAAGACCCTGGACGCCAAACGCTGCACGCAGCAACTGCGCCACGGCATGGAAGGGAACCTGGCTGGTGTGCGATTCACAGACCCCGGTGAACACCTCGACGCCACGCTCGTGGGCTGACGAAGCCACTTCTCGCACCAGACGGCTCTTGCCAATACCAGGCGGCCCCACCACGCTCACCACCGCGCCATGCCCGTCGATTGCACGGGCGAGCAAGCCTTCAAGGGCCGACATCTCCCACTGTCGGCCGACGAGCTCCGACTCAGCACGTGCGACGGCGCGATGCCGCTCCCCGATGTCCAACAGCCGTTGGGCCGCCACGGGGTCACCAGAGCCTTTGATGCGAAGCATCTCCGGCTCACCGAGAACCGCCACGCCTTCGACCAGCCGCGCCGTCGAGGCGCTGAGCATCACCCCACCCGGCGGGGCCACCGACTCCATCCGCTGTGCCATCCCAACCTGCTCGCCGATGGCGGTGTAACCCGCTGAGGTGGTGCCGATCTCCCCGGCAATCACCTCTCCGGAGTTCAGCCCGATCCGCAGCTGGAGTACGACGCCATCACTTTGGGAGACTTCCTGAGCCAGATCGGTGATGGCTGCGTGGATGTTCAGGGCGGCCCGACACGCCCGAAGCGCGTGATCCTCCAACGCGATCGGCGCCCCGAAGACCGCCATGATCCCGTCGCCGGTGAACTTGTCCAGCGTGCCGCCATAGCGCTTGACCGCCGCGGCAGTCCGGTCGACGAGCCGGGTCATGATCTCACGTAACCGCTCCGTACCGACCGCCGCCGCGATGTCCATCGAGTGGACCACGTCGGCGAAGAGAACCGTGACCTGCTTGTACTCGGCCGATCGAATTGCCTGCGCGACGGGTGTGCCGCACTTGTTGCAGAATCGGGAGTCCGGCGGCAGCTGCGTGCCACACGATGTGCACGACCGGCCCGTCGCGGTCAGGCCACCGCCACCATCCCCACCGGTGTCCACGTCAGTATGGTGTCACCGCCGGTCGGCGGTGTCCGTCATATCGCGCGCAATCTCCGCTACGGAGATTCGGGACTCCCGAATAAGCCCAGTTGTCAAAATTCTTCACGGCCTCAGACAAGCCGTCACTGGTGTTGATGCACGGCCTGGCGCAAGCCATCGAGATGTTGGAGGACAAGATCGGCTGCACCACGACGAGCAAGTCGACCCGCTGGACCCGCTCCCCTGCCCAGTAACTCTCGCTTGGTCGGACCGAGACACAGTGCTGACCTTGTCGAGGCACGAGAAGGTCGCGCGAAACTCCCCTGCCGCAGACAAGGCTCACGGCTTTGCCCAACGTCGGCCACGTGCTCATGTTGGATGACCCCGGCCTGGTAGCGCGCACCATCCTGACGACCACCGGCGCGTGACTGAACCAAGCTGCGACGAGGTTTTCACCTTCACTCTCGGGCCTCAGCTGTCGCGGATGTCGTCCAGCCGCCGGGACGCCAACTCGAACCCGGACACCAACTCGGCGATGATGTCGCCCGCGGGCCGGATCTCGTTCATCCGGCCGACGATCTGCCCGACGGGCATGGCCACCGCAGCCGGGTCCTGTGACTGGCTCATCCGCTGATGCGCCTCGGCCACCAGCACGTTCTGCAGCGGCATCGGCAGCGGTTCGGGGGCGCCCTCGGCGTCCCAGGCGTCAGTCCAGCGGCTCTTGAGCAGTCGGGCGGGCTTGCCGGAGTAGATCCGGCGGCGCAGGGTGTCACTCGACGTCGCGGCTAACAGCGCCTGCTGAATCACCGACGGTCCGTCCGCGTGCCGAACGCCGAGGTCGTATTCGGCGGCCGTCAAAAATGCCGAACCCATCCACACTCCGGATGCCCCCAGCGCCAGTGCCGCCGCCACTTGGCGTCCGGTACCGATCCCACCGGCGGCCAGAACCGGCGTCCGACCAACCGCGTCAACCACTTCCGGGACCAGAACCATCGACGCGATCTCGCCGGTGTGCCCACCGGCCTCGTAGCCCTGGGCGACGACGATGTCCACGCCGTTGTCGGCGTGGCGGCGGGCGTGCCCGGCGGTGCCCGCCAGCGCGGCCACCGGCACCCCGGCGGCGTGCGCCTGCTCGAGCACGTCGGCTGGCGGAGAGCCAAGAGCGTTGGCGATCAAGCTGATTCGGTGACCCAGCGCCACGTCGACGTGGGATAGGGCCACGGAGTGCAGCCAGCCGAGGACGCCCGCGTTACTCGTGCCGTCACCGGGCAGTGGGGGCACTCCGAGGTCGGCCAGGGTCTTGGCGACGAAGTCCCGGTGGGCCTGCGGTATGAGCTTGTCGATGTCGACGGAGGTGCCTTCGGTCGGCACCGTGGCGGGCATCACGATGTCGACTCCGTACGGCTTGCCGTCAGTGTTGGCGTCCATCCAGTTCAGCACCGACTCGAGTTCCTCGGCGTGGTTGAACCGCACGCAGCCCAGCACGCCCATGCCACCGGCGCGGGTGACCGCCGCGGCCACCTTCTCCGACGGCGTGAAGACGAAGATCGGATAGTCGATGCCGAAGCGGTCGCAGAGTTCGGTGCGCATCAGTTGGCTTCCGTTTTAGTCGACCGGGGCGTGTTTGGTGTGCACCTCATCGGCGGGCCGGGCCGTCGTCTGTTCCTTGGCCCACTTGTAGTCCGGTTTGCCGGCCGGTGAGCGCCTGACCTCATCGACCAGCCACAGGCTGCGCGGCACCTTGTACCCGGCAATGTCCTTGCGCACGAACGCATCCAGCTGCGCCAGGGTGGGCCGGGTGCCCTTGCGCGGCGCTACCACCGCGGCGACGTGCTGACCGTAGCGCTCGTCGGGAACACCGACCACCAGTGCGTCGAACACGTCGGGATGGCCCTTGAGCGCCGCTTCGACCTCCTCGGGGTACACCTTCTCCCCGCCGGTGTTGATCGACACCGAACCGCGGCCGAGCATGGTGACGGTGCCGTCCTCTTCGACCATGGCGTAGTCGCCGGGGATGGCGTAGCGCACACCGTTGATGGTGCGGAAGGTCTCGGCGGTCTTCTTCTCGTCCTTGTAGTAGCCGACCGGGATGTTGCCGCGCTTGGCCAGAATCCCGCGAACCCCGGAGCCGGGCTGGACCTCGTTGCCCTCCTCGTCGAGCACCACGGTCTTCTTGTCGATGCTCACCCGCGGGCCCCCGGCCTGGGTCTGCCCCTTGGCGACGATGCTGGTGCCGCCGAACCCGGTCTCCGAGGACCCGATGGAGTCGGTGATGATCCGGTTGGGCAGCAGTTCGAGGAAGCGCTCCTTGAGGCTGGGCGAGAACAGCGCCGCGGTGCTGGCGAGCACGTAGAGCGACGAGAGGTCGTACTCGCCGGACTCCAGCGCGTCGAGCAGTGGGCGGCCCATCGCGTCACCGGTGAAGAACAGCAGGTTCACTTTATGCTTCTCGATGGCGCGCCAGACGGCGTCGGCGTCGAATTCCGTTGCGAGAACAACGGTCTGGCCGGCGAAGAGCGCCATCCAGGTGGCCGACTGGGTGGCGCCGTGGATCATCGGCGGGATCGGGAACCGGATCATCGGCGGGGCGGCGGCGGCCTGTTTGGCGTGGTCGTACTCGTCGGCCACGAATTCGCCGGTGGCGAAGTCGGTTCCGCCGAGCAGCACGCGGTAGATGTCCTCATGGCGCCACATCACACCCTTGGGGAAGCCGGTGGTGCCGCCGGTGTAGAGCAGGTAGATGTCGTCGGCGCTGCGCATCCCGAAGTCACGGTCGGGCGAGCCCTGGGCGAGCGCCTCGTTGAACTCGACACCGCCGTAGCCCTGGTAATCCTTGTCGCTGCCGTCTTCGACGACGATCACCGTCTTGACGTCGGGAGTCCCCGGAAGCACATTGGCCACCCGGTCGGCGTACTGCCGCTCGTGCACCAGCGCCACCATGTCGGAGTTCTCGAACAGGTAGCGCAGTTCACCCTCGACGTAGCGGTAGTTGACGTTGACGAGAATCGCTCCCGCCTTCACGATCCCGATCATCGCGATGACGATCTCGATGCGGTTGCGGCAGTAGAGGCCGACCTTGTCGCCTTTTCCGACACCGTGGTCGATCAGGTAGTGGGCGAAACGGTTCGCCTTCTCCTCCAGTTCGGCGTAGGTGATCTGTTCGTCACCGCAGATCAGGGCGACGCGGTCAGGCACGGCGTCGATGGCGTGCTCGGCAAGGTCGGCGATGTTCAGGGCCACAGTTCCCAAATTAGAACGTGTTACATTTTTTCTCAAGCACGACTGGAAGGCGGAACCCATGGCGGACGCTCTGATTGAGCAGCGCGGGCACGTCCTCATCGTCACGATGAACCGTCCGGAGTCCCGCAACGCGCTGTCCGGCGAGATGCTGTCGATCATGGTGGAGGCCTGGGACCGGGTCGACAGCGATCCCGATATCCGGGTGTGCATCCTCACCGGGGCGGGCGGGTACTTCTGCGCGGGCATGGACCTCAAGGCGGCGACCGCCAAGCCGCCGGGCGACTCCTTCAAGGACGGCAGCTACGACCCGTCACGCATCGACGGCCTGCTCAAGGGGCGGCGGCTCACCAAGCCGCTGATCGCCGCGGTCGAGGGACCGGCGATCGCCGGCGGCACCGAAATCCTGCAGGGCACCGACATCCGGGTGGCCGGCGAGAGCGCCAAGTTCGGCATCTCCGAGGCGCGCTGGAGCCTGTACCCGATGGGCGGTTCCGCGGTGCGACTGGTGCGCCAGATTCCGTACACCGTCGCCTG
>Ga0315293_10003744_pt1 | contig 14614 bp, 17 predicted proteins | sample YL17G13_20_MG_FD_203071 | JGI IMG/M metagenome (GOLD analysis project Ga0315293, IMG submission 203071) | Sediment microbial communities from Yellowstone Lake, YNP, Wyoming, USA - YL17G13_20 | ecosystem: Environmental > Aquatic > Freshwater > Lake > Sediment | place: USA: Wyoming | collected... | reverse complement strand
GTTTATAGAAATATTTGGCTTTACCCACAGAATTGGAATATTTTCTGATATTTATATTATATCGCGCATGACTGGAATACCTTGTGTAAATCTTTCTATAGGGTTTGAATCCAACCATTCAAAGGATGAAATTTTAAATTTGAATAATGTTTGTTATTCAATTAACAAAACTATGTTAATAATAAAAACATTGAATAACGGAATACCAAAAGATATAACAAGAAGGAAAGAAGCTGTAATGGTAAAAAATTTTGAAAGTGATATGGATTATTATACAAAAGAGAATATAAATTTCTTTAAAAAAGGAGTGATTGCCAATGCCTATACTACCTGATATTCCATTGGAATATTATGAATTATTCGAGAAGAAGATATATGAAACTGAAAAAGAAATAGAAATGTATATGTATAGACCTCCAAAAGAAGCTTTAGATAAACTTATTACAATGGACATCGAATACGATTGTATGCAAGATATAGTAACAAGAAAAAAAACTAGTTGTTCTCCAGAAGAAAGTTTAAGAGTAGAACTAAAAGGACAATATATAGCGGAAAGCAAGAATTTTGCGGCTTTTAGAACGAATGACCTATTCTGTTATCTGGGTTTTTTCTTTAATAATGATTTCCACCATGTCCATAATGATTTTACTATGCCTTGCAAATCTATGGATATATCCAACATCATTGATATTGCTAGAGACAATGTTGTGCATGAAAGTGATGGGGAATATGTAAAATTGTCCTTTTTGCACAGAGGTTTTATCCCAATACAATGTAATCATTATATAGATCCAAAATATATAGATATGATATATGTAAATATACTACAAAAATTATCTTTGAAGAATTTAATATCATTTGATATTATTTTCTTCAAAGACAGAGGTTATCCCAAAAGAGATTGTGAACTATCAAATAAACACTGCACTAGTAGAATTCTATGGCAAATGGAAAAAGAATTCGAAGAAAACTTTCCGCATCCCTCTTATTCTTCAACATTTATTCCGGGTACTTTTTCTCCATATCAGATTCAACCCCTCTATTTTAAATTTTATGATGAACTGCGTAAACTTATACAATGTTTAGAAGTCGGGAACAATAATTCTGAACATATAACTGGAAAAACAGCATCGAAATATATAATTAGTAAAACAAAGGATGTTATATTAAATCAAATTAAAGAAACCGAAAAAAAATATAAGTGTAAATTTTATAACAATTGGCGATTTGATATATTTTTATGCGGAAAATACGAGGACCCTGATGGATTGGTAGAATTTCCTGAAGAAATATTCATACCAAATGGCTGGAATAAATAAATTTAAGGAGTATTAATGGCAAATACTAAATCTCATATATTATATAAAAGATTAGATGGATCAATAGTTCCTGGAGTAAGTCAAATAATTTCTTTAGTAAATAAAGGTGATGGGATAATTCATTGGGCATGGAAACAAGGAAGGGAGGGAGAAGATTATCAAAAGGTAAAAGGAAACAGAAGTTCAGTTGGAACTTTGGTACATCTTATGATTAGAAGATACTTTGAAAATATTAAATTAAATTCAGAAGACTTTACCCATAACCAAATTACTGAAGCCAATAAAGCATTTGATGAATTTTGTTCATGGTTTGATAAACAAAACGTAGAAAGTATAGAAATGGTTGAAAAATCATTTGTATCTGAAGAGAATGGCTATGGTGGAACGATAGATGTTTGCTGGAAAGATAAAAATGGTTATTATAATTTATGCGACTGGAAGAATACATCAGGGATATACCTTGCTCATGAATTAGGACTATCCGCCTATTGCAATTTGTTATTAGAATATTTTCGACATAAAAGAGATACTTCAGATGTAATTGATGATCTCCAATTTGAAGAAGAAAACTTAGAAACATTTTTCTGTCATATAAATAGCAAAACATTAGATATAAATAAGGTATATTTAGGTAAAGAAAGAAGAAAGATTTTATTCAAAATATTCTTAGAATATAAATATATTTACGATTTAATGGAGGCATTGTGATGGCATTGACAAGGAAACCGATTATTCGTGAACCGTTAACAACCGAATCAAAAGACGAACAAAACGCATGGAATTTTACCAAAATAGTTTCCACGGAAGAGACTCCGCGTAAACTTTCAGAATTTGATATGAAACATATTATGGAAATAAGTGGAAGTTTAGACATTACAGAAGAACAGGAGAAAATATTATTTGACAATGTACCAGAAAACGAAATACTTATTAGAACTGACGGACTAATTTATTTGCCGTGGGCTTTTTATTCTAAAAGACTAAGTAATGCCTTTAAAATGAAATGGTCTCTGATACCAGATGGAGGACCAGAAGTAAGAGAGGAACTAATAATCTGGGGATTCTATTTAGTCATAAAAGGTATTCCAGTATCCTATTCTATAGGGGAACAAGAGTTTACAGAGAATAATAAAAGAATGAATTATGCTCAATGCGCAGAAGGGGCAAAATCTAATGCCATCATGAGATGTTGCAAGGGTATTGGAATGGCATTAGAATTATGGGATCAAGATTTTATATCAAAATGGAAAAATAAATATGCGGTATCAAGTTTTAAAGACGGTCGATCAGTTTGGAGAAAAAAGGTGGTGGATTAAAATAAGAAAAATAGTGTGCATACTATCCATTATTTTATTTAATATAATATTCAGTTCTGGATTGTATATGTTCTTACTTAATCTCGCCATGTTACTTATTGTAGTAATCCCAGTATTCAGTTATTATAGAATAAATATAGAAGAATTCCTGAGGTAAACAATATGATGCAAGTACCTTATAATATAACTCTTTTTGAAAATATTACGAAATTAAGAAGGTGGGTAGTAAAGGATTCCTTAACTCTTTTGCAGGAAGGAGGTTTTATAAAAATAGAGAATGACTTTATAACCTTGCTGATAGAGAAGGAGGAAGCATATGAAGTGAAAACACTGATACCTAAATTATTGAATTTATATCCAGTACAATTTAAATTATTTCTTTCTATGGTTTTAATAAGCGTACAATTTTATGATTTTGGTTTCACCAGGTGGAGTGAATTTATAGATAAACTACAAAAAAGAAAGGATAATGCAACAGCAATAAATGATGAAACAACTCAATAAGATATTTATAATGGGTACGGTTTCTGGAGATCCCAAACGAGAAGATAGGGGTCCAACAGAATGTTGTAGTTTCATATTAAATCATTCTGAAGGTAGAAATATATTTAAAATAAAAGTCTATGTATGGGGGAATCTTGTATCTACATTGTCACTAGAAGTTGAAGATAATGCAGTAGTCCTTGTGGAAGGCAAGATCAGCGGAAGGGAAGAAAAAACAATAAACGCATCTAATATAATCGTATTTGGATTCGAGGAAACCGTTACCTCCAATCCAAATGATGCTCCAAATTCTTCTGGGGCATCACTTAAATTAACGGGGGAAGAATAACCTTTTTTTATGGAGGAAGCATGCCTTACGTTAACGTTTTAGCTGATAGTCGGGTAGTAGAAGTTCCCATTGTTCGTCTTTGGAAAGTTGATTTGGGCTCTAAGGGTTCAGCAAGGCTTCGGTGCTCCGTTGATGACGGTGTGACTTATCATACCGTTTATAAGGTCCTTGTTAACGGCCACGGAAGTAAGCATAAGGGCTTGCCTGATAACCTTGGACTTTGTTTAAACCCTGACGGTACTATAGATTGTTAACAATAGTTGTAAAATAGATAGATAAACTATCATGGCGGCGGCGTAATAGCGTCGGGGTTGCTGCGGGGGCTATTTGAAAGTTTCCCCCTCCAGAGGGAGCCGAGTGTTGGGAATCCGGCCCGCCATGATAATTTGAGAGGAGGAGAAATGACACCAGAGTTGAAAGCTTCAATTATTAATACCAGAGTGGCAAGGGCTCTAATCAAGGCCCAAGGAATGACCGCATTAAATATGCAGAGGCAGGCATGCGGCAATTCAATGGCATACGATGACGGTTCCTTTTTCAAACTGATAGAGGACGAAGGGATAGACGATAACTCCATTACCGCTTTATGGAGAGAGTGGTAGAACCATTCAGTTGAATCCCATGCCGAATCCAGCATATTCGGCCCGCCATGATAATTCGAGAGGAGGGTTAACAATGTGGCAAAAGGAAATCCAAGAGGAGAGAAAGTAATGTGCAACCTATGCGGTAATGAAGAAGAACAACAAAAAGGCCGGGAAGCGGCTTTACTACTTGCCGATGATTTGGTCCGGTTGGCGGGTAGGTATAGAAGTATGGCGAGGGGGCTCCTTAAACCCCATACTGCTGAAATGGGAGGGACCGTATCCTTGGCCAAATCAGTCATCCGTAAACTGGTAGATGAATGGATCTAAAGGAGTTAGACAAGAGGGCCAAATGAAACCGCCATATTCGGCCCGCCATGATAATATAGTCCAGTAGCTCAACGGTAGAGCAATCGGCTTATAACCGATAGATATAGGTTCAAATCCTGGCTGGACTACCATATAAAGTGAGAAATAAATATGGCTAAAGAATGGAAAATAATTGGGTTAGATTTAGGAATGAATGTTTCTATGTGCATCGGAAATGATAATGGGATTATACAAGATATATTTTATAAAGATTACAAAGAGGGTTCGGATAATACTTATGGTAAAATGCTTAGTCGCTTTGCGAAAGATTTAACTGATAAACTTACCCTTTATTCTGGTTGTAGTATTTTTATAGTTTATGAATCTGCTGTCGGTTTTTTGGAATCCAGTAAATTAACCAATTATGAAACGGGAGTCGTGGAATTATATGCAAATAATTTTGGAGCATTTACATCTGGAATAGCTCCTAATACCTTAAAGAAATTTATTACTGGAAAGGGTAATTGTAAGTCGATGGTATATAGAAACACAATATTGAAAATGATAGAAGAACGTAACGATATGGAAAATATAAAGATTATGGATATCAAACTGAACGTACACATGATGTCATCTATCGGTTTATTTTTATATGGAACAAGTAAACTAAGCAGCATATACAATGGAAAGAAAAAATGAATAAATTGTTATGGTCAATATTATTAATTTTTACAATAACCGTAATCATTTCCAATTGCTACGGAAATACGGAAGATAAAGAAAGGATTTTTGATGACTTGTCTAACCTTTTAGGAAATTTATTCCTTGAACAAATAAATTCTTCATCTACCGATATAGATAAAATAGAACCTTTTGATAGTTATAGCGTACAAGAAATGATAGAAACAACTGTTAAAGGTCCGGGGAATGATACAATATCATATATATATTTAGTAATTACTTTGTATATAGATATGGAAGCAACGAAGTTTCAGGTATGTTTTAAAGAAATACCAATGGGATACAAGTTGCAAGGTTTCTATTTCTTGGATGATAATAATATGGACGGAAAGGAAAACTATTAAAGATAGGAGGAAATTATGATAGATAAAAAAGGTAAATTTGCAGATGTTTTTTACGAAACTGCTTTATTTATTGAAATAGGTTTCCATAATTATATTGCTACATCTACAATCCGCATTTTCCCCCGAAAAAAATGGGAAGATTGTGATTTCTATATATTATATTACTTGTTTGTTAAGAATTATATATTAAGATTGTTGAATGGTCCTCCTCCGCTTGAAACAAGAAGGTTAGAACTAGAAGAAATAGAAAAAAGAATGATAGAATGGATGGGAGAAAATGGATTTTAAGAAATGTAATATTATAAAGGACAAAATAAATGGATATTAAAGAATATAGACAACAACAGTTAGCGTGCAATGAAGCATTCCAAACGTCAGATTTAGGAATAGCTGCATATTTATTGACCATAGGATTTTGTTTACTTTATTCTACATGTTTAAATAATAAAAAATTAACTTTTACTTTTGAACGCAGAGTAAATACTGAAGAAATCATAATTAATTATTTGAATGGATTGGGGGTTGCATCTGCTAAAGATTTATTTTCTAACTACAGGATACTAAGAGCATTGGCATTATCACAAACTTATACCGGGAATAAATAATGAAATATTATGAAATATTGGAAGAGAGAAACAGAAATTTTAGGAATTATCTCGCAAGATTGGGCTCGACTAGTAGCAAACAAGAAATAGAAAATATCATGATCGAGTATAAAAAAGCAATGGAAGAAAAACATGCACCAATAAGATATTATGAGGGAAAACAATGAATCAATGGTTTATCGGGTGTACGCATTTCGGACATAAGAATATTATAAAATATGAGGAAAGACCTTTTGTTGATATATCAAAAATGTATGATACTATGATGGATAATTGGAATAGAGTTGTAGACGGTTCGGACGTTGTATATGTTTTAGGGGATTTTAGTTTTATGCAAACAGTTTTTACTAAAGAATTAATGACAAATTTAAATGGCAAGAAGATTCTTATATCAGGAAACCATGATAGGGGAATTTCTGCATCATATAGTATCGGGTTCTCGGCTGTTTGCGAATACATGGAGATAAAATCCACTTTAGGATTGTTAAGTTTAAGACATAATCCGATGGAGTGGATAGAAAGAAAAGATACGGCTGGTTGCATACATGCTCATATACATAATAAATTTTTAGTTGACCATGATGGAAATTCCTTTATACCATTTTGGAACGTAAATGTTTCCGTAGAAGTTATTGGTTATACTCCAATATCGTTAAAAGCTGTAGAAAAAAGATTAGTTTCCCAAGTCCATATGGGAAAATTAATAGATTGGAGGATGTCCGAATGAATGTTCCGTGTCCTGAATGCAAACATATATTAATAAATTTAGGGAATGGTAAAAGTTTTTATTGTGCATTTTGCAAGAGAGGTTGGAGGTTCCCGAGAGACAAAGAAACACTTGAAAAAAATACAGATTTCAAGTGGAGCAGATACAAATGGTAAAATCAAATAAAGAAATAGATAATACTGAACATGAATGCCCAGATTGTGGATATACTTGTTATTGCGATGAACCGGACGGAATATGTTTATGCGATTGTTTCGAATCAGCATATGATCGTGAAGTGGAAAGATTGCAATTAATTATAGGGGACGAATAAAATGAAACTTTATTCTGATTATTATGATGCTTCCGTTGATAATAATAGAAAAGAATCAGAAGAAGAAAGATGGTGCTCTATTTGCGGAGAAGTATTAATAGACTTAGGATATATACCATTCGGCATTGAAGCATTCGATGGAGATAAGTGTTTATATTGCACTTCCTGTAAGAAAAGTTTCCCTTATCCTAAAGATATGTATGTATAATATTTATTGATAGACCCGTGCAAATTCCTTTTGTCCTTTATTTTGCTTAGATAGTTTTGCTCTTAATATAGAAGATGCTTTTATGGCAGGTACTAAAGCTTTTGCTTCTATTCTATCTTTTTCATATTCATTTCTTTTCTTATATATTTTAGCCCAATCTTCATTAGTTTTTGCGAATCTAACTAAATCGTAAATATCATTTCTACGCTGTTGCCATTTCATTTCAGATATTTGTTTGCTTCTTGCCACTAAAGATGCTTCTTTTACTCTATAAGGACTAAAACCTAAACCTTTGAGGATAGCATCTTGATCTGTTAATTGTATTTTTTCTCCTGTCTTCGTATACGCAGGAGTACCGAATTGACTCTTTACACTTCTATCATTTTCTAAATACATTCTATAAAGTTTTGAAAGATTACTTAGCCCCACTGGAGCAAGGGATTCCATTGCTTCTTCTGGCATTCCTTGACGCCAGTATCTAATAGATTTACCCACTTGTTTTGCTAATCCGCTTGCCACTCCAGCCACTCCCTCTGCGCTCGACGCACTAAAAGGAGATGCTAGGTTTATTGGAGATTGTATTTTAAGAGATCCTGTTAAATCTACTCCAGCTATTAACGCTGGTAAACCAGCATATCCTAATTTTTCAAATGCTTCTCCGCCCTTTTCCCTCAGTGTTTTCTTTGCCATAATTCTTAAAGGTTTACCTGTCATTTTCTCAAATAACTCCATAATATCATCGGCAAAAGGCATAGAAGCAAGTCCACCGATTAAAAACATATATGTAAATTGCCTTGCTACAATATCAAAATTAAGTTTCCTTTCTCCAGTTGTGGGGTCCGTAGCCCCAATCTTACTAAGACTATTTTTAAGATCTAATAAAAAGTTATGCGGATAACTTTTAAAAGTATATGCTACTCTTGCAGCAGTACCTACTGGGCCTGAACCCCTGATGGCTCTAGGATAATTTAACTTACCCATTAAGTAATGTGTATTATAAACTAGATCTTCTACTCTATCTGATATTTTATCATATGCAAGATCTACGTTTTCTCCCCCATCTCTTATTATTCTATAAGCAGCGAGAGCGGTTGACCTTCTATTGAATTTTTCAGCCTCGGAAAATAAATAGAAGAACATATCTCCAGCTATGAAATTTTGCGTTTTAAAGAATGGAGATCTAATTTTATTTCTTATTTCTTGAATATATTGATCTAATGTAATGCCCTTATCATCAAAGTCACTTAGGAAGTTTTCTTCCTTGGTGGAATAATTCTTAGTTGCCAAATCGGAAGATGCTTTTATCCAATACATTTCCGGTTTTAATCCATATACGCTTCCACCATATTCTTTATGTAGACGAGCCAAATGTGGAATTCCTGTTATAAAATTCTGCGCCATTTGCATAAAGGGTGCCCTAAGTGTAAGTCCTAAATAATAAATAAATCCCAACTGCTTTATTACTCCACCAGTTTTATCTAAACTTCTTTGTCCCCTCAAAGCATTCTTCGCATAATCTAATAACTCCGCGTACAATTCTGGCTGGTTTTGTTTTATTTTATTTTCACCGTAAGGACTTCCAAGCACCTTAAAGAAATCTTTAGATAAATTTTGGCGTGCTTCTAATCCCCAATATCCTCTAATGTAATTCCTCGTGACTTCCGCTAAATCAGTTTCTATAAATCCTTCCGTAATACGTTCATTCCCAAACTCATCAATAAACGATTTTCTTTCTATTTCGTGCGAAGTAAATCCCCTCTTCTTAAATTCATCGCTTATTTCGTCCAAGACAGATAACTTTAGCTTATTCAAAACATCTGGTCCTATCTCTCCTTCCCTTTTTAAATTTTCTATAGATTTTTCTATCATTCTCTCTGTATTAAAATATGATAACTGCCATGTGCTTTCCTCTACGTCCTGATTAGTCCTGCCTTTTGTAAATTCCACTCCCTTATATTTTTCCTGCTTCATCAATTCTTGACGCGCCAACTCTAAACTAACAGTATTTGCATATTGGTCATAAAAAATTCTCTCTTCTTTTTCGTTAAAAGCGGTAAGGAAATACTTGCCTGGCTTCCTCACTAAAGGAAAATATCCCACCCTTTTCGCTGCTATTTTTCTCAAATCCGATACCTTGTCCAGAGAATTCTTTACCCTACCATAAGCTATAAATACTTCTTTTAAATTACTATCTATTTCTTCGTCTGTCATTCTGGATGATTCGCCCAAGGCATTCCTGAACATATCCCTTAATCCTAAGTGTTGACCTTTATTGTCTTCCCACCCGTCTAAATATTTATTTATTTTTTTAGTGCCCTTTTCTATACTTTCTGTAATATTTTCCATATCCTTGGCGTTTACTTCATTGGCAAAAACATCATACATATAATCTTTCAATAACTTTAATGGATTTTGGAAAGCGGAATATTCTTTTTGGAATAAATCTCTAAATTGTCCAAGATCTTTTTGATCTAAAGATTTTCCAAGAGAGATTTTTAATAAACCGAACCATTTTTTTTCTGCGAAATCTTCCATTAAAGATTCTTCTACTCCCGTAAATTTTCTTTCAAGTAATTCCTTGTAGTTATTCAAAACTTCATGGTACACTACAATCTGTTTATCGTTTAAGGAAATGGTCCGTCCGTCTTTAACCTTTACCCCTTCCCTTAATTCATTATCAGTGTAATGTTTATCTTTCAAGGTCCCCATAATCCATATAGGATCTAAATTTTTTCTATCTGATAATGGCAGTTCCCATAAATTACTTAAAGCACGAAGACTTTCATGGGATTTCTGGTTGAAAAACTTATTCCAGTTTAAAGCCGTCTTAACGAATGATCTATATACTGGAAAATCTCTTGACATCATCCACGGGTTGGAAGTATTTCTTACAAATTTGCTTAGATCATCGCCCTTGATGGATAAATAATTAGTTGCATTATCCCATAAATACTTGAAGTCTTTATCTTGTGCAATTTCTTTGTCCATATTAGGGTTAGTAATGGCTTGGCATAAGGCTTCTACTTCTTTCATTGCACTATCGCTAATTATTTTTTGAGTAGTTAACGCCCTGTCTAAGTCTTCTCCTCGGAAAGATTCCTGCCATTTCCTAACAGTATTTAATAATTTTGCATTGTCTTCATATCTTTTCCCAGTTTTTAAAAACTCTCCACTTTGATTTAATAACCAATTTATCAACTCATCATCTTTAAATGTAGTCTCTTCTGGATTTTCTTTTTGTACCTTGAATAGTTCCTTTACATTGAATATTTCCTTAAACCATTTATTGATTTGTCCTATAGTTTTCTCGTATATAGTTCTAATCCTTCCCTCTGGCAATGATTTAACACCTTCAGTGAGATTAAATTTCCTAGATATTTCGGAGAAAAATTCCTTACCTATGGTAGATTGAGCACTTGGAGAATTTAAATCTTTATATCTTTTACTTAATTCCCAATTCTCTATCACATATTTTATTTCATTTGGCTTCATCAAACTGTGGATGGCCCTACAAAGAACATTCCATTTATTGCCAAATAATTCTTCAGGAGCGTAATGAAATAATTCATGTTTAACTGTACGGAATATTTCCCTTGGCGATGATAGTCTATCGGCAAACAACCATATTTCACCTTTAAGTGGAGATGTTGAGTTTATGTATCCGGGGAAAAACTTAGCAACATCCCCATCTTTAACCTGTCCTGTCCTATAGGTAGGTTCTGATTTCATCGCATCTTCTGCATTTTCAAAAATCTTTATAGTTGGTGTTTTTGCTAAGTGCCTAAACATTCCCGTAACTATTCTAGTTAATGTATCTACATTATATACTGGGGTTTTTAATATAACACTATTATCTTTCCTAAGATCTAAGTCAAATCTGAATTCATTGGCATCTTTTTCTATTGAAAGACCAGACCCTGCTTCCTCTCCACCATATAACTTACCCTCCAAAACAAGTTTCATCATTTTTTCGCTTGGAGTAACTTCCTTTGCAACTTGCTCTTCTTCTGTCTTCACTATCTTTTCTTTTGATAATTTTTCTTTTAGAGATGTTTTCGCTTCTGCTTTTTCTGCCTTTATTTTAGCTATTTTTTCCTTATAAGTTAATTTCTTTTCTGGTTCACTTATACTAACTTCCTTCGCCACAGGCTTTTCGAGAACAACTGGACTTTCCCATCCCTTTTGTTCACTAACGGCTGCCTCTATTTCTTTTTCACTATAAAAAGTTTCCCTTTCAAATAATCTCCTTGCCATAACATCTAATTGTTTGGAATTCTTTTGTTCTCCATAATTCCTTTCCAGATAATCCCTAATCATTTTAAGATCAGAACGTTCAGTAACCGTAGATGAATCCTCAATGGGTATACCAGCATCTGGAATCATTTCTTTTTCTTTAGGAAAAGAAATGATATCTTCCACAAATGTTTTTGTTTCTGGACTATCATCCTTTAACTTATTTTCCAGCCATTTATTATCTCCTTCGGACCAATCATTTAAAATAACTTCATGTTCAGACTTAACTTCTTCAGTTTTTACAACTTTTGTTTTTGTAGTTTTTCGTGGAGTTTTCTTCGGAACCTTTACGGAAATGGTTTCGGGATCTATAGCAACAGACATAGCGTTAGGAGAATCTCCGATTTCCTTAATTTCCGCCTTGGATAATTCTACGTCAAACTTAGCCTCGATATAAGATTTGACAAGTTCCAATTGTTCTGGTGTAAATTCATAACTCCTATTAAACTTTTCCGTTCCCCACCCCACTCCATCTAAACCTTTTCTTCCTATATGCTCCATCAAGAGTCTAAAAGATGTACCAAAGTTTCCTAACCCTGGGTATAATTTTGAACCCCTGTCTTCTGCTGCCATTTTACCTGCACGCCAATCGTTTATTTCTTTATTAATAATAAAATCTATATCTCCCCTCAATTCACCTTCTTTATTTCTTGCAATAACGGCATTCCTATCCTTCAAATAATTTTTATATGCTTCATAACTTTCCAAATCTATCGTTCTATTGCCTTTCCATATGCTTTCGAATTCTATTCTTTCTTCTACGTGAAATAATTCTTCCAAATTAGATCTAAGAACGGATGCTCCTGGGGATGTATCAGTTGTTTCTTCACGTAATGTTGTCATTAACTCTTTTTTAAATTTATAAATATCAGCGATAATACCATCTAATTCTTCTTCGGAATATTTTCCGCCATATAGTTTTTCTGTATTGACTTTCCAGTCATCAAAAACTTCCTTGATATATGGATTAGTAATTTCCCCCTTGCTATTTACTATAAAACTTGGCAAGTTAGAATTATCCTCTTCACGAATTACATTTTTTTCTCCACCCTCTATAGCTATGTCTACACCAGAGACCTTAGTTCCGGCGATGTCCACTTCTCCCGGCTTATCACTTTCTTCTACTGATGCAAGACCTTTAGGAGTTAGAATTTTATCACCTGGTTTTACTGTAACTGGTTCTTCAGCAATAGTTTTTTGTCCTAAAGATTCAAGATCCTTTATGTTTCTCTGCCTTGCCTCTTCAGCAATGGAATTAAGTATTGATTCTACTCGTATTCCCAAAACACTCTTAGGATTTCTACCAATTAATTTTAACAGTGCACCCTTTACAATTGCCTTATTGGATGGAGTAATATCAGAAAGAACCCCTGGAAGTTTTTCCTTCAGACCTAACTTATTTATTCTTTTAAGATAGTCTTTGGCAACATTTATAATTTGTATCTCGCTTACATCGCCTATCACATTTACATGATGATCAAAAAATTCAGATAACCTAGCGTTCTCTCCCTTTTTATTTAATATTGGAACTACAGTCTCTGATTCTTTAACTGGAGTGGTAGGTATCGCTTCCTTAGTTTCCCTTGCAACTTCCTCTGTCTTCACCCTACCAGTTGCTTTAGGCTCTATTATAGCGCCTTCTTCTGGTGTAGGTATTTTTTCTCCAACTGGTTTTAAGATAAATCTCATATCCTTGTCAGTTCCTAATATGAGATATTCTTTTTCTACACGGCCCTTACCTACTATTTCAAAAGGAACCTTTACCCTATCTCCATATTTCTTTCCAGGAAAAGCTTCTTGTGGGAAATAAAGTAGATCGGAAGATTGCTCCAAACTAGGGGTCTCCGATGCAACTTTTGGCAGTACGTCTTCGACAGGTGCTTCCTTAGCAACCTCTACTTCCTGTGGTATAACTTCTTCGACAACTTCCGGTTTACCTAAAATACTTTCTACTGTATCTGGCTTTCTACCTTCTATTGTATTCATTAATTCTTCAAAGGAACTAGCAATTCTTTTCATAGAATTCTTTTTGCCATATTTTACATCTTTCAAGTTTTTCTTATTATCAATAAACCATTTGTAAATAAGGTTATCTTCAATAGGACTGTTGCTTAATGTGTCTCTTATGCTACCTTTATTATCAAAAAAGTAATCTCGTCTAGATGGATCTATAAACTTTTCAGTTAATTTATCTGCGACAGATCTTAACTCATCCATTATTATATTAATATGTTCTTTCGGTAACATTCTTGGTGCTGATTCACCTACTGGAACAGCAGTTTCTTCTTTAAAATCTTTTATAGATTTTCCACCACCATATTTTTGTAGTCCCCAACCTCTACCCATTTCTTTTGTAACATCTTCTACGGGAAGTTTATCTTTTCTAAGAGTCTTTGCTTCTGATAATCTTTTAGCGATATCATCTAACTGTTCTGGGGTTTTCGTATCACCATAATTTTTTTCCAAATATTGTCTTATAGTTTTTACATCATTATTTATAGCGTTACCAGGTATTTCTACACTAGGGTTATACCTTTTATATATTTCACTATTCTTAACATCTATGTTTTGATGTTTAGAAATGAAAGAAGCAAGGGATTCGTTAATAGGTAACGGCATTTTTTGAGTAAAGAAGTAATGGGATAAATTATCAAAATTATCTGCTAATGTTTTTTGTCCCATGCTTTCCAGTGTTTTACTAACAACTTTAGCAGCACCACGTCTTGCTGACTCTGGGGCATTGCCATCAACTATGATATTTCTTATATTTCTTTGTTGTTTATTTACGCCACGAGTTGCAAATAACCCAAACACAGTGGTAAAAAGAACGGTAGGAGCCAACGAAGAATTGGCTATTTCCAATGGATCTTCTGTAGGTACATCGGTAAACTTCCTAAGCCATGCATCACCGAAGGAAGCTAACCATCCAGTCCCGCCCCAAACCCCAGCCTCCTTTGCAACATTACCAGCAATGTTTTTCCAATTAAATTTTCCCCAATCCTCAAATGCTTTCCCTATAATTTTTG
>Ga0315293_10003742_pt1 | contig 14618 bp, 13 predicted proteins | sample YL17G13_20_MG_FD_203071 | JGI IMG/M metagenome (GOLD analysis project Ga0315293, IMG submission 203071) | Sediment microbial communities from Yellowstone Lake, YNP, Wyoming, USA - YL17G13_20 | ecosystem: Environmental > Aquatic > Freshwater > Lake > Sediment | place: USA: Wyoming | collected... | reverse complement strand
GGAATTTCTCGGCGACCGGAAGGAGTTCGCCGCTTACATCAAGAGCGAACTCGATTCGTTCCTGGTCAAGACGAAGTGAGGCGCGGTGCAGACTGATTCCGCGCTTCTCACCGCTCTCTGGCTGGGGATACTGACCTCGATCAGCCCCTGCCCGTTGGCGACCAATATTGCGGCGGTATCGTATATCGGCAAGCGGGTGGAGAATGCCCGTCATGCCATCTGGACCGGGCTTTTCTACGTTGTGGGTCGGTTGCTGACCTACGTGGCGGTGGGCGCAATCGTCACAACCGGGCTGCTTACGGTTCCGGGCGTCTCCAATTTCCTCCAGAAATACATGAACTATGCTCTTGGCCCGGTGCTAATAGTTGTTGGAGTGATTCTGCTGGGTTGGTTGCCGGTGAATCTACCCGGCTTTGCACCGAGCGACAAGCTGCAGAAGCGAGCCTCGAATTCCGGCCTGTGGGGGGCGAGTCTGCTCGGGGCGCTGTTTGCGTTGTCGTTCTGTCCGATCTCGGCGGCGCTGTTCTTTGGCAGCTTGATTCCACTGGCGGTGAAACATCAGTCGTATCTGCTGGTGCCGACGCTGTACGGAATCGGCACCGGCCTGCCGGTGATTGTTTTCGGAGTCGTCCTTGCTGTGAGCGCGCAATCAATCGGGAAATTGTTCGCGCGAGTCACGAAGGTGGAGAAATGGCTGCGATGGATCACGGGAGTCGTGTTTATCGGGGTTGGGGTGTACTACTGCTTGATCTACTATTTCAATATAGACATGTAGCGATCTGAGCAAACAATCTCCGAGCCGTCTTTTGAGAAAGGCACGCGACGTTGCGCACGCCTCTCACTTAGTTAAGGCCCAACTTGGTTTGAATCAGCGTACCAGATGTTGTCGTAGAAAATGGTGTCATAGGCCATCAGCGCCGTATCCCACCATGGCGGGCGCGGATCCGAATTGCTGCGATCAGAGAGATATGATTCTCGAAATGTGATCGTGCCTCCGGTGGCGGTGAAGTAGAAGATTTCAGAGGACATGCACCCGGACGGGCAGTCGCCCCATGCGTCACGGAAGAAGTACTTGAATGTCAGGCCCTCGGGCCAGATCAGGAGCGCGGGATGATCACCGGGTCCCGAATTGGGTGACCAAACGATATACTCACCTGGGATGCCTGCATAGATATCAACAAGACGCGCCGAGTTGAGTCGGCCCTCAAATGTCAACCCATAGAAATCATCAAACATCCGATAGCACGTATCCAGACGGTACACTCGATTCAAGGAGTCAAAAATCCGACCCCCGCCGGAGACCGTGTCAAAGAACACCGTTGCGTCTAATTGCATTCCAAGGCTACTCGGACGGAAGAAACTGCGAAACTTGATATTCACTGCCGGAATAGAGTCTTGGAATGTGCTTCGGATGACCTCAAGATCAGTCTTGATTCGATTGTATAACCATTTCGGCGCAACCAACTCGCGCGACAACACCAGCGCGGCAATCTCGGCTTCCTCATTCGGCATCGGTGTAACCGAAAGATCAGGCGGCTGGTTCGCGGGGGGAATGGCGGTTGGTTTAAGCGGTTGATCCGAGTTGCACGAGAGTAGAATCGCGGAAGCGATCATACAAATGGCAACGAGCAAGGTCCTATTCATAACTACTCCCTTCTCTCCCATACGAGATGTTGCAGAAAGGAAGCCCTCTGTGCATAAGATAATATGTTGTAGTAGAGCCGCAAGTCAATTTTGGTGCGGCGCACCAAATGCGTGATGCCCACAGTCCCTTATAAGCCCGACGTCCGAGCGCTTAGTGCGCAGGTAAAGTCTGCTGTGGTGTTTCCCTGCGATTTCCCTTGCCTCGTAATGGCCGCATGGATAGGTTTTCTGGTGAATTGTCCGATTCAATGGATGGTAATTATGCAGAGACGGCTGATTTGGACTCTGGCGCTATTGGTGGCTGTCGTAGTCGGTTTCTGGGTGGGGTATTGTTACCACGGCGCAAGTCCGTCCAGAAAGTTCGTAGCCGGATCATCCCTGAAAGGAACAACCTGTTTCCCAGTCTATGACTTGGATCCCTTTACCATGTCGGAACGAATTCTCCTATGTATTCCGATCCCGGATTCACTTGGGTTGGAAAGTAAGTTTCGCATGCTCGCAACGCAGCTCTCTGAATTAGTATTTGGAAATCTCCCTATGGACGTACTCTCTATTGAAAATCGCTCAGGACGTCTCGTCGCTAGGGTAAATCTTCAAGAAACGAAGGACAAGCAAGGAATCGGTCAATGGTATAGTCGGTTTCAAGGCAGCACTGGAGGGGCTAGGAATCAACACGCGCTTACAGAGTCATTCCTACAGCGGCACTATGATGGGGAGTGGATTGACGGGATTGAATTCTACTACAATGGTGAGCCATTCACACAAGAGTGGGATCACATAAATTTGAGTGGTCAGATAGATAGGGTAAGTCATACCATCCCATCTTATATCCGAACTATTCTCCTGCAACTCCCCCTATTTCTTCATTGACACCCACAGCCTTATGCGGCATTTTTACCGCTTGTTACTGATGACAGCGGCAATACTACCGGTTGAGGAGAATAGCTGATGAGACTGGCAGGGATCATTCTATCGCTTGGCCTTCTTCTGGCGCTTGCGGGATGCGGCGGATCAGGCGAGCAGGTTGTCAAAGTGGCACTCGTCTGCCCGCTTACCGGCGATATCGCGGCTCATGGGCAGGGGATGAAGCGCGGGTTCGAGATGGCGATCGAGGATGCCAACGCGGCCCGGAAGCTTGGGGTGGCGAAGATCGAAGCGGCCATATTCGACGACCGCGGCGACCCGAAAGAAGCGGTCACAATTGCCAATCAGATTATCTCCGATCGGGCTATAATCGGCGTGATCGGTCATCTGAACAGCGGTTGCTCCATTCCGGCCAGCCGTATTTACGACAAACGGAATGTCCCGATGATCACCCCGGCCTCGACCAACCCCAAACTGACGATGCAGGGATACAAAAACGTGTTTCGGGTCTGCGGCACCGACGATGTTCAAGGGGCATGGGCGGGCAATTATATGATCGACACTCTCAAGCTCACGCAGGTGGCAATTATTCACGATAAGACGCCGTACGGTCAGGGACTGGCCGAGGAATTCCAAAAGCAGTTTGAAGCCCGAGGCGGTATCGTGACGAGCTTTAACGGGATCGATCAGGGAGAAAAAGACTTTAAGGCGCTTCTGACCCGGGTCAAAACCGAGAATCCACAGCTTATCTTTTTCGGCGGACTGTATGCCGAAGCCGGTTTGATCACCAAGCAGATGAAAGAGCTTGGGCTGACGGTGCCGCTGATGGGTGGGGACGGTATCTTCTCCAACGAATTTGCGCGTATCGCCGGCTCGGCTTCGGAGGGAGACTTTGCGACTATGGTCGGAATGCCACCCGGTAAGCTGCCGCAGGCGGCCGACTTTCTCGCGCGTTACGCCGCCAAGTATCCGGGTCAGGATATGCAGCCGTATGATCCGTACACCTACGACGGCGCCACACTGCTGATTGACGCCTACGCCAAAGTGAACCAGAACCGGGACAGCCTTATAACCGCAATCGCCGGGATAACCTATGACGGTATCCTTGGGCGCACGACCTTTGACGAGCGAGGCGATACGCGCAATAAGCAGATCAGTATTTACCATATCAGGAACGGTAGGTGGGAGTACTACGAGCACAAGTAGCTGAACGCCGTCGCATATGTTCATCCAGCAGTTGATCAACGGCCTCACCCTGGGGAGCATTTATGCGCTGTTTGCCCTGGGGTACACGATGGTCTACGGTATCCTGCTGATGATCAATTTCGCCCATTCGGAGATCTTCATGGTGGGGGCGTATGTCGGCTTCTGGGTTCTTTCTGCATTGCCCTTTCTGTTTCCTCAGATAACGCCGCTATATCTGTTGATTGTCTTCGTGCTTGCAATGGTCGGCACCGGCGCACTTGCGGCATTTATGGAGCGAACCGCGTACCGTCCCCTTCGACACGCGCCGCGCCTCGCGCCGCTCATTAGTGCGATTGGGGTCTCGATTTTTCTGCAGAACCTAGTCATGCTCACAGTGGGCGCGGAGTCACAACCGTATCCCCAGACGATGCAACTGGAGCAGATGGAATTCGGCGGAATCCGCCTGAATACATTACAGATATTCATATTCGTACTGGCCGTATCTTTGATGGTGATTCTTCAACTGTTCATCACCCGCACGAAACTCGGCAAGGCAATGCGGGCGGTGGCGCAGAATCATATTGTTTCGCAATTGATGGGGATCAACACCAATACGATTATTGCCGTGACGTTCTTCATCGGCGGCGGGCTGGGCGGCGTGGCAGGAGTGCTCAACGGGCTGTATTACGGCAGTATCAAATACAACATGGGGTTTCTCCCCGGAATCAAGGCATTCACGGCGGCGGTGCTGGGGGGGATTGGAAATATCAAAGGAGCGATGGCCGGCGGGTTCATACTCGGCGTGCTTGAGGCGCTAGCGGCAGGATATATCTCATCCGAATACAAGGATGTGATCGCATTTGTCGTACTCATATTTGTTCTCCTCTTCCGTCCAACCGGCATATTCGGCGAAGAGGTGGCGGAGAAGATATGAAACGATCATCTTGGAACTGGCTATTCGGCGCGTTTCTGCTGATCGCGATTGTCGTCCCCCTGATTCTTCACTTATCAGGCAACTACTACGCCGTGCATGTGGTCGCTCTAGTGGGAGTCTATTGCATTCTGGCGCTTGGTTTGAATGTCACAATCGGCTACACCGGCCTCCTGGATCTCGGCTTCATGGCCTTTTACGCCATCGGCGCATACACGGGCGCACTCCTCAGCATTGCCGGATTGTCGTTCTGGCTAATTCTGCCGGTGACGATTGTGGTCGGCGGGCTGGCGCGGTATCTGGTCGGGGCGCCGGTGCTGAGACTTCGCGGCGATTACCTGGCTATCGTCACGCTGGCGTTCGGCGAGATTACCCGACTCGTGCTCAACAATTATGATGCGTTGTCCAACGGTCCCAAGGGATTGCCACGGGTAGGAGAAAAAATCGGCGCGGTCAGTTTCTTCACGTTTCAGTTCACCGAAGATATCCATTTCTACTATCTCATTCTTGCCTTTGTTCTATTGGGTGCGTTTGTCAGCTACCGGATGGAGCACTCGCGGCTGGGGCGAGCGCTGGTGGCGATTCGTGAGGACGAGTTGGCGGCGGAACTGACCGGTATCAATGTCGCCCGCGTGAAGATGATTGCGTTTGTCACCAGCGGCGCGTTTGGGGCATTAGCAGGCGCGATCTATGTTCATTGGATCGGGTTTATCACGCCGGAAGCATTTACCTTCTGGGAGTCGGTCCTTCTCGTCTCGATGCTGGTAGTCGGCGGGATGGGGAACATAAGTGGCGTGTTGCTGGGGGTGCTGATATTGGTTGGAATACCGGAAGTTTTGCGAGCAACGCTGGGGACGAAGTTTGTCGACTACCGGATGCTGGTATTCGGCGCGATGATGATTCTCGTGATTATCTTCCGCCCACAGGGCATACTACCGTCGCGGCGCCGCGCCCGTGAGCTTCGCAACGCCGGTCAGGAGGGAACGCAATGATTCTGCAATGCGACAACATCTCCAAGCAGTTCGGCGGACTCAAGGCGTTGCACAAAGTCTCGTTAGCGATCGACAATCACGAAGTACTCGGACTGATCGGCCCGAACGGCGCCGGGAAATCGACACTCTTCAACGTTGTCACCGGCGTATACGGCCCGAATAGCGGGACAATCAATTTCCAAGGTCAGAGTATTTCAGGTCAGCAGTCGCACGTAATAGTGAAGTTGGGAATTGCCCGGACATTTCAAAACCTTCGGCTGTTCGCCAACATGACCGCGATGGAGAACGTGATGGTGGCGCGTCACAGTCGGACCCGTGCCGGGTTGACCTCTGCGTTGTTGCACACGCGGTCGTTCGCACGTGAGGAAAGAGAGACGGCCGAGCGAGCCAAGGAAGGGCTGGAGTTTGTCGGTCTGCTGCAGTTCGGAAACGAATTGGCAAAGAACCTTCCGTACGGTTTGCAGCGGCGTTTGGAAATTGCCCGCGCTCTGTCAACCGAACCGACTCTGCTTTTGCTCGATGAACCGACCGCCGGAATGAATCCGAAAGAATGCGATGAACTGATTGCGCTGATACAAAGGATTCGGTCGCGAAATATCGCGGTGATTATTATTGAGCACCGGATGCATGTAGTGATGACGTTGTCTGATCGGGTAGTGGTGCTCGATTATGGCGAGAAGATCGCCGAAGGAAAACCGGCCGACGTACAAAAGGACCCGAAAGTGATCGAGGCGTACTTAGGCGCAGGGTAGATCGAAACCCCTTCGGGTTTCGACAACTGAACCGACACGAGACCGGATGAATACGATGTTACTCGAAATCGACAACATATTCCTCTCGTACGAGAAGATCGAGGCGCTCAAAGGGGTCTCATTGTACTTGAACCCCGGCGAGATTGTGGCGATAATCGGCGCCAATGGCGCAGGGAAAACCTCGCTTATCAACACCGTCTCCGGTGTCCTCAGGCCGCACAAGGGGGAAATACGGTTCAAGGGAGAGCGAATCTCGCATCTCCCGGCGTACACTATCGCACGGAAGCGGATCGTGCAGGTGCCGGAGGGACGAAAGCTGTTCAACAAGCTGACGGTCACGGAGAATCTCGAGATGGGGGCATATCCGGAGAAGGATAAGGCAAGAATCCGCACGCGTATCGAAGCCATGCAGTCACTTTTTCCGATTCTCGCCGAGCGTCGCAATCAACCGGCCGGAACATTATCCGGCGGTGAGCAACAAATGCTCGCTATCGCGCGCGGGTTGATGGCGGAGCCGGAGTTGCTAATGTTCGATGAACCCTCGATGGGACTCGCGCCGGTGGTGGTCGAGAAGGTGTTCCAGGCGATCAGGGAGATTAATCAGCGCGGAATAACCTGTTTGTTGGTGGAGCAAAATGCACGCAAATCGCTTCAGATCGCGCACCGGGCGTACGTATTGGAGACCGGCAAGATCGTGCTGACCGATACAGCCTCAAAGCTGCTCGAAAACGATCAGGTGAAACAGGCGTATTTGGGGGCGTGAGGATAATCGCAATGAGTATAAAGTGTTGAATGATGTGGCCACAGCTTGCTGTGGGGATTGCGCCCGATACAAAAAAAGGAAGAGCTTGCGCTCTTCCTCTTCGTGTCAAAATTGATTGGTTTCGGCTTACCAGCCGCCGCGACGTCCGCCGCCGCCGCCGGAGCGTCCACCACCGCCGCCGCCACGATAGCCGCCGCCACCGCCGCCGCCACCCGGGCGTTCGGCTTTCGGACGAGCCTCGTTGACGTTCAGGGTACGTCCCTTGAGATCCTGACCGTTCAGGCTGCTGATGGCTGCCAGTGCCTCGTCCTTCGAGGGCATCTCAACGAAACCAAAACCTCTCGGATCGCCGGTAATACGGTCTTTGATGATGGCTACAGAAGTAACCGAGCCAAATGCTTCGAAAGCCTGGCGCAGATCAGCCTCGCTGGCGTCGCGCGACAGGTTCCCCACGTAGATGTTCATGCGTGAACCTCTCTTAAAAAGTGATTGTTACGGCGATCCATAATCAATAGCTCGCCCTGTGACGATTGTGTATTCAGAGTTCAGTTTCCGGGATTAGTTACCGATTGTGCAGGTCGGATTCCAGATATTGAAAGTGCAAAGTCATCAGTTACCAGTCTACTGTCACCTATAATATCGGATATCCCTATATCTGTCAACAGGTTTTTTCGCTGATTTTGGACCTCTGGTCCAGGCCGGAGGCAGGCAACTTACTACGTGTTTTAGGCTTAGGAGAAATTTCCGTCCTCCGCGTACCGTATTCCTCCCGCGCTTTAGCATCAATGTACACAAGCCAACGGGGGTTCAAAACGGCACGCCTATGAGCAACAAATGCCGCGATGACCACACTTCACGGCCGGGGGGTGGGGAAATTCCAAGTGGCGCGTCGATTCAATTCCGTCTGCACGATAAACCAGACCGCCGGGCTAAAGACGAGCCAAAGAAGATACAGAATCCAGCGATTGAGATGATCCTTACTCTCCAGTTCATACAGGCTGGCGTACTTGTACCACGAGTAGAAGGCGCCAAACGGAACGAACAGCAGAATTGTCCAGAGCGCCGGATTGGCATTGGGGTCTTTATTGAGATACTTCAATTCGGTTGCGGTTTGATAGAACCAGTAAATGACGTAGAAACCAATCGTGATTATTACCAGACCGACCTGCGCCCACATATTGCGATATTTCACACTACATTCCATGATTGCTCCTTTGCGGACTTACACAAGTGGCATCACGTCAGCTTTACCTTGAAGTGCGGGAGGTCAGGCCAACCGTCATTTCCTCTGCTTGGCGGCCAATCGCTCCAGCGCCTGTTTGAACTTCGGGTGCCGATTACATAACAATACGAATTGGCGCTCCAACGGTTTCCCTTTGGCGCGAATTAGTCGTCCGAGCGCCTCTTTCTCCGATCGGTTCCAATTGCGAATCTCGGGTATCGCAGCCAATAACGGCCCTAATCTGAGAAATGCAGCTTGCTCATTCTCCGACCAGAGCTGACAGTCTGTCAACTTCAATGTGTCCACCAGCGATTTAACCGACCGCCGCGTGGCCGCTACCCGATCACCGGCGAACCGGTTCGCTATGGCATCCGTCACAACGTATCCGAGCTTCGCGACAGAAAGCTCGTTGAGCTTCTTCATCTGTTGCGGGTCAATGTGAAAGAACACATCGCTTTTGGACAATCGCTTTAGCATGGCAACCGTTGAGCGGTGATTGGGGTTTTGGGCAATTCGCCGGTATTCCCGCTCGGCCAATGCCCGTATCTCCGGCCGCGCCGCCCTGAAGCCGAGCTTGTAATAAAACCAAAATGATCCCGCCTGAATCGGCTCGTCGTCGCCATCCCCCATCTGGCGGCTTCGCACGACAAAAACGCGAGAGCCAAAATGATGATAGAAGGTCTTGAAGAACTGCTCGATGATGAAAGGGGACTCTCCCGCACGGAAGGTAGGGAATATATTGATCGCGATTTCGACGCGATCAAAGAGACAGGCCGCAACACCATAACCGATCGGCATTCCGTTGCGCACCAGCAGGGCCCCGAAATTTGCTTCCAGCGGCAAGCGCACTTCCGGTCTACTTCCAAACAAGTATATCTGCACACCTCGCCCCGGCTCCACCCGATACACTTCCGCCGGATTTGCAAACATGATGCAGAACAGCTCGCGCGACCTGACGGCAAGGACTTCGTTTACAAGCCGTACCGCGGTTTCTCCGTCGCGGATTGAGAGATGACGCAAGCGCGCCGGCTTTGAGAGGATCTCCGCTCGGTGGTCTCTTGACCTCGGTTTCAATGGTTCGGTCTGGAAAAAGAGCCAGCCGCCGGGTACTCGGGCCAGCGTACGACTGGCGGGGGAATCCCGCAAGTCCCATCGAGACTGGAGCTCGGCTTCTTCGAACAGATGACGCTGGATTTCGGGCGGTAAATTCGAGGTCGTGAGCATTTTGACCAGCGTCTCCAGATCACTGTGGGCAGTCTTCGGGCGCGCCCGCCGCAGGAACGCTTGGGCTTCCAGATCATCATAATTGTCGATAACGTCATTTTCCTGCCAGGCGACGAGAAGCGGCAGAACCCCCATGAAATTCCCGGTCTCTTCCTCATCACTATTCGCCCAGTCGATTTCAAGGGCTTTTGGATACTGCTTCAAGAGGAGACGCACGAGATCAAGACTGAACGGATGTTCCACCGCCGTGTTGACGAATCCGGAGTCGGTCAATGCGGCGACTACGGCAGGTTCGTTTTCACGAAGCAGGAAGCGAACGCGTCGGCCAAAGCTGCGGAGTTCCCTGTCCGCGACATTCTTCAGACGCCGGTTGTCGGGGTACGCTCTGAGGAAACAGAGGATTTCGTGGTAAGTCTGCAACAGCGCTGGGCTCCTGAGTTCTGCATGTCGAAAGCGGGCGAGCAGCTTCAGTTTCTCTGAGCCGGCCGGTCGGTCAAATCTCAGCCGGAGATGATCGAGCCGATTCAAAATCGAGCGTGCATCATCAGGCATTCTTCGTTTGCGCTTGCGTGCGTCTGGAATTCGCATAGCTGTTCTCTGATTTCCGTTCAGACCGGATATAAGGATAATCTATGGCTGATGCCGCAAGCAACTACAAACCGTTTCCGACGGTCTCGGCCAGCAGATGAGAGCCGATTTTGCTTGACTGCGTGACATAAACTTCGTTTACCTTTGATGGTCCGGTTCAAACGGCGAAAGGCCGCTTTCGATAACGCACAAGAAAGAGCGGAACATGGATGTCCTGACATTGTCTCGTCTCCAATTCGCCTTTACGATAGGGTTTCACTACATTTTCCCTGTGCTAAGTGTCGGGTTGGGACTCCTCTTGGTCGTGATGGAGGCCTTGTATCTGAAAACCCGCCTGCCGCTGTATCATGCCATGACCCGTTTCTGGGTAAAGGTCTTCGGACTGGTATTCGCTCTTGGGGTAGCCACCGGCATCGTTATGGAATTCCAGTTCGGCACCAACTGGTCGGCGTATTCACGCTATGTCGGCGATGTTTTCGGAAGCGCGCTGGCGGCAGAGGGGATATTTGCCTTCTTTCTTGAGTCGGGCTTCCTCGCGATTCTGCTGTTTGGGTGGAACAAAGTGGGGCCGAAGCTGCATTTCTTTTCGACCGTCATGGTGGCCTTGGGTGCCCACTTCAGCGCCATCTGGATTGTGGTAGCCAACTCCTGGCAGCAGACGCCCGCCGGGCACCATATTGTGGGAACGGGCACAGCCATGCGCGCCGAGATTGTCGACTTCTGGGAAATGGTACTGAATCCATCGTCCCTGGACCGCGTTTGGCACGTCTTCATGGGATGCTGGCAGGCCGGTGCGTTCTTTGTCATAAGCGTCAGCGCCTGGTACCTGCTCCGTAAACGACACCATGAGTTCGCAAGAGTGTCTATGAAGATAGCGCTGGTTGTGGCGGTGATCGCGTCGATGCTGCAGTTGGTCAGCGGGCACTCGAGCGCACAGAATGTGGCCGAATTCCAGCCGGCCAAGTTGGCTGCCTTCGAGGGACACTACGCGACTGACGCTCCGGCCGACATGTATTTGTTTGGTTGGGTCGATGAATCCTCCGGAGTAGTTCATGGACTCAAACTGCCGGGCATGCTGAGTTTCCTTGTTCACGGCGATGCCGGGGCGCCGGTCACCGGACTGCAGTCGTTTCCGCCTGAACTTCGTCCGCCGGTCAATATCGTATTTCAGGCCTATCACCTCATGGTGGCTATTGGGCTCCTCCTGATCGCGATCTCGTGCCTAGGGCTGTTGTTCTGGTGGCGAAAAACGCTGTTCGATCGGCGGAGATTTCTGTGGCTTCTCGTTGCTTCCGTGCTTCTGCCGCAGGTAGCCAATCAGGTTGGTTGGATCACCGCCGAGGTAGGCCGACAGCCATATACAGTGTACGGGCTGCTGAAGACGAGCGAGAGCCTGTCCCAGGTAGTGACCCGGGGCCAAGTGATGATCTCCATCATAGCCTTTGGCCTGATATACGTAATGCTGTTCGTTCTGTTCATTTACCTCCTCAACGAGAAAATCCAGGCCGGACCCGATGAACAGGTCGAACCCGAAAGACATCGCGCATGAATTTGGATCTGAATACTATTTGGTTCATCGTCATCGGAGCCCTGTTTGCGGGCTACGCGATTCTCGACGGTTTCGATCTCGGTGTCGGGGCGCTGCACCTGTTCGCGCGCACAGATGTTGAACGACGGCTGATGTTGAACTCGATCGGCCCGGTGTGGGACGGAAACGAAGTGTGGCTGGTGACCGGCGGCGGCGCGCTGTTTGCAGCTTTTCCCGAAGTCTACGCCACCGTCTTTTCAGGGTTCTACATGGCATTCATGCTGCTGCTGTTCGCATTAATTTTCCGCGCAGTCGCGATAGAATTTCGCAGTAAACGACCCGGCACGAAATGGCGCGCCGCATGGGACATCAGTTTCAGCGTAGCCAGCATTGTCTCCACCCTGCTGATTGGTATTGCGCTCGGCAATATCGTTTACGGAATCCCGCTCGATACCGGACACGAGTTTGCGGGGTCGTTTCTCAGCCTGCTGAATCCGTATGCGCTGCTGATGGGTGTCACAACCCTTGGCCTTTTTGTGATGCATGGCGCCATCTACATTGTTATCAAGACCGAAGGGGAATTGAATGTAAAGGCCCGGCTCTGGGCGCGGAACGGGATTATCTTCTTTGTCCTCATGTATACCGTCACCACCATGGTGACTCTTCTGTATGTGCCGCACATGACGGAGTATATCAGGGTGCACCCGGTTCTTTTTGCTGTTCCGGTACTGAACGTCCTGGCGATTGCCAATATCCCGAGGCAGCTTCACCACGGCCGGGAATTTCGGGCATTTTTATCGTCGTGCGCAGCCGTTTTTGCACTGCTGGCGCTATTCGGCATCGGGATGTATCCTGATATGGTTTACTCAAGTCCGTCGGCAGAGAACAGCCTGACGATCTACAATGCAGCCTCTTCGGTCCAGACCCTCAGGATTATGCTCATTATCGCTGCCATGGGGATGCCGCTCGTGTTGGCCTATACGATCAGCGTCTATTGGATATTTCGGGGCAAAGTGAAAGTCGAGCCGCACAGCTACTGAACTGTCGCGCCGTCACCCAGTCCTGACCTTTCGAGGACGCCTACATCAGGATTACGAGCTTGCCGATCTGGACCTTCCCCTGGGTGTCTTCGACCGTCCAGTAGTACAAGCCGGACACGACCATCTGCGTGTTGCGCGAAATCAGATCCCACTTATCATAATGGCACTTGGGATCGGACGGGTCGGCATTGTGGTGAATTTCCTTGACCAGATCCCCGTCAAGCGAATGGATCCGAATAATGCACTGAGCCGGCAGATTCACGAAGTGAATCGCCCGGACGCGGTCGGAAATGAGATCAGATTCACCCAGTCCCTCATAGCCCTCTCTCCGGTAGCCGGCGTCGATCCGATATGGATTAGGAAATATGTAAACCGGAGGGAGTTCAGCCTCAAGCTGCTCAGCATCGGCGAGCGCATAAACCGATTGGACGCCCATGATCCGGGACGACTCCATGGGTAGCAGACCGGCCTTAGGCGATCCGAAATCGAAAGCCGTGACATTAACATAATACAGCAGCGTTGGCAGCAGCCCGGGGATATCAAGTTCATACTCATAGTATTTCAAGTAACCGTCGTCCGTGTACTGGTCGGGCGTGGGCGGCAAACTGGGCGGCAGTTCGCTGGGGAATCGCTTGCGAATCGGCGTCTGGACGCCAAATACGGAGGCATTATAGTCGTGCATTTTGAAATAGAATATCGAGTCGGTCGGGAAGTCCGGGCTGATCCACGGGTCGGCCGCCGAGTATCGAAGAGGGTTAAATATCGGATCGTTGCATGGATCCGACTTTCTGCCGAAACGGCACTTCAACTCCTGTAGCGTGACGGGATCGCCGATCAGTTCAAAATCCGCCTTCGGTTTCTTTCGGCTGTTGTAGCGATAAATGTCGTAATTCTCCCGATCATAGGAAGCAACGAGCACCAGACTCTCGTAGCGTTCGTCACGCCCAAGATAAACGCGATATCCCTCGAAATCGACTGAGCTGGATAAGAAATCTCTGGTGGTCTCCGGCTCCTTGCCGTTGAATCGAACATGCACACCATTCAGGACAGGAGTTATCCAGACTTTGGGAGAGGGAGGCGGCGACGCGGCTCGCCAGTCCGGAACCCCATCACCTTCGTAATACGTGGTTTCGGCAACGGTCGGGACCCAGCGACCGTCGACCAGGGCGGAGTCATAGACACAGACGCGAAACTGGCCGGCAAAGCCATCGCTATCGGTATCTACTCCCGGATTATCGTAGATGCGGCCGGCCCACGCTGCGTTCTTCACCAAGTCCGGCATGTTGAGTGTTTTGAAATAGGTATTGGGAAGATACTGGAAGTTGAGGTTGTAAAAGAAATTCAAGACATCGACATGGATGTTCTCGCAACCCACCAGAGCGAAAGGGATGTCAACGTACTCACCCGGATTCACATCATAAGGGCCGATCGACAGTACCCACATGTTGTCCGCGCCGCGCGTGTACTGACGGGCAATGTCCTGGTTGGTCGGCATCCAGACCGGATTATCCACTCTGATAGAGGGTGTGCGTATCTGGTCATAGTCGGTCTCGCCGTTGCTCATAACGAAGTATTTGTTTCGGTCGCCGCGTGGCGCTCCAACACCGCTCCCCATATTGCGGAAATGGTCCCTGGTCTGGGGACCAAAGTCGTACGCCGGGTTGTAATTCGGAATCCACCAATTATACGCCATCTTCTCTCCCCCCAGCGGAGGACGCAGGAATCGTACCCCCACGGCGGATGGAAGATTGAACAGGCTCGTGTACGTGCTCCCCTCACCGTCGTGGTCCAACGTATAGGCAAGCCGCACCGTATCCATAAAACTGCAGATTGAATCGGTATAGGGGGTCGGATACGAAAGTATGAATCCGGTCAGATCGTCCCG
>Ga0315293_10003739_pt1 | contig 14620 bp, 15 predicted proteins | sample YL17G13_20_MG_FD_203071 | JGI IMG/M metagenome (GOLD analysis project Ga0315293, IMG submission 203071) | Sediment microbial communities from Yellowstone Lake, YNP, Wyoming, USA - YL17G13_20 | ecosystem: Environmental > Aquatic > Freshwater > Lake > Sediment | place: USA: Wyoming | collected... | reverse complement strand
TCAATAATCTTCCAGACCTGCGCACGATATGTACTAATAGGAGCATACACAAGATAGTCAATATCGACATCTCAGTGCTGGCTACCCTCGATGCCGCAATGTTGAATTACGAGTTTGTCAACTGGTTCCTTGACCTAAACGGGCAGGACGTAACGGATTCGCAGTTCAAGCAATGCAGCTTAATTGGCATTGCTGGCGGGACTAATTTACTGGCCAGCGACAGCATACTGAGCAACGTAACAAACGCTGGTCAGCCTTACCTTTCAGGGTGCGTAATCAGTAACAACTTTGTGCTGCCGACAGGGGTAGGCGTATCGGCGTCACTCATAAACTGCGAGTATCTCAATTGCGTCATGTTCGTCAACGACAATACGGTGGATGTAATAGGTGGGACTGGCACACTGACAGTACGTGATGTTGACAATGTTGCCTCTGTGCTGAACATCTACGGCTTTGGCGGATATATCATACTGGCAAATACCTGCACCCTCGGTATTATCAACCTGTACGGCGACTTCGTGCTGACTCGTGCGTCTCTTGCTGGCTCGGTGGTAAACGACTACAGAATCAGTAAGGAGTATGGGCAGGAGGCTATCTACTACAATTCAGTAGGTGGTGAGGCCGGCACAGCGTATCCTATCGGCCGTGCCGATAGGCCTGTAAACAATTTCAACGACCTTGTCGCCATTTGCATAGCCAGGAAGATCACAACAATCGTCTTGCTGAGCGACATAACTCTTCTCGACCACATGCTGGGCTATTATATAAAGAGTCAATCGCTTATCTTTCAGAGTTCCGTCTTCACCAATGGTAAATTATTATTTAACATGACCTTTGAAAACGTGCGCCTCGATGGTGCCATTACGGCGGGGTCGTGGGTATATTGCTTGAGGTGCACCGTCCTTGGTAAAGTTGGTATAGGCGGGTGGTATGAGAACTGCGAACTGGCTGGTACGCACCAGATTGGTGCGGCTCTTACCCTCCGTCTGAACAACTGCTCAGCAACCGGAGCCGGCTGCACGTTAAACTTCGCCTCAGGCGCTGGCGGAATGGGCGCATGGGCCTACCTGAAAAACTGCCACGGCCTTTATACTATATCGAACTGCAACGACGGCATGGATAGGCTTGAGTTCATGTCGAACGATGCCAGGTTGACAATTAACAACACATGCACCCTAGGCAATATCCTCCTGTTTGGAGCCCTGGACTTAGTTAATAACTCCGCAGGCTCTACGATTACTGACTACCGTAACAAGGCTAAGCTCGAAGATGCCGTCTATTACGACGCCGGAAGTGCGTTTACAGGGACTCAGTATCCTATAGGCACAGCGCAGAAGCCTGTGAATAACTTGCCCGACCTTCGAGCTATCCTCACAGCTAGGAATCTCAAGACTATCATATTATTGAGCAGCATAACCCTGGACGCCGCGATGGAGGGATATTTCTTCAAGGGATTCGCTCCTAACAACGAGACTCTTCGAGTAGTCTGTAGCAGCAAGTCAATAAATAATTCCTCATTTGAGAATGTCTATCTAAATGGCCCCATCGCTAATTCTGACCAAGTAGTGAATTGTCTAAGGTGTGCCATAGACGACAAGAGCAGGGTTAGCGGTGTCTGGGAGGACTGCACCACAACTGGCATTATGATAGTTAGTGCCACTCAGTCCTTATTTCTCCACAACTGTTTGGCCCAAAGCGTGTGTACGATTAGCCTGGTTAATGATGGGGGTGCTCACGTTTACATTCAGGGCTGTCGAGGCATCTACGCCCTTAGAAGTGTTACCGAGCTAGGTCAGTATGTTTTGCTTGATGGGGGACAGCTAACCATTGAGAATACATGCAATGGCGGCATAATCAGCCTCTACGGCGACTTTGTGCTAGTTAATAACTCCGGAGGCTCTACAGTCAACGATTACCGCCTTAGTAAGAGGATTGTCTCCTTCATGGACTTCTGGTCTTTGCCCCAAGAAGAGGTGGCGGTTACTGCTATAGCAGGGAATAAGGCACTCCCTGATGTCGTGGTAGCTGGCATACCAACAGGCGCTACGATTATCAGATCGGTAGCGTTGTTTAGATTCAGGGTGGTTGAGAACACCTTTGCTGGAGCAAACAGTCTTAGCGGTGCACAGGCAATTCAGTTACAGGATGACTCTCCAAGCGGCTATATAAACGCTATCAATTTCGTTGCCAGTATGTTCACCTTTACGGCTGTGGGCCGTGAGGGTGGGCTCATCATCGAAGGTGCCATAGACGTTAAGGTCCCTGTCGATGGTATCGACACCTATAACTTTCAGTGGACCGCAGCCGTAGCTGCCCAGAACAATTTGCAATTCAACGACGTGCAGGTGGGGTTGAGGGTTTACTTTAGCCCATGAGGTAAATTATGACAATAGCGACACTAGACCAGTACATTGCAGCCGTTAAGGAAGTTGAAACCTGGGTTAAGGGTGCTTCCATAACGACTGTGGCGGGAGTGCCATTTACTGTTTTCGACCAGGTCGGGCAGCCTGGCGCTGGTGCTCTGGCTATCGGCAATACTGCCGCTGGTATTGTTCCTGTTGATACTGATGCAGGCTACCCCATCATCGCCAGTTTCGGAGGCGCGGTAGGCTATTTCTCGGGGATAGACTTCGGTGGCTCTGTGGCATGTCGGATTATGCTTTTCGATAGGCTGTTTGCTGCCGGAGCTTACGCTTTCAATGCTGACGTTACTCTCGCTGCCCAGCCGAGCTATGCGGGTCGAGTGCCAGGAGCACCTAATTATAATGGACTTCAAATCTGGGTTGAGCACGTTACCGCTTTTACGCTTAATCCTTCATTTCAAATTAACTACCTTGACCAAGATGGCTTTGCTGGAGATTCAGGAGTGTTCGCTGAAATTCCTGCGTCTCTGCTAATTCGCAGGGCATGTCAAATCCCTCTGGCTCCTGGTGATAGTGGGGTCTCGCAAATAGTGAGGGTGAGATGCACAGTAGCCTCAGCGGGTACTTTCAACGTTATGGTTTTAAGACCCTTATGGGCAGGGCGTGTACCAGTCGGTAACTCTGGCGATATTCACGATTTTCTGAGAACAGGGCTTCCGCAAATCTATGACACGAGCGCGTTATATGTCTTGATTGCTGCTGACAGTACGGTATCTGGCTATCCCGGACTCCAGATTGAGATAGCGCACTGATGACAAATATATGGCGAAGACAACCTAGCAGCAGGTTGCAGTCATCTGCTCTTGTACGGAAACAGGTTGATTCTGCTGCCACGAAGATTGCGGAGGAGTTTTGGGAAGCAACGACACCGCCTCCTGCTGGAGGAAGATTTGTTCAGGGGAATGCGGTGTTTAGTTAAGATGAAGCAGGAGCAAACGTAATGTGGGAAAGCGTTATGCAGTCTCTTATCCAACAGGCGAACTTAGCGAGAGAGAAAAGGAGACCCTCGCCCTGTATTCTGATGTGGGTAGTCTCGGCAAGGTAGCCAAGTTGCAAAAGGTGACGCTTGGTACAGTCAAAAAGCGATGGCAGAACATTAAGGACAAAATGGGAGTTCAGTAGGCGAGGAGGTAAATCATGACAAGGGGACAGAAAATAATAGGGGCCATAATGCTCGCGGTAGTGGCCATTGCTGGTATTCGTAAACTCAGCCAGGCGCAGCCACCTGGATCAACAAAGTACACCCTGATCATAAACTCCGGAGCTGGGGGCACTACGGATCCAGCGCCAGGCTCATATCTCTATGATTCGGGAGCACAGGCCACAATTACTGCCATCCCTGATAGTGGTTATCAATTCGCCGGCTGGTCGGGAAGCATTACCGGCACGGTCAATCCCCTGGCTGTCACGATGAACAGCGACAAAACGATACAGGCAAACTTCGATGTAGCGTACAGCAACATCACCATGACAGGAATCGTGAAGGATTCTACTACAGGCGCGCCTATTACGGGAGCAACCGTCTCAATGATGGGGCTGGCAGAATTTACTTCTATAACTGACGCTGATGGCAGATTCACAATAACGGGATACACCGAGCAAGTGGCGTATCTCCACGTTTCGGCTCCGGATTATGGCGATAAGAACGTGTCGGTCATAAATCTAACAGACGGCGAGACAAGGGACGTAGGCGTGATCACACTTGATCCAATCGAGCTGTCACATCTCATTATGCCGTATGGGTGCTGGATACTTGACGGCAACACGCAATATGTTGGCGGATACACGGAACAGATCGAGATTGGCTTCGCGTTTAAGAACACAGGCACCGGGCAAGGAAACGGTGGCGCGACATTCGGAATAAAGGTGTTTAAGGCTGATGGCTCTCTCTTCTACTCGTGGTCTGGACCATGCCCATCAGTGCAGCCAGGGCAGACAGCGGGTACATACGCTGCTGTCCACATTGGCCAGCCCGGTACCTATACAGTAAAAACGTACTTCAACGGTGCGCTCGTCAATACCTTGACCCTAACTGTCCTTTTGGCGCCGTTAAGCATGGCGTGGGCCCCGAAGCCTGCTGCGACTCTCACGCTGGGGCAGACGCTAACAGCAGGAGTAAACGTACACAATCCCAGCCCCGTGAGGGTTCTCTTTACAGTAACGATTCGCAGCCAGTGGTATACAGATGCTGGAGGCTCGGATTCAGTTGTGCTCGTTTCGCAGCGTGATCTAGTTATTGAAGCTGGGGCAACGCTGAACTTCAGCGGCAGTTTTGTGCCGCAGTTTAGAAGCGGGCAATATGGAAGTAACATACCTTACACCCATGTCGATTTGAACTGGGGAGGCTATGGTGGTGGGGAAGCTAGTATGTACGCATACACCAATGTAGTCTAGGTAGTTGCACTCCTGGTGGAGAGATTCATCCGGTGAGTGGGTCTAACGAGGTTGAATATGAACCGTAGCGAGCTGGGGAAACTTAAGGGTGTAATCGGCCATGGGTTCTCTATCAAGAGGGTGGCTGGGAAAGATACCGGCGAGCGGTGTATCAGGGTATTTGTAAAAAGGAAACTGCCGCCCCAGGAGATCGCCGCACAGGATATGGTCCCCACTGAGATAACCGTCCCTGAGGGTACTATTAAAACGGATGTTATCGAAACGGGTGAAGTCGTGGCCTGGGTAGAGGCACCGCCCCAGCCAACTCAAATTGATGACCCAGCCACGCACCAAAAGAAATACCGGCCCATATGCGGCGGTATTTCTGTGTGCCCCACCAACTTCCTGCTCGCTGGGACGATAGGTCTGCCCTTGGTCTATAAGGACAATATTCCCTGCCTCCTGTCAAACACGCATGTCATAGCTCCATATTGGTATCAGTCCCAGCCAGGAGATCCTCCCGGATGGGACGCGAAGTACGGGATCCATGTGGGGGCAAAGGTCCGCCAGCCCAGCATCACAGACGGCGGCCTCGAGTCCGATTATGTAGCCGAGCTTCTCGCCTGGACCGAGATCAAGCTCAACCAGCCAAACACCATCGATGCAGCCATTGCCCGGGTAACCGTGCCGGCACAGGCGGAGCTGCTCAACCTGGGCAAATATACGGCGATCGCCGATGCGCAGCTCGGGGACAAGGTGGCCAAGAGTGGGAGAACCACTGGTATCACAACAGGAGAGGTGGAGGCCCTGGACGTCACTATCCAGGTGCAGTACCCCCACGGAGTCGCTACCATGGAGCACGAGATAGCCTTCTCCGGAGGGTTGTCGGCCGCCGGTGACAGCGGCAGCGCCATTGTAAGACAGAGCGACAATACTGTGCTCTCTCTCCTTTTCGCCGGCAGCCCCAGCATTACACTTGGGATGCCGATCAAGGCAGTATTTGATCATTTCGGTCTTTCGCTTGTCCCAGTGGGGACCGATATCAAAACTGCCCTGGCCAGCATAGAGGGTAAGTATACCATCGTGTGGGGGTGGGATAACAACACTAAGATCTGGGCTATGTACGACCCTGTAGACCAAGCTGGCTCGGATCTCCAGCTGCTCTGGAAAGGCTGGGGCTACTGGATCAAGACAACCCAGGATTGCATGTTGAACTATGGCAGCTATGCCATTGAGCTCCCAGCCGGTTGGAATCTAATAGGCTGGTGGGCGGAGGCTTAAACCATGGAACTCTGTGGTACTGACCTGCACATTCATAACAAGAGCTGCAATAGGCAGGCGCAGCATGCGTTTATTACTCTCGCTGAGCAACCACGCTATACCGGCGTCAGACTCCTGGGTGATACCTGGGACCGCTCGATCGGAGAAGCAGACACGCTCAATGACGAGCTCACCGAAAGGCTCCGGAATCTAGCCAAGCAGAAGCCGGTCACCTGCATTGCGGGTAACTTCCCTCACGATGACCTTGACTGGCTGATGAGCAAGGCTGCTTTCCTGGCGCCCATCAAGATTGTCCCGGAGATCTGGGATTCCAGGTACCGACAGCTCTTCACACATGGCGCGCAGTTTGATCCCACGATTGCCTTTTGGAATCACTTCAAGTTCGTGCAGCGATTCCTGCCTGACCTGATCAGGACCTTCCTGATCAGGACTCCCTCAAGCCTGGCAGCCCAGGGCGATTACAGCGCCCTAGTGAAGTTTACCGGACCAATCCACCAGAGAGCACAGCGCGCAGCGATCGATGGTCACATGACCGTCTTCATGGGGCACACCCATTTGCGCCAGCATCTCAGCGCAGATCCGGTACATGAGGGTAAAGTCGAGGTGCTCGGCTCCATGGGCTCGGGTCCTTACACATATATGAATTGGGACGCTGGCGACTACGAGATACTAAATCTGGAGGTGTGCTAGATGGCAACAAAGAAATCACAGTCTGAAACACCGCCAAGCCCTGGAGAAAATCCAGATGACGAGCAAAGGCAGAAGAAGAAGCCTGGCACGACTCGTGCAGTATTCATCGTGCTCGGTATCGCTCTAGTCGCATTATCTGTCCTCAGCTTTACATATCAGATAGCGATGGCAATAAAAGGGGCACCCGACAAAGACATTGCAATGATAGCCGTCCAGGGTATTCTTAACCTTGGCTTTGCTGCTGGCGGCTATATCTTCGGTAAAATGGGTTCAAATCAGCCAGTGAGCTAAGGAGCGGGAATAGTCAATGACAGTGGAGATGAATCCTTTTACAAAAGAGTGGCGGGATAGCGTTAACCCGGGCGATCCTGTGCATTACCCGAGCTATGGCTATCAATGGTGGATGCAGCAATTTGCGGCAGGCACCATGGACTCGATGCGAGTGCCTACCGTTATTCATAATCCAGAAACTGATGATGTATCCAGGCGCATTGAGGCTAAGGTATCGATAAAGGCCTGGGATGAGATCGTGCTCATAACACGCGAGATCGCTGGAGAGAGATATCAGACAAGGTACAACTTCAATGGCCTTATGGGCATTTTCTTTGGCCTCACCGTCGACAGGCAACTTGACGATAGCGGACCTGATTACCTCGTCCGTTTCGACCCTCCAGCCTACACGCCCAATGCGGCGCAGCAATACACATTCAATTTCGATCTACCGCTTCTAAGTGTCGGTGCGCATCAACTTAGAATATATTTCAGCCCGGTTTTCAAGTACGCGAGCACATTCATGAAGTGCATTAAGCCCTGGCCATCTCCCTGGTGGAGCTGCCACGACGACACGCCACAAGGATCTCCTATCTATACTTGGGATATATGGACACTCATGGAATTCCCGCTTGAGGTAAGGGATCCCCTGCCGCACGCTAACTTCAGCGCTGCGGTCTCTGGCCAGTACACCCCTGTGACCGTGGCCTTTAGCGATAATTCAGAGTCGGATCCACATTACCCGATCACGTCCTGGTACTGGAACTTCGGTGACCCTGGCAGCCTTGTGCCCTCGAGCACAGCGCAAAACCCTGTTCACGTTTACGAAAGGCCAGGCGCTTATGTCGTATCTCTGACCGTAAAAAACACGTATGGCACTGACAAGATCACGCGTACCGTGCCTGTCCTAGCCATGGCGCCTCATCCTGTGTTCGCTCAAGATTGCTGGTTTCCTAACAAAGTGGATAATCCTCATGAGAAATTCACTCCCTATCTGGTCACAGAAAATCAGGGCGGAGAGGGCTACATCTACGCTTACTATGTCATTGAGGGTAGGCGATATGACCTGACGCCCTCAATAAGGATCCCGGGCTATGCTCGATATCAGATCACTGTGCCGGCAGACAAGGATATAACATACTGGCTGCACAGGGCTGTGCAACAAATGTCGGAGCTCGATACCTTCGAGTTCTATGTCGGCACCGTAGGTGAAGAGCCGAGTGATACATTCACCGCCGAAATAGGCATACTGCATGGTGAGACACCATCAAAACTGCCCACTTTGGCACTCGTGGCTGCCGGGGTTCTTGTTGCCAGCGGTGCTGTAATCCTGGGAAGGAGTAGGAGATGACAGAACAAAGGGGCTCAGACACTGGGAAGATTTTACTCCTTGGAGGACTTGTTCTTGGTGGCGGGTACCTGCTATGGAAAGGCCTGACTAGCTTCTTCGGCAGCAATCCCCAGGCCTTGATCAACAAAAAGGTAGCGATGCTGCAGGAAGTGAATGAAGTCATCGAGCAGGCCTTTGTCGACGGCACTATAGACAGCCCGGAGGTCCAGGCATATCTTAACGCAAAAGAAAAGCTCGATAAGCAAATGGAGCTCCAGATAGAGACATCGGGCACGGGCTGGATTGATAAGCTCAAATCAGCCATATATGTAGCGATGGGATTTATCGCTGTGGCTGTTGCCGGCTGGATCGGCGTGTCCTGGCTGTCCTGGAAACTGAAGCAAAACCCGAGACCTCCTGGCAATCCGTCCGGAGGAAATGTAATGTTCACCTGCCCGGTCGATCACCAGGAATTCGAGACCCAGACACAGGTATATAATCACATAACTCAGTTCCATACCGCCACAGCGGATCCGGTGAGGCTGGCGCAGGCCCAGCAGATCTTCCAGCAACAATATGAGTACATCCAGGGTACCATTGCCGTGGAATCACAGCTCCATGAACGCATAACGGTGTCTAATTGGGAGAGCCTAACAGCCGGTGAGATTGTGATTCTAGGTGCGGCGGTAGTGATTGTAAGCGTTTTTGTTGCGCCTGCTCTGGCGCCATCACTTGTGCCTTTAATTCTGGCACCTTAAATTTGGTAAACGGGAGGATATCATGGCTGACAACAAAATTCCCTGGTGGCTGATTGCTATACCGATTGTCGGGCTTGCCGGATACGGCATATACCGAATAATCAAGAGTGGAGGTGGCGCCGGCAAGGCTACATTAACCATAATCGCCGGTGCAGGTGGCATTACTGACCCTGAAGCGGGGACATATGAGTACGCCGCAGGCGAGCAGGTATCTGTCTATGCCACTCCGAATGCGGGTTACCGCTTCAGCCATTGGTCAGGCGATATAGGCGATAGCAATCCGCCGCTTACACCAATCTCGGTTCTCATGACAGGCAATAAAACAATCACTGCCAATTTCGAGCTCATTACGTCGGCTGTAAAGGTGAATATTACCATCCAGGCCACACCAGGTGGACACACAGATCCTCCCGAGGGAACCTATGAGTTCGATGAGGGAAGTGTAATGAATGCGCCCTCAGGCCTTCTGGCAATACCCGATGATGGCTATGAATTCCAGGAATGGGCAGGACATCTCAATTGTCCAGGAGGCGGTTTACAGAATCCCATAATCTGCGTTGTGCGCGCAACTGATGAAGGAGAGATAATTACCGCGATATTCGCGGCGAGTGGGAATCGAGGAATACAGCTGAATGCGGGCTGGAATGAGGGGCTGACATACGGCGGTTCAGGTCCTCTTGCTTTGCAAATTGCAATGTCCGGGATCTGGCCATATGTGCAGAGAGTTTGGTGTTTGCAGGGCGGGGTTTGGAAAATGTATGACCCTACTGATCCGGCGGGTTCGAATTTAACCACGCTCTACGCCGGAGATGCCCTAGGGATCTTGATGGCGCAGGCTTATTTCTGGGTCTGGGTCTAAATCTTAGTCTTAGGAGGAAGAATATGTCATACAGAGACACGGAGAGACCGACGGTTGTGAGCCAGGTGAAACATTGGGTGAGGGATCACGTCCCGCTAGTGCCACCTGTGAAGGTAGACATGGCGAAAGCAAGGATAGAGTACAGCTCAACATTTATTGTGTCACCGCCACCGAGAGTGCTATCTGCTGGCTGTAAGGGGATAGCATGCTATCAGAAAATACGGAACTCCGGGACGGCGCCAGGACAGTTTAACCTATCCTGCGTCATCACCGCTCCAAATGGTCTGGTGGTAAAACCGTCCTATGGCGGCGATGTAGTGGACCAGATAATCAAGCCCGGGGAGTTCCCGATGTATTTCTTCAACGTCACATTTGCGGGCTTGGGCTTGAAGGACGTAGACATATTAAGCTCATACCCGCCTGACATAAAGTACCCCATAGATTTGAACGAACTGGTGAGAAGGGAGCGCACCTGGCGCTTTGTGTTCACACTGACTCCGCTTGAGCAGAAGCCAATGTATCGGCCCACTATTCATTGGGTACAGTAAAATATGGAGCGTAGGAAGGAGGGCTAACATGAGAGAGGTCATATCTGTTGTCGGTGGTGGAGGTTTGCCCCAGGGCAAAGGCCAGTACGCCACTGCCTCATTTAGCGGCTATGGTTCGGTCAGCGTGTGGCTCGGCAAAGGATTCAGGGAGCCGTGCTATCCTAATCGGCAGTTCAATTTTTTCAATGTGCCTATGAGTGGATTACCTGCCATACCACAATTGAATTGCTTGCCTGCGATAGTGGGGCAGACCAATGCATTCGACGTATCAATTTTGGCCACATATGCGGCTGACTACTGCGGTCCTCTCTCGCTCATCACACTCACCAATCTTTCGCTCTCCAGCCCTCTTCAAGTTAACATGCAGTGGATAGGAACGGGCAACGTAATTTACAGCACCAGCTACTCAATACCGGCGGGCAACTGGGGCTGGTATTACGTCTGGTGGGTTCTGAACTATGCGGCAATAGCAAAAAATGGCAATGGTAACTACATCTTTGGCCTTCAAATCCCATCTACGGGATATTCTGCCATTGCTGGCTTCACAGTCTCAGGCGTTCCGGTAACTCAGGTTGGACCTCCCATAACGGATAGGATAAATGCCGCCAAGGCGTTCATCGACAGGCTCTATCAGACCGATGGCACTTACGGATACATCAAGGAATATCCTGGGTTACCTCTCGGTATCTATGTCCGCAACACAGGTGACTTGAGGCTATCTGGTGATTTGAGATTGGAGGGGCCGACTCAGTTGGCCACCCTAACGATGATGAGCACCTCTATGCCCGTGTCGAAGATAAGCAACTCAGTGATAAACCCTACAAATGATGCCATGACAGTCGCCTTCGAGGATAGCACATACCACCCGCTCCCAGACTATAATGAGGGAATCCTCGATGTGCAGAGGCGGTATTCCCCCAACGGGTCAATAGAGTATTACGTTGCCTACAAATCATATGGTGGTACTTACCACTCAGACATCTATCTGGGAAATACGCTGTTGTATTCCAACGTGGGCTCCGACCTGCCCGGTGTGATAAACCTGAAGGTTGGCCGTAATGACATCACATGGACCGGGCCAGCGAAGTCTACCGCAACTCTGTTCGCTCCGATAAACTTGCTAATCAACGCTTGCTGGCTGCTGAGAGGAGGACAATGGTATGCCTATTACGCAAGCGATCCAACAGGCTCTAAAGGCATAACAAAATTCACCCAGGTTCTGACCGGCGATTGGTTTAGCATAGATGTAAAACAGGCCTGCACTTTGGCTGTCTTAGATGCAGCTCTCATGACCGTTTCGAATGCATTACCATGTAACCGGTACACAGTCAGACATGGCGCCGCGCTCGGCCAGCACATTTACACTGCCTGGGGAGATTCAACAAAAGCGAGCATGTTGGCGAAAATACGGGCAGCTTTCGGGTTCACATGCGATATTTATGACCCGCTCTTCGGTGCAAGTAAAACTCTCGATGACAACTTCATGTTTACCCCCCAGGCATATGCCGATACTATCGAGAAATGGCGGTCGATGCCGAGAGGACTGAATCCTCACCGGTATCCGTACTTCAGCAAAGTCCAGTTAGCCAGAGATCTATATATCGGTCAAAGCTATAGCGACCCACTGCTACAGTGCCTTCAGGCTATACACATCCTGAATAAGTACAATGACCCGAATCGCCAATACATACTGGGATCAGGAGCGACCCCGCTAATCATGGCCAACCTTATCTACCAGAAATGGAATGGTATCGGCATACCGTCGCCAATGGGGCCATCGACTACTGCAAGCGGGGTCAGGACCGCGGCATTCTTTGCCCTAGCTACACTTCTGGGGTTCAAGTATGGAATAACCGATATGCGGACAAAAGCAAATATGATTGCCACTACCCTCACGGGATTGACGGCACCGCAGTCTGGTATGTACCCGCTTGCATCTATGTATACGATAACGCAAGAAAACGGGCAGCTTCTAAGGCCACCATATCAGGGAGCTTTTTATGCTGCGTATACCAGGTATGGCAGCCAAGTAGCCGCGATAAGCTCTACGAGCTTGCTGCAAACAATCGTTGACTACTTCGGTATGCCAGGCGAAGACCCAGGCCCAATACCGGGTGGTCAGGAAGTAACCCAGGTCATGTTGCAAGCGCTGAGGATCTACGCGCGCTACGCGCTGGGGATAGCGTATCCTTCTTTATTGGAGATGCCATAATGGAATACAGATATCCACTAGAGGTGATAGGCAGCCCTTTCAATATGGTGCTGAATCCAACTGCTGGATACGACCATTCAGATGTCTACATTTATAGAATATTCCCTGTGCCGATAACTATCAATATAAGGTTTGAGGTTGCTGGGCCCAGCTACGTAGATGTCTATGATGGGAACAACAATAGGTTCTTGCTACCAGAAGCGTTAATAAGCGCAAGTACCTCATATAATGTAAGCTGGGATGGGCTTGGAACCTTTCAACCAAGAGTGGGTAAAGGTGGTCATGTAACTGCCATAACCATGACTTTCCAACTGCCGATTGAGCAAGTTATCCAAGGGCCTGTATTTTTGGCAGGCAGCATCCATACCGCAAAGGTGAGCATATTAGTATCGCCAGGAGGAATGTCATGTGCCGCCGAGGTGTTTCTGAGTACCGATGGAGGTGCTACAAAAGCAGTAACGAGTGGCCCCATCAGTTTTGTTTCCACTGGAGCTAATCAGAATATCCTTTTGCCGGTAACCATGCCCTCAGCAGGAGGAAATTACTATACTGTTCATGCCGGTATATCTATCGAAGGCTCACTCCTGGCAGAGTTTCAGGTAACGGAGGAGGTCATTGTACCGCTCGTAGGGCCACCGACAATTATCTGGTAAAGGAGAAAGCGATGGCAGACAAAGCAGGCGTAGTAATAGGATTGCTGATTATAAGCGGAATAATTGGAATATTCCTGATTGCACGTAAGGAGCCAACCTTATTACCAGGTAGAACTGCTATCGTAATAAATTGGCAATAGAAAGGCGGTAGGATTATGAAAAGAGCACTGATGCTAATGGCAGACCCTGTATTTGTGGCAGGAAGTACGCACACGGCAACAGCCAGTCTGATAGTGTCACCAGCAGGCCTGGCGTGCACGGCAGAGCTGTGGCTGACCAAGGATGGTGGGGCCACAAAGGCGGCCTCAAGCGGTCAGGTGCCCTTCACCTCCGCTGGTGTCACACAGTCTATTGTGTTGCCGGTGACAATGCCACCCGGTGTTGGTTTCTCCTATGCCGTACTTCTGGATATAGAGTCCGGTGGCGAAATACTAGGAGCATATCAGGCCACTGAGAACGTAGTGATACCATTCATAAGCACACCAGTGATTACGTGGCAGTAAAATCAGACCCGGGAGATACAAAATGGCAGAATATCGCTTCCCACTCGAACTTCAGGGCAGCCCATTTGTGATCAACATGAATTACGGTCCGGTATATGACCATTCTGCGGTTTACATCTACCGCATACTTCCCCTGCCTATAACCATGAAGCTCTCTTTCATCGCTACAGGGCTAAGCTACGTCGAGGTTTTTGACGCTGACGGCCAACGCTTTCTGCTAGGCGAGAAGCTTGAGATAAACAGCAGTATAGAGTTTTCAATCGACTGGGATGGCGTTGGTGTCTTCGAGCCGAGAGTGTGGAAAGATAGCCAGGTCACAGCTATCACACTTTCTTTCGCCCTGCCCGGGACCGAAGTCATCCCAGACATAAAACCCAAGTTCAATGCAGCTCCATATGTTCTGGGAGGCGGTGCGGTTTTCGGGGTCAGCATGGCAGCAACGAGATTTCTAACAAGGAGAGGCAAATGATAGACATAAAGTCCGCACTCTCTTTTCTCGACAATTTATGGAGCGATGAGCTGGGGGCTTTCCAGGAAGCCATCGGGCTCCCGAAGTGGTGGCAGCTTGACAACTATGTAGCATGGCTCGTGATGAGGAAGTATAACCCAGAAAGAGCAAGAATAATGGAGCAGGGATTCATAAAGGACTACATCTGTATCAGGTGGTGTATCCTTAATGGAGATACCGTCAATTTCGTTCAAGGCTATACCGCGCTTCCT
>Ga0315293_10003738_pt1 | contig 14621 bp, 18 predicted proteins | sample YL17G13_20_MG_FD_203071 | JGI IMG/M metagenome (GOLD analysis project Ga0315293, IMG submission 203071) | Sediment microbial communities from Yellowstone Lake, YNP, Wyoming, USA - YL17G13_20 | ecosystem: Environmental > Aquatic > Freshwater > Lake > Sediment | place: USA: Wyoming | collected... | reverse complement strand
AGAATTTATCGTCCAATTGAAATTTTAACTTTTGTAGCTATTATATATTTTGTAGTCGCTTTTCCTTTAACTGTGTTAGTTAGAAAAATTGAGCAAAAAATTTCATTTAAGATAAATAGGTAGACCATAATTAAGGTGTTTTATACGGAGGTTTTATAATAAAATTGGGCAATAACATTATTTTAAAGATAGAAAATTTATATAAAAAATTTAAACATTTGGAAGTTATTAAAGGTATAAATTTAGAAGTTAAAGAAAAAGAAAAAGTTGTTATTATTGGTCCAAGTGGAGGTGGGAAAAGCACATTATTAAGGTGTATCATGGGCTTAGAGAAAATTGAAAAAGGTCACATATACTTTCAAAATAATAATTATATTAGTTCAGATAACAGATATAAAATTGAAAAAAAATTACAAAGACAAATTGGAATGGTTTTCCAATCTTTTAATCTTTTTCCACAATTAAATATTTTAAATAATTTGATTATATCCCCAGTGTATGTACATAAAAGAAATAAAGCAGATTCAACTAACAAAGCAATTACTTTGTTAAATAAAATAGGTCTTGAAAGTAAGATTAATGAATTTCCAAGTAGACTTTCTGGTGGGCAATGTCAAAGAGTAGCAATAGCTAGGGCTTTAATGTTAGAACCTAAACTAATGCTTTTTGATGAGATAACTTCCTCTTTAGATATTGAGCTTATTAGGGACGTACTTGAAGTAGTTAAAAAATTAGCTTCTGAGGGTATGACGATGATAGTTGTTACACATGAAATACAATTTGCTAAAGATATTGCTGATAGAATATTGTTTATTGAAGACGGAAAAATAATTGAAGAAAATAATCCACATGATTTATTCAATGAACCTAAGAATCCTCGTACGAAATCTTTCTTAAGTCATTTTATCAGTAATTCTTACAAAATATGAATATGAAATTATTAAAAAAATATACGATTGTATTTTTTTTAAATTATAAAAAAGGAGGTGATTGAATTGAATTAATTAAATTAAGGAGTTTTAGTTTAATTTTTAATTAGTTTAATTTTTAATTAGTTTAAATTTTAAAGGAGGTAATTTCAGTTATGAAAAAGTCTGGTATATATTTATTAATAGTTAGTTTAACATTAATACTTTTTTGTAGTGTAAGTTCGGCTAGTGCAGGAACTTTATGGGATGAGATTAGAGCAAAGGGAGTTCTTAAAGTAGGAGTGGCTGCTTGTGATCCTCATTGCATTCAAGATCCAGCAACAGGAGAATGGAGTGGAACTGCGATTGATATAATGAAAAGATTAGCTGAGTTAGTAGGTGTTGAATTTGAACCCGTAAGTACTACATGGGATTATATTGTTGCCGGTCTTCAAGCTAAAAAATGGGATATTGCTGCAGCATTAAATGATACTCCAGAGAGAGCTCTTGTAGTAGATTTTTCATTACCTTTTTATTTATGTAAATTAACATTTGTTTACAAAGATGGTAATCCAAAAATTCCTGAAAATCCAAATTTTTCTGACTTAGATCAACCTGGAATTAATATTGCAGTAATGTCAGGATCGGCATTTGAAAAACCCTTAGCTTTGTCTACAAAAAATGCAAATATTGTACGTTTTCCTGATATATCAGAAACAAGAATGTCGGTTATTTCAGGTAGAGCAGATGCAATATGTGATGACGATTCAACTAATAGTTTATTTGCTTTAGCAAATAAAGATTGGGCTAAAACAATTGTGCCTGATCCACTTATATCACAACAAGGAACTTGCTTTGGTTTTAGAGAAGGATATTATGCTGATATTGAAGTTTTGAATGTTCTCATATCAAATATGAGTAATTCAGGTGAAATCAAAGCACTTGAAGAGAAATATGGGACTATTCTTAAAGAAAAGGTTACAGAATAATACAAGAGATAGAGATTAAGAACTAGTTTCTAAAAGTATTCAGTTCAGATTGTAACTTGAAATACAATTTTAAAAAAATGCTTAGTTAACTAAAAATAGATATCCATGCCTATAAAGGCATGGATATCTATGAAGTACTCGGATTTTTATATGCCGAAACAGAAGGAGATGATATCGGGATTTTCCCCCCTCATAACCTGATTATCATGAGCCAGATTGTGTTAGGTCAAAAAACCATCATCGATGCAGATCCCCTTCGATGGTCAAGATTTACACAAGGTTAATATATTATCTAATCTTTTAATCGCTTAGGGTTCAATTCCCCGCAGCTCTGCTGTGATTAATAAAATATGATAAAATGGTATAAAAAGTAGAGGAGAAGGTGATTTAAGTAAGTATATTCACAAATTACATAATGTATCTGTACTAATATACCATTTTGTATGCCCAGCAAAATATAGAAAGGTTATTTTGAAGCAAAGAAGTAGATGAAACTCTAAAGGATATATGTCTTGAAATTTCCAAGAGGTAGGAGATAAGTTTTTTAGAGATAGGAACAGACAAGAATCATGTGCATTTTCTAATACAGTCAATTCCAAAATATAGTGTGACAGAAATAATAAGAATGATAAAAAGTATAACTGCCAAAAAGATATTTGAAAAACATCCGGAAGTAAAAAAGCAACTATGGGGTGGAGAATTTTGGTCAGATGGATTTTTTGTAAATACTGTAAGCAAGTTTGGTAGTGAAGATACCATAAGCAAATAGGTAAGAAATCAAGGAATCGAAAAAGAATATAAAAAGTTACACTATCAGCAAATTAGTTTGCTTTAGAGAGTAATAGATACCCCGTAGCTCTGCTGCAGGGAGCTTCATTAGTATCCTTAGTGAATTTCTGATCACTATAGTTATTTTTTTTTAAAATTATAACCGGTTGTTATACTTTGTTTAGCATCAAACTTTTGATTACAGAAAATATTTCTAAAGTAGAGGTATCTCCGAGTGATGATTTAGCTATTTTTATAAGCATTCCTTTAAAATCTATATCGGAAGCTATGATGGTTAACTTATATGGCTAGGAAAACACTTATAGAACGTTAGCGGCTAGATTTTTTATCGAAGAAGTAACACATCAGGAATGGGTGGATGTTAGTAGAAAACTTAGTCGATTTTTGCGATCTATTAAAAATTAGAAGGATTAAAATTTAGAAATTAAAGGAATTACCTTAAGGAATAGGGTAGCTCATTCACCAGGAATTCAGATGTCTTTATAATATATGTAGGTAAAGATGTAATAATCACTGCTGATATTGTACCTCATTATATAAATTTAAAAAAAACTATACTCCAATTGTTACTTATCATAATCTTGAGGAGGTAGTAAAAATGCTTAAATGTATGAATAATAAGACCAAGGAGGGCAAGGTAACCCTCCTCCCTAGCCATGACATACGGACATGGAAAAAAACATAAAGATGGATTGGCTATATGATTGGTTGAGAAAGAATAGTGCTTAGCCTTAAAAGAAAAATGAATTAAGTAAAAAGAAGGAGAATAAAATGATTGATATTATTGTTTGTGGTGCTGCAGGGAGAATGGGGAGAAAGATTATTGAAGTAACCAATAAAATAGAGGGGCTAAATTTGATTGGAGCGGTAGAAGCAGAAAGGCATTCAAGTTTAGGGGAAAAAATAAACAAAAATATATCTATTACATCTAAGTTAAGGGAAGTATTAAAAAACAAAGCAGTTGTGGTTGATTTTACAACTCCTTCCGCAACCCTCGAGCATCTGAATACTGTGGCAGATGTAGGCGCAGATGTATCTTTTGTCATAGGTACTACAGGTTTTACTGAAAAAGAAGAAGAGGAAATAATAAAAATGTCAACCAACAAACCCATCGTCCTCTCTCATAATTATGGGATTGGCATGAACATTTTTTGGCATTTAATTGGCGAAGCTACCCGTCTACTAAAAGATTTTGATATAGAAATTGTTGAATTCCATGGAAGAGAGAAAAAAGATGCCCCCAGCGGAACAGCCCACACCATTGCTAAGGTGATAGCGGAAGAGAAAAAACTAGATTTGTCCAAAAATCTAACTTTTGGAAGAAGGGGATTTAATGAAAAAGGAAGGGATAAATACCAGGTAGGCATGCACTCGGTTAGAGGAGGCAATTATAAATCAAATCATATGGTCTTTTTTTGCGGAGATGGAGAAACCATGGAATTTGTTCACCGGGAAGAATCGTTAATCATTCTGGTGAAAGGGATTATTGAATCGATAAAATTTGTGGTCAAGGCAGGGCCCGGCTTATACGGCATGAAGGATGTTTTAAAGATAAAGCAGGTTTAAGAATATTGGAACAATAGACATGATAAATAGTAAAACCATTTTGAAAAAGCAGAAACATAATAAATATTGAAAAGATGTAATTTTATTGAAATCCTGATAAATGAACATATTAATTAAGTAAAAGGGGAAATATGATGTTAAGAAAAAGCAAAAACCTTTACTCTTTTTATGGAGATGTATTAGGTATTTTAATGTTAGATTTGAAAGCACAACTTTATCCTGGAAATGTTGGAAATGCAAATTCATATGATTTCCCGGTTAGATTTAAAGTGCTTGACGGCATACCAACTGATTTTTGGCGTGATGAACGAGGTGCGGATGAAAAAAGGTTTGAAATATTTTTAAAGAAGGCCAAAGAATTAGAAGCAGAGGGAGTGAAAGCAATAACTACTGGATGTGGATTTTTTACAGTCTATCAGAAAAGGGCTGCAGAGCAGTTAAACATACCTTTATTTACCTCACCATTATTATTAGTTCCTGTCATTTCAAGGATGATCGGGAAGAATAAAAAGGTTGGTATTATTGCTGCAGGAGGAGAACATTTAACTCACGGAGAATTTTTAGAGAATGCCGGAATTGATTCATCAATCCCTATAGCAGTAGGAGGATTAGAAAATTCAGAGGAATTTTTTAATGGTTGGATTACTCTAAAAAATAAGAATATAGATATGAAAAAGGTAGAAAAAGAAGTGGTTGATGTAGCAAAAGAATTATTATTAAAAAATCCGGATATTGGAGCTTTTCTATTTGAATGTAGCGATATCCCCACCTTTGCCAAAGCTACCTCTGAAGCCACCGGCTTACCCGTATTCGACTTCATTAGTTTTGCCCATCTAGTGTATTCGGCATTAATGCCTCGCTGTTATAGTGAAATTCTGTAAAAAAAATTATTCAGATAGCTTCTGCTTGAACAATTTTATCGATGATGAAAATACATTTAAGAAAGAGGCTTTAGGGGAACCTCCCCTGACTATCTTGAGTGATAATTTAAAATATAAAAATATTAATTGAACGAAAGGAAAAAAATATGTTAGTAAAAGGTGGCAGGCCTTTTTATGGAGAAGCGTTAGGTATTTTAATGTTAGATATGCAAGCCCCGCTTATTCCTGGAAATGTGGGAAACGCAAATTCATACAATTTTCCGGTTCGGTATAAAATCCTTTATTCCATACCTTCTGACTGGTGGTGTGATAAACAGGGGCCTGATAATAAAAGATTTGAAATATTTTTGGAAAAAGCCAAAGAATTGGAATCTGAAGGGGTGAAAGCAATCACTACAGGTTGCGGATTTTTTGCAATCTATCAGAAAAGAGCTGCAAATGAACTAAAGATACCATTGTTTGCATCACCGTTACTATTAGTACCTATCGTTTCCCGAATGATTGGGGAAAACAAGCGGGTAGGTATTATAACTGCAGGTGGAGAACATCTGACCCAGGGGGAATTTTTAGAGAATGTAGGAATTAATTCATCAATACCTATAGCAGTAGGAGGTTTAGAAAATACCGAGGAATTTCATCATGTTCATGTTACTCAAAAAAAGAAAGACATTGATCCCGAAAAAATGGAAAAAGAAGTGGTCAAAGTAGCAAAAGAATTATTAGCCAAGAATCCAGACATAGGAGCTTTTGTGTTCGAATGCAGTGATATTCCCCCTTATGCAAAAGCTACCTCCGAAGCTGCTGGTTTACCGGTATTTGATTTCATTAGTTTTGCCCATTTAGTTTATTGGGCATTGATTCCTCGCTGCTATAGTGGATTTATGTAAAAAAAGAAAGGGGTGATATAAATAATAAATAAAGGCTTTAGAATGTTTCTTTAATTTTAAAAATTTAAGGAGGAAAAAGTAATGAAAAATAATTTTGTTTTTAGTTTATTTATCTTAATTTTAGTAGTTATGTTTTCTGTTTCTTCGTGTTTTGCGGCTGAAAAAATATTGTTTGCTTTGGTGGGACCAATGACTGGCGATAGTGCTGCTGAGGGACTACAGATGTTGGAGGCTACTAAACTTGCGGTCAAAGAAATAAATGAATCAGGTGGGGTAAACGGGAAAGAATTTGAATATATAGTAGGGGATGATGAAGCAAATGCAAACCAGGCAGCTATGGTAGCACAAAAATTTTCTTCAAATAAAGATATTCTAGCTATTTTAGGCCCCAATAATTCTAGTTGTGCTATTTCTGCATTACCCACCTATGAGAAAGCTGGAATACCGATGATTTCTCCACTCACCAGTAATCCAACGCTTACTAAATTAGGCCACAAAAATTTTGTTAGAATATATATTAATGACGACATCCAGGCTGTTGATATGTCAAAATTTTGTGTAATTGAGCTTGGCTTTAAAAATGTAGGCATACTTTGGGAGAATACAGATTGGGGAAAAGGTGTGCGTGATATAGCAGCAAAAACTATTCCAGAATTGGGAGGAAAAGTATTAGGTGATGAATCTTTTGTTACTGCAGTTGATAAAGATTATTCTTCTGTAATTACTAAATTTAAAGGTGCAGGAGTAGATTGTGTATTGCTTGTCGGCGAATATACCGCAAGTGCTTTATTCTTGATGCAATCTCGAAATCTTGGATACAATGTTCAAGTAGTTGGTGGAGCTGGTTCTTCTCATCCTAAATTGATTGAAATTGCAGGCAAAGTATCTGAGGGTTTTTACGCTGATTGTAATTTTAATCCTTATGATGAGAGACCTAAAGCAGCAAAATTTATTGCAAGTTATCAAGCCTTTTCTAAATTTAAAGATTCACCGGGTGAATGGGGAGCTTATACATATGATGTTATTTATTTGCTTAAGAAAGCCATTGAAATGGGTGGGACTACTAGAGAAAAGTTAATAGAAGTTCTTCATAATCCTGATTTCGAATTTGATGGTGTAACCGGTTTCATCAAATTTGATCAGTATGGAGATGTGCTTGGTAAAAAACCCTTATTTTTAAAAGTTGAAAGTGGAAAATTTGTTAACTATACTCTTACAAAAATGTAACTGAAGAAGTTAGTCTTTAATTAATTTACTATTTCGGCGGTGAAGAAATTCACCGCCGAAATTACCAGTTAATAATATTTGGAATGAAGAGTACAAATATTAATTACATTTCTCCAGAAAAGGTTGGTTATTTTATGTTTTTTCAATATTTGATTAATGGTTTAAGCATAGGAAGTGTTTACGCGTTGATTGCTATCGGGTATAACCTAGTTTATGGAATTTTAGAATTACTTAATTTTGCTCATGGTGATGTGTATGCAGTGGGTTGTTTTGTGACATTCTCCTTGATTTTAATGAAGCAAAACCCTATTTTAGCAATACTAGGTGGAATGTTGGTTGGATATATTATGAATAGAATTGTAGAGCGCTTTGCTTATCGGCCTATTCGTTTTTCAGGAAGAGTTACTCCCACCATTAGTGCGGTGGGAATTGCCTACATTATGAGAAATATAATTATGAAGATTTGGGGACCAGAAACTTATCCATTTAATATAGGATTGAGAGGAAGTAAAATAGAATTTGGTAATTTTGTTTTTGGAACACTGCAGATATATATTTTTGTTATTGCCATCAGCTTTATGTTGTTAATTAGTTTCTTATTGAAGCGGACTAAGTTAGGACAATCAATCATCGCGATTTCTCAAAGTATTCCTACCTCAGCTTTAGTAGGTGTACCAGTAAATCGAACTATTTCCATGGTCTATGGTATAGGTGGTGCTTTAGGTGTAATAGGAGGAATTCTTTACTGTATCTATTATCAAAGTATTTTTTTAGGTATCGGTTTTATGTTAGGCACCATGAAAGCATGGATGTCCACCATTCTGGGAGGGATCGGTAGCTTAAAGGGAGCAGTCATTGGAGCTTTGGTTTTAGGTTTAACCGAGAGTTTGGTGGGAGGATATGTTTCCTCCTTATATCGGGATGCTTTTGTTTGGGGATTTTTTATGATATTTATTTTGATTCGGCCAAAAGGACTTTTCCCAGCGCAAATTTCGGAGAAAGTATAGGATGGTATAAAAAATGATAAGCAAAAATAAAAAAATTAATTATGGACTAATATTTGCAGTAATTACAATGTTTATTCCTTTAATAGTAAAAGACGAATATCAACTCAGGATCGTCAATATAGTGTTATTATATTCGATTATTGCCTTATCCATTAATTTAATTGTAGGTTTTGCCGGGCAATTAGATTTTGGAAGAGCTGCTTTTGTCGGACTGGGGGGGTATTGGTCAGCAATCATGGTAGTACGTTTAAATGTGCCATTTATCATCTCTTTTATTTCAGCAGGCCTTTTTTGTGCCTTGATTGGTTTTGTTTTAGGAATGCTATGTCGTAGATCTACCTTTGATTATCTAACTTTAATTACGATAGGTTTTAATGTTATTTGTTTAAAAATATTTTTAAATTGGCATCCGATTACTAATGGAGCTATGGGTATACGTTTAATTCCCTCACCAGTCTTGTTGGGATTTAAATTTGACACTAACTTCAAATTTTTTTATTTTGCCCTAGGTTTATTAGCGATTTGTTCTCTGATCATTAACAGAATTACCCATTCCAAGATTGGTCGAGCTTTTGAAGCGATGCGAGACAATCCCATTGCGGCTGCCTATTCCGGGATTAGTGTAGCCAATTTTAAAGTTTTGAACTTCTCGATTGCTTCCTTTTTTACCGGAATTGCCGGGGCTGCCATAGTACATTATAATAATTATATTTCTCCTTTTAACTATTCTTTAGATGAATCCATTTATCAATTACAGATGGCAATATTAGGAGGGTTAGGAAGTTTACCGGGATCAATTTTAGGTTCTGCAATTTTAGTAATCGCCCCAGAGATTTCACGTACTTTTTATGATTACCGTCTAATGTTTGTTGGTTTTCTGATGATAGCGATGATGCTCTGGTCACCCAATGGAATTTTAGGTAAGAACGGTATTGGCGAAAAAGTAATAGGAATAAGAAATCTTATTTTGGTAAAGAAAAATAAAAAATCAACTAAAAAAATCATAAACCACAGGCGGTGAGTTAAAATTAGTAGATTATTACATACCGAAAATATCTCCAAATCTTACGGCGGAGTAAAAGCCTTAGTTAAGGTGAATACGGAAGTGAATGATAACGAAATACTAGGTATTATTGGTCCCAACGGAGCCGGGAAGACCACTTTATTTAATGTCTTGACCGGTTTTGACCGGCCTACCGGGGGGAAGGTTTACTATTACGAACAAGAGGTTACCAATAAACCAGTCCACGAAATGTGTAAATTAGGGATTGGCCGAACTTTCCAGAATATCCGCTTGTTTGGGCAAATGAACGTGATTGATAATTTAATAGTGGGCATGCATACCAAATTATTAATCAATTTAGTAGAGATTGTTTTAAATTCGAAAAGTAATCGCTTCAAAGAAAGTCAGGCCTATGCCAAAGCCCACGAAATACTCCAATATCTCAAGATTGATGATGTGGCTTTCGAATTAGCCAGTAATTTACCTTACGGTAAACAAAGAAAAGTGGAAATTGCCCGAGCACTCTCCAGCCAGCCTAAATTATTATTATTAGATGAACCCTCGGCCGGAATGAATACCAAAGAGACCGGAGAATTAATGGAGCTGATTGGGGGAGTGAAAGATAAATTTGGACCAGCCATAGTAGTCATTGAGCATAATATGCAGCTGGTCATGGGTATCTCCGACCGTATTCTGGTCTTGAATTTTGGGGAAAAGATTGCCGAAGGCACCCCTCAAGAGATTCAAAATAATAAGTTGGTGATCGAGGCTTATCTCGGGGTAGAGGAGGAAGAATAAAGTCATGCTTTTAGAGATTAAAAATTTAGTGGTCAAATATGGTAAAATAACCGCTATCCAGGATATTTCTTTACAGGTGAAAGAGGGAGAATTGACTACCTTTATTGGAGCCAATGGAGCCGGGAAGACGACCCTACTGAATACCATCTCGGGTCTGATTAAACCTTTCTCGGGAGAGATCAGCTTCTTAGGGCACCGAATTGATCGGCAATCACCAGATTTAATTGTTAAAGCTGGAATTTCCCAATGTCCGGAAGGGCGTAAGGTCTTCCCCCGCCAGACGGTCTATGAAAATTTAAAGATGGGGGCTTTCACTCGGAAGGATGACCAGATTGAAGCCGATATCGACAAGTATTTCCAGCAGTTTCCTAAGCTAGCCGAACGAAAGAATCATTTGGCTGGTCATTTATCTGGCGGGGAACAGCAGATGTTAGTGATCTGTCGAGCTTTAATGTCGCGCCCCAAACTCTTATTACTGGATGAGCCCTCGATGGGTTTAGCTCCCTTTGTGATTAAAGAGGTCTTTAAGATCATCCGGAGTATCCATAAAGAAGGGACCAATATCTTATTAGTGGAACAAAATGCTAAACAGGCATTGAAAGTAGCGGATAAAGGTTATATCTTAGAAGTAGGTCGGATTGTAGTGGAAGATACAGCTCAGAATATTTTAGCCAGTAAAAATATTCAAAAGTCCTACTTGGGTGGTTAGAAAGAAGGGGATAATTTTATCATGGTAATTCTAAAAGGAGGACGTTCTTTTTATGGAGAAGCTTTGGGGATTTTAATGTTAGATATGAAAGCTCCTTGTATTCCCGGTAATGTTGATAATGCCAATTCCTATGATTTTCCGGTTCGCTATAAAGTATTAAATAATATTCCCTGTGATTGGTGGTTTGATGAAGAAGGAGCGAGTAAGAAAAGACTCAAAATTTTTATTGAAAAAGCCAAAGAATTAGAACAAGAAGGAGTGATGTATCAAAAATTGAATAGGAAATAATTTTAATGGTGAAAAATCTGTTTGAAAATATTTTTTAAGAATTATTATAAGAATTTATCTAAAGAAAAGGAGATTTTATTATGCATAAACTAAAAGTTGCCTTAGTAGCTATGTCGAGTAGATTTGAAAGTGGTGGTCAACGGATCGAGGAAATTTTAAAAGGAGCAATTAAATATCTTGAAGAGTGATATTAATTAGATTAATAAAAAAGATCGTAAATTCAATATTAGTAAAGATTAAAAAGAAAATTGGAGGGAAAAAGATGAAAAAAATACGTCTAGACGGAGTTCAAGTAGTAATACCCACGCCTTTTAATGAAGAGGGAGAGTTTGACCGCTCGGCAGAATCTGTATTGCGTAAGGTAATTGATTTTGTGATCGAAAAAGGAGTAACAGGAATAATTCCGGCCGGTGGAGCAGGAGAATTTTTTTCGCTAACGGAAGCGGAACGGAAAAGATTATTCGATATTTGCATCGAACAGGTTGGAGGGCGAGTTTCTGTTTGTTGCGGGACAGGGGCGGTTACTACCAAAGAGGTGATCAATTATAATCGTTATGCCAAGGAAATTGGAGCGGTAGGGGTTATGTTGGTAACACCCTATTATTCTCTTCCCACGGATGAAGAAATATTTCGCTTCTATGCCACTGTTGCTGAAGCGGTTGATATTTCAATAATGATGTACAATGATCCATTTCCGACCGGGGTGGACATGAAACCGGACTTAGTGGCCAGACTGGTAGCGGAATTTGATAATATAGTGGCTATTAAAGAAAGCACTGGCGATCTACGGCGGATTGGGGAAATAAAGGATGCCTGTGGCAATAAAATCGATTACCTTTTTGGGGATGACTATCCGATAGTAGATGCCTATATTCTTGGAGCGAACGGTTGGGTGCCCAATGCCTGGTTCCCGGCCGAAGCCCAGGAAATACACCGGCTTTGTGTAGAAAAACGCGACTTTGTCGCGGCCAAAACTTTTTATGACCAGCGGCTAAGGCCGGTACTAAAACCCGCGAATGAAGGAGCAAGAACCAATCCATCGGCCTATATTGCCAAACAGAAAGCAGCCTTTGAACTCCTTGGGTTTAAGGTTGGGGCTCCCCGGGCGCCGCTTTCCCTCATGGATGAAAAAGGAAAAAAGCGCCTGGCGGAACAGATGAAACAGGTCGGTCTGTTAAGTTGATTAAAAAACTTTATATTACTAAGAGGGCAGAAGGTTATGCTTATAGTATAATTTAGATAAAGTTTAAAAATGAATATTAAGGAATATCAATAAATAATCTGGAGGATAGAAAGATGAAAATTACTAATGTAAGAACTATCTGTCTTAAGTACAATTATAAGAAACCCATTATGGATGCCTTATCTACGATAGATTCACGACAATGTGTTATTGTCTTGATAGATACCGATGAAAAAATAACTGGTATTGGTGAAGCTGCCTATTTTGGAGGTCCTACTATTTCCACCAAAACCATTATTGAAAAAGAACTTAAACCTGAATTAATTGGAGAAGATCCTTTTAAAGTAGAAAAAATTTGGAAAAAATTATTTTCTACTTCTTATTATCATGGGAGACGAGGTTTAGTCTTAACCTGTATAGGAGCAATTGATGTTGCCCTCTGGGATATTATCGGGAAATATTGCCATCTACCGGTCTATAAATTGTGTGGAGGTTACCGTGATAAAATTTTAGCTTATGCCAGCGGAGGATATTATCAGGAAGGTAAAAATATTCAAGAATTAGTAAAGGAAGTACAAGGATATATAGAAAAGGGGTTTAAAGCGATAAAAATGAAAGTCGGACGTAATAAAAACCTTCCTTTATCTCCTTTAGAAGTAATTACTCATAATCAAGGTACTATCTCTTTAGAAGAGGATCTGGAAAGAGTAAGGGCAGTTCGTAAAGCGATTGGTAAAGATATTTATTTAATGGTAGATGCCAATAATTCTTGGACACCCTCTATCGCTATACAAATGGGTCGAGAATTCGAAAAACTGGGTATTTATTGGTTAGAAGAGCCGGTGCAAACCGATGATATTAGAGGAAGTAAACGTATTGCGGAGGCTTTAGATTTACAAATTGCTGGTTATGAAAGCGAACAAGGCCTTTTTGGGTATAGAGAATTAATCGTTCGTCAAGCCGTAGATATAGTACAACCTGATCCTACCTGGGTAGGAGGTTTTAGTGAAGCTAAAAAAATTGCTCACTTAGCCCAAGCCTATGGAATGTTATGTATACCACATAGTTATAATTCTGCGGTAAGTGTAAAAATTAACTCTCATTTTATTGCTAGCATCTCTAATTCTCAAATGATTGAGCTGGATCGTAATTTTAATCCCTTACGTGATGAGTTATTATTAGATCCGATTGAAATAGATCCAGAAGGATATTTACATCTGTCCGAAAAACCAGGATTTGGGGTTGAGCTTAATGAAAATACCCTCAAAAAGTATGCGGTTGAGGATTAGAGAGATTGGTTCCACAACTCCTTTACTGGTTAAATTTTTAAAAAGTTTAAAAAATAATCATAAAAATAATGATTTAAACTTAGGAGGCATAGACTATGCAATTAAACGATCAAATTGCTTTCGTAACCGGGGCAACCGGAGGGATTGGTGCTGAGATTTGTAGAGCTTTAGCTAAAGAAGGTGCAGATATAGTGATTTGTTATCATACCAAATATGAAGAAGCTCAATCTCTTTGGGGCGAGATTACTTCCTTAGGAAGAAAAACACTGCTAGTCCAGGCGGATGTATCTAAAAAAGAGCAGGTTATTTCTGCTTTTGAAGCCACCAGAAAAAATTTAGGACCCATTGATATTTTAGTTAATAATGCTGGTATTACTTTAATGGGTAAATTGGAAGATTTAAGTGAAGAGGATTGGGATCGCTGTTTAGAGGTCAATTTAAAAAGTGTTTTTTTATGCACTCAGGCAGTTATCCCCGAAATGAAAAAGAGAAATAAAGGTTCAATTATCAATATAACTTCTGTAGCCGCTAAAATAGGCGGGGTCCATGCAGCAGCTTGTTACGGAGCTTCCAAAGCCGGTGTCTCCAATTTAACCATCCAAACAGCTAAGGAACTTTTACCTTATAATATTAATGTGAATGGTGTAGCTCCTGGGGCCATTGATACTCCCTTATGGGAAGTCTACGGACCTAAAAAAAAGGAGGAGAGTTTTCGTAATTCTATTCGAGGAGCTGGTAGTCCCCTTGATATAGCTGAGGTAGTGGTTTTTTTAGCTTCATCTAAAGCTCGTTATATTACTGGTGAGATTATAGATGTAAATGGCGGAACATTCATGGATTAAATATTAGTCTGTTTGAAAATATTTTTTAAGAATCAATATAAGAATTTATCTAAAAAAAAGGAGATTTTATTATGAATAAACCAAAAGTTGCCTTAGTAGCTATGGCTAGTAGATTTGAAAGTGGTGGTCAACGAACCGAGGAAATTCTAAAAGGAGCCATTAAATATTTAGAAAAAAGTGGCTTAGAAGTAAAGGCTTATCAAGAAACAGTATGGGATCCTGCGGATGCCTTTAAAGCGGTAGACTATTTTTCTA
>Ga0315293_10003736_pt1 | contig 14622 bp, 18 predicted proteins | sample YL17G13_20_MG_FD_203071 | JGI IMG/M metagenome (GOLD analysis project Ga0315293, IMG submission 203071) | Sediment microbial communities from Yellowstone Lake, YNP, Wyoming, USA - YL17G13_20 | ecosystem: Environmental > Aquatic > Freshwater > Lake > Sediment | place: USA: Wyoming | collected... | reverse complement strand
AAGTGACGAAGCACGAATGACGAATCAATGACGAAGCACGAATGACGAAATGCGGCGCGACCACCGGTCGCGGCTTTATGCTCGCAGCGGACTTCATCCTTTATCCTTTATCCTTCATCCTTCATCCCTAATCCCCAATCCCCAGCCCCTGACCCCTGCCCATGCCCAACGGCACCAGACCATTCGCACTCGATCAAGGGAAGAAGCGCGAGATCCTGGCGATCCTCTCGATGGGCTGCAGCCGGCGGGCCGCGGCCAAGTACGTCGGCTGCTCGCCCACGACCATTGCCAACACCGCCCATCGCGATCCCGAGTTCGCCGCCCAGGTCGAGCGCGCGGAGTCGAAGGCCGAAATCGGCTACATGAAAAACATCCAGAAGGCGGCCGGCAAAGAGCAGTACTGGCGCGCGGCGGCCTGGGCCCTGGAGCGCAAGTATCCCGACCAGTACGCCCTGCGCAGCCCCGACGCGATCACCCGCGACGAGGTCGTCGTACTGCTGACCCAGTTGGTCGACCTGATCATGCAGGAAGTCCCCGTGGCCCGCTTCCGCAAGCCCCTCCTCAAACGGCTCCAGTCGCTGTTGGCCGCCGTGGAAAGAGGGCGCAAGGGCTGGACGGCCAAGGAGGAGAATCATGGCTGACGCCTCGCTGCTCGGCAACGGCTCTGCCCCCGCGTGGCTCGGCGGGGCGCTCCGGGTGCTCTGCGACCAACTGGCCCGGCGCCACGGCCAGGCACGGCGCCTCCTGGCCGCCCGGCCCGGAAGCACCAAACTGCTCCAATGGGGCCGCAAGTATTTGCCCCATCACTTCACCCGGCCCCCCTCGATCTTGCACCGCTGGCTCGGCGAGTATCTCGACAAGATGTCGTACGCCCGCGGATTGAAGCTCAACGTCCTCGGCCCGCGCGGCGGCGCTAAATCGACCATCGGCACCTTGGCCTTTGCACTGCGGGCCGCCGTCGAGGGGCGCGAGCCCTACATCTGGATCATCTCCGATACCCGCCACCAGGCCTGCGCCCACCTGGAGAACGTCAAGGCCGAGCTGCTGGACAACCCCCGCCTCGCGGCAGATTATCCGGATGCCGTGGGCCGCGGGCCGGTCTGGCGGGCCGGCACGATCGTGCTCCGCAACGGAGTCAGCATCGAGGCCTTCGGCACCGGCCAGCGGATCCGCGGGCGGCGCCGCCGCGCCGACCGGCCCACGCTCATTCTCTGCGACGACCTGCAGAACGACGGCCACACGCAGTCGGCCCTCATGCGCGAGCACTCGCGCACGTGGTTCCACGGCACGCTCCTGAAGGCCGGCACTCCCCGGTCCAACGTGGTCAACCTCGCCACGGCCCTCCACCGCGAGGCCCTGGCCATGGAACTCTGCCGCACGCCCGGCTGGGTCTCCCGCGTCTTCAAGGCCATCCAGCGCTGGCCGGCCAACACCTCCCTCTGGGAACAGTGGGAAGCGATCTACGCGAACGTCGAGGACCGCCAGGCCCGGCAGACCGCCCGCCAGTTCTACGACGAGCACCGCGCAGAGATGGACGCCGAAGCCGTCGTCCTCTGGCCCGAGGAAGAAAGCCTCTACACGCTGATGTGCATGAGGGCCGAAGGAGGCCACACCGCCTTCGAGCGCGAGAAGCAAAACTCGCCGATCAATCCGGAGCTGTGCGAGTGGCCGGAATCGTGCTTCGACGAGACGATCTGGTTCGACCAGTGGCCGCGCGACCTGGTCGTGAAGACCCTGGCCCTCGACCCGAGCAAGGGGACGGGCTCGCGGCGCGGCGACTACTCGGCCTTTGTGATGCTGGGAGTGGACCGCCAGGGGACCGTGTACCTGGAGGCCGATCTGGCCCGGCGCCCGACGCCGCAGATCGTCGCCGACGGCGTGGAGCACTATCGCCGCTTCCGCCCCGACGCCTTCGGGATCGAGGCCAACCAGTTCCAGGAGCTTCTCGGGGCCGAGTTCGAGGCCGAGTTCCATCGCCAGGGGCTGCTGGGCGTGTGCCCGTGGCTTGTGGATAACCGCGTCAACAAGCTGGTGCGGATCCGCCGGCTGGGGCCGTACTTGGCTGCGCGGCGGATCCGCATGAAAAGCAATTCGCCCTCCACGCGTCTGCTGGTCGAGCAGCTCCGGCAGTTCCCGGTGGGCGACCACGACGACGGCCCTGACGCCGCGGAAATGGCCGTGCGCCTGGCCGCCGAGATGCTCAGCGGCACGCCGGCCGCGGACGGGCTGGGAGACCGGCTGCCCGTCGGATGACGCGGATTCACGACATCACCGTTTAGTCCGCGTTGCACAAAGAACTTAAGCCGTGTGCCACTGCTTGGAACAAGCAGTGCCGTGGAACTCCGAAAAACACTGCTTCTGCGAAGCAGTGGCACACCGGCGCTTTCCTCGATCAATACGGAATCAAACCATGGAAACCAACGAACGATCCAACCACAACAGCGCTGCCGCCGTTGCCGGAGCGACATCCCCGAATCCCCAACTGACGCGTCTGGAGCGGCAACTCCTGGAGACACTGGACGACGTCTGGGACCACTTCGTGGACCCGGCCGATGCGCTCTACGACGCGGACGGCACCCGTTGGGCGGAGCTGGGAGGCGGCCTCGCCCAGGGCGCCGCCGGCTCCGCGGCCTTCACCAACGAGCAGCAGCTCCGCGAGATCCGCGACCAGTGCCGGGCCCTTGCCGTCGGAAATGAGTTCGCCATCAACGGCCACGAGAACCGCATCAGCTACGTCGTCGGCAGCGGCCACACCTATCGCGTGACCGCCATGCCCGAGTCTCCCGACGCCGCACCGTTGGTCCGCGAGGTCCAGGCCGTCCTGGACGAGTTCCTCAAGACCAATCACTGGCACAAGCGCCAGCAGGAACTCGTGCGCCGCTGCGACCGCGACGGAGAGGTCTTCCTGCGGCTCTTCCCCGGGCCGGACGGGATCGCGCGCGTCCGCTTCGTCGAGCCCTCGCAGGTCTCCACGCCCCAACGCCTGGCCGGCGACGCCGCGGCCAGCTTTGGCATTCAGACCGATCCAGACGACGTGGAGACCGTGCTCGGCTACTACGTCGACGGCCAGTGGGTCGATGCCGCCCGCATCCAGCACCGCAAGGCCAACGTCGACGCCAACGTGAAGCGCGGGCTGCCGCTCTTCTATCCCGTCCGGAAAAACCTCCGCCGGGCCGACAAGCTGCTGCGCAACATGAGCGTCGTCGCCGGCATCCAGTCGGCGATCGCCATCATCCGCAAGCACGCCTCGGGCTCGCGCAGCACCGTGCAGCAATTCGTGCAAGGACAGGCCGACGCAACCGTCGCCGGCCAAGCGACGGGCCGCTCCACGCACTTCCAGCGCTACGCCCCGGGCACGATCCTCGACGCCTTTGCCGGCACCGACTACCAGTTCCCCGCCGCCGCCATCGACGCCGGCCGCTACGTGACCGTCCTCCAGGCGGAGCTGCGGGCGATCGCCGCCCGGCTGGTGATGCCCGAGTTCATGCTCACCAGCGACGCCTCGAACGCCAACTACGCCTCGACCATGGTCGCGGAGGGTCCGGCCGTGCGCATGTTCGAGCGATTGCAGCACGAGATGATCGAAGACGACCTGGAGGTGATGCAGCGCGCATTGAGCGGGGCCGTGGAAGCGGGCCGGCTGCCTCGGGAGGCACTCCGGGCCGTGGAAATCCGGGGAATCCCGCCGTCGCTTGCCGTGCGCGACCGGCTCAAGGAAGCCCAAGCCGACCGCATCCTCGTGCAATGCCGGGCGATGTCCGTCGAGACCCTGGCCCTGCGCCACGGGCTGGATCCGAAGCGGGAGCAGCAGCTCATTGGGGACGAGGGACGAGGGAGTGAGGGGGTGACAAGGTGAGGGGGTGACGGGGTGACAAGGTGACGAGCACGCTCCCCTTCACCTCTTCTCCTCTTCTCCTTTTCACCCCGCCACCTTGTCACCCCGCCACCCCATCATCTCTTGACTCCAGAAAGGAGCTTCCGTCATGCTGCGCTGGCGTGCCACGTGCGATTCCCACACCTGTGAGTGGTGTCTCGGCCTCGACGGACGTTTCGACGGCGACGGCTGGGATTCGTCGCTGCCGCCGAACGGCGATGCTTTCGACGAGCCGTTGATTTCGTCGTCCGGAGCGGCTCTCGTGGGGCCGCCGCCGCTACACTACGGGTGCCGTTGCTGGGTCGAGGACGACGGGAGTTCGACCAGCTCGGGCGAGATGCCCGTCTCGTCTTCGGGCGTTCTCTGAGGGACGAAGCGGTGACGGGGTGACAAGGTGACGGGGTGACGGGGAACAAGGTGACAAGTGAGAAATGAGAATTGAGAAATGAGAATTGAGAAGTGAGAAATGCAAAGCGCAAATCTGCACTTCTCAATTCTCATTTCTCATTTTGCACTATTCGCCATCATTCATTCCGTCACCTTGTCATCCCGTCACCCCTCGTCCCTCGCCCCTTTCCAAAAACTCGCCTTGAAATTGGGCCAGCGATTCTGCTAACGTGACACCCAATGATGACGCTCGTGCAAACCTCCGCGAACCGGCAGAAAGTGGCCCTGTTGCAGGCGGCCTTGGCGGAGCTGCTTCGCGAGTCGCTTCAGCGCGGCTTTCACGGGACCGCCGGCGTCGAGGTGAGCGTCCAAGACGGCACCATCCAGCACATCCGGCGAAAGGTCGAACGGCTGGAAAAGTAGGTATCCCACGAGCCTGCCTCACGCAGGTGTCCCGAGGAGCCCGGCCGGAACCGCGATCGGTTCTTGCCGGGCCCTTTTTGTCCTTGCGACAAGGAAACAGTGCATGAACGAAACGCTCCAGGAGTTCGTCAACTCGCGCGGCGTGGCGATCCGCGTGGATCGCCCCCAGAGCGTTGTCCGGGGCGTGAAGATCCTCGGACTCCAGTCGCGCAACGGCCGGGCTTATCTGCCCGAGGCGCTCGCCGAGGCCGTCCGCCTCTACGAGGACGCGAAGGTGAACGTCAATCACCCCAAGGGCGATCCCTCGTCGCCGCGCGATTATCAGGACCGCATCGGAACGATCCACAACGTGGCCCTGCGGCCCGGCGAAGGGCTCTTCGGCGATTTTCAGCTCAACCCCAAACACGCCCTGGCCGAGCAGCTCCTCTGGGACGCCGAGCACGCGCCCGAAAACGTCGGTTTCTCCCACAACGTCGAGGCCCGCGTGCGGCGCTCCGGCGAGAGCGTCGTCGTGGAAGCGATCCTCCGCGTGCAAAGCGTCGATCTGGTGGCAGACCCGGCCACGACCCGCGGGCTGTTTGAATCCGCGGACAATAAGGAACAGGTGTCCGATGGCGGTGGCCACCCACCGTCGCCCCCGGCCACGGAGCCGCATGGACCGGCTTGGGAACAAGTGACGGTCGAGGGGCTGAAGCACGAGCGTCCGGACCTGGTCGATGCGATCCGCCGAGATCAAACGGCTGAGCTCGCCGGGCTTCAGGCCCGGATCGACCAGCTTGAGGCCGCGGAGGCGGTCCGCGAAAGAAGCGTCCGCGTGCGCCAGTTGCTCCAGGAATTCAAGCTTCCCGATCCGGAGACCGCCGAAGGCTGGGCCAAGTCGCTGGTCGGACCACGATTTCTCGAGGCCCTGCTGGCGGCCCCCGGCGAGGAGGCAATGCGCGAGATGATCCGGGAGCGGGCCGAGCTGGTCCGCAGTGCGGGAGCTTGGGGCGCCGCATCCCCGCCCAACGACCTCCGGCCACGGTCCCGCGATCAACTCTTCGATCTGGTCGGGCCCGCGGACGTGAAGGAGTTCGTGGAAGCGATCACGTGAGAATAGGGGCGGGGGACGAGGGACGAGGGACGAGGGAAGTGAAAAGTGAACAGTGACAAGTGAAAAGTGAAAAGTGCAAAGTGAGAAGTGAGAAGTGAGAAGTGAGAGTCCGTTCCGCAGTTTGCACTTTGCATTTTGCACTTGTCACTTTTCACTTCCCTAGTCCCTAGTCCCTAATCCCCAGCCCCTAGCCCCTCCAAAACGATTCCTCTTCAATCAGGAGAAAACCCAGTGAGCGACAAGATGCGTTGGCGATACGGCGACACCAATCCCGTGGTGGCCGCGGTCGATTCCGCGATCGAGATCGAGATCGGCGACCTGCTCTACCTGGACACCGACGACACCAAGCCGGCCTCGTCCCAGGCAGACCAGGGGACCGAAACGGCGAACCAAGAGCTGTTTGCCGACAAGTTCTTGGGCGTGGCCATGCAGCGGAGCCCCGTCGGCGATACCGACCCCATCCGCGTGGCCACCACCGGGGTCTTCGAGTACGACTGCCCGAGCGCCACGTTCGAGCTGGGCGATTTTGCCGGCGCGGACGAGAACGCCGCCGGCAATGCCCTGCTGGATCAGCAGGTGGCCAAGGTGACGGCGAGCAAATACGCCGTCGGCCGCGTCGCCAAACGCGTCCCCGCCGCAGCGACCAGCGTCCTCGTGGACGTCCGCTCGACGGTCATGACCGGCGGCGTCGAAGGCGGCAGCCCGAGCGGAGTGTGAGAACAGGGGCCAGGGGTCGGGGGAAAGTAGGTGGTAGATGGTAGGTGGCATGTAGGGTTCCCCACCTACCACCTACCACCTACCATCTGCCCACTAACATCCAACCTCTTCCTGCAAGGAGACTTCTTCCGTGGCAACGATCCGTTACCGAGAAATCAAACGCCGCTACCAACTGGACGGTCCGGACAAGACGGTCCAGCACCTCCGCGAGGCCCTGACCCAAGGCCAGCTCAAGCCCGAGGACTTCAGCCTCCGCGATCTGGCCGAGGGGCTCGTGCCCGAGGGCTGCGAGTGGGTCCGCATGTTGGACCCGCGCAATGCCGGCGGCGTCCACCTGTTGGAGGCCGGCGAAGCGGTCGATTTGACCGCCTTCCTGAACGTCACCGGCCAAGTGATCTACTCCAAGATCCTGGAAGGCTACACGCAAGAGGCCTTCGTCGTGTCGAAGCTCGTGGACACCGTCCCCACGCGTCTGGACGGCGAGAAGATCCCCGGCATCGGGCGGATCAAGGACGAGGCCACCGAGGTCCATCCCGGGATGCCCTATCCGCACGTCGGCTTCGGCGAGGACTACATCGAGACCCCCGCCACGACCAAGCACGGCCTGATCGTTGCGGTCACGCGCGAGGCGATCTTCTTCGACCGCACCAACCTCGTCCTCAACCGCGCCGCCGAGGTGGGCGAGGTGCTCGGACTGAACAAGGAGAAGCGGCTGGTGGACCTGGCCATCGGCGCGACCAACAACTACAAGTGGAAGGGCACGGCCTACAACACCTACTACGCCTCCGGCGGCGGCGGCCCCTGGGTCAACAGCCTGGCCAGCAACGAACTGGTCGATTGGACCGACGTGGACGCGGCCGAGCAGCTCTTCGCCGACATCCTCGATCCGAACACCGGCGAGCCGGTGCTGGTGGAGCCCGACGCCGTGCTGGTCGCGCCCGCCTATCGCCATGCGGCGGCCCGCGTGTTCAACGCGGCGGAGATCCACTTCACCGCGTCGGGCGCCCCGACGACCACCTATTCGCCCAACCCGCTCTCGCGGTACCGGCTGCTGGACAGCCGGTTGATGTACCGCCGCATCGTGGCTTCGGGCGTTGCCGCGGCGGACGCCAAGAAGTGGTGGTTCATCGGCGATTTCCGCAGGGCCTTCGCGTACATGGAGAACTGGCCGATCACCGTGACCCAATCGCCGGCCAACAGCGAGGCGGACTTCAACCAGGACATCGTGGTCCGCTTCAAGGCCAGCGAGCGGGGCGCGGCCGCGGCGATCAATCCGCGGTTTGTCATCAAGTGTACGGGATAACGGGTGGAGATGAGGGGGTGACAAGGTGAGGGGGTGACAAGGTGAGGCGGCGAATGTCACTTTGCACTTGCTTCTCCCTCACCCCGTCACCCCGTCACCTTGTCACCTTGTCACCCCCTCGCCCCGATCTCCGTTTTGTGAAGGAGAGTCAACCATGCCCAGCCTGACCCTGCACCAACTGTTCGACCTGCGGACCTCGTCGTCGCTGCGTAATCGCGTGGCCGCGGCGTGCTGGAAAGCGGCTCAGGCCGTCTTCAACGAAGACCCGCAAGCCCCCAATCACACCAACCGCCTGGCTTGGGCCCGCCGCGTGCTGGAGGACGACGGCGAAGGCGCGGAAGTGCTCCGCGTCTTCCGGGCACTGCTCACGAGCACGGCGATTCAGGCCGCCGGCGAGGCGGCCACGGACGCGGAGATCCAGAGCGCCGTGGACGGACTGGTCAGCGTTTTCGCGGGATAGAGAAAAGGGTGACAAGGTGACGGGGTGACAAGGTGACAAGGTGAGGGGGTGAAAGGGAGGGAAGTGAGAAATGAAAAATGAAAAGTGCAAAGTGTTTCCCGCATTTTGCATTTTGCATTTTGCACTTTGCACTGGTCACTTTTCACTTCTCACCCCGTCACCTTGTCACCCCCTCACCCGATCATCCCCAATCCCCAATCCCTAGCCCCTCTGGAGAATCCATGGCCACTGAAGTCCTCGTAAAGCAAGGCGCGTCGAAGGTCTGGGCGGGCGCCGGGACGCGCGACTACGACATCACCCTGGCGAGCCTGGCCAACAACGCCGCCCGGCAAGGACAAAAGGGCGACCTCGGCGACGCCAACGGCCGGTTCGCCGCCCGGTGGGCCGTGTGCGTCGAGCTGAATATGGACGTGGCCCCCACGGCCGGCAACGTCATCGAGGTCTACTGGGCGGCCTCGCGCGACAATGCCACCTTCCCCGGCGGAGTCGCCGGGACCGATTCCGCCTACAAGGCCGGGGAGGAAGACGAGTGGAAGAAGCAGCTCATGCTGATCGGCTGCCTGGTCTTGACCAACGACGCCGACGCCGTGGTGCAGACCCAGGTCTTCGAGTTCTCGCCGCCGGCCCGCTACGGCGCGCCGGTCGTGGTCGACAAGTCCGGTCAGGCCCTGGAAGGCGACAACGATTCGCACAAGATCACGCTCACGCCGCTGGTTGACGAGGTGCAGTAGGTACGCACAAGAATGACGAATGTCGAAAGCCAAATGACGAAAGAAGCACGAAAACCAAAGCACAGGTGCTCGACGTTTCGTGCTTCGTGCTTCGGATTTCCTTCGACATTTGGCTTTCGCCATTCGTCGTTTTTCAAACCCTGAACCCTGAACCCCCATGCCCGCCGTTGCCCGCCACCTCCCGAGCTACTCTCAGGGATTCGCCTCCAAGGGCCGGCTCGCCTGTCCGCGCCTCTGGCAGGGGCTGGTCGGCCTCTGGGTGCCGGGGCTCGGGCCGACCGGGAGCCGGCTGCCGGACCAATCGGGCTACGCCAATCACGGCACGCTGGTCAACATGGAGCCGGCCAACGACTGGGTTGCCGCTCCGCCCGGCTGGATGCTCGATTACGACGGCACGAACGAGTACGTCGATTGCGGGGCCGGAAGCCTTACAAACCTCACCGGGAACTTCACGCTGGCCGTTTGGGCCAGCTCCAGCACCGCTTGGAACCCGGCCAACGGCAAATACCGCCCGCTGGCCACGCGGAATTCGATCTGGCAATCGGGCTTCGGCATGCACATTAGCGAGGTGATTTCGCCAGCGAACGTGAAGTTGGAGGGCTGGTCACGAGGGACCGGCCTGACCTACGTGAACCACGTGGTGACGAGCCTTTGGGTGACCGGGCGAATCTATCACACCGCGGTCGTCATGGCCGGGTCCAAGCTGATGCTCTATTGGGACGGATGCCAGGTGGCTTCGACGGGATCCCCATCGCTTCCCGGCAGCAACACCGGCCCGTTCCGAATCGGCTCCGGCAATTCGGCAGCTTATTGTCCATGGCCGGGCAGGATCGGGACGGTAGCAGTGTGGAACCGAGGGCTTGCGGCGGCGGAGATCCGGGGGCTTTACGAAGACCCCGGCGTGCTGGTCCGCGCCGCGCGTCGGCGTGCTGCAAGGCGTCCCGGGCCGCCACCGGTCCCGTCGGGGCCAGGCGGCGTGGCGATGGGGGAGGTCTTTGCGACTGGCCGCCAGGCCGGGCAAGTCCAGTCCACCGGATCCGCCGAGGCCGACATCTTCACCACCGGACCAAGAGCAGGACAGCTTTATGGCTGACGCACAAGACATCCACGGCACCGTCTTCAAGAACGGCTCGGCCACCCTGTTGGCCCGGGTGGTGGGAGCGGCCGGCGCCGTCGTCACGCGGGCCGATATCGCGTCGGTCAAGTACAGCATCTACCTGTTGGACGAGGACGATCCCGACAGCCAGACCGCGGTCACCGGACACGTCGCCGTCCCGCTGTCGGTCTCGGCCGTCATCTTCGATGCCCTCCAGATCGACGCCCTCTGGACCAAAGACGCCGTCGGATACAACTTCAAGCACCTGCTCGATGTGGCCGCGCATCCGGCGTTTGCCGCAGCCGGGCGGAGCTATCGGATCGTTTACGAGCTGACGCCGGCCGCCGGCCAGGTGATCCTCGTGCGCTTCCGCGTCCACGCCGTGTGAAGGGATGAGGGGCTAGGGACTAGGGGCTAGGGAGAGGTGACGGAGTGACGGCGTGACAGGGTGGGGCGGCCAGTGCTGACGAGCGATGAAGAGTGAAAAGTGAAAAATGCAGAGTGCAAAGTGCAAATTGCTGAACAATCGCCCATTTTGCACTTTGCACTTTTCACTCGTCACTTTGCACTTGTCACTTCCTCCCCCTAATCCCTAGCCCCCAGTCCCCAATCCCTAATCCCTAATCCCCAACCCCCGATCCCGTCCTATGCCCAGCGACCTGGAATACGTGCGTACGATCAAGAGCCAGACGCTGGCCCTGATCGCCGAGCTGACTGCCAATCCCAAGCCCACCTACAGCCTCGACGGCCAGACGGTCTCCTGGAACGATTATCTGGCCGCCCTGCAGGCCACGGTCGATTGGTGCGAGCGCAAGCTGGCCGGCGAGGAGCCGTTTGAGATCCATTCCCAGGGGATCACCTGATGTTCGACCCCAGCGACGATTTCGCCGCAGTGACCGACGGCCTGGCCCCCGTCACCGTCACGCGCCCGGGCACCTCGGTACGGACCGAGGTGGCCCACGCGCTGCGCCAAGCAGTGCGGACCCGCCAGTCGGAACAGTCTGCACAGTCGGCCCAGCGCCCTCCCGCGGCCGACGTCGTTTGGCACTTGCCGGCGGCCGAACTCGCGCAAGCCCCTCGCCCGGGAGACGTCATCCTCGATGCCGATGGGACGCGATGGACGATCCTGGAGGTCCGCCCAACGATGCTCGGCGCCCGCTGGCGGTGCGTCGCCCGGAATCTGGCGCTTTACCATGGGCTCGATGCCTACGTGGACGTCGAGAAGGTCGCCTACGTTAAGGGGAGCGGCGGGGCCGACGAGCCCACGTGGCACGTGTGGAAGACCGGCCTGCGCGCAAAGATCCGGGCGCAAATCGCGGCGGTGGGCCAAGAGCAAGAGCGACAACTGGCCGCGGCGCGGTTTACGGTCTTCCTGGCCGAGGACCTCGCGATGGACCACACGCACCGCATCCGGGCGGCCGACGGGACGATCTACGCGATCGTCGGCTGGCACAAGGCCGACCGGATCGACGCGTTGATGGAGATCGACACCGTGCGGAGGGAAGGGGCTGGGGACTAGGGGCTAGGGACCAGGGGGAAGGGTGACGGGGTGACACGGTGACGGGGTGACAAGGCGAGGCGCCAGTGCTGGTGAACAAGGACGAGTGAGAAGTGAGAAATGAGAAATGAGAAATGAGAAATGCAAAATGCGGGTTCGTTTGCCCGTCCGCAATTTTCACTTTACCCTTCTCATTTCTCATTTGTCATTTCTCACTCCGTCACTCCCCACCCCAATCCCTAATCCCCAATCCCTAACCCCCAGCCCCCCAAGGATCGCCCCGTGACCCTCGAACAGGCCATCCACGCCCGCTGGGCCGCCAGCCCGAGCCTCGAGGCCCTCTTGCCGGCCCAACGCGTGCGGACCGGGACCTTCCACGGCGACGGCCGGCCCTATGCCACGCTGGAGCGCAAGGCCGGCCGCACGATCTTCCGCACCAACGCGGGCGACGCCCTGGATGAGGTCGCGCTGGCCGTCCACGTCTGGCACGAAAGCTACGACGCCGGCCTGGCCATCGCCGGGCAGGTCAAGGCCGCTTTCGACCGCAGCCAGTTCGACCTGGAGGGCGGCGATCGCGTCGTCCAGATCCGCCGCACTGGGGACGTTGCCAGGCAGCACGACGGCGGCGTCTGGCAGTTGACCGTCGAGTTTTCCATTTCCGTCTACCTCGCTTCCGGCAGTTGAACATGGCAACCACGCTTTCGAGCACAATTCACGCACAACTGGGCTGGACGTGGCGCGACCGCGCCGGCAGCTTCTTGATCGCCGACAGCAACCAGTTCCTCTTCAAACGCGACTTGCCCGACGGCTTTGCGGCCAACCAGGCCGACGCCGTCTGGCGGGCCGTGGACTGCTCGCTGGGCGCCGGCCAGTCGATGCTCCTCTGCCTGGGGGCATTGGAGCAGCCGATCTTCGGCGACACCATCACCATCCCCATGACCCGGATCAAGGCGATCCTCATCGTCAACAAGAATGCGGCGGGCGATGGCTACCTTGTGGTCGGCGCCGCGGGGATCGACGAGTGGGCCGCCCCGTTCGGCATGATCGGCGACACGCTCAAGGTGATGCCCTCCAGCCCGCTCCTCTTGGCCAACGTCCGCGATGGCTGGGAGGTGGAATTCGGCAGCGAGATGCTCAAGATCGAGGCCGCCGGCGGCGCGGTCCTCTTCGACGTCGCGATCCTGGGAACGACCCACGCCGGGGCGTCCGGCTCGTCGTCGGGCGAATCGTCCTCGAGCGGCTAGTCCAACAACGCAGGGTTTGGACAGCCAAGACCATTGAACCACGGAGGCACGGAGGTCACGGAGAACTACAAGAAGAGGGAACGGCGCACGTTTTCCGGCAACTCTACCGTAACCTCCGTGGTCTCCGTGCCTCCGTGGTGAACTCATCGCTGTAATAGCAGAGAGAACTCGCCAATGCCCGTGCTCAGCGGCAAAAACGGCACCCTCCGTCTCGGCGGCGCGGAGGTCCTCCACCTCACCTTCTGGCAGATCGAGAAGACGGCCGCCAACCGGGCCTACGCGGCCAACGACACCGGCGGGGCCAAACGCCGCGTGGCCGGAGTGAAGGACTGCGCCGGCCGGCTGGAGGTCAAGGCCACCGACGCGGACAAGGTCCCGGTCGCCGAAGGCGACGCCGTCGCGCTGGCCCTCCATGCCGACGACTCGGGAGAGAACTACTACGAGCTCTCGGCGGTGGTCGATTCGGTCCGCGTGGAGGTGGACGTCAGCGAAGGCAAGCCCGTGGCCTACGGCATCCGTTTCTCCGCCGACGGCCCGGTCGCGGCCCACGGGATACTAAAGAAAGGATGAGGGATGAAGGATGAAGGATGAATGCGGAATGATGAATGATGATTGCTGAATAACAGCACGACTTCACTTTGCGCCTCAAACCGACTACCGTTTCCCGTCTACCGTCTCCTGTCTTCTGACTACTTCCCATGTCCGTCGCATTCAAAGAGCTTGGCGGCTCGCCGCAAGAGGAGTACAGCCTGGAGGGCTTCCGCGCCCAGCGGCAGTTTCTGATCGCCTGGGAAGACCGCGACGCCTTTGCCGCTGAAGTGCTCGGCGCCGTGGCCCAGCACGGCGCCACCACCTGGGTCCAATATCCCGGCAAACCCACGGCCTTTGCGGTGCGGATCCGCTACGAGCCGTTTGATCCTGACAACCCCGACTGCAAGGCCCTCACCGAGCTGGCCGAAGGGCTCAACAGCTATACGAGCTCGTTTGCCAAGGTCACGGTCGACTACCAGACCGTCAGTCCGCAGGACCGGGCAGACGGCCCCCAAGCCGAGACCGGCACGCACCTGACCTATCGGATGGAGTGGGGCGTCGAGAGCCAAGCCTTGCTGCCCGGCGGTTGGACGTGGCAGGATCACCCCACGCTTCCCGCGCCTGCGGACCTCGTGCCGGCCAAGGCGGTCCCCTTCACCGACCACCATCTCACCTGGTCCCAGGTGATCTTCCCGCCGTGGGACGCCATCCGGAGCCTTCAGGGCAAGGTCAATTCCGGGGTCTTCCTGGGGTGTGCGCCGGGCACCGTGCTCTTCCTGGGCGCCGAGGCCAACAAGCTCTACCGCAGCGGATTGGAAACCGGCGCCTCGGAGTTTTGCTGGCAGATCCACTACGTGTTCCGCGAGCGGGCCCTCAAGCAGGGCGGCCAGGTGCTGGGGTGGAATCACTTCTGGCGTCCCGATCCGCCGGGCTGGGCCGTGTTGGCCAACGCCGCCGGCCCGCTCTACGAGTCGGCCGACTTGAGCCTGCTGTTCCAGTCGGCAAGCGGAGTGTGAAGGGTTCAGGGGAAATGATGAATGATGAGTGATGAATGATGAATGACAAGCGGCGGAGCTCGCACCGCGCTGCCAAGCCGTTCGTCGTTGCGCATTCCCCATTCATCATTCATCACTCATCATTCATCATTCATCATTCATCCTTTGCAAACGCCCATCTTCGTGATCGGCTACCCCGGCGACGTGGGCGGGGCCAACACCGAATGCTGGCACACGCTCCGCCTGTGGCGCCGGTTCGGTCTGGCGGTG
>Ga0315293_10003735_pt1 | contig 14623 bp, 13 predicted proteins | sample YL17G13_20_MG_FD_203071 | JGI IMG/M metagenome (GOLD analysis project Ga0315293, IMG submission 203071) | Sediment microbial communities from Yellowstone Lake, YNP, Wyoming, USA - YL17G13_20 | ecosystem: Environmental > Aquatic > Freshwater > Lake > Sediment | place: USA: Wyoming | collected... | reverse complement strand
TGCTGGAAAACATCATCCCTTATATCAGCAGCGGCAACCATCCCAATGCAGCTGGCAACCGCATCATCGCCGGGCTTTTCGCCGATGCCCTGGCGGCTTTCCCGCCCCAGCCGCCCGGCCACATCGTCGTGCTCAATCCGACGGGCACGCATCAAAAGAACGTTAGCTGGGACCCCAATTACGAATCGGATTTCAGCCATTTTGTGATCGAGTTCGCCTTCAGCGCCGACCGCTTAACCCAGCGCCTGACCACGAGCAACAACTTCTTTACCTTTAACCTGTTTCCATTCCTGCCGCAGCTGTATTTCCGCCTGCAGTCGGTGGACCGCGGCAGCCATGCCAGCGTCTTCTCGACAATATTTTCAGCCCAGGCCGAGAATTCTTCCAGCGCCCAGCAGCGCCGCCGGGGCAAGAATGGATGGCCTGTTCCAGCCGGGAAAAAGAGCGCGCCATGAGCGGGATTTTCCGGGACAGCGCCGCTGCCGCAACCGAAAAATACGACCTGATCATCGTCGGCGGCGGCATCTACGGCGTCATGCTGGCCTTGGAGGCCGGGCAGCGCCGGCAGCGGGCGTTGATGCTGGAACAAGAGGATTTCGGCGGAGCCACCAGCCTGAACCACTTGCGCACCATCCATGGTGGCCTGCGCTACCTGCAGTCGCTCGACCTGCCACGCTGCATCGAATCCATCAGGGAAAGGCGCTGGTTCCTGACCCATTTCCCGGCCCTGGTTCAGGTCCTGCCCTGCCTGATGCCCCTCTATGGTCGGGGGCTCAAGCGCCCGCTCATCATGGCCCCGGCCCTGTTTTTAAACGATCTTCTGGGCTTCAACCGCAACCGGGGCGTCAATGCCCAGAAGCGCCTGCCGCCGGGGCGGCTGGTTTCATCCGCATTCACGGTCAGGGCTTTCCCCCAGGTCGACCGCGCCGGTCTGCGGGCCAGCGCCATGTGGGTTGACGCCGCCGCGCCCGAACACCAACGCCTGCTGATGGAAATCCTTCGCTGGGCCTGCGCCCTGGGCGCCGTCGCCCTCAATTATGTCCAGGCCGAGGGCCTGCTTCTGCATGACGGCCAGGTACGCGGAGTGCTGGCCAGGGACCTGCCATCGGGGCAAGGCTACGAATTCCGGTCTCCCGTGGTCATCAACGCCGCCGGTCCATGGTGCCGGCAGCTGGCCCAGAACTTCGACCGCGATTATCCCCGCCTTTTCCGCAAAAACCTGTTGCTTTTTAATATCCTCTTCAGAAGAAAAGCCCTGAGCGAATACGCCCTGGCCCTGAATCCCCCCAGCCCCACAAGGGGACGGGCGCAACCGCCCAGCCCCACAGGGGGACGGGCGCAACCGCCCAGCCGCGGCGACCACACCTATTTCGTCCATAACTGGAAGAACCGCCTGCTGGCCGGCACTGCTGAGATCCTGGTCGCCGGTCAAACGGAAAATCCCCGCCCGGAGCCGGAGCAGATCGCCGATTTTCTCTTCGACATGAACAGCGCCGTACCGGAGCTGTCCCTGAGCGAAAAAGACATCGAGCACGTCTATGCCGGGATCCTGCCGGCCACGGAAGCCGGGACCCTGGCCAAGCGCGAGGTGATCATCCGCCACCGGGATCACGGCGGCCCGTCCGGATTGTTCAGCGTTTCCGGGGTCAAGTTCACCACCTCGCGGTTGGTGGCTGAAAAAACCATGCGCCGGGTCTTCCCGGGCCGGCCGGATCACGAGCCGCAAGACCCTCCCGTTGACGCCAATTCGGGTCGCTGGTTTTTTGACTATGACTGGCTGCCGGGCGCGGCCGATGCCGAAGCCTTCGCTTCCCTCAAGACCCTGGTCGAAGAAGAAGCGGTGGTGCACCTGGATGACCTCGTCTTTCGCCGCTCCAGCCTGGGGGAGAACCGCCGCCGCGCCATGGAACTGCTTCCCCGGCTGCGGTCGCTGTTCTCCTGGAATGACCTGCGCTGGCAGCAGGAAATGGAGCGCCTTAAAAATTTGGCGCTACCCGGAACCTAATGCCCCTGCCTGTCGGACACGCGCTGGCCGGGATCGCCTTTTTCGAGACCCGGCCCGGCCTGTTTTTCAAGAACAGGTGGGCCGACGCGATTTTTTTTATTTTTTTGGCCAACCTGCCCGACGCCGATTTTTTACCCGGCTTCCTGCTTGGCTTTCCCAACCGCTACCATCACGGCATATTCCACAGCCTAGGAGCCGCACTGACCGCTGCCCTGATCATCGGTTGGCTCTTCTCCCTTAAGCAAGGGCATGCCTTGAAGTTTTGCAGTTTCGTTTTCATCGTTCTTTGTTCGCACCTGCTGCTCGATTTTTTTACCAGGGACTTCACCGCTCCCTACGGCCTCCCCCTTTTCTGGCCCATTTCCAACCGCTATCATATCGCCGCCCGCCCTGTTTTTACCAACATCACCCGTTCCCCCCACTCGGCCAATTTCTTCTCCAGCCTGTTCAGCCTCCACAACCTGAAAGCGGCACTGCTCGAAATCGTGCTGCTGGGGGGCATCGTGTTGCTAGCGATACTCGTCCGCCGCCTGGCAAACGATCGCTCCGGCCGCGCCGCTCCTTGCCGGCGCCCCTAAAAAATCACTGTTCAAATCGCGGTTGCCAGCCGAACAACAACGAGGTATAACTGGGGCAGTATCAGGAGGAAAAATGCCGCCTCTACCCGATGAAAAAGCCATGTACCAAGCCCTGGCCGAAAGGGACGGTTCGTTCGAAGGATTATTTTTCCTGGGCGTGCGCAGCACCGGGGTTTTCTGCCGGCCGGGCTGCCCGGCCCGGAAGCCGAAAAGGGAAAACATCGATTATTTCCCGGCCGCCAAAGATGCGCTGCTGGCCGGCTATCGCCCCTGCAAGCGCTGCCGGCCGATGGAAGCGAAAGGCCTTACCCCACCGGCGATCCAGCGGCTGCTTGTTAACATAGGCGCCGACCTCGAGCAACGGCTCAAGGACGCGGATTTGCGCCGCTATGGACTCCAGCCCAGCCAGGTACGGCGCTGGTTCAAAAAGCATCACGGGATGACCTTTCAGGGATATCTCCGTTCGCTGCGCATTAACCGGGCCCTGGGCCGGATCAATGCCGGAGAAAAAGTGATCGACAGCGCTTTTGCCAGCGGCTACGAATCGCTGAGCGGATTCACCGGGGCGTTCAAGAAAAAACTGGGCCGCTCGCCGGGACAAAGCGCCGGCGCTCCCGTCATCGTCCTGGCCAGGCTGCTCACTCCGCTGGGACCGATGCTGGCCGGAGCCACCCGCGAGGGAGTTTGCTTGCTGGAATTCAGCGAACGGCGCATGTTGGAGACGCAGCTCGCCCGCTTGGAAAAACGTTTTCACGCCCGCTTTTTGCCCGGGCCGAACGAGCACCTCAACAAGCTGCGCCGCGAACTCGACCTTTATTTCCAGGGCCGTTTGCGGGAGTTCAAGGTGCCCCTGGTCATGGACGGCACGGAGTTTCAAGAAAAAGTCTGGCGGGCGCTGCTGACGATCCCCTACGGCCAGACCCGCTCTTACAAACAGCAGGCGATCATGATCGGGAAGCCCAAGGCCGTGCGCGCCGTCGGCCGGGCCAACGGCGACAACCGCATCGCCATCATCATCCCCTGCCACCGCGTGATCGCCGATAACGCGCAGCTGACCGGCTACGGCGGCGGTCTGTGGCGCAAGCGCTTCCTCCTCGACCTGGAACAAAAAAATTTAAAATAATTAATTCAATCTGACCGAAAGCCGATCAGGCGTTCTTTTTGTTTCCGGGTCAATTTTTTGATCTTGAGTTCGGCTGAGAAAGCGCGCTTGAAATATCGGTACTCTTTGCACCAGGCTAGCTCGACCGGCCGGCGGCTGCGCGTGTAGCGGGCACCCTTGCCGGAATTGTGCAACTCCAGGCGGCGGGTTAGGTCGGGCGTGTAGCCGGTGTAGAACGTCCCGTCCCGGCAGCGGAGAATATAAACAAAAAAATGGCCGCTGCGTTTCATCTTGGCCATGGCATCCTCGGCTGGCTATTTTGGGTCAAATTCCGCCTAAAGTCAATCGTATGGCGTCCGCATTGAATTTGACGACGATTCTTTGTAGAATTGGGATAGCGGGCAATGGAGAAAAACCGATGAGCGAAACTTTCAGCGGCTTGAATCCCGTTTTGCAGGCGCTACTGGCCGGGTTGTTCACCTGGGGGGTGACCGCCCTGGGCGCCGCCGCTGTTTTTTTCAAAAAAGAATTCAACCGCCACCTGCTCAACGGCATGCTCGGCTTCGCCGCCGGAGTGATGATCGCCGCCTCCTTCTGGTCGCTGCTGGCGCCGTCCATTGCCATGTCGGCTGGCGGACCAATGCCAAAATGGCTTCCGGCGCTTAGCGGCTTTTTGCTGGGCGGGGCGTTTTTGTGGCTGATGGACAAGCTCCTGCCGCACCTGCATCGCGGCCTGAGCCTGGACAAGGCCGAAGGCATCAAGACCCACTGGCAAAGAACGATCCTGCTCGTCCTGGCCATCACCCTGCACAACATTCCCGAAGGACTGGCCGTGGGCGTGGCTTTCGGCGCGGTGGCCGCCAACCTGCCATCGGCCACGCTGGCCGGCGCCGTGGCCCTGGCGCTGGGCATCGGCCTGCAGAATTTCCCCGAAGGCATGGCCGTGTCGATCCCCTTGCGCCGCGAAGGCCTTTCGGCCAGCCGCAGCTTTTTCTACGGCCAACTATCGGCCGTGGTCGAGCCTGTGGCTGCGGTCATCGGCGCGGCCGCCGTTCTGCGCCTGCGCGCCATCCTGCCCTACGCCCTGGCCTTTGCCGCCGGCGCCATGATCTTCGTGGTGGTGGAGGAAGTGATCCCCGAAGCCCAGCGCGAGGAAAATTCCGACATCGCCACCCTGGGGGCGATGGTCGGCTTTGCCGTGATGATGTTCCTCGACGTGGCGCTGGGGGGATGAACCGGGGCACGTGTGAAAAACACCTACGATCCGCTTTTAATCTACGACATGTTCGATCGCGCGGGTTTCAAGATCCTGCGCATCGATCAGTTCGACACCGGCAACTATGCCAAGATCAGGGCCGAATTGAAATACGACCGGCTTAGCGTCACCCAGTTGCTGGAGATCGCCACCCGGCTCATGACCCTGGAAAAGAATGAGAACCTGGAGATCCAGATCGTCAATATCGACATGATCCATAAAAGCATGCGCGTCGATATCATGACCCGGGAAGAAGAGGAAACGATCTTTCTGCCGAAGTGAATCCTATTCCTGCCACACCAGGTCCACAGTTTTTTCCCCGTACACGCTGCAGAATGCCCGCACCTTGACCGGATCCCCATTTTTCAAGTGTTTTTCGTTCAAGGCAAAAATTTCTTCCTGGAATTCCTTAGCCTGTTGACGCTCGTAGGTTTTTTCGGCAATCGGCTCATTACCCAGGAAAACCGTAATTTTTTTAACATAATGGTTTTCCGGATTAGAAACCTTGTGCCAGACTTTGACCGTCAAAGCGGCTTTTGCCCCATCATAGCTCAAATCAATGGACTTGGGCGGATGGGCGTTCAATAATAAAGATGAAAACAGTAATAAAAAGAAAACTTTCCTCATGATGTTCCCTCCTCGACTCCTCATTTGATAAAAAAGAGCATCAGCAGCCCATACCGGCCGGCTAAAAAAGTTTTGATCCATACGCTTATCTCCATGGCTGAAAGCTAGCACAGTTGCCGGTTACTTTCAAATCAAAGCAGTTGAGACAGCTTGACAAAAAAGCGGACTGCGGTCATAATTGCATTTCGGACAAATAGACAATCATGATAGCGGATGTGGCGCTGCAGCATCTGCTGGCAGCACGGAAAAACCTGGCAGATGTCAACGGGAGGGAGCGTTTGAGCGCTCCGCTTCAGCGCTGCCGGGGAAAGATCTGCCGGCGGCAAATCCAGCCACGAAGGAGCAGTCCATGAACCAATCCACTGTTTTTCAATATGGCCAGGAGCATCTGACCCCGGCCATCGCCCTGGCCATCGCCGACGGCCATTGCCGTGGTGTGCTGAACGATACCGCCCGCGGTCGCATCGAAAAGAGCCGACGGCGAGTAGCCGAGCTGGCGGCTAGCGAAGCCGCGGTTTACGGGATCAATACCGGTTTCGGCCCGCTCTGCACCACCCGCATTTCGCCCGAAGACACGCGCGCCTTGCAGCGTAACCTCATCATGAGCCATGCCAGCGGCATGGGAGAACCAATCCCGGCGCGCCTGGCCAAGCTGATGCTGATCCTTAAAGCTCACACCCTCTGCCGAGGCAATTCCGGAGTGGCCATCCCGACCGTGGAACGCATCATCTGGCACATCGAAAACAACGTGATTCCGCTTGTCCCCTGCCAGGGCAGCGTCGGCGCTTCCGGCGATTTGGCTCCCCTTTCCCATCTCTTTCTGCCGCTGATCGGTCTCGGGTTGATCCAGTCCGGGGCGGAAGCCCGCCCGGCCGGCAGACTGCTGGAAGAAAAGGGACTGCCGCCCATCCAACTCGGGCCCAAGGAAGGGTTGGCCTTGATCAACGGCACCCAGTTCATGGCCGCTCATGCCGTGTGGGCGGTGCGGCGGCTGCAGCATTGCCTCGACCTGGCCGATATCGCCGGCGCCATGTCGCTGGAAGCACTGGCCGGATCCGACCGTCCGTTTCTGGCGGAACTGCACGCCCTGCGTCCTCATCCGGGAGCCAAGCTGGTGGCTCGCCGCTTGTCCGCATTGCTGCACGGTTCGCAGATGGTCGAGAGCCACGCCGGCTGCGACCGGGTCCAGGATGCCTATTCCCTGCGCTGCATGCCTCAGGTGCATGGCGCCTCGCGGCAGGCCTGGGCCCATTTGCGCGATGCGGTCGAGGTGGAGATCAACGCTGTGACAGATAATCCCGTCATTCTGGAAAACGGTGAAGCCGTCAGCGGCGGCAATTTCCACGGTCAACCACTGGCCCTGCCGCTCGATTACGCCGCCCTCGCCGCCAGCGAATTGGGCAACATAGCCGACCGGCGCGTTTACTCGCTGCTGCACGGCAATGACCAGGGCCTGCCGGCGCTGCTGCTGGCCGAGACCGGCTTGCAATCGGGATTCATGATCTGCCAGTACACCAGCGCCGCCCTGGCCAGCGAAAACAAAACCCTGTGCTTCCCGGCCAGCGCCGACAGCATTCCCACTTCGCTGGGGCAGGAAGACCATGTCAGCATGGGCTCGATCGCGGCTCGCAAGCTGCATCGCATCCTGGACAATTTGGAGCGCATCCTGGCGGTAGAATTCACCTGCGCCGCCCAGGGCATGGATTTTCGCCGCCCTTTGCGCAGCACCGAGATGCTGGAGGTCGTGCACGCCCGCATCCGCCTGGAGATCACCCATGCCGAAAACGACCGGGTGTTCGCCGATGACCTGGCATGCGCCGAGGGCCTGGTGCGCGACGGTAGCCTGCTGACCGTGGCTCGGCAAAGCGCCCTGGAGAACGGCATCGACCTGAACGGAGATGATCATGAACGATTCGCCAGTGATTGATATGCCGCGGTCCAATCTGTATTTTCTGCCGGAGGACAACTAAAATGGGACAGCCATTCACACACTCATTCTTATTCATCTGGGTCATTCTGCCGGCGCTGATCTTCCTGGCCCGGATTGTCGATGTCAGCCTACAAACCATCCGCATCGTTTCTATCGCCCGGGGCATCCGCTGGCTGGCGCCGCTGGTGGGTTTTTTTGAAGTGCTGATCTGGCTGCTGGCCATCGGCCAGATCATGAAAACGGTTTCGCACCCGGTGGCCTACATCGCCTACGCCGCCGGTTTCGCCACCGGAACCGCCATTGGCCAGATTCTGGAACAGCGCCTGACCCTGGGCATGGTGATCGTGCGCATCATCACTCCCAATGACGGTCCCGGATTGTGCCAGAAACTCCACGCCCAGGGTTTCGGGTTCACCGCTGTCCCGGGCCGCGGCGCCGAAGGGCCGGTGGAAACCATCTTCACCGTGGTCCGCCGCCAGCATTTGCAGCAGGTGCTCACCCTTGTACGCGAGACACTGCCCGATGCCTTTTATTCGATAGAAGAGGTGGCTTCGGCCCGGGAAACCGTTTACCCGGTCCGTTCCAAGCGCGACCTGTTCCGCCTGTTGCGCTTGTTCTCCAAGAGCAAGTGAAAATGTAGAAAGGCTTGAACCTTTTAGGTCTCCATTTTTATCCCCCCGCCCCCTAAGGGGCAGACAAATCGGAGCCGCCTGGATAGGCGGATGATTTGTGCTGCCTTCGGCACCCCCCTTACTAAGGGGGGATTTGGGGGGATATAGAATGCTTCGAAAAAACAGTAAAACAGTTCTCCGTTCAAGCTCTTAGGGATTTTTGGAATCAGGCGCCCCGGCCCCATGGCCTGGACCGGGACGCCCGAAGGAGGAGGATCAGATCCAGAAATCTTCGCCTATTTTTTCCAGGTGTTTTTCGATAGTAACCTTCACCCGTTCCATTTTTTCATGAACCCGATGCAGGGCCTCATCGATATGAGGCATGTCAGGCAACGGCGGGAGCTCGATATCCAATTCGGGGATGTCGGTGCCCAGGTCGGAATTTTCCAGCCAATTGCCGCCCTTGTCCTTATAGCCCCGGAAAATGCGCATGATGCGCTGGCGATGGCTAAAATCGGGTTCGGCTTTGAGCGTCTCCTTCTTGCCGTGGCGGACGACCGCGACGGTGATCACGTCGCCTTTTTTCAAATCGGCCAGGATCTCATGCACGGCGTCGGCATCCTTGACCGCCTTTTCACCCATCTGCACGATCACGTCGCCGGCCTTCAGCCCCGCTTTTTCGGCCGGTGTATCCTTTTCAACGCGGACGATCAGCGCCCCTTCGTCCGTTTTAACGCCGAAATACGGAGCCAGGTCGGGATTCAATTCCTGCAGGACTACGCCCAAATAAGCGCTGGAACGGAAAATACGCGGCAGCTTGTAGCTTTTCCAGTCATATTCCTTGCCATGCTCGCGCTTGCCCAGCTCGGCGCTCACCTCGAGCGTTTTCCCTTCACGCCATAAACCGATCTTGACCGTGGCCCCCGGCGCCAGTTCAGCGATAATGTCGACCAGGTCCTGGGGGTTGCGAATCTTTTCACCGTTGACCAGCTGGATGACATCGTCTTCCTTGATGCCGGCCTTGGCCGCAGCGCTCTCCTTATCGACGCTCATTACTTCCACGCCGATCTTGACGCCAAGTTTTTCTTTCTCGGCGCTGTCCAGGCCTTGCACCGATACGCCAAGGAAGCCGTGTTCCGGTTTTTCCCCGGCCAGCAGGGTAAAAGTCCCTGCCGCCAGCACGGCCGCGGCCAAAAACACCTGCCGCCAGCCGATGAGTTTCTTTGGTCTATCCATGAAAACCTCCTGTTTGAATCGCATTTCACCCTATCAGATGCCAGAAGGTCTAAAAAAGTTTCAAAAAAAACCGACTACTCTGTCCTCAGTTGTCCGCCGACATTTTTATTTCCCGCTGACGAACTGCCGGGCGTAATATTTGGCGGTCAGTTTTTCTCCCGTGGCGCGTTCGATCATCTCGTTCCAGGGCCAGCGCATGCCGGGCTTGAAAACGAACTCGGTCAAATAACGGCCGACTTCGGGCCGGCCGGCAAAACTCTGGCCCTCCACAGCATCGCTTTTCAGCACGGCGCCGGCGATATGGTACAAGAGCTGCGAAGCCAGCAGTTCGCCCAGCAGGTAGTTGTGGTAGTAGCAGGGATACAGGGCGATGTGGATCTTGGCGGCCCAGTCCGGCTCATTGCGCTCGGCCGGCATTTTCAGCAGCTGATATTTTTCCACCAGTTCCCACCAGCGGCGGTTCAGGTCCTGGTCGGGATTTTCGTACATGCTTTTTTCAAAACGGAACATGACCTGGGCCCAGCGGCTGAAAACCATCTGCTGCAGGCGCAGGGCATCGCGGCTGGGGGCTGCGATGCGTTGGGTCTCGGCGGCGTCGATCAAGGACATGTCGCGCAGCCAGGCAGGGGAAGCGGCGAAGCGGCCGAAGAGGTTGGCGATGGCTTCGGTGGTGAAAGCATGGGCCGCATCACGCAGCGTCCAGGGCAGCTGCGGATCGTTGAACTTGGAGTACGCCGAATGGCCGAACTCATGCAGCAGGGTGTTCATCCAGTAGGAGTCGGGCTTGACGCTGCAAAGCACCCGGGCGTCGCCGTTGCGGTCGATGTCGCTGGAGAAGGCGTGCTGGTATTTTCCCGGTTTCTCGAAAAGGTCGCTGCGGGCGATGATGTCATCGATCGGCAAACCCATGCCTTTGAAATAATCACTGGTGATCTGCACCAGGTCCTTGTCCTTATAATACACATCCAGGTCGACCGGGTAAATGACCGGCGCCTCCTGAAAATAACGGTTCTGGTAATGCCAGGGCATGAGCTGTTCCGCATTCAAGCCGCAGCGGGCGGCCAGGAATGTGTCGATGGTTTTCTTCAAGGCGGCAAACCCGTCCCGGGTCAACAGATCCAATTCATCAAACAGGCTTTCGATCGCCTGCGGGTCCTGTTCGCTCAACGTCAATTGCATTTCCCTGAAATCGGCGAATCCCAGCTGTTTGGCTGCTTTATTGCGCAGCTTGACCAGCTGCAAAATATCGGGAGCGACCAAGCGGCCGATTTCCTTGCTTGTTTTCCAGGCCGCTTCCAGCTGGCGGGAATCGCTGGCGCTGCGCAGGATTTGCTCGATGCCGTTGTCGGTCAGGGTATTGCCGTCCACCCGGGCGCGGAAGGTGTTGAACTTCTGCTCGATCTGCGCCTGCAGTTTGACCATGGCTTCCATTTGGGCGACAGGGATCTGGTTTTCCAGGTAACTGTCGTAAATGATAGCCAGCTGCCGTTTGAGCAGCGGCTCGCTGATCTGTCCGCCCAGTTTGAAGGCTTTCAGCCGCGCGAATTCAGCCGGGTCGGCGGTGACTTTGTTGAGTTGGATCTGCAAATCGGCGGAACGCTTGAAATCCTCGTCCTTGCCGCTGATGGACGCCTGAAACGCGGCCAGGGCGACTTCTTTGCTGAGCGGAACGACCTTGGCTTCATACTCCCGTAAAAATTGCCGGAAAGTTTTTTCACTCCAATCCGCAGCCGGTTTTTTGGTAACGGCGGCAGCGATCACGGCCAGAAAAATGACCGCGCTGAAAATTAAAACGAGTTTTCCCTGCATTTTCATTTTACCTCCTCGGATCAAGGGATCGATCATAAGATTTTTTTCACGGGTTGACAAATTCATTTCAGGCCGGTTCCAGGTCCGCCAGGCGCTGCAGCCGGCCGTCCAGGAATTGGAAGCGCGGCACGGATTTGCCCATTGCGGACAGGGATCCGTCCGCCTTGATTCGCAGGGCCGCTCCGGCGGGAATTCCGTGGCCCACGGCCCGGCCCGATAGCCGCAGCAACGTCTGCAGTTCCTCCCAGCCTTCCTTTTCGGCGTGGGTATCACAGAGCAGCGGGGCCAGCCCCAGGCAGGAAAAGATTTCAGCCGAGGCGTCATCGCCGGCATCGGGCCAGCGCACCCAGCTCCGGGCCAGCATGATGCTCCCGGCCGATAAGCCGATGAACGGTTTGCCGGCTCGATGGAGCTCCCTCAACCATGAATCCGCGCCGGTTCGCTCCAGTACTTGCATGCCGGCCTCGACATCTCCGCCGGAGACGAATACGACATCGGCTCCCTGCAGCAGGGAACGGGCCTTGGCCAGGTCGGCGCGCGCCGCAGCCAGCGTGGCCAAGCGTACATTGCCGGCACCCGCTTTCCTCAGCATGGTCTTGATCCACATGAAAAAGACGCGGTTGTCATGGCTGGCGGCGCCGATATAGGCGACAAGCGGCTTGTCCAGTCCGAGCAAAGAAAATGTCCGCGCCAGCAGCGGGTCCCCTCCCTGGCTGCGGCTTTCCCTGCCGCCGGCGATAAGAACGATGTCGGCCATGTTTACCCCCGGTTCACAGCGAAGCGTGGTCCACGGGAAACGCGGTCCGGGTAAAACGGATCTTTCCGGAACGTTCATGCCGCAACGCCCGGGCAACCACGATCTCGATTTTGCCATCGCCGCCATACAAATTCCGGAGCCGCTCCAGGCAATGGCGGCGGAGTCCGGCCGTCCCATCTATCCCCGCCAATATTCTAAGTTTCAATTCTCCGGGCCGCGGCAGATCGAGCTGCCAGCCTTCCAATCCAGGTATTTCGGCCAGGGAGCTGTCCAGCTCATCGACGGTGATCGCCCGGCCGGTCCCGCTGAAGGTTACATCGACCAGCCGGCCTTCGATCGCGGCCAAGGTCAGCCCCTGGTTGCGGCCGCAGGGGCAGGGCCCGCGCTCATCGACTCGGGCGACGTCGCCGATGTCAAAGCGCAAGACAATGAACCAGGAATTATGGAAAACCGTGACCAGCATGCGCCCGCGCCGGGGGCCACCGTTGCCCGCTTGCCAGGGGATAAAATCGACCCGGCAGTGCTCGCAGTTCTGGTGCAGGCGCCCGGCCTCGCATTCCATGAAGACATGGCCGGTTTCGGTCGAACCGTACGAACTGACCAGCGGCGCGCCAAAGACCTCGCTGATCAGGCGCCGGTATATCCGCGAGGGATAGGAATAGGTCAGGAAGATCAGGCGCGGCTGGAAAACAGCGATGCCCGACTCAGCGATGCGCAGGGTGAAAGCGGCCAGGTAGGCCGGGTCGCCTTCGAGCGCCAGCGGTGCATAATCATTGATCTCTTTCGCCATGCGCCGGATGTCCCCGGCTGTCCACGAAGCCGGGTTTATTTTCTGGTTGACATAGAGATGGCGGCCGATGGTGCGCTCGGCCACGGTCAGCGGCTCGGGACTGAATCCGGGCCCGACACAGTGCGGCGAAGCCAGGACGACCTCGCGGTGGCTGCCGTCGGCCACGGCGCTGGCATGGCGGTTGAGTTTCCAGGCGGCGCGCTCGGAAGCTTCCCACCAGGAACGGTTGAAAACCAGCGTCACCTGGTCATCGGTGCTGCCGCTGGTCTGGGCGAATTCAACTGCCCCGCTGGCCAGTCCTTTCTCCAGGTCGCGGCCGCTCGGAACGAAGCCGGAGGGGAAGTGGTCGCGGAGGTCCTGCTTGGTCAGCGCCGGCAGCGCCGCATAACGTTCATCAATGGGTAGATGCGGCCCGGGGTCGAAAATCTTCCAGGAGGCATAGCCGGGGACATCGCACAGCGCGGTTTCCAGGCTTTTCAGGCTGAGCCGCTGGTAGCGGGCGAGCCAGTCGGAATGCTTTTTCTTTGCCTGCGGTCGTACGGATGGCGTGACATTTCTCATGGTGCGTGCCGTTGCGAAATTTCCGGGCCGAATGGTAGTATGAACGGGGCGGCTTGTCAACCACGGCGGCAGACAGATCCAATTAATTTAGATCATTGAATTTCAATTCCCGCAGATCGGGGAAGGCAAAAGTCCTTGTGCTTATTTTGCTTATTTTACTAACAATTTTAATCTGCTGCAGTATGACCCCGAACATATCCACGATGACCTGTCCATACCCGGCATCATTGAAATCAAATTGCTTGAGTAAAGCCATCTTGCCGCCCTGCAAGCGGTATAGCTTCTTCCACCTGTCAGTCCCGTGGCCCGGCCAGTTTTCAAACTCGACAAAGTAAAAATCACCAGGCGGAACCAGATAGATCAAACCACATTCGGATCCGACATCGTCAACCGCCAAGCTGGTCAGATCGATGCGAACGATTCGCTTGTTTCGTATGGCATACATTTCATTCAATCCATTGCTGACCTGCAGAGGATAAATACTCTGGACCAATTTATAATTCCCGATGATCTCCTTGAAGATTTCACTGCCATGTTCAAGCAACTTGCGTACCTGCAGGGAATTGTCGCCGATCGCGAATAACAGGTGTCCATAATATGCCGGGAACCCCTGGGATAAACCGAGGTCCTCGACACGGCCGTCTTCCCAGAGTCGGAGCACACTGCTCCATTTATTGGCGACCAGCCAGAAGCGGAGACCATTGATCTGATCGCAGCCAAAAATCCGCGGATCGTAACATTTTTTAAAAATCGGGCTCAGGTATGTGACTGTCCTGCTTTGGCCGCTGAACGGATCCACCCTGACCAATTGCAGCACATCGCTTTTTAACGGCAAGCGGGAGTTCATGCTAGGCCAATCGGCTTCGGATTGCCCGCGCTGCAAATTGACAAAGCTCGCGCCATCATAATTGAAAGAATTAAAACTGCTGCTGACCTGGTAACGGTCCGGGACCTGATGCAGTGTCTTCCAGGAGAAATCCTTCATGTCCAGGCGGATGATGATATAGGAACCGTCTTCCGTGTCATATCCCCCTAAAAACAACTGCTGCCCCTTTTCCAATAATACCCGGTCCCAATAAAGAGCTTTACCGGTAGTGATCTTCTTACTACCATTTCCATCGTAAACGGTCAGATTTCCAGGCCAGCTGGCTTTCAGCAGTTGGCCGTTCTCCATCAAAAATAAATTCAAATGCCCAAAGATGGAATTTTTCTGGAGTTGGTAGGAAACTCCCAGGGAAAAGACCGTGGCCAAGAGCAGCAGGGGTACGAAAAACAGCAATTGGCGGCGGTTGAAATTACGGGCCGGACGCAAGTCGAATTTTTTGAAGGCCAGGAAATAGGAAGCCATAAAAGGCGCCAGCA
>Ga0315293_10003734_pt1 | contig 14625 bp, 9 predicted proteins | sample YL17G13_20_MG_FD_203071 | JGI IMG/M metagenome (GOLD analysis project Ga0315293, IMG submission 203071) | Sediment microbial communities from Yellowstone Lake, YNP, Wyoming, USA - YL17G13_20 | ecosystem: Environmental > Aquatic > Freshwater > Lake > Sediment | place: USA: Wyoming | collected... | reverse complement strand
GCTAAGCACCTATCCGATCACAGCTTAAGTGCGGCTGGCGTGCACTATGGGACCAAGGTAATGGTGATATTGATTGGAGAGGCCGGCAATTGACCCGTTTAGACCGCTCAGATGCTGAACTCTGGGAATCAATCTGCGCAGGGGACGACACTGCTTGGAAGCAGTTAGTCGACCGCTATAAAGCTCTCGTCTATTCGGTTTGCACCTATACCGGACTCACGATGACTGAGGCAGCAGACGTATTCCAAGATACGTGGCTTCAACTATTCAAACACCACCAGACCTTACAGGATCCGTCGCGCATATCTTCGTGGCTCGTGACGACCGCTCGTCGCGAGGCGGTACGGGTTCGCAAGCGGAATGCCCGCCTGACGGCGCCGGTCGATGCTGACGCACCGGATCTATCGGACTTGCCAGACGAGCAATTGGAGCACGTCGAGCTTCAAGCTCACCTCGAGATTGCGCTGAACGAGATCGATCAACCGTGTCGCAAGATTCTGCACGCGTTCTTTTTTGCGCCGGAAGAGCATTCGTACGACGAAATCGCCAAGGCGCTTGGGTACTCACCGAACACGCTGGGAGCCAAGCGTAGGCGATGTCTTGAGCGGCTCAAACGAGTACTCATTGGATTGGGCTACGAAAAATGAACGAAAAGCGGGCAAACGGACTCTGCTTAGGTGGACACAAAGGAGGTCCCAAACGACGAAGCATCTGACGAGAGAGGAACTTGTGGCTGCGGCCCGGATATTCAAGGAAGGTCATATACCTGCCCATATCAGGACGTGCCCGGAATGCAGAGAGGACCTGATGCTGCTCGTCCAATTCCAAGTTGCCGGGAATCTGCCTCTGCCGGATCCGCCCGAAGCGTGGGTCGCGCGAGCCAAGAACTTGGCATTGAACTCTGCTCCACTTGCGAGCATCCGCAGGGTGCTCGCTGAACTCGTTTTTGATTCCTGGGCATTGCCTGAGCCGGTTGGGGTTCGAGGCGGAACCGCCATTGAGCAACGGAGGGTTCGATTCGAATCCGATCCAATCACAATTGATCTCAGGGCCGAGCACCAAAAGGCGGGGTGGTCATTCGTTGCCCAGATCACCGGAATCGAGTCTGGTCAGGCGCAACTCAATGCCGATCGCCAGATACTGACGCTTGATGACCACGGCATCTGTCAATGGTCTTACCATAAACCACCAAAGAAACTCACTGTAGTAACGGAAACATTTTCAGTTGAACTGCCGGAACTGACATGGAGAACGAAGCCGCCGAAAAGGCTGCGCAACGATTCCTGAGCACCGGAAGCCTGCGGAATATTCACGCCGATGAACTCGCCGCTGCCTGTGACCAACTGGTTCAGCAGGCTGCCCGAAGTTCATTGAAGGCTGCTCTCAAGTTGGCTTGCCGGTTTGTTGCTCGCGCGAAGCCGCACGGTGGGCCATTGGCGCTTATGGCTTGGCGCTCGCTGGCTCGGGTCACACACCTGAGCGGCAAGCACGCCGAAGCGCTCAAAGCCTATCAAAAGGCGAGAAGGCTCAGTAGTCGCGATCCAGTAACGCGCGCGCGAATAGATCGAGCATTGGTTGATGTGTACATGTATTTGGGCAGGCTCAAGGAATCTGAACGAGCTGCTCGCAGAGCAATTGACGTCTTCCGCAGACGAAACAGCGCAAGCGATCTTGCGCAGACCAGAGTCAACTACGGGAATCTGCTCCATCGCCAGGATCGTCACCGGGAAGCTGAGCGGGTTTACCGAGACGCAGTTGCCTTCTTCGAGACGACTGATAACCCGGTAGCGCTGGCCCGATGCTACTATAATCTCGCCAATTCGCTGGTGCAGCTCTTTCACATGGAGGAAGCTGAGCGCCTATATGATAAAGCGGTCACGCTCTGGAGCGACGCCAACTGCGAGCTTGACGCCTGTGATGCCCGCTATGGTTTGGCGTGGCTCCACATGCTAACAGGGCAACTTCATATCGCATTGCTGGAGTTGGCCGATTGTGAAGCCGTATATCGAAAGGCCGGCGATCCACGGGGGGAAGCGCTCTGCACCCTTGATCGTGCGGAAGTATGTCTGCATTTGGGATTGTCGACTGAAGCTTTGGAGTCGGCACGGCAAGCGCAAGTGCGATTCTCTAAACTCGGTCTGCGATATGAGAACTCCAAGGCAGCGCTCTTCCGGGCGCAGAGCGCCGTAGCGCTCGGACTGAAAACGGAAGCGCGGCACAGCATACAAGTGGCGAGAAGGGGATTTCACCGGGACAAGAATCAGGGGTTTCTTGGGGTGACGATGCTGACCGAATCAGACATCACGTCCAATGACAATAGCTCCCATACGGCTCGACTGGCGCGTGCGCGGCGAAGCTTCGTACGGAGTCAACTTCCGTTGTGGCAGGCGATCAGCGATCTAAAAGAAGCTGCAATTGAAGAGCGTCCGCACGCCGCACTTGCGCGATTGAGCGCTAATCGGGCGGCCCATTACGTGCCACATCTCTACGCCATGTGGCAGGTGTTGCAGGGCGACTCAGAATACAAAGACGGCCGCCACGTCAGGGCAAGGACCTGCTGGCAAAAAGCGGCTGACCGTTTGGATTCGGTGCGGGCGCAACTCCCACCCGTAGAGTTGCGCAGCGCTTACAGTCGACACCGTGGTTCTCCCCACGCGCGACTCGTGAATTTCGAGCTAACCAGAGATCCGTTACAAGCGGCTGTATGGTCGGAGCGGCAGAAGACGGCGGGAGTCTGGAGGCCGCCTTCGCCCAGCGCTATGGTACAACCTGAGCGGGTTCAGGTAGAGGCCTCATTAGAGGCACTGGCCAGCCAGTTCAGCTCGCTCGCCCATCAGGTAAATGCCATTGGTAGCGAACGTGGGCGTTCGCCTCAAGCTGATGCAAGAGTAGTGACCAGGCTGCAGAGGCAAATTCGCAACCAGTTGATGAAACTTGATACCAACACACACGCCGAGCACGATTCCACAGGCTGGCTACGGTCCGAGATTCTCGCGCATTCGCGGAGGACCCCTATCGTGCAGTTTCACATGGCCGATTCGGATATCATCGCATTCCAGCACTTCAATGATAGTACGTCGGCGGTGTCCTTCCCGGGCGGGCGAACTCGGCTGATCTCCGCCCTGCAGCGGTGGCGGTTTGTGCTCGAAGCAGAACTGCTCCCGGATTACCCGGGGCACTCCGCACGAATGCAGGTTGAGGAATCGCTGTGGGAGGAACTTGCAGACTGGTTGTGGCGCCCTCTCAAAATCGATACAGCGGTTTCACGAATTGTGATCGTCCCGGAAGGGGAACTCGCTAACCTCCCATGGGAAGCGTTGCGAGTCAACGGTCATGCATTGGGAGAGACATTTCATTTTGTCCTCTCTCCGAGTATTCGGCATTACGCCGCCGCTCGGACTCGACACACCGATTCCCGGACAGTTGAGATATTTCGCGGCGCCGGTGCGGACTTGCCCCATGTCGATTCCGAGCTGGAATGCCTGACACAGATGGCTGGCGAGCGAGCCACGATGTATACACAAGCCAGGCGCAGCGATTGGCCGTCAGAAGGTGGCTCAAACGTCTGGCACTTCTCAGGCCACGCACTCATGAATGAACAAAACCCATTCTATTCAAACCTCGTCCTCAGTGATGGGTCTATCTTCGCCGTTGATTTCCGCATGAAACAATGCCAGGTGAATCTCGCAACGTTGGCCGCCTGTCGATCCGGGGAACAGGTCGCGATGCCGGGAGAGGAATCAACAGGGCTTGTTCGTTCTCTGCTGGAGATGGGAGCGCGTAATGTGATCGCCGGGCGCTGGCCGGTGTCAGACCATACTGCCGCCATCTGGATGAAAACGTTCTATCAGCAATTTTTCGCGGGTTCCGATATTCTAAATGCTGCTCGCGATGCCGCCCTGAAAGTGAAAGAAGCGTATCCGTCTGCTTTTCACTGGGCAGCCTTCGCCATATTTGGCGCGGGAGACATAGGAGGCGTGAATGAGACGAACTAAGATACTAACACTTGCCATTGGACTGATCTTGATCGTCATCTCGACAGTTCAGGCACAGGGTGGACCGGGGCATGGCCGGTTCAAACCGGATGAGTTGATTGTCAAACTGCTCCCGGGGTACGATGTTGATTCCATCAACACCAAGTACGGCACTATTACAAAGGGGCATCAGGTCGAAACCGACGTCTACTTGTTACGCGTACCTGCAGGAAAGGATGTCGAGAAGCTCGCGGCAGAAATCGCGGCTGAGCCGGGAGTCTCATACTGTACCCCCAATTACTACATGTCCGCTCCGGAAGGATTACAGCGGAGTTCACCGTTTCTGGACCAACAGGTCAAAGGAGATGTGGAGTCACAGCCTGCAGCAACTGTCTTGCAGTTACCCGCGGCACAAGAATATACTGACGGCACCGACGTGAAGGTGGCGGTTATCGATGGCGGTGTCGATCTCGACCATCCGTGGCTTCTTGCCCAGCCGGGTTCCATTGTGTCGTGCTGGGACTATGTTGATAATGACTCATTGGTCTATGATGAGTTGGGTGGCTCGTGCACAGGACACGGGACATTTGTAGCCAGCATCGTCCGTCTGACCGCTCCGAACGCTGAGATACGAGTTTATCGCGTGCTTGACACGGCGGGGCAGGGGGACGGATTCAGCATCTCGAGCGCTGTTCTGAAGGCTCTTGCTGACAGCTGTCAGGTGATTAATCTCAGCCTTGGCATGAGCGGCGTGCATGACGGGCTTGATGAAGCCTTGAAACTAGCGCGGCAGCAGGATGTTCTGGTTGTGGCCTCAGCCGGGAACGATTCTACAGACCTGACGTCGGTGTTCCCGTTTCCGGCCAGTCGTGAGTACTGCATTGCGGTTGCGGCGCTCGATTCTGTTGACTATAAGGCTGACTTCTCGAATTACGGCTTAAAGGTTGACCTATGTGCTCCCGGCACATGGATTTACGCACCTTATCCGGACTGTATGTATGCCTGGTGGGACGGCACCAGCTTCTCGGCACCGTTTGTGACCGGTCTGGCGGCGCTGGCAAAGTCACTCGGCGACAGTTTATCGATGATTCGCATCGACACGCTTCTGCGACAAATGGCGTCAAGCGTGGATTCACTCAATCCAGAATATGCGGGATTACTGGGCAATGGCCTGATCAACCCAGTAGCCCTGCTAAACTGGATTTCTCCGGTCCGACGCGGCGATTGGTCAGCCAACGGCATCATTGACTTGACCGATCTCTCATCTATGGTCACGTACCTTACCGCAGGAGGAAACGCTCCGTCACCGATTGGTCGAGGTGACCTGAACTGCGATGCATTTATCGATCTTAGCGACCTGTCACGCCTTATCGCTCACTTAACTGGCATGAACCCACCAATCTGCCCAAACCCATAAGTAAGGACAACAACCTCTTTCCGGAGGATTGTGTTGGAGCCGTCGTTCAGACAGGAGAATGGCGGCTTCTCTTATATCCCCAGGCCAAGCTTCACCCTGAGGCAAGATTCCCGCGGTCAAAATTCGAGAAAGAAGTTATATCCACTGAACGGATCGACCGCCAAAATCCTCTTAATAAGTGAATACAAGACGACCGTACCTGTCGCGGTAAATAAACAAACCACATGTTAGGAGGTTGTGAAATGAAAACCAACTATGCGCTGTTGCTTCTGATCGGCGCCGTGATTCTTAGCGCCATGATGATCGGATGCAACACCAATCCAATTGATTCGGCGACAGGCAGTCGAGCCATTCTTAACGCCGTTGCAGGCGGACCGGTGCAGTTCTCGGCCAGAGTTGCCACAATGGATCAGGCGCAGCGGATGCTCACCTTTGCAGGCAGACCGGATACGGTAATTGCCAATCAGAACTGCGAAATTATCAAACTACAGAATGGCTCTGAGACGCCCGCCCAGTTCGGCGACATCAAGTGCGGCGACTCACTCCAGGTTTTTGGAGAGCGGCGTCAGGAAAAAAGCGTGTATGCCTATCGCCTGCGGATCTGCACTGACTCCGGTAACGGCAATCAGTTTGCCGGCCGAGTCCGCACCATGGACAGGAATCAGAATATGCTTACATTCATGGGGAAATCGGATACCATCATTGCCAACCCAAATTGCCAGATCGTGCGCTGGCAGAACGGCGGCGAAGCGCCCATGCTGTTTTGGCAGATCAAGTTCGGCGACTCGGTCGAAGTCACCGGAGAGCGTCACCAGAATGGCTACATGTATGCAAACAAGATCAAAATCTGCGGTGACAAGAGCGGATGTCAATATGATGTTGCCTTCCGTGACACCATTGTGGCCATTGACTATGCGAACGGCACGTTTTCGGTCAAGAATCGGACTGAGACGATTATCGTTGACTCCGCGACGATGATCTATGGTGTGATTGTAAGAGTGTTTGAGCCACCGACTGATGGCGGAGCCAGAGAGCCACAGGGTGCAGGGCTTGGCGACGGTACGGGATATCGTTATCAGGTGAAGGATACGGTTCTTTCCCTTACTGACTTAGCGGTTGGTGATGTCCTGGTGGTGCGGGCAAAGGTGATCGACGCCAATACCCTCCTGGCTGTATCGATAATACTAACCGGCTGCAACAACATCGAAAAGAAATGCATCGAGTTCTCAGCGACGCTCGCTTCCGTTGATGTTGAGGCTCGGATCGTGACTTTCGACGGCCTGGCGTATATCGGAGCCGTCTGCAACGGCGCCAAGTTGACGGGATTGGATGGTGAAACACTGACGCTGGCCGATTTTGGAGCCGGCGAATTTGTGGCGGTCAAGGGGTTTCCGCTTGAAGGCGATACCCTCAAAATTTGCCAAATGACAAAGACGACGCCATGACGCGCCCGTAGGTAGATGTAGGGGTTGAACCTACAAACCTGCCAAGTCGCTTAAACTACGTTCACCTCAAGTGAGGAGTGGGTCACACCGAGTGACCCGCTTCTCTTATTGGGTTTCTTGCAAATTTCTGCGGGCAATTCTGAACGATTTCATGCCGAATCCTACTCTGCTATGTCGTCGTAAGTAACCGCACTCAGACGCACAGGAGAGATTTCACGCTCTCGCCTTCCTGATGTGTGAGTCGACCGTTGACCGGGCGGTACCAACTGCCCGGTCAACCGAAAAGGGAATCGCAGACGAACCGCCACAGGCTCGCCACCTGATGGTCCCGGTTGGGCGATCGCACTCATACCTAGGGAAGCCCATGATCTTGCGGCTGAGGACAGCACGGAAGGAGTCCGCAGGGCGCCCGAAGGTAGCAATTCGTTGAGCCTGCATCCGATTTCAAAACGGATGCAGCGGCCGGAGTGACGTCGCTCGTCGGCCTCTTAATCGTGAACACTAACAACGAGACAATTCAAACCATTGGAAGGAAGGCGTTATGAAGAACGCGCGTCTGACTCTTCTGACCGTATTTCTTGCGGTAATCCTTCTCGGAATCACGGGACTCGTCTGGACAGGGTGCAACCGCTCAGTTGAACCCACCAATTCGCAGGTGACCTCAGTCCAGCCGTCTCAGCAGTTCGAGCAGAGTATTGAAACCGCTATGGCGGTTCAAAATCGTCACACCGATGAACTGCTGGCGATCAGCGGCGTAGTGGGAACGGGCACTGGTCTCGGACCGGACGGCAAACCGGTCATCCAAGTATTCGTCAACGGGACCAGAGACGTAGTGGCCAAGATCTCGGACAAGCTGGAAGGCATCCCGGTCGAAGTCGAGGAAACCGGACCGATCACGGCTCTCGCCCTTACCGCGAGGTACCGTCCGGTTCCGATCGGCGTCTCGGTCGGCAACAATCTTGAATGTGCTGCCGGGACAATCGGCTGCGTCATCTATAAGAATAACCAGAAGTACATTCTCAGCAACAATCATGTCCTGGCGCGCGAGAATAAGGCCGCTATCGGCGAGGATATCGTCCAGCCCGGTCGGTACGATATCCAATGCGCCGATCATCTGTCCACCGACAAAGTCGCGGACCTGTCCGATTTCGAGCCGATCAAGTTTGACGGCACCAACAACTATATCGATGCGGCCATCGCCCTCTATTCGACAACCGATGTGACCTGCGCGACGCTGGCAAGCTATTACGGCTACCCGGGCACAACCATAGTTAATCCGGCGATCAGCCTTGCCATCAAGAAGGTCGGACGCACGACTGTGCTCACAACGGGCACGATTTCCTCCATCAACGTAACAGTGAATGTCGGCTATTCTACCGGCACGGCCAAATTTGCAGGCTGCTTCATGACGACTAAGAAATTTACGAAGTCCGGCGATTCCGGCTCATTAGTGGTCACGAACACAACTGCCAACAGTCCGGTCGGACTGCTCTTTGCCGGCACCAATACCGGTCAGGCAATCTGTTGTCCAATCACGCCGGTATTGAGCAGATTCGGAGCGACAATTTGCACCCAGTAATGGCACCGTAAGGTTGTCACTACACCCTCCCCGTGGGGGCTCGGCGGAGCTCCCACGATTCATAAGTGATTCAAGACGAAACGGTCCGACGCCGACCAGGCAATCGAATGTGCAAGACCTGAACAGATTGGGTCTGCATAGGCAGCCACCATGCACGACTCCGAGCTTTGAATCCTCTGCTCGGACAGTGGAACAGGAAATCCACTAACAAGGAGGTATGTATGACACGGAAAGAAACCACGCTCGCCACATGTCTTATAGCGTTGGCGAGCACATGGCTACTGGTCGGCTGCAGCGATGACAAACCGACTGCCGGTACCAGCACGCTGACGGTGACGTTATCGGAATTTGACCAACTGATCGCCGAAGTCGTGCCACCGGTATTCGACGGCGCATCAGCCGTTGCTGCCCTGGCCGCACCCGTTCCGCCAGATACGAGTCTCGGCTGTTGGACCGACGGGAATGGGGCGATTCTGCGATACGGCTTTGGCACTGAGCAGCCGATGGCCCTGCATCGCAACGCCCGTCGGCTCGGTGAAACGGTTCAATGGATGAACCGGGTGCGACGCTTAGGGGATACAACGTTCAGCGGAATAGCCGGTGACAGCGGCACGCTGAGTGGTACGATGACAGTGGCGCGGTTGGGTGAGAACACCAATCTGCCCGAGGTTTGTCAGGCAGCAATGGGAGATGTGGCTCTGCAGTTACAGTATCATGTCAGAGTGCAGTTGAATGAGCAGACTCAGACGCGGCTACAGGCGGGTTTCCGGCAGGATGACACCTGCGACCTGATGCTCGCTTATCAAGGTTTTGCGGCGACTGATTCAGTCCATCCAAATGCGTACGAGCATTGTCTCACCTATGCCTACCGCCACCGTGTGCGGGATTCGGTAATGGTGTGCGCCGTTCACTTCAAGGAGTACCGGAACACCGCCAACGAATGTGCCATGTGGGCCTATGAAGCCACCTCGCGCAATCAGAATCAGTTCAACTATCGCATGACCTGGTTTGCGGATGATTTCGCCGATTCCAACGGCGTGGGTTGCTTGATCGGTTCCGGTCAGGGCCAGACGCAATTCGCTCTTCGCTATCAGCAACTGATACCGGCCGAACGGACAGAACCGGACACGTTGGACTCGCACAGTCATTTATACCGTCTGTTCGGACCCAATTACGCTGATCAAGGAATGTCTCTGAGCACCGCGTGGAACGATGCTACCGATCCGGCCAAGATGTTCCGTTATGCGCACCTGCCCATAGCTTTGAGGCTCACGCCATCAACTGCAGGGGCAGCGCTCAATCCCTGGCACGAAGAATAGATTTCTTCATCTCTGCCCACCTTACCAGTCGGGGCTCTGGCGTCATCCGCCGGAGCTTCTATTTCAAAGCTCAGGTAGCGGGATAGACGGTGACATCAGAGCAGGAAACACATGGCGTTGACTGGATTTGTCCTCTATCGCGTAGAGGAGGATAGGTAGACCTAATCCGGCACTGTGCTCATTGATATAATATGGACCTTGACGGACTATGGTTGCCCCAACCTCACCCTCCCCACCCCTTTACGAAATTCCGATTTAGGGTACAGTTGCCCTATGCGCGAATCGGCGAAAGTCGCTGGAAAGTACTTGGATATTGGCGATTGCTGGCCATTTCTGTCATGAATGTTCATCAGAAGAAAACAATTGAATAGACTGTTCCTGCAAGGACAATCCATAGAACATCGATCTTGCGCAACAGTGCGATCGGGGCAAGAATCACTAGTACAATATGAGCAAGCCCCAAATTTACACTCAGGGTGAAGCGAACAGTAACTGCCAGCCGCAAACCCACAAAAGAACAGAGGATGCCGTTCAGTACGGCGAAGGCACGCAGTGACGTCTGTAATCTGTCGAAGTAGGGAGCGATTGCTGTGAACTTCCCCTTTTGAAGTGCTTGCCCGACAGAGGAACTTGTGTTTCATATACAAGATGAGCGGGAGATTATTCCATCTCCCGCTCGTCGGAACAGCACAAATCTGGCTTCACGCTTAGAAAGCAAAGTCGATCAGCAGTCCCAAATTATCGGTCTTGACCTTTTCGCTCTTGCCTTCCTCACGATGTGTGTATTCAGCGTGCAGGGCAACATTTACTGCCGTCCAATCGCCGAGATAGTATCGCAGCAGGACGGAGAAGGCGCTGCTCTGCCGCTCTTTGTCGGACTCAGGAGGGGTTACCCAGTCAAAGACCACGGAACTGACCAATCGATTGTTCACGAGTCCGGCGTAATCAAGCTGCGCGAAACCTCCGGTAAACTTGTAGGCCTCGGTAGCGCCACTGTCGATTCCCTTGTCGTCCCATCCTTGCATGAACATGCCGTGAAGATTGAATGTCTGCCAATTCAGACTGAGATCGCCTCCGATACGACGAAACGGCTTGTGAGCGTGACCGTTTCCCTGACCGGCGATACCAAAGGCGGTATCCCCCGGCGCTGTTGGCTGCCACCCAAAATACCCAAAAAGGCCGACCCGTTGACCGGCGCTCTGCCCTTCTCCGCGTCCCAGAACCTGTGCGACACGAAGATACAGGTCTTTTGCTCGACTATTATCGGGGTTGGCGCCGCTGCCGTTCACGATCCCGGCGGCATAGCGAAATCCATTCTTGAAATGCCCGGCCACTTCCAGCCCCATCTGGTTGTCGTCGAACACAAACTCGCTCGATGGGGTCGTGAAGGTGTAGATGTCGTACGGTCGAATCAGGTAATAAGACCTCTTGCTACTGAAAGGATGATACACCGGTTCAAACCGTCCGACACGAACGTTCACCGCGTCCTTAACAAGATTACTGAACACCAGGCTGGCCGATTCAAGTGCCCCCAGTTGGCTTGGATTGGAACCGTTAGCCGAACCGGTGTGATCAGCCGCCGGCTCATCGATGCGGGGTGTATATATTAGAAGATAGGAGATATTCTTGTGCAACACCCCGGCAGATAGAAGATCGAGTCCGTTCAGTTCAAAACCGGCCGTATTGGCCTTCTTCGTATGGCTGGCCATCAGACCGAGGCTGGTCCTAAGCGCCAGCGCAGGAGCCGTCTCAAACACATTCTTCTCCAGCCCCTCTTGTCCCGGCACTTGATAGCCACAATCTCTGAATCGCTGGCCGAAGTCGTTCAATTTGGTGTAACCGGTATGACACATACTGCAATTGAAGCCGTACTTACGCGCAAAAGCCGGGATACCCTGACTGATCTGAGGCACCATAAGTAGTAGGCCCGTCGCGATCGCAAGTGATCTAATCGTTCTGCTCATGATGACCTCCTTCATTTTGGCAGCTCTTGGGTTGGAATTGGCTTTTCATTGGCTACCAATGGGTTCGTGCTGACCATGGCCTTGGTCATGAAAGCGACGAGAGCGTCGATCTCCTGCCGCGAGAGTCCCAGCGGAAGCATTAGAGGATCAAGATTCGCATCGTCTAACCCGCCACCACGATTATAGAGACGCACTACGTCGATCAGGGTCTTTTCGGTTCCGTTGTGCAGGTAGGGGGGTCGGCTTGCTGCATCCCGCACTGTCGGCGTCTTGAACTTGCCCGCATCGTTCGGATCTTTGGTCACCGCCTGACGCCCCTCATCAGGTTTGGCTCCGGCCGCCGGGACAACGCCAAGATTATGAAAGCGACCGTCGCTGAAATACCCACCCCAATGGCAGAGAGTGCAGTGCCCTTTGCCGTTGAAAACTTCCAATCCCCGTTTCTCTTGCTTGGTGAGAGCCGTTTGATCGCCGCGCACGAACCGATCAAACGGAGAATCAGTGGTTACGATCGTCCGTTCATAGGCGGCGATCGCTTGCGCGACCATATCAATGTTGATGGGTGTAGGACCGAAGACTTTCGCAAATGCCTCGACATACCCCGGAATATCATCAACCGTGCGCAGCATCACGTCGTGTGTATTCCCCATTTCAATTGGATTGGCAATCGGTCCTTTGGCCTGTTCCTCGAGGTTCGGAGCTCGTCCGTCCCAAAACTGCAAAGGACTGTATGCTGCGTTTGACACCGGCGGCGCGCGGCGTCCCCCTCTTTGATTATTAATGCCCGAACTGGTTGGTCCGGCGTCGGACCAGCCCATCGCCGGACTATGACAGGTGGCGCAACTGACGGTGCTATCCTTGGACAGGCGTGTATCAAAATAGAGCTGCTTTCCCAGCAATATCTTGGCATCTGTCTGAGGGTTATTGTCCGGCACCATCACCGGCGGCAGATTGCCGACCCGTTCCGGTCCCAGCGAATGTGCGCTCACTGTCGTGAGAGCTGGCGTTAGATTGTCAGCGGCGAAGAGCAATGAGCCGAATAACATCCCCGCCATGATGATCACGGCTGCGAGCTTTCTCATATGATCCCTTCCTTTCCCTTTGATTTTAATCGCGCGATCGTGAATTGAGATGGCGACTGGCGCCATTAACTACCGAAATATCCTCGTTACAAAATGGGTAGTCAACTCAAATCCTGGCCACGATAATCGCTCACAGGTTAAAGGAAATGTGCCAAACAGGAATCCTCTATTCGATAGGTAGCTTTTTGACACTTTGATGACATGACAAGCTGAGATACGGGACATTAGGTCACAACACCGGACAAATGGAGCTGACGCAAGCTGTTGTTCTCGTTTCAGCCTATTGTTCGGTGGTTGTCCTGTGTTCGGTTGACGCAAGCAGCTCATAGCCCGAATCTAAAATGTGTGTGATCGGGCCTAATTGACAGCCAGATTGCCTTTTCAAGGGATGCATGAAACTCAAACCACATTTGGACCGCATATGATTTGTGCCTGAAGAGAATTCGAAAGCACAATTGAGCGAAGAGGAAAAATGGACCAGCAGAAATTAGATTCCGGCTCGGGTGTCCAAATAGTGTCCATCGCACAGCCAAATCAGTCCAAAATGAACCAAAGTGGCATATGCATGAAAACGTCGCAAGTTGCTGAGTGATTTTCTATTGCGTTGGATTTCAATCAGTTGTGGAATCGTCTGGATCGGCCCCTGAACGCAGCGCGTCTACCAGTTTCACCACTTCGGCTCTTAACCAAGAGCACCGGAAGGTACCGGACGGCGGAAATATATCGACCGCCATCTCGGAATCAAGGATATTCTTTGCTTTGCACCATGTACTTGGACCACTTGCTGATCAGAAGCGATCTACCAGGTGGTTACACTCTCCGGACGCGCGATATATCACACTGCTCTTGATCTAAATTTGTCGACGCTTTGCCCATAGATGAACAAGCCACCCTGCGGACAGGGTGGCTTGAATGTCTGCTCATTATGTGAGTCGGTAAGGTCAGGCAGCTACTGGACTACAGGTGCCATGTTCATTTCGCGTCAAGAACACGATCTGCCTCGTCCTTGTCTACATCCATCACGTATTGAATACCGCTGGTTTCACTGGCCTGCTGCGTGAGCGCGCAGATGTCATCACGACGAAGGTGCTCGAGACCGAATTTGCGTTCGCCTGCCATCAGCTGACGGAGCCCCTGAGCCAGACGTTCGTAGTAGGTGTACAAGCCAAGAGCGCCGGTGGGAACCTTCTCGAACGTTTCATCGCCGAGCTCTTGGCGAAGTCCTGCGGCCGTCACAAAGATCTCGTCCTTGGTATTGCCGAACCGTTCCACGTAAACAGGAAGCTGACCTTCGTCAATAGTACGGCCGATGGTCTTGCCTACCATAGCGGCGGCAATGGGTCCACGGGCCATGCCGACCAACTTCGTGTATGGCGCACCAAGCGCCAGAGCTTTGAAAATCTGATCTTCGAAGGTAAAGCCTCCGGCAAAAGCAATCGCTGGGACATGTTCGCCTCGGTCGGCCAGCCGTTTGACGTAGTTGTGCGTCATGGAGTGCAGCTCTACAGGCGGAATACCCCACTCATTCATCATCCGCCACGGGCTCATTCCGGTTCCGCCGCCGGCGCCGTCCACGGTCAGAAGGTCAAGTTTATACTTCGAGGCAAACTTGACCGCGCGGGCCAAATCGACAGGACGGTAAGCCCCTGTTTTCAGGAAAACGTATTTGGCGCCGGCTTTGCGCAACTCCCGGACTCTGGCCGCAAAGGACTCTTCGGTGACCATGCCAACACGGGAATGTCTCTCAAACTCCTTGAAGGCGCCGTGCTCAAAGACGCGTATGACATTGGGGTCGGTCGGATTGGGTAGAACTATGTAGCCCCGCTCATATAGGAGTTGGGCCTT
>Ga0315293_10003733_pt1 | contig 14625 bp, 24 predicted proteins | sample YL17G13_20_MG_FD_203071 | JGI IMG/M metagenome (GOLD analysis project Ga0315293, IMG submission 203071) | Sediment microbial communities from Yellowstone Lake, YNP, Wyoming, USA - YL17G13_20 | ecosystem: Environmental > Aquatic > Freshwater > Lake > Sediment | place: USA: Wyoming | collected... | reverse complement strand
ATTTTTTGCGTGGAATTATGCAAATAGGTGACACATAAGTGACACAGTGGGGAAGGTGAACTGTTTATTCAGGCCCCTGGCCTGTCACGCCGGAGGTCGCGAGTTCGAGTCTCGTCGGCCCCGCCATTTTTCTTTTTTATGGAAGATGAACCTTCCTTCCTCTTCATACCACTGCCGGTTTGCTTCGTGTTCTTCCTCGGTCATAGGCACTTCCAAAAGATAGTTAAATGGTTCATTATAAACCACTTCAAGCGCATCGGGCGATACTACATATTTCTCTACTTGTTGATCCAAAGGATCTCCACAAATGATAGTTCTAATTACTGCTTTTAGGAGGATTTTCTTTGAAGGCAATTCTTTGTCAGTTTCCAGAGTTCCGCTCGATAAATCTTTTATTTTAAAGATGTTAACGAACTCTTGGGCAGTTTCTAATGTTTCAATCCCTGACTCGACAAATGAGGCGTCTTGACCCTCGAGTTCTCGAATCTGGGCCTCAAGCTCAGCCAAGCCCTGTTTTAGTTTATCCCACATCCTTTTGAAATCTTGAAGGAGCTCTTTGCTGTGATCCTCGGTCATCCTCAGCAGGAGCCGATCGAGCTTGTCTTGTAACTCGGTTCGCCCTTTTCTCAGAACCGTCAGTTCGTTTCTTGCAGCCTCGTGTCGATCTATTACCTCCTCACCAATCTGTTTTCGCAGGGCTTGGAAAGCCGCGTCATCATGTTCGATAAGGCTCATGGATTTTAGAAGGCCCGCAGTGATCTCAGCTTCTTTCCACCACCTGTTCGGACAAACCTTGGTGCCGAATTTCCTGAGATAATAATCGGGGTCTGAAAACTTTTTGCCATAGCTGCATCTGTAATAAATGTATTTATTATCCTTGCCCTGGGCCTCGCCCACGAGCTGACAGCCGCAATACCGGCAGGTCAAAAGGCCCCGGTACAGGAAAGGACGACCTTTCCTAATCATCCTACGCCCTTGGTTGCGCTTGAATACTGCTTGTACCTCATCAAAGGTTTCTTTAGAAACCTGAATCTCGTAGGATGGGGTTTCGTCTGGCCTCTTATTGCTCCAAAGCTTTCCTGACCAATTGAACTCGCCAATATAGAATCGGCTCTTCAGTACCCGATACATTTCCCCGCGCCCAATGGGACGACACGGCAACGTATCCCGATCTGCTGTTTTTGGAGTCCGGACGGTGAGGCCTTTGTCCTGTATCATTTTTGTGATGTCGTCTAAGCTGTATTCACCTGTGGCAAAAAGATTGAAGGCTTGAACGACGAGAGGCAATCTTTCGGCGTCAACGATGATCCGGCTACGGCCTATTTCATTTTTGTACCCGACAGGAGCGTAGCCGGGAAACTCACCCCTTTCTAATTTATCCTTAATCGAGTGATTGACCCGACGCCGTAGGCGTTCAGAATAAAGCCGGTTGTCGATGATGTCCTTCTGCGTAGTGGCGAAATCCTCAAAAGCTTCGGGGTCCAATATTCCGAGTTTTCGTTTTTTATAAACGTCGTGGAGGATAAGATTAAGTTTTATGTCCCTGCAAAATTTAACTAAGAGTAAAAAGTCCTCAAGATTCCTGGACAGCCGATCTGACAGCATATAGACAAGGTGGCAAGGCTTCTCTTGTCTAATGTATTCGAGCATATCGTAGAAGTCTTTTCTGGCACCTTCCTTGTAGCCGGAGCGGGCTTCTTGGAACGTCTTGTTGAGCTGGTATCCATTCTCCTTGGCATACGCCCCGCATGACTCAAGCTGCGTCGGGATACTCAGCCTCTCCTGACCCCGGGTGCTCACTCGAGCATAGGCAATGGCCGTCTCTTGCTCCTTTTTATAAGGTATCATACTATAATTATAACACAAATTGGTGCTGCGGACAAGCTTTATTTTTCTTTTTATCGCCCAGACTCGCTCTCAAACTCCGCCACTCTCTCCGCCCAGGTCAACGACTTTGCCGGGGGCTCAGGCGCTGTCAATGATTGCCACAGCTGGATCAAGTTCTTCAACGCTTCGGCCTTGTCCAACGGGTTCGATCCTTTGGACTTTCTCAGAACGCGGATCTCCTTGCCGATGATTTTTACGGCTTCAGCCTTTGTGAAGTCGGCCTCCCGCTGTGCCCCAAAAGAATTGCGTTTGCTGTGAAACCCGCAACGCTGGTCCGGGTCGTCCCGCATGGCCAGGGCGCGGCATGGCGACCCATCGACTTTAGTGGCTGTGCATCGCATCTTCAAGCTCGTTCAGGGCATCCAAAATAGTCAGCATTAGCTGAGTTTGGACGACTACGTCCTTGATATGGACAATGCTCCCATAGAGCATGTGGTTAAGGCGCTCGATGTCCGCTTGCCTCGTACTATCCTGTTTTGGCTCTGGAACCATGATTCTTACCACGTACACCGATTGTAACCCACGTTCTCGGTGGGGGTAGGTCCATATAGTGGGTCTTTCACGTATCTGTGTTAGCCTCAGTTTCCACGGGTTTTGGGAACTGACGTTGAATCTCTTGTCGGGCCTTCTCGACGGCCGCATCCTCAAGTTGCTTTTCGATGGCTCGGCATTCCTTTCTGGACCTCGGCGTCTTGACATCTTCCAGGATTTTTTTCTTGATGATGAAGTCGCCTTCACGAACCCGGTGCTCGACCAGGCGTCGCTCAATTTTCTGGATGAAGCACCAGCTCGTGTCTCTGGGTGAGATCGGGATCAGCCGCGGAATGTTTTTTTCGCTGTGGTAAATTTGCCCGGCAACCAGAAGACCTTCGGTTGCTGTGCCATCAAGGTTCACGAACTCCAACTTCAGCTGGCCCGGCCACGGCCATTGCCAGTCTTTGTTTTCATCGAAGCTAACTTTGTCATCGCCGGAGAACTTGACAACGCTCCATCTGGCCCAGGAAGTTTTTGGTGACCTTGATTCCACGTGGCGTGCTTCGCCAGGCTGAAGCCGGATGAGTTCGCGTCCGTATTCAAACACCCGTACGGCGGAGTCCCTCTTGTTCACAAAACGTGTCTCGAAAATCATTCTTGTTCTCCTAAAACTAGATCATTTTGTTCGCGTCAGCCGCATAGCACGCAACAGCGGCTTCGTCGCCCACCGGGGCCGGCACCGTTGGCTCGAAGTGGGATTCTCCAGGTTGCAAGGTGATGCACCGGGTCCCGCCCGCCAATGTTATTCCTTGCGGAATGGCCGTGTCGTTCGTCCATAGCGTTCCGCCCTCGACTGCTTCGTGTTTCATGACTTCCTCCCTTTCAAATACATTGTCCGGTAGTCGAGGTATGTGCCCCGATACCCGGCCGCTAGTGCGCCTGCGAATAATGCGCCTATTTTTTCGTCATCAGGTTCAGTCTTCATGCTCTTCCTAAAGTCCGCTTGGGTTCCCTTATAGCCGGAACGGAGGGCCATGAAATAGCGAGCTTCGATGTTCTCTGTGGTAATGGCAGGATTGAGTTCTTCAGATTCGAAGACATTAGCTTGGGAAACGTGTGTATCAAAACTCGGTCCCAAAACAAAATCGATGCCATCCAAAACCCAATCGTCCTGTATAATGCCTTCCTTGGTCGAGCCGACGCCTCTCATGCTGGCTCCCACACTTCCTTTGCCATCGATAACCGCCTGGAGATTGCGGCCGCGATCGGTCTTCAAAATAGCCGCCTCAGCAACTCCGTTCTTGTCCTCCATTCCGAGTTTTGTGATTCGATGCGAGATATCATTTATCCCAAATTGGGCCTGATGATCAGCCGAACCGAAAATACTCGCACCCGCAGTGATCTTCGCTTGCGCTTCCGCGATGCCTCTGGAGAACACGGCCATGGGATACGTTCTGCCATTTTTGTTTTTTAGGTCAGCCGTCCCAAAGAAAAATCTCAAATTCATTCCGCCACGTGCTTCGAAAAGAATTGGCTTCGTTTCGCTGACCTCTTCCAACCGAGCAAGTATCAAATCTTCCATTTGTTCGCTCCTAAACTTTCATTATGATTCATAATGAGAGTTTTCTTGTGTCCTCAGCCAATCGTTCATCGGCAGAGGGCCTCGGCCAGGGGCCGGGCTTTGGAGAGACCTTGAAGAAGATAGAGGAAACCCGCCACCCGCGCCCCCGCCTTGGTCTAAAACAATTGAAGGGCTGGTGCAGAGAAGAAGTGGATGGGACCCACACGGCCCGCATTGGCCCCGCGCCAGCCCTTGGTTTATACAACAACATGTTCGATAACATCCGAATCTAAAAGTTTTTCTAACGCAAGCGCAAGCTCCTGTAGCTCCGACTCAGGGCGGTCGATGAATTCGTCCTTTAAAACGTCCACGAAAGTGTTGTAGTCCGGGAAGACCGGGCTTTGCCTGCGTTCCTGTACTTGCCTAATCTCCATCTTGACGTACTGAGCCAAAGGATCGGCCACTTCCACTTCGACGAGTCTCGGGATGTTGCGCGGTAGGAGAACTCGCTTGCCCCCGATGAACCGCTCCTCAAGATCGAGACCGTCTCTATTGACGACCTCTAGCGTCCAGCGACCCTTTGGTTTGGGCCAGTCCAAGTTCTCTGTTAGCTGGACCTCTCCACCTTCGAGAAAGCGCACGAGGGTCCAGCGGGCATAGATCACCTCCGCTATCGGGGTCTCAATAGTTTGCTCTTCACCAGGCGCAAGTATGCCCAACGGAACGCCACTACGTTCATACAGGACTACAGGCCTCTTCGATTCGTTTTTAATAACTGTCGTAAAGGTTTGCTCCATGCTCTTTTTCTCCCTCAACTAAATAGTATTTGCAATAATGCGTTTTTCGGGGGTTACAAAAAATAAACTGAAAATAGTTCTAACGGGTCTTTTTTGAGAACCGTGCTTTGCGGAGATATGGCTTAACTCGAGTGAGTGAGCCTATTCTCGGATTCCGAGCCATGTCGTCAAGCATCATCTTACGGTCCAGCTTCCAATCCTTGATAGGTGCAAATTGGTCCTTGTTGGTGCGAATACCATCCAAATAGTCGTGAAAGCTTTCCGTAAACAGGTTCAGATAGAACAGGGATTCCTTACTCCCTTGGTTCTCCAGTTGTTGAACAAGCCGAGCTTCACTTTCCCTTCCCAGCCCCTGAAGCTGTATAGCTAGGTCAGACTTCAACTCAATCATCTCATTTCCTGGCTTCGTCCATCCTTCTTTCTCGACAACGGGAAACTGATCGGGCTTCGGTTCACTATAAAGTGGTTCCAAGCAGTTCAGGGCATTTCGCCGAACGAACTTGTAAAGGAAAGCTGAAGGATTCCGCACCTGGTCAAAGTCCTTGTGACGATCGAGGAACTCAATCAGCTTTACCATCACATCGTTTCTTACGTCCTTCCTGGTCTCCTTGTCCTCGGACGTCCAAGACGTCAAGCTGAGGGCGACCTCAATGAGTTCCTCACACTCGGCGATCAAGGCGTCGCGATTCTTCGTGGACGGGTCTTGACAAAAGACTTTGAAGGCCTGGTTGATCTTCTCCTGGATATACATCAGAGAGCACCGCTTTCGCCCTTGTGTAACGAGCTGTAACACACTTTTATGGAGGGGGGAGGGTCCTTATAAAGGGTCATTTCTTATCCTTGAGTATCGCCTCGTCTTTTATGATGATGTTTTTTCCAAACTTTAGGGCTTGTTTTGTCTCTTCCACACTAGCATCGGTTTTGATAAGCTGTATTAACATCTCCCCGAATGCTTTTGCTTCGAACTCAGTGACGTAAACACATATAGTCTCTTCAACATCGCTTCCATCATGATTCATAACCATCGCATAGAGCCATATCGGGTTTACATTTCTTATTAGATGGCTATCGGGTTGTTTGAGATAACCGCAAGCCATGAAGCTACCCGGCGCTTCATATATAATTCGACGCACCGTTTCATTTTCAAAATGTTCTATACCAGCTCGGATCTTTTCTTTCATTTCTGTTGTGATCATTAAAATCTTCTTAGGTTTCGGTACGCCAACCTTTTTCATCTTCCCCTCCTCAATTTCAACGCCTCGTCCATCCTGGCGCTCCTCTGTAGTATACACCTCCCCCAAGTCTTAGATACCGGGTCATAGGAACCTCGCCGCTCGCACGGCCATCCGCTTCTCTACTTCTACTGTTGCATGGTCGTCGATATAAGTTTGGGTGCTCTTGATGTCGCGGTGCCGGAGCCATCCTTGTACGGTGGCTAGGTCCTCACCGGCGCGGATCATCTCCTGAGCCGCCGTGTGCCGAAGGTCGTGGATGCTTCGTGGCATCCCCACGCCGGCCTTTTGGCAGAGGAATCGGAACTCGGCCTGGGCCGCGTCTCGTGACATGTGCCCCGAACGTGGGAGCTTGCTGGATGGAAACACCCAGGGGTTCTCATCGGCTCCATAAAGCATGGCCCGTTGTTTTAGCCAACCGATGAGCTTCTTCTCGATTTGTTCGGGCAGGTCGTACGCCCGGAACCGTCCGCCCTTCATGGCTCGGATTGTGACCTGATGGGACGGCAGATTGAAGTCCTCCAACCGCAAAGCCACGACTTCGGCCACCCTCATCGCAAAGAAGTATACGAGTGAGAAGAGCAGGTCGTACTTCTTCCGAGCCTTCCGAGCCGCCTTCATGAATCGTTCCAATTCATCCCCGGTCATGTACCGGCGGCGGAGAATCTTTGTTCCGTTGGGCCGTCCTCGCCCTCGCTTCAAAATCTCATTTGTCATTTAGTCCTCCTTCCAGCATAGGGCAAGTCTTGAGGCTTGATCGGCCAGGCCATGTTTCCCAGTGTGTGAATCTCGGCTTCGCTGAAATCGCCCCACTCCTCCTCGTGGCCCTGAACCAATCCAAACCAGATCGTATCGTCCACCACCGAACCGTCGGCCATGACGCTCCCAGAGCCATCGGCGACCCTGCGTTCCTCCACCTTCTCCACGGCAAACCAGTACCAGCCGCTGAAGGACTCCCATCCCTTCAAGACTTCTTGCTCGCCTGCATAAAGGACGCCATTCATCGTATAGAGGTCAGAAGACATCGAAGTACCTCATGCAGGTTTGGAGCAAGTGATCGTAATTGCCACTGGTAGCTTCGTGCATGAACTCGTCGATCTTTTCCTGGGGCCATTCAGCTTTCTTTGCGGCTCTCCTTGCCAGACCCAGGACGTTGAAGGCGTTGCCATCCGCGCCAACTAATATCAACCGGGGGAGTACTTCTTTCATCTTACCCCTCGTCGGTGTAACCACCGTTCTTGACGACCGGAGCCAGGATTGCATGAGTCTTCTTCGTCTCTATCGTGCCCTTGCCCTTTGCTTGGGGAACTACCAGGTCCTTCAGGAACGACTTGTCTTCAGCAACAGCATCGATGACCACTTGCTCGCCCGACTTGCGCAACCCGGCGAGCATCAAGACTTCGTCCACCCATTTGTTGTGCATCCCGGGAAGTACCCTGTTTAAGGCCGCTCCCGACTTCTTCCCCTTCAGATCGGCCCAAGCCTTCAGGATCGTTGTGCTGTTCTGCTTGATGAAGCTACGACGCTCCGCCCTTCGATCAACCGTTGGCTTGGCCTCCGCTTTGGTCGTCGGCTTACCGGTGGGCTTACCGTTCAACATGGTAGCCACCCTCATAGCCAACGCCTTTGCCTCAGTCACCTTGACGAGCTTCTCGGTGCCCTTCCCACCGTTGACCTTCTTGGTCATGTTACTCTCCTTGGCCTGCCCGCCTTTGCGGTCGGGGCTTGCGGCCCTTTCAATAGACTTAATCCATCGACATGGTAGGAATTGATCGTAAAAAAGGGGTGAGCATCGCCTGTCTGTTCACGCAATTGTTGTATTATCAATCGCTTATCCTAATTAATAAATAAAGGATTAATTTATAAAAATCAATACCTCATCTAAAAATAGTTGCATTCTCCCCATATGGCTGGGTTCTTATGGGAAGGCGTCGCCGCTGTAAAATTGGAAGGAATAATTATATAAGGATAAAAGGAGGGATTCTGGGCTTGGTCAAAGGCTGACCCTAAGCAGGAAAGGGTCCTTCCCTTGGTATTCACCTTCTCGAGTTTTTGTGCGTACGCTCGTGTAGGCTCGTTGTTGAAGGTAGTCCGGGTCCTTACATTGGACTTTAGGGTTCCTTATGGGTGGACGGCGGTTTGTTCGGGTACTAGGCGCTCGCAGGACTTTCTGGCATCAGAGTACTTTTCCTCTTCTTCCTCATATGGCTTACTTCTTTTTACTCTTCTGCGCTCTCGCTAGCCTCCGACTATTCGACAAAGGACAGGTGTACAAACGAATATACAACTGGTACTACAACTGACATTATGAACACGTATACGTTCTGTTCCTTAGCCAGCCCCTCGAACTTCTTTCTTTTCCTACCGACTCACAGGCTTCCCGGAGCTCGTTTGTTAAGGTGCTTTATCCTTCTCGAGTATAGTAAGAACCTCATCCACATAACCGATGCTGAGTACTGAGAAGAACTTCCTAGCTTTTGCGTAAACCCTTGACCTTTTATCAGGGTCTTTCTCAAGCTCTTCGGCGAAGTGCAAAACGCCCAGTCGCCAAGCCTCATAAAGATCATTTATGTGAACAGCGACGTATAGTTCAGGCTTTTTTGTCAAGTTGATTGTGCGCTGTAGCTTTTGAATACTAGCCTCCCCCCCGCAGTAGCAGATACGACGGACCGGTCCCTTAGAGCTTAATTTAGAATCTGGCGTGAAAGTATGTAAGAGACCACAGCGGGCCGCATATAATTCCAACGCTGTGCATGGAATGGACGTTGCTTTGAGAAGATACGCCTCAACCCAATTTTTAAAGGAGGTTGGGCTCGCATACTGTTCCACACTATCGAGCCAACCAACAACATCAATTGCTGAGTAAATGAGGATCAGGGCTGGACCGTATAGTTTCTTTTCGAGACAAGCGTCAATGGCACGTCCGAGTAGCATCATATTTTTGTAAAACTTTAATTCACTCATCGGGACCCCTTGATAAAAAAATTCGCCTTGCGTCTGCTGGTCGTTCTCGAGCAGTCTTGCATTACCCGTGAGATTCCTACGCCCCCTCAAACTACTATCTCTCGGTATCCTACTTAGATCGATATCCTGTGCCAGGCGGAGGGTCGCAGAATCCTCTCTGCTCACCTATTTGGTAATTGAAGCAATAAATGTTGAGACTTGCTCCACAAAGTTGACAGCGCCGCTGAGAACTGCGGCGCTCTTTATGGTATCCCACAATCCCCGAATTAGGGATTTGTCCTTTTTGTCGCTGTTGATAGCAACACATAGGTCCTTGAAATTTTGGATAATAGTGGAATCACCAGAGGAATAGATAAGATTGCCAACTTCTTGAAGCGCATGGATTTCAATGGCACCAGCTCCAGCGCCAGCCCCGATCGCAATTGAATTAGGGCCAGCATGCGCACCCCTGCCTATGGCCATTGTCTTATTCAGAATTACATTTCCTTTATCATCCGTGGCACCAATTACAACGGACCCATCGCCAACATCACCAGATACACTGCCAATGACAACGGAATCTTTTCCCACGCGAAGCTTTTGTTCATTGCTCATATCACGCTCCTTAAATTCTTATGCCCTCCCGGGGCCTCTGGCTTCCCTCAGCGCCTCACTCCATCACTTCTGGCTTCCATTCAACAATGGGCCTTTTTGCCCTCCACCTTGCCTCACCACTCAATTCTGGTCTAAATTTATTGTCCGTCATTAATTCAAAAGCTCCCTTTTTACAAACCATAACCCACAATCTCGGCATAAAACGGGAGAATATTTTTATGAAACGCTTATAATGCTTTTTAGTCCAGGAAATAATTACTTCCTCATTTTCTCCTAAAGGTCTTTCTTTGAAAGCCGCCCATAAATTTAAGAAATCCACTTTGTGACAAATAAAACCCTCGATGTGATGAGGTATCTTTCCGCATTCGAGGGTAACCGAGGCGTATGGCATAGTGGGACTAAGAGTACGAACTTTTCCGTCTTGTACTACAGCCATCGGATTAAACTCGATTACTCTGCAAGCTTCACTATCAATAAGACTCCAATCACTATCTTTAAGCATTGTCTTATGCATAGTCATTTCGGAGACTTCGGTCGGCATCTGATTACGAATATCGAATATTGACCGATTCTTTTCCTGTTACCGCCTTGATTACTTCCATGGATAGAATAACTGGATTATTACGACTGTAGTTGTTCTTGACATAATCTGACAATTTCCTTTTATCAGCCTCGTCCAGAATTACTTTGTCACCTTCTCGGAAAAAGTAGAACTGTTGGGCGTGGTCGGTAATAACATATTTCCCACATTCCGGACAATCTACGAGTATATTCCTTGTTACACCTGGACCTTCTTTCAACTTATACCCATCTACTTGTCGCACTTTCGTTCCACACAGAAGATAACAGGTAACTTGCGCGGGCACCATATGACACCTCCCTTTTAATTTCAATCATAGCAAAACCGGCCCAGTCAATTCAATCCCTATTTTCTCCCCTCTCCTCGCGTCTGCTGGCCGTTCTCGGGCCGAGATAGGGAATTCTAGCTAACGTCTGGGGCATCTTTGGTCCCTGCGAATAGCTCGTTTAGGGTTTCTGCACATCGGCGAAGCATCGGTACTGACCAGGGACCATTCATTGGACTTCCATGTGCGGCAAGATTTCGCAGATAAGCGATCGTCTCGGGCACCGACTTATCTTGTAAGATACCTCTTGCCAAGGCCTCGTCCAGCATCGGCCGGAGATAACATATGGCCTCCTCTGGCTTGCCTAATCTTATTCTCAATGCCATCTCAATCGTCGAGTAAGCCTTAAAGCACGCCACGTTGTGGAATGAATAGCAGTACCATGAATAAAGGCACAAGTTACGTGCCACGTTGAACTGACTTCTAACCTCTTCGGGAACGGTCTCGTCCAGCTTTATTAATTCGACCTGCTCGTGGAGATCGCAAATGCTGAACTCTCTCTTCCTGCCGGTTTCGCGATTAAATGTAACAAAACTCGTAGTGCGGTTATCGGGTGAAGTTATCTCGTTGAGTTTCTTAAGTTTTTCCATCTTCTCCTCCCACCTCTCCTAGCCGTTCTAGGGCCGAGCTTGGGATTGATAAGGCCGGAGATGGTCGGAGGTCAGGAGAGTGCCTTCTTACCCAATACTTAGATCAGCCGAGACGCTGATTACAGATCGGTTGTAACTCTGAGATTAGCTGTCTTTCTCTCTCGTCCATATTCCAACTCACCTCGATAACGAAGTGAGTAGGTACCTGTCTCGTTATGCAAGTATTATCTCCATTGAAATGGTCAAGAAGGCGCTGGCGTATATCCCCTTTGCCGATATACACCCATTGTCCTTGTCTAAAGATTCCATAAACTCCGAACTGGTTAAGGTTGAGGGTCTCGATTTCGAGGCGGGTAAACACTCTTGACGTTTGCTGAGGAAACGGCATAATACACCTCCCTTTATTGCTGAAGTTACAAGCGGTATGATTATTGCAAATAATTGGATGCTATGTCAATAGGATCAGGTCCCCGGTCACCCCTCTACTCCAACCCCACCTGTGCCCGGCGCTTCTTCTGCACCCCGCGAAGGCCCGGGTGAGCTCCTCGGCCGTTACTGGGGCCTCAGCATCCTGGTCCGTTCAATTGGTTATCTTCTATATTTAAAATAAATTTATGCTTTCATTTAAATGGTATAATTTTTAGGTATGTAACTTAATGAAGTAATAATTGATAAAAGAAATTCTAAGGCGATGTCACAAAGAATATTTTGAAATAAATGCAAATATGCTAAGGCCAAAATAATAGTTATGAAAATGTGAATCATCTTGAAATAATGTAGCAAAAATGCCGCCACAGATTACCATAACTAAAGACATGATATAATAAATTAAACTTCTTGGGTTAGGATCCAAGGCCCCGATAGAAAGTTTCCACAAACCATATGCTATTAATGTAAAAGCGCCCGCTGCCCCACACAAGAATCTGGTTATCCAACTTAGCTTTTTTGGCACAATAACCTCAATTAAATGGAGATTGAAGAAACGATTTTATTGAGGACATTATAGACTCAGGCAAGAAGCTTTTCATCAGAAAAATTATTAAATAAATTGATATAAAAAAGATTATCAACGGAACGTTCCTTTTTATATCTTGAAGTAATATATTTTCTTTCATTTGCGCTCTCCCCACATATTTTGATAATTCAGTATCAGATATAGATGAAACATCTGAGTTTTTGTTTTGTTTTTCTCTTAATAAACCTCTTTTTGGATAGTTATCATATTTGCCCTCTTGCTTCCAAAAGGATTCATCCGCAACACATATAGTTGTAGAAGTCATTTATTACTCTATTTTTTTCTTTTGACTTTCAAGAACTTCTGCTTCAACTATAGTGCTTGATGATATTGAATAGATTGGATCATTCCGGACAGGATGACGCATATCTGTTTTGACAATCTTTGTAGGTATTAATTTTACTTTAATTTTGGTGCCATCCTCCAAATTATAGATATTCCAATCTTCTCTTTCCATAGTAAATTGCATTTCTTCTCCATCTACCCAGTCTTCTCCAATCTTGACTTTCGTTTTTATTCCCATTTTGCCTCCTTAATTCACCCTAAAATATATTAACTATTTTATTTAGAAATATCTTGGTTGTCAAATTATTTTTATATGAATAAGCTAATAAATGGGATACCCCGTTGTTTCATTCCTTTTTTAAAGCTGCGGAGCTCGAAAAATTAGCTTGATGTCCATCCCTTCTAAATGCTGTCTCCCCGCCCTCTCCTCGCGTCTGCTGGGAGTCCTATAGCTGGCTTAAAGCGATCCCTAGCTGTTCCTGAGGCCGGAGGCTCGGAAGCCTCCGGCCCTCGCACGGCCTGTTCAGTCTGCGCCGCTGGCTTGACTGAGCACGCCCTGCTCCGGCCTTCAGTACTAACTGCTTTTTTTCTTCTGAAGAGAGAAGAAAATTTGTTCTGTGAAACTCTTGTTTCATTAATTTTTCTTTATACTTATAAGAGTCTTATAAGAGGTCTTATAATAGGCCCCGACAAATCAATATAGTTTCCTGGTCGAATCAATATGTTTTCTTGGTCGAATCAATATAGTTTCCTGGTCGATTATTTTTCAGTCAAAAGGCGAAATCTATTAACCTTCTCAGCGATCGACTCCCTGGAGGTTTTCGGTCGGCAAGGTTTCTTAGTCTTCTTCTGTCGGCAAAAAGCTAGTCTCTTTTCTGACCTTGAAAGATAGAATACAGCCTTTATCCCTCTTCCTTCCCAACCCCAGTATACTTTCATCTTGTCCTTTAGATTGTTTAAAGCTGTCTGTATTATCTTGAAGATAAAATTATTTACGTCTTTTGGCTTTGGCTCAGGGACCATGAAAATCGTCTTCCAGAAGGTCTCGTAATTGACCCTGACCACTTTGCTTTTCAAATCTTCGTGAAGAAGAAAGTACTCAAAGACTATCTCTGCCCTACCCTTCAATCTAAAAGCTTCAATCGGGATAAGTCGGTATCGCTTTTGAAGGAGATTGTAGATGACAACCGCTTTAAACAGGTCTCCAAATTTCGCTCCGAATAACCACTTGGTCCTATGCTCTTCAGGAACGTCTTCTCTCACAACCGCTTGACCCGTCTCTTCCCAGTATGGCTGGATTACCTGCTCTCGGGTTCCAACCTCTATCTTCTCCCACCGCTCGTTTGTGTAGCAATAGACATAAGGAATGGTAATCATGCCCAAACGGTCTAGAGCATCTTTAATTTGCCAAGCCATAAAGTTCTTCTTCCCTAGAGCGTTCTGTAACTCTGCAGGAGTGAAATAGAATGGCTCCTTTCTCAACTCAGCCATTTCCGTGTTGAGTAACTTTTTCATCAAGAACCAAAGCACCGCTCTCTGGTCTCGGGTGAGTCGTTGGAGCGCATCAAAGAGAACCCAGCTAAAGCTTTTATCGAGCACGAGGTTCTTGGGCGTCAACTTGGTAAGAATGATTTCGTCGCCCTTCACCCTTTCTTTCATCCTTTCGGCAAATTCTTTTCGGTCGTAAAGCCCTTTCCTCTTCAACCAGACAACTGCTAGCTCTTCGAGCGTCTTTTTTTTCATCCAGTGGATTGTCTCATTGCTCAAGCCCACCTCTTCTTGCTTCTTTTTGATGCAAGTCAGTTCATGGTAAATTAAGTCCTTCGTTCCTTCATAACACTTGTCACATTCTTCCATGGCTTTCAAAAAATGCTCTCTCAACCTGTTATAGAGGGTGAAGTCATTCTTGGAAGGCCGCTCTGGCTTTGGTTCGGGAAGCTCAGGCTCTTCATACTCTTTCTCTGTAGAATCATCGGGGCCGTAAAAGAGGCCGAGGTCGGCTGAGGGTTCAGCAATCACTTGACCATTATCAAGGTCATTTTTCGCAATTGTTGGGTTGTTCATTTTCGGTTCCTTTATTGGGCTTCCGCTAATGGCCTAACATTCGACTGCTCGGCAGCGATCAGTCCCCTCAAGTAGATTAGTTTGTTCGATTGGTGGGCGTGCTCAACGATATTTATAAGGTTATTTATTCGGTCCCGCCACCTATTTACCCGGGTTTCCCCTGATATTTTCCGTTTTTCCTTTCGTTTCCCTTTAAGCGCCGTTAATAGGACGTCACGAAACTCATTTTTAAACCAAGCTGGGCAGAAACGATTTTA
>Ga0315293_10003731_pt1 | contig 14628 bp, 11 predicted proteins | sample YL17G13_20_MG_FD_203071 | JGI IMG/M metagenome (GOLD analysis project Ga0315293, IMG submission 203071) | Sediment microbial communities from Yellowstone Lake, YNP, Wyoming, USA - YL17G13_20 | ecosystem: Environmental > Aquatic > Freshwater > Lake > Sediment | place: USA: Wyoming | collected... | reverse complement strand
GTGGCTGTTGGTCAGGATGAAGCCATCGGGTGTGAAAATGAAGCCCGAGCCGGTTCCAGGACGCTCAATCGCCGGGCGCTTGCTTCCCGGGCGAGGCTGGAACAACTGCTTGACCTCAACATTAACAATCGATGGGCCAACTTTTTCGGCGGCACGGATAACCGCCTGCGAATAGGCATCAAGCAAGGCAATATCCGAATCCATCGTCAGAGAAGGATCGAGCTTAGCGGTGGCCTCGGCGCCAGAAATCGCGACCATATCTGCAAATTTACTACTCATTATATATCCTTTCATTCACCTGATATAAACGATATGCCGGCATGAAGAGGTTCCGAACGGGAATTTTAGGCCTTTTGCGTAACATAAACGCCTATCAGGATAACTATACCGGAGACTATACTCCCTGCCGATAGTCTTTCGCCCAGAATGAAATAAGCCATGACGGCAGTCAACACAGGCTGAAGGTTGGAGAATACAGCCGCCTTCGACGGCTCCATTTGTTTGATTATCCAAAACCAGAGAGTATACAAGATGACGGAGGTGATCACGGCCGTGTAGAGCACGCCGCTCCAGCCGACCCATGTGACGCCGGCATAATCGAAACGCAAAGCCATGTAAATGCCCAGAGGAAAGTAAATTATCGTTCCCAATATCAGGGCGGAGGCAGTCACAGTGATGACGCCGCGTTCTTGCGCCAGCGGCCGTCCCAGGACTGTGTAAAATGCCCAGGCCCAGACAGCGATCAATATCAGGGAATCACCAAGGAGATCGTTGAGAGCCAGCGTTATCCCCTTCTCAAGGAAAAAGGCCAATACTCCCATGAGTGCGATGGCGATGCCGATCGATTTCTGGGTGTTGAATTTTTCCTCTTTGCGCCAGGCGGAAAGGATATAGACCCATATCGGCGCGGTGGCGTAGAGTAAGGCCGGGTGTGTCGGCGGTGTGAGGGAGAGGCCGACTAAGAAAAAGCCCTGGTTTATCGGTATGGCCAGAATAGACAACAGGAGAATGAGTTTCCACTCCGATTTGCTGTAGGGGAAATACCGCCGTCGGGCGATCATGATAGCCCCGAAAATCAGCGAGGCCAGGACAAATCGGTAGAAGCCGAACGTAAGGGGAGCAATCTCGCGCATAGCCCCCTTGGCCACGATATAGGTGCCTGCCGAGGCCACCGCCTGCAGCATCAACGCCCAAAAGACGCCGGCCCGGATAGAATTTTCTCTCGTCTGGTTCATGTCAGGCTATAATAAACGAAAACATGGCGCTCTTGGTTCGATCAATATGATGATATGTGGACAGGAGTCGCTTACGGCCAGATCCTTTTTATGTTGGATTCTTCTCTTGCCTATTGAGCGATTCTGAATGCGGCCTGCTTTTTCCGCTTGAATTTCGCGAGAGATATATGCGTTTTCTGCAGCAACGATTTCCTGTAATTCGCAAGCTCACGCTCAAAGTTGGTCATCCCGGCTTGATTCTCTCGCAGTAGTTGGCGCGCAAATTTTCCGCTTTCGATATCATCATAAAGCGCATTTATCTTTTTCCGCATTTGCCCATCGAATAACCTGCTGCGGCTCTTCAAAGAGCCGTATGCGGCTGTCTTGCTGATCCGCTCGAACATGCCGGCTGGTCCGTGTCGCTTGATAAGGTCCACTATCAAGTCAAGCTGGTAGACGCATTCGAGGTAGGCATCGCGCGGCGGCAACCCCTTTTTGACCAGCGTATCAAAACCGGCATCGATCAGCCCCACCAACCCGCCGCAGAGGACCGCCTGCTCGCCGAAAATGTCGCCGACCGCCTCATCGCGGAACGTAGTTTTGAAGAGGTTTTTGGCTGGGCACCCGATGGCGGCCGCGTAGGTTTTGGCGATTCTGGATGCGCTGCCACTGGCGTCGTTATGGACAGCCCAGAAGGCGGTGAATGGCTTTCCCGCCACGAAAAGCTCTCTTATCCTTACGCCCGGACCATGCGGAGCCACCAGGACGATATCGCAGGTTCTTGGCGGCTTAACCAGCCCGAATGCCACCGACAACCCGTGGGCGAAAATGAGTCCCTTGCCTGAAAGCATATCGCCAGGAATTTGATCGAATAGTTCCTTATGCTTGTGGTCTGGGATCAGGACTGAGATGATGTCGGCATTCGAAATCGCCTCGATGGCCGAAACTAGGGAAAAACCATCAGCGCGGGCTTTGCGACGAGAACGGCTTCTTGGCGGCAGACCGATTATCGGCGCCATTCCTGAGTCGTGCAGGTTCAGCGCCTGAGCGCGCCCCTGCGAACCATAGCCAAGGATAGCGACACGCTTGTTGCGAAGGATATCGAGCGCTGACGATTTCTTCTTTCCGGCCATCGGCGTAAGATTATACGGCTGCGGTGGCGATGTCAAATCAAATGGCGCCGGGTTAGGGTTCTAACAAAACGCTTGCTGCTATATCGTGACTTCCTTCCCAATCCCTGCCTTTAGAGCCCTCTCGTAAACTAGTTTGGCAGTGGCGGCGTCCTGGATAGCCAGGCCGTTGGACTTGAAAAGGGTGATCTCCTTATCATTAATGCGGCCGCTTTTCCTGCCGGTAACGATCTCACCCAGCTCGGCGTAGATATGATCCTTGGTGATGACACCATCGGCGATCGGTATCATGATATCACCGGCCTCCTTAAGGCAGGCCTCGCGCGAGTCGGCCACGAGTTTCGCGCGCTTGATGATTTCGGCGTCAAGCTCACGGGCATTGGGTGTGTGGCTGCCTATGCCGTTGATATGTGTCCCCGGCTTGACATTCCGGCCGTCGAATATCGGTGTGGCTGCCGAGGTGGCCGTGCAAATGATGTCGGTTTCAAGGAGTTGGTCCGGCGAATCTGCCTTGATAATCTGGAGTTTGAGCTTGTGGCTCATCTCGGTGATGAAATCGTACGTGGCCTTTTCGCTGATATCGAAAACGAGCGCTTTCGAGAGCTTTCGCGCCACGGCCACGGCCCGGAGCTGCATCTTGGCCTGAACGCCGGCGCCGAAAATCCCGACAACTAAACTGGAGTCCTTGCGGGCCAGATATTTGGTGGCCACGCCGCTGGCTGCCCCGGTGCGGACTGCAGTCAGGTAGCCTCCGTCCATAATGCAGATGACATCACCGGTGGACGGGTCCTGCAGGAGCACCTTGCCTATCGTGGTCGGCATGTTGTGAAGCTTGGGATTGTTCTTATAGACGGTTACCACCTTGCAGGCCAAAGCGCCCATTTCCTTGAGGTAGGCTGGCATATAAAGCGCTAAGCCGTCGGGCGGCGTGATATTGATTCGCAGGGGCAGCACCGCCGTGCCGCCGGAGAGCTCGCCGAACGCCTTCTCGACCACCTCCATGCAGTCGGCCATGTCGAGAACCTGCATGACATCGGAGCGCGTAAGTAGCAGGGTCATATTATCCTCCCATTCGCATTATGTATCAGAGTCAGATACATTGAAATGTCACCATTCCTGCTTTGCCGGGCACAATCTTGCATATGCGCAATACTGGCAGTGCTGGCCGGGGGTAGCGACAAAATCGGAGCGGCTTATCTGCTCGACAACGGCGCCTATTTCTCCCCTGACCGATTCAATCTCCTCGGGCGTAAACGATTGCTCATGCTGCGAATCATCGCCCAAAAACATGTATCTGACGCGCGCCGGAAGTTGTCTGAACAGGTTCTGGCAGGCCATGGCATAGATCGGAAGCTGAAGGTCATTTTTCAGGTCGGCCGAACTCTTTTTGCCGGTCTTGTAATCGATAACCTCGAGTCCCTCGGGCGTGGAATCGATACGGTCGATCCGCCCCGTAATTTTGGGACCGGGCTGATCTGAGATATCATTCAAGGGAATCGAGAATCCCTTCTCGATCTCCACCGGCCGTCCAGTGCGCGCCTCCTGCATCCGCATGAATCGCTCCAGAAGTTCGCGGCCTCGCGAACGGAGCCGCTCCTTGCGATCTGGGTCGGGAAGGCTGACTCCGGCCCACTGCTTTTCAAATGACGCTGTTAAATCATCAATCTTCAATTCGCTCGATTCTATGAGCTTCTGGCCGGCCTCTTGAAGGACCGAATGAATAACGGAACCCAGCATCGCGTTTGGATTGGGCGCTGTCGGGACCCGGAGGACCTTACCGAAATAGAACTGCAATGGGCAGGTCTGGAACGACTCGATAGCGGTGTACGAAACCGATTCGAATTCCGCTCGTTTCGGCGGCTCCTTGGGGTGGAAACGTTCTCCTGCAATCGCCTCCCTGAAAGAGCGCATGCCATCCTCAACACCTTTGACGAACTCCTTCATGCGCGCCTCGTAATCGGCCGGCGATTCGATTTCGGCGCTCTTCTTTCGCCAGAGATCGATAAGGCTTTCGGGGATAGATTTCTCGATTGGGCCCGCGACTGGAAATATGACCGCGGCATTAGGGTCGCTGGAAACCTGCGCAGGCCCGACAGTAATCTGCGCCAGAGGTTCGGCTGGGCCGGGCTTCTCGATGATGGCAACATCGCCAAAAATCCGGGACTTCTCAAGCTCGGTGATAAACTGCGAGATCTTGGTACCCTTCTTCTCCACGCCGTAAAGGTATAACATCTCGCGGGCCCGAGTCATGGCGACATAAAACAAGCGCCGCTCCTCCTGAATTCGATAGTCGCCTGAGGGCAGCTCCTCTTTGTATAATTCCGAGGGAAATTCCAAAATTGCGCTCTGCTTCTGGGGCGGGAACCTGCGATTCGAACACCCCAGAATGATTACCACTGGGTATTCCAGCCCCTTGGAGCCGTGAACGGTCTGCACGATAACCGGGGCCACTGTCTCGACATCTCTTTCGTTTTCATTGCCAAACGAGGAATGCCACGACAGGTATTCGAGGAACTCGGCATGGGTAGGATTTCTATACTCGCCCTGATATTGTTCAGCGATTTTCAAGGCCTGCGCAATCTCGCTAAGCGCCTCGTTATCAACTATTTTACCATCAATTATGACGCCCTTTAGCAAGCCGCATTCAGTTGTGATTCGTTCCAGCATTTGAAGAGGCGCATGATCGGCCGGCATGGCGACCAGTCGATTCAAGAGCTCGAGAAAGGCAGCCGTTCCCGGGGGCATGGTCTCTTTCGACTCTTCCGAGGCGGCGGCGAGCGTATCAAGCGGCCGGCCCTCTCCGCGCCCGAGGCGATAGTTTATCTCGCGCTCGGTATCGGGGCTAAGGCCAGGCAGGAAATGAATCATTATCGGTGTCAGTAGATCAGCGCGACGGGGATCGATCGCGAATTGATACAGATCGAGCAACAGTCGGCCCTGCCAGGTCATCAGCTCTGCCACAGGCCGATCGTAAAAATATCCGATCCCCCTCCTGTCGAGCGCTTTCAGGAGCAGGTCTTTGTGGCGGCGGGCGCGCACTAAAACGGCAATCGATTTCGGCCTTTGGAATTTTTCATTCTCCAGGAGCTTTCCGATCTCATCGGCGGCGTGCGAGGCCTCCGTGAAATCGTCAGGGCATTTGCGGATCACGACTTTCGCGAGGGTCGGCTCGACCGGCGTCATCTTCTTTTCAGCGTCGAACCTGGCCGCCGGGTCGATCTCGATTAGCGATTGCGCCGCGCGCACGATATTCCCCTGCGAGCGGTAATTTTCTTCCAAGCGAAATACCTTCCAACCGGGGAAAAGCTTCTGGAAGAGGCGAAATGACGCGAAGCTGGCGCCTCGGAAACGGTATATGGCCTGATCGTCATCGCCGACCACAGTGACGCCGCACGATGGTCCCGCCAGGAGCCGGAGGATTTCGACCTGGGCGAAGTTCGCATCTTGAAACTCATCGACCAATATATAACGAAGGCGGGTCCTCAGGGCCGCGGCCGCCACTTTGTTCTGCGAAAGGAGCCGATGCGAAAGGACGATCATGTCGCCATAGTCGATATTGCCGACCGCATCGCGCTTTTTGCCCTCCTCCGCCTTTATTCGCTCATATGATTTGTAGATCTTGCCGGCCTCGAGCACCCTGGCCCACTTGTCATGCAAAAGGATCGTTTCATCACTATCCCCGGGCAGGATTTTGGAAAGCTCATGCTCGGCCCGCGAAATGACATCCTCGGGCGTCACCAGTTCATCTTTGGCGCGGCTGATAAACGATTGCAGGTCGCGATAGACGCGCTCCGGTTGGTTGGTATCGAGAAGGTCAGATTCCAGGAGTTCACCTATGGAGCGCTTGAGGTATTGCCAGAGGCGATGGTCGCTGACTTTGGAGATATCCGATGCCAGGCCCAGGTGATGGCCAAACTCCGAAATAATCTCCATACCGAAAGCGTGGAAGGTCCTGACCTGCAACGATTCATCGCCGCCGGCCGCAAGTTCGGGCATGGCCCGGGCCATCCGCTCCTCGAGTTCGGCCTGTGTCTTGGTGGAATAAGTGATCACCAGGATCGAATTCGGCTTATACGCTTGAGACTGGACCAGGTACTGGGCTTTGGCGACTATGGCTCTCGTTTTCCCGGAGCCGGCGCCCGCCAGTATGATCTGCGGCCCGTCGAGATATTCAACGGCATCCTGCTGGGCTTGGGAAAGGTGCATGATTGATATGCAAGATACCAACGCGGTATTAGGGAGTCAATGAAGAGTTTGTTTTTGGGGCGACTTTATATTATTTATAGTTAAATGAAAAGCTGATATCACGAAAGCCCGAATAAAAATAACGCGCAGTGCAGGAAATTCTTCATGAGTTATTTTTTGCTGGCGATACTCTCGGCGCTCCTTTTTGGGGCGGCCACCCCGATAAGCAAGACCCTTCTCAAATCACTTGGTTTATTTCAACTTGCCGGACTGCTTTACCTGGGGGCGGCCCTGGCTGTTGCACCGCAAGCGATAAAGAAGCTCAGGTCCGATCGGGGGCGTAGGTTGGACGGCAAGAACCTGGCGAGGCTTTCGGGGGCAGTCTTTTTTGGCGGGATTCTGGGGCCGGTTCTGCTGTTGTTGGGCTTGAGATGGGCCTCGGCTTCCTCGGTATCGATGTGGCTCAATATGGAGATGGTTGCCACGGCTGTATTGGGACGGTTGATTTTCAAGGATTATTTGGGCAGATACGGTTGGCTGGGTATTGCGGGCGTGGTTGCCGCCAGTATCCTCCTGGGGACCGGAGAGAAAACAGCGGGGCTGTCCGCAGGATTTCTCGTTGTCGCGGCATGTATTTGCTGGGGAATCGACAATCATCTTACGGCCCTGATCGACGGCATTACGCCGGCGCAGTCGACCTTTTGGAAAGGTATAGTGGCGGGGGCGGTGAATTTTCTTATAGGAACCAGCTCACAGCCACTGACAGCATCCAAGATAGGTATCACGATGGCCTTGATTGTCGGCGCCATCTGTTATGGGGTGAGCATCACGCTTTATATAACTGCCGCTCAGCATCTCGGCGCCACGCGAAGCCAGACGATATATGCAAGCGCGCCATTTTTCGGCGTCATGCTTTCGGTTGCCTTTCTCGGTGAACGTCTGTCCGCTATTCAATTGCTGTCTGTCGTTTTGCTTGTGGCCTCGATTGCGGCGATTTTCAAAGATAGACACGGACACGAGCACATTCACCTGATAATGGAGCATGAGCATTTGCATGAGCACGGCGATATGCATCATGATCATCTTCATTCTTCCGAGGTCGGGGATTCCGCGCACTCCCATTGGCACGATCACCGGGAGGCAAAACACTCGCATCCTCATTGGCCGGACCTGCATCACCGGCATGAACATTGATTTCCCTGGCGAAATGGGTATTACACCGCCTTCTTGCCTGTCATCCTTTCAATTTCGATCTTGACGATATAAATTCCGTCGACCCTGTCATCACGATACGTGAAAGACTTGTCAGAATAGTGCCCCATGATTATATCGAGGGCACGCTTTTTCTCCTCGCGGTCATCGACGATGAAGGCCTTCCCGAATCCGATGACGCTTCGATACTTCGATCCCCATTCGCAGGCGACATCGTCAACCCGCATTTCGTGATCGATGTCAAATTCCACACAGACATTGTTATTGCGGCTGATGATATCGAGCTTGGAACCCTCGCGGGCGCAGTGGAAATAAATGCAATTATCGCGGTAGCCGAAATTGACCGGCACGACGAAGGGAATGCCGTTGTCGGATAGCCCTACCCGGCAGATATCTGCTTTGGCGATGACGTTCTCCATCTCGGCGCGATCTTCGATTTCCTTTTCTGTCCGTCTCATAAAAGGCCCAATCCTCCCATAGCAAATTACCTCGTGGGAAGATAATAATATTGTTACCCGATGTCTATTGCTCTAATTCCCCACTTTCCTTTTGGGCTGGATTTTCGTATAACCTGATATTGAATTGCCGGGAATGATATGGTATGTTTCTAAAAAAGGGGAGATGATTATCATGGGCTTAAGCGAAAACCAAGCCAATTTCATTCATAAGATTGCGACTGGTAGCAGGAAAGTCAGAAACCTGTTCACCCCCATAGGCTTCCTATTCTTCTTATCACTCATGACCTTGATTGTTTTCGTTTCCCTATGGGTGGACAAATTACTGGGACTTCCCAGATTCATCCCCGAATTGTACAGGTTTGCAATCGGCCTTCCCATATTTGCAATCGGATTGTTCATGGTAGTCTGGTCGGTATTTTGTTTCGTTATGGCAAGAGGTACCCCGGTGCCATTCAATCCTCCGCCTGCTTTGGTAACGAGCGGCCCATACACTTATGTCAGAAATCCGATGCTTACGGGCGTATTTATCGCGATGTTCGGATTGGGCCTGTTGCTCGATTCAATAGCCCTGGCTTTCATTTTTACCCCTCTATCTATCGTGCTTAGTGTGCATGAAATTAAGCGGATCGAGGAGCCAGAGTTGGAAAGACGCCTTGGTAGCGCCTATATCGAGTATAAGAAGAGGGTGCCGAGGTTTTTCCCAATGCTGAGGGTAAAACGCGAGGTCAAGGTATAATAAACCCCTCACAATTACATATTCCCCGGTTTCCTTTTGGGCCTGTTTTTCGTATAATGGGTGGTTGTTAGCAATGAAATTAGAATTGTCGGGTTTCTCGCCTAATTGGGCTCGGAACCCGACCTACAATAGACTTCGATTATGTAATCTCCAGGAGGATAAATGGCATCGGATAAGAGCGATCTGAAAGCGGTTGAAAGGCTCAACGAGGGTTTCAATAAGATCAAATCGGAAATCGGCAAGGTCATTATCGGGCAGGACCAGGTAATCGAACAGCTTTTGGTCGCGATACTGGCGCGCGGCCACTGCCTGTTCGTGGGGGTGCCCGGCCTGGCCAAGACCCTGCTGATCTCGACCCTGGCCCGGACGCTCGACCTGAAATTCAGCCGCATCCAGTTCACCCCCGACCTGATGCCATCCGATATCACCGGCACCGAGTTGATCGAGGAAAACCGCGCCACGGGAGCGCGCGAGTTCCGCTTCATCCGCGGGCCGATATTCGCCAACATAATCCTGGCCGATGAGATCAACCGCACGCCGCCCAAGACTCAATCGGCGCTGTTGCAGGCGATGCAGGAGTACGAGGTCACCACTGCCGGTGTCACCAACAAGCTTGAGCGGCCGTTCTTCGTGCTTGCCACCCAGAATCCGATCGAGCAGGAGGGTACCTACCCGCTGCCCGAGGCCCAGCTCGACCGCTTCATGTTCAATATCTATGTCGATTATCCGTCAGAGGCCGAGGAGAACGAAATCGTGCGCACCACAACCTCGGCGTACACGTCCGATGTCTCCATTGTCATGAAGGCGGCCGAGGTGCTCGAGTTGCAGGATCTGGTACGTCGCGTGCCGGTGGCCGATTCGATTATCGCCTATGCCGTGCGCCTGGCCCGCGCCACACGCCCGGTAGACAATTCAGCGGACTACATCCGCAACTGGGTGAGTTGGGGGGCCGGCCCGCGGGCCTCGCAATACATGGTGTTAGGGGCCAAGACCCGCGCCATCCTCCATGGCCGCCCGACACCGTCGATGGAGGATGTGCGGATGGTGGCCCGGCCGGTCATGCGCCACCGTATCGTGACCTCCTTCTCCGCCGAGGCCGAGGGCGTCAGCACGCTTGATATCGTCGATAGGCTCCTGAAGGATGTGGGGGAGTAGCTCGCTGTGGAGTTCCGTTAGGTTCGTAGGTCGGGTCGCCTGCGACCCGACTTTTTTCCTCAAGATTCCCGAAACAGATGAGCGCAATGGCTGCGGGAATCGCAGTTCCCGCAGCACCATAGGATCTGATGGCTGAACACATCTGTCCCTGGTGGATAGGGTATCTGTTGGCCACCCCGGTAAGGCGGCTGTGGCAGAAGCCCGAGACGATACTTGAACCGTATGTCAAACCCGGCATGACCGTGCTCGATGTTGGGCCGGGGATGGGTTATTTTACCTTGCCGATGGCGCGCATGGTCGGCGAGGGTGGCCGGGTCGTCTGTGTCGACGTGCAGGAGCGGATGCTCAATAGCCTGAAAGGTCGCGTACACAGGGCCGGGCTGGATAAGCGGATAGTCGCCAGGGTGGCCTCTTCGGAAACGCTCGGTCTCGCCGATTACGCCGGGCAGATTGATTTTGCGTTGGCGTTCGCGGTGGTGCATGAGGTGCCCAACCAGGAGAACCTCTTCCGCGAGATTCATCAGGCGATGAAACCCGGCGCGAACCTTCTAATTTGCGAGCCGACCGGGCATGTTACCCCCGATGCTTTCAAACAAACGGTATCAATTGCCAAACTTATCGGTTTCGATGAAATATCATCGCCGGAAATCAAGCGAAGTATCAGCGTGTTATTGAAGAAAAAGCAATAATACAAAAGGCACGATATATCGTGCCTCTACGAAATGATAATGCCGTCGGGTCAGGCCTCGCACTCGGCCAAATGGCCTCGGCAGGGGTAAACGATCCGACGGCACGTTATACAAAAAAAGTCGGGTTTCCGAGAGAAACCCGACCTACAAATCTCTGTCCTAATATACGAAGGGGCCCAAATGGGCCACCCAATAGATCAGCGCACCAGCGTCATCCGGCGAGCGAGGCTGATGTCGGCCGTCTGCAGGCGGTAGACGTACACACCGCTGGCGACATTCTTGCCGCCTGAGTCTTTGCCATCCCATGTAACATTGTGATTGCCGGCTGTTATATCGCCGGAAAGGAGGGTGCGCACTTCTCTACCAAGGAGGTCGTAGATCGCCAACTCGGCGCGCCCGGCGGATGGCATCGAGAATGATATCACGGTCGATGGGTTGAACGGATTGGGATAGTTCTGGATCAGGGCGGCAGTCTTGGGAAGTGGAACAGGGCCATCGTCAATAGCGGTCATGATGCCGTTTAGCATGATGTCATCGATATATAATCCCTCGCGCGTGGTGGTGGCATTGGACCTGAAATGCAGTTGTATGCGAACATCGGGATTGCCCAGATATGAATCGAGGCTGGCGTTGTACGGCGTAAACACCGTGGCCGAGGAGCTGATCGACTGCGGCAGGCGGTTCCAGCTTATGCCGCCGTCAGTGGACACCTCTACGAAAAGCGTATCGCGATTGGATTCCATCAGGCCGCGCCACCAGAATGAGATATTGGCCGCCGACGAGCCGGCCAGGTTTATCGAAAAGCGCGAGCGCAGGTAACTGTTGGTATTGTTTCGATAGTTGCCGCTGGTTGATTCAGTTATGCTTAAATTGCCGGAGCGGGCATACTTGGCCGAGAGGCCCCAGAAGTCGTTGACACCGCCGGTTTCCCAGTAGTGCATGCCGTGATCGAGCGAATCGATGAAGCTGGTGACACCCAGACCAAGCGAATAGGGGTGGGCTGAATCGCCGAGGGGGTTAAAGGCGAAAACCCCATTCAAGTCGGTAGCTTTGAAATAATACTGCACGGTCGAGCCTGTTTGCGCCGGAATCTGCGCTGAAAAGTTAGAAAGCTCTTGTGACATGGCAATCTGCGCGAAATCGCCGGAAGCACCATTGCGCCAGTAGAGCTCTGCAGAGGCGATTCCTGCCCCGCCGATGATATGCAAGCTCAGATCTATAGGATTTCCGATATCGGCCACGAGCGGCGGCCTGAAATCGAACACGATATCGCCCTGAGGATGATAATAAAGCGCGCGGATAACATCCGCGATTCCGTAGCCATAATCGTTATCAGCCGAATCGGCCCGATCGGCGGTCATCATCAGGGCCTCGCGCACCATGACGGGTGTCCAATTGGGATGCGCCGAGAGGAGGACGCCGCATGCCCCGCCGACAAGAGGTGTCGATAGTGACGTGCCTGAGGAGGTGCCGTAGCCATTGACAGTTCCGGGCTCGACACAGACGGTTCCCTCACCTTGGGCGCAGACCTCGGGCTTGGTGCGGCCATCGAATGTCGGCCCCCAGCCCGAAAACCAGGTCAGATTGCCAGTATTGTCGACTGCCCCAACGCCAATGACGGAATCGCCATCCGCCGGCGCCACTATAGTTCCAGGGCTGCCATTCCCATCATTTCCCATGGCAGTCGCCACCGCTATGCCATTATAAACGGCCAGGTCGGCCGCCTGTGTTACTATGGTGGTGTTACCATCGAGGTCAGCATAGGTATAGTCCGTCTGGTCAGGATCGAAATCGCGGTAGCCGAGTGAGGCTGAAATCACCTGCGCGCCGATCGAGTCAACCCACTCCGCCGCGGCCGCCCAATTGTCCTCCTCGATATGGCGTTCGCTTGTTATATCCTCTGTCTTGCAAAGAACAAAGCTTGCCAAATAGGATGGGCCATAGAGATGGCCACTGGCCTCGCCTCCCAGTGTAGACCAGGTGACGGTGCCATGAGATGGCTGCCCCTCGGTCTCTTGATTTGGATCGTAATCGGTATTGTTGTCGTGGTTTATGAAATCGTACTGCGCGATCAGGCGTCCGCCGTTAATGATGTTCTGAAATGCCTGATGGTTCTGACGGAAACCGGTGTCCATCATGCAGACCAGCACGCCCTGACCCTTGAATCCCAACTCGTGAGCCGGAATAACGTTGATTTGATTGAGCTGTCCCTGGGATGGCCCATAGCTGAGCGTCGTGAACGGCATCTCGGGCGGGATGGGATCAAGCTGGAGGTTGAAATCGGAAGCCCAGGATGCCACCTGCTTCACCATGCGGACATTCTCCATTGTCGATATGGCCGTCACCTGCGAGGGCGTGGCCTCGACCGAGATGGCATTGAACCATTTAAGCGCAAAACGAAGCTTGGCTCCTGTAGCAAGAACATCATCGATATACTTGTCAAGCACTGGAAGATCGCGGAAATCGACCAGGTTGTCAAGTCCTCGCGATTTCAAGCGTCTGAAACGGGCTGCCTCTGTCAAATTGGCCTCCGCCATAGACAGCGCCCGGTCATATTCGGAACTTCCACCAATTCCTTTGTCCGTGAAAAATATCATTACCGGCAGTGCCTGGTCGGATGGCGCCGACTCCATATAACTTTGAAGCCCCGGGCTGATCACGGGGGAAACTCTCGGCATGGAAAGCGCTTGTGGATCGGCCCACGCGGTCTGACTCTCCGCGGCATGAGCCAATGCTGAAGACAGACCTATAACAATAATCATAGTTGCTGTAACGGCGCGCATGTTACCTCTTTGTTAGACCTCACCCGAGCGGAAAATTAACATAAAAATACGTACTATTGAAGTTAAGGAGGATATGCGTGACTGTCAAGGAGTTTCGCTATGACGCGGGGCTTGCCCCTGCCTTATGCGGGGCCGATGCTGTCGCCCGAGGGGAATGTGAATTGGATGTCAAAATCGGGGCGGATAGCGGGATCGCCTGACATGCCGATGAGGGCGACATTTTCCTCGCGGGGCACCCAGCTCACCCGGTATGATATTTTCTTCTTGTATTCCACGGCGGCGCTGTAAAATGGGGCCAGGTCGCGCGAGATAAATCTGCGGTGCGAGATCTGATAAATAACAAGCGCGCTGTCGCTCAAAATCTCAAACTCCAACCCCTTGAAGCTCTTCTTGTTCAGGTCGATGAATTTCAGGAGCTCCAACAGCCCGGTATACTGGCACTCATGGATATTTCCCTCATGGCGGCTGCGAAATATTATCCCCAGGTCAGGAATAGCGTATCCAGCGAGACCGGCCGGTCTGCCATTCTCATGCTCGTTGTACGACGTGCCGAAGAAATATCCCTGAACGGTGTCAGCCATAAATACGCGCTCCCTTCTGCCCGGATTAAAGAGCAAGGCGCATGCCCTGGAGGGGTGCGATATCCATCGGCGTAACCCGTTGTTTGGCATGCCATTGTGAAACCTGACGGATGGTGGGGCCGACCGCGAGGGTGCAGCAGGGCCATTTTTTATGCAGCATTTTGCGAATTTAGTCCGGCCACGTGAGCGGTCCCCCCGGCATCGAACGCGGGGGGACCGCTCTGCCCGCGATGGCGGCCGGCGCCGGTGTTGGCTTTTGGCGAATCAGCGCCTCTATCGCTTGCTTTCTGCAAAGGCCGTGGCCGTGAGGCCCCTGCGGGGCCTCCCGCGGGCCGGGGCTCGGCCTGGGGATTTTTCATTCCAGGACTTTCCCCAAAATTTTGAGTTAATTTCTTAGAAGTTGATTTTTATCAAGTGTTTATGATTTTGAGAATCTGGAATTTGGTATTTTAGGATTTTGGGGAAACTCTTTTGATTTTTGGATG
>Ga0315293_10003730_pt1 | contig 14628 bp, 14 predicted proteins | sample YL17G13_20_MG_FD_203071 | JGI IMG/M metagenome (GOLD analysis project Ga0315293, IMG submission 203071) | Sediment microbial communities from Yellowstone Lake, YNP, Wyoming, USA - YL17G13_20 | ecosystem: Environmental > Aquatic > Freshwater > Lake > Sediment | place: USA: Wyoming | collected... | reverse complement strand
GCAATAGTTTCGTTCATAAAACACCAAAAGAGGTCATTTCCCCCAAACATTGTTAGCTATTATATAGGGTTAGAAGCATCAGATACGGCATGGCCGAGGAAGTGGGAATCCCGTAAGGTCGCCAAGGCACCCTCATCTAATCAAGTTGTGTAGATTTACTTTTTAAATTTCCTCCTCAATCCTGCAAGGCCGAGTAGACCAGTGCCGATGAGTAGCATGGTGGTGGGTTCGGGGACGGCGGATGATTCAGCGATAGGGGTGGTTTCAAATACTGGAATAGTAGTATCTAAAGAAACTGAAGAAGTAGTTACTGATAGCTCCGAATTAGAGGCTGCACTACCACTGCCACTATTACTACACCCACTTCCACTTCCTCCTTCCCGGCATCCGATAAACAGATAAAGCACCATCAGGACCATAATAGAAGGTTTTATCAAATTTTTCATTTCTTTCTTACTGTAAAGCCGTTATTGTAACACTACATTAGATTGTTTTGGTTTATTTGATTGTTTGAGTTGAGAGTTCAAATATTTTATGAAGCCGGAATCCATTTTGGACACAATTTCAGCCTGATTGTAAGTTTTATCAAAATCTTCTTGGGTTATATATTCTTGATCCAACGCTACATAGAGTTGACTTTGAACTTCAGCGGCCGAACTCTTTGATATAAATAGAAATTGGATGAACTCCCTATTACTCCTCCTTGCAAATCCTTCACCAATATTGGACATAGCTGATACTGCGGCATCCTGCATTTGATTTACCAATCTAAAATCTTTCCTGAATTTTGAACTCTTATTAATCACGCTATAAACCATCTTTACAAGTTTTCGAGCTTCTTGCCAGGCATTAATATCTTCGAAACGAGTTATTTTCATTCATTAACCCCGTTGTTGCATAAAGATGTGGTTGAATCAACTGTATGCCCCCATCAAAAGGCTGTTTCTACCTTTTTGCCGCCGCCCCAGAGGGCCTCCCTCCGGGGCATGAGCCCTTCCGGGGCGGAGCCTGGCCCGGAGGGAGCAGCGGGGCATTATTTCTAACGGGGTGAATCTAAGCGCCGAATTTAATGCAACAACAGGGTTAACTCAACAAACACTAAAAACCCTATGAACTCAATGGACTAAATGCAAGCTACCGCCCTTTCGAATTTTGATAAATTCTAACGGAACAAATCCTCATTTGAAATTCTTTGGCCACATCAATCGTGGGTTAAATTTTTTAAAGTGAGGTAATTGCAAAAGTCCGTAATTTACCCTTCGACAAGCTCACGGCTCAGGGTGAACGGGCTTAGGTTGAAATCATTGACTTTTTCCGTTCGTGGTGAGCTTGTAGAACCACAAAAAAATACTTTTGCAATTGGCTCAAGTGTTTCAGTTTTACCGTGCTGCAGTATTACTGTTATTTTCGGACCGCAATACGATAATTAACCGCAACACTGCAACACTGTCCTTAAGCCACCTTTTCAACCAACGAGCAATGGATCTCTATGGCTGGCTGATATCCAATTAAATTTAGAAGAATCCTGACCCGCTCATTATCAGAGACCCATCTCTCAAAGATTCCTGATAGGTCCTTTAAAGGGCCAGACTTGATCCGCACCATGTCATTAAACTTGAATTGATTCGTTTTTCTTACCACACCACTATCATCGGTTCTCTTTCTAATCATTTCAATCACTTCTTCAGAAACTGAAGTTGGATATCCTCCAAAACCCAACACCCTCTTAACTCCTCTTGCCCATCTGACTAAAGGATAATTTATTTCGAGTTCAAACTTTGCAAAGATATAACTTGAGAAAAGGGGCTTGAGCTCTTTGCTTATCCTTCCATTTCTTGGTATGAAAGTTTCGATTAATGGGTTAAAAACTTCTACCCCTTTTGTTGAGAGATATGATTTTGCCTCTCCTTCTTTCTTTGGTTTAGTTTGTAGCACGTACCAATTTCTCATAATTAAGGCTATAGAGTTATTGAGTTTATTGGGTTTATTGAGTTAACGAGCACCTTTCCCAAATAGGACGACTTTGATCGTTTCGAACATGATGATCATATCAAATAATGAAGATAAGTTTTTAATATAATAGAGATCGTATTTTAATTTCTCCAAAGCATCATCTTTAGATGCTCCATAACGATATTTGATTTGTGCCCAGCCAGTAATCCCAGGTTTTACATAAAACCGTTGATCGTAAAATGGAATTTCTTTTCTCAGTTGTTCAACAAAAAATGATCTCTCCGGTCTGGGGCCCACAAAGGACATATCTCCTTTAAGAACGTTGAGCATCTGAGGAATTTCATCGAATCGCCATTTTCTCATCCATCGGCCAATACGAGTAACTCGATTATCGTCCTGTTCAGCCCACACAGGACCATTGGTTTCGGCATTATCAACCATGGACCTGAATTTTAGAAGTTTAAATGTCTTTCCTCTCTCCCCTGCCCTCTCCTGTCTGTAAAAAACTGGGCCACGGGAGTCGATCTTGATCAAGATAGAGATGATTAGAATCAGTGGGGAGAGAAGAATTAATCCTATCAAAGAAAGGTCAAATTCTATGACTCTTTTCGTCCACATCGTCCATTTTGATTTTTTAAACCCATCAGAAAAGATAAGGAAACTCGGCCGAATGCTTTCCACCTGCAGCCTTCCGGTGAGATGCTCGTAAAATTCGATCCCCTCCTCCACGGCAATCCCTCTCATCTTGCATTCTAAAAGCTGGGCATCGGGAAACCTCCCCCTTCTCTCTTCAAGGGCAACAATGATACGATTCACCTTTTCTCTTGTGGCAATGTCGAGGATCTGGGATTGGTCGCCAATAATGGATGGGTTTACCAGTTTCTCTCCCACCCTCTCTGGATTTTCGGTGATAAATCCAATGATTTTAAAACCCGTATCCACCCTTTCAACGATCTCCTTAGCAATGTTCTTCGCCAGGTGACCGGAGCCGACGATCATAATCTTTTGATCTAACTGTCTCGTCCTCAAAATATGGTTGTAGATGATCCTCCACGAGACAATGACCGCACCCATGAAACCCAAACTGATGAGGAAGATTCCCCTGCCGATGATGAGGGGAGGGAAGAGATAGTAAAGGACAGCCAAAAGGATGGAAGACACCCCAAGGGATTGGAGGAGGCGGATGCCCAATTCTATATTGCTTCGAAAGACTTTCAGGGCGTAAAGGTCGAAGTAATAGAGAGAAAGCTGAACGCAGGCGACAATCAATGAGGCTTTCAGGATAAGGTATTCATAGGTATTGAAGCTTATGGGGTCACTAAGAAAACGCAGGTAAGCCCCAAGGATCACCATTCCTGTGATAAAAGCACTCTCCAGGAAGAAGAAAGCAATTTTGCGAATAGGTATATATTGGTCAAAAATTCTTAGTATCATTTTTAATCAAATATTGTGCTGCAGTCATTTTTATAACCGCAACACGGTAGCGCTGCAGCACGGTTGCACTTAAGAAAGTTTCCTTTTAAATGGAAATATTTTCCCCCATCGACTTTGAGGTTTACCCCCCCCCTTCCCGTAGCCATAGCCATAGCCATAGCCATATCTGTAGGAGTATCCATCGGAGCCAAAATAGCGTGAGGAGAGTCCGGAGGACTTAAATTTCACATCGTTCAGCACCAGGCCCAGGATCTTCTTTTTCTCCAAAGAGGCGATCGCCTGTTTCACCGTTTCTCTGGGAGTGACGCCGGCCCGAACAACAATAAGTATCTCATCGACCAATTTTGCCAAAACCTCTGGCTCCGCTGTGGCGAGGAGAGGGGTGGCATCAAAGATCACATATCTGTCGCGATATCGTGATTTTAATTCCTGAACCAAAGCTTCCATTTTTTTCGATCCAATCAGTTCTGTAGGGTTATCTTGAGCCTTTCCCCCTGGCAGAATGGTTAGTCTTTCTATCTCTGTCTTCATGATGAGCTCGGGAATATTCCCATTCCCCATTAAATAATCTGCCAGGCCCTTAGTATTCTCCAAGCCAAACCGATTCCCAATCATGGGGTTACGAAGGTCACAATCCACCAGCAGGGCGTGAGAGTGGAAGTCATGGGCAATGCCAATAGCAAGGTTCGCTGCAATAAAGGACTTCCCTTCCCCACTCGTAGCACTGGTTACCATAATGGTTTTTGGAGATTCTGAGCTTTTGTGTCGAAAGAGGTAGGTCCTCAGTTTTCGAAACTGCTCGGCGGCCAGCGAACCTGGTTGGAAAAAGTAGATCAAACTTTGGTCAGACACCATCCCTGAAGTCTCCGAAAGAACAGACGTCAATGTCTGGTTTGGGTCTTTCGCCTCTTCTTCCTTCTCCGGAATAAAGGGAAGCTCCTTTTTTAATTCCTCTCCTCTTTCCTTCTCTGCCTTTTCTAATGCCTTATATATTTTGCTCATTTTCCCTCCGTCCATACTTGTTTACCCCGTTGTTGCATAAAGATGCGGTTGAATCAACTGCACCTGCTCAGCAGGCCCCATAAAAAGGCTGTTTCCACCCTTTTGCCGCCGGCCCAGGCGCCGAATTTAATGCAACAACAGGGTTTAAAGAACCCATCTCGACCATTTTCCAAGAGCCTCCTGACAAAACTTTAGAATGGCATTTTTACAGAGTCGTGCCCACTCCGTGATTTCCCACCTCGAATTCAGAAGGGATGCTAAAAGGATAAAAGCCACTAAACTGAGCAGCACAATGGGGATCACTTTAAAAAGAATCAATCTTCTTCGTTTCTTCTGAAGGCTGAATCCATCCAGGTTATTGATCACATCACGAATGATCTTTTGCCCGATGATCTTTTGATCGGTTGTATAACCCGTTAACAAAGCATTGTCACAGATGATGTTGATCAGTCTGGGAATCCCTTTCGTATACTTGTAGATTTTATTAAGAGCTTTGGGGGTGAAAATATTATGATCAAATGCTCCGGCCATCCTTAATCTTTTTTTAATATATTTTTTCGTATCCTCTCCACCAAGAGGTTGCAAATGGTAACGGAGGCTTACCCTCTGTTTCAACTGTCGAAATTCAGGGCTGTTCAGAGTATCGTCCAGTTCAGGCTGCCCTATCAAAATGACTTGAAGGAGCTTGGATTTAGGCGTCTCTAAATTCGTAAGCAGACGGACTTCTTCAAGTAGATTCGGGTCAAGGATGTGGGCCTCGTCAATGATCAACACGACATTTTCATTTCGAGCATAGCAATCCAATAAAAACTTATGGAGCTGGCTGATATATTGCCCTTTTGACCTTTTTGGGGACTTCATCCCAAAATCTTCACAGATAGAATGAAGGAGGTCGGTCGAGCCCAATTTGGGGTTGAAGATGTAAGCGGTTTTTGCGTTTCCATCCAATCGGCCCAGAAGGCTTTGGACGAGCGTGGTCTTACCGGTCCCCACCTCTCCAGTGATCACAGTAAATCCCTTCCTCTCTCTGACGGCATAGGTCAGGTGCGCTAAGGCCTCTTTATGACTTTCGCTCAAAAAGAGGAATTTAGGATCGGGTGTAATCTCAAAAGGTTTTGATTTAAACCCAAAAAATTTTGTATACATGGGTAATTAAGCTGCTTTCTTTTCGATCTTTGGGATATTGGTTAACACCTTAAATCCAAGAGTTGTCTCTAAATCTTCAGCATCCCTGAAGGAACGATCCATCTGTTCCCTGAAGAAGGCCAATCCAAAACCAGAGCCCATTCCGAGTAAGAGGCCAAAAAGGAGAATCTTTGGGATATCGGGTCTGAAAGGTTTTTCGGGTATCCTGCCCGGGTCAATGATTTTGAACTGCTCTCCCTTCTGCCGGCGCTCTAAATTCTCTGCCTGTTGAGCCTCTTGATTCTTCTTCAAAAGAGAGTGATAAGACTCTTTGTTATTTTGGTAGTCCCGTGTGAGATTGGCCATCGCCATCTCTCGGACAGGGATATTCTCTAATCTTGTCTGATATTCTGCAATTTTGACCTTTGTTCTTGCCTCTTCGTCTTTCACTCTCTTAATTTCCAAATCAGTAACAGCCAGTTGGCCCTCCATTTCTTTGTAAAAGGGATCAATTCCCGCTTCCATTTTTTCCCCTTTCTTCTTTTCCTTTGATACTCCAGAGGCAGCAGGCTCATCTTTGGCTTCTTGCGTAACAGCTTTAGCGCTCTCAAGCTTTTTTTCCAAATCAGCAATTTGCCTTTTCGTTATTAAAATATCAGGGTGTTTTTCTTTATATCTGGTTTCCAATTCGCTTAAATAATTTTTCAGTTTATCGAGTCGTATTTCATCAGGGTTTCCAATTTTCGGTCTCAGCAACGCCGAAGGTGAGGAGGGTGAATCTTCTTGGCCCGTTAGCATAGGGGCTTGATCTGTTAGCATGGCAGCCATGTTTCTCATCTCAGTGAGTTGTTTTTGTATGATCAGTTTGCGATCTTGCGCTGATTTCAGAGCATCGCCAGTTGTCTGAAGTTGCTGTTGAAGTTTCCCAAGAAGGCTTAAATTAACATCACGCTGGTCTGGAAGTTCGTACATGAACTGCCTTTTAAATTGTGTGATTAACTTCTCTTGTTCATCAAGTTTTGCCTTTGTGGCATTCAACTCAAGAGCAAGAAATTCCGTCGTCCCCTGGGCCTGTTGCTCCCGTAATTTCAAGTTCTCTTCAATAAAGAGGGAGGCCAATTTATTGGTGACCGTTGTAACCACCCTCGGATCTTTTCCGATATAAGAAATGCTGAAGAACCCTTCTTTTCCTTTGAGCTCTACCCGGATATCTTTTCGCATTAATTCGATGATCTCTTCACGGCTTACGGATTTGGCTTCTGAATAAAGTTTGAACTCGGAGATAACCTGCTCCAACCGTGTACGACTCATAATCTCCTGGCTGATCGATTGGAGGCGGTCTTCAATTTTGGAGGTCACGGTGGGTCTTACGAATGCCTCTGGAACTTTCTGTGGAGTCACCAGGACCAGGGTACTTGCACGGTATTCTTTTGGTGAGGTAAATGCATAGAAAGATGCTCCAGCCAATACGATGACAAAGGGGATGACGATATACCAGATGCGTCTTAGGAAAATTTCAATATAATCATGAATATTAAAAGATTTTTCAGTATTGAGCATTGTTTTAACCTCCTATTAAAAACTTGCTGTCAGACTAAAAATACCGCGATATTCACTATAATCATTCAAGTCGTTATTAGAATGATTTGCTCTATGGGAAAACCTCAACGAAGCGCTTAACCACTTAAGGACCTGATAAGAAACATTGGCACCGATATTCCAGATTCGATCCCTCTCTCCGTCGCTTTTAGCCCACTCAAAACTGCTAAATAAACCAGTGGTGACCTTTGGCATGAGCTGATGATTAATGCTTCCCAAAACCCTGTAATACTTTGAAAACCCAAGATTCTCGGCTGTAAAATAGTCCTCTGTGTATCCTCCTTGGAAAGAAACGGTATAGGTCGTTTTCTGGGCCCGTTGGGTGAGGCTTAGATTATAGTAAGGACCACTACTGTCAGCCCCCCCATTTGCATTTTTCCAGTAGTAACCCGCTTGGGCAGACCCACTGAGCGTTGAAGTAAAGGCATGGCTTATTCCAACAGAAGGCCTATAAACCACATAATCATTGGAAGGGTTTTCGGAAGGGTTTTCGAAATTGTACCAATTTTGAGTATATTCTCCAAAAATGGAAGTCCTCGGATTAAACCGATAGGTATACCGCCCCGTAGCCGTATGCCCGACAAAATCCGGAGACCGTTCGAAATCACCAAAGGTGAGTCCATATTCTAAAGAGATTCCATTTCTAATATCGAACCAATAGGTAAGTCGTGGATTAATGTAGTTTTCCTTGCTGTCTTCGTAACGCCGACTTTGGTTTTCATAGAAATTGTTTCGATAATTGAGAGAGAAACTATTTTCTTTCCCGAACTGATATTCGAGAGAGGGTGAAAAGACATTTCGGATATAAATGGCCTTCCCCCTTTCGGTGGAGAGAAGATACTGCCCCTGTAATGCGTTAGGAGAATAATCTTGCTCTCTCGCCGCATCCGACCGGATAAAATCATCCGTGACCCGAAAGGTGAGCGTGGGGGCAACTTTATACCAAGCATTAAGCGTCCCTGAGGGACTGGAATAATCTCTTTTATGATCTCTTGCATAATAGACATATCCTGCGGCAACGTTCAGATCAATTCCATAGGTTTTCTCTGATAAGGCAGAAAACATCAATCCCGCATTAACCGTGGTGATGAAATCAGATTTTTTGTTGGTGGCGGTCAGATTGATGTTATCACTATATTCTTCTGTAACCGTGATATAAGGATGAAATTTAGACAAAAAGTCTTTTGACTCCTCACCATGGATTAAAGAGGTTTCAAATAATAATAGACATGACACTATTCCCATGATCCAAACCCAATTTCTTGCTTTTTTCATAATCGCCCCCTTTTTATTCATGGATATAATTCCTTTAAGGCACAATGATCGTATCACCCGACTTCAGGATAATATTTGAATCGAGGTCTTCTCCTTTAACAATTTTCTTATAGTTGATGGTAAATCGTTTTTCCTTTCCATTCTCTTTTCTGATAATGATTATTTTCTTTTGATTGGCCCACTCGTTTAATCCCCCGGCCATGGAAATGATCTGAGCAAGAGTCGTATCACTTCTCAGACGGTAAATACCTGGTTTGCTTATTTGGCCTGAAATATACACCTTGAAACTATTAGCTTCCATAACAACAACAGTAACATTGGGATTTTCAATAAATTGTTTCAGTCTCTCGGTCAATTTTTCCTTCAATTGGAGAGGGGTAAAGCCCGCCGCCTGAATCTCGTCGACAAGGGGGATGGAGATCATCCCATCCATTCTCACCGAAACCGTTTTGGTTACGGTTTCTTCCTTCCATACATGGATATAAAGAACATCCTCTGAACCGATAATATAATTGGTGCTATCCGCAGCCACTTCTGCCTGCGATTGTTTTTTTAAAAGAACCTCTTTGTCAGTTTGAGGGTAAGCAATTGGAGTCGATATACAAAAGATCGCTAACCCAATGATTCCGACGGTCACTAATTTTTTCATCTCGTTCTCCTTAATTTCCTCAAGGTTTCGAGGATTCAAGGATTCGAGGGTTCCAGGTCTTTAAACATTTTATCACTTGATCCCCTGAACCCTGGACCCCTTGAACCCTGTTTTATCATGGTTCCTCTCCCGATACTTTTCTAACGAGGTCCATCGTGTCTGTCCCGTGGGTGGGGAAACAGACTTGATCGATCATGATCTCAAACCCCTTACTTTTAAAATCGTAATATTCCAGTGCATCTTCGAATCGAGATTGAACATGGATCCCTGTTTTTACATCCGCATAGGGGAGAAGAACTACCAGTTTATCTAATTCCAAAGAGCCGATGATGTCACTTTCTCGCATCTCCTCTATCAAGAGGTCACTCAACGTCTGATAACAGGCTTTCAAGCCTCCTCCATTATCCTCTTTTGAAAATTGTTTAATTTTGATCAACAGGAGGCAGAGAAAATTTTGATAACGCCGTGCCCGCTTCACTTCAAGGTCCAAAAGAAAAAGGAATAAATCTCGATTCAGGATTCTGCCGAAGGTTCCCTCTGGTCCCTTTGTGAATTTATCCCCCAAATTTTCCATCCCTGCTTCTCCTTCAAGCTATGATCTGTGACTCATGCTCGAAATAATATTATTTGATTTTCTCAACCAGCCTCTACTTCAACCCTTCGATATCCTTTTAGATCATCTAAATGGTATTTCTGAATCTTATACAGCAACGCCTTATAACTCACACGAAGCAATTTAGCCGCCTGTTTTCGGTTCCAATGAGTCTCTTGTAAAGTGCTTCGAATAATCTCTTTCTCCGCAACCTCGGCCGCTTTTTTCCCCACATCTTTCAAGTTGAAAGATCCCTTTCCCGCTGGGAGGCTGGGTGATAAATTTTTATAGAATTCAGGATTCATTCCATCATCCAACCTCTTACTGAAAATGTTTTTAAGAACCGTTTCTTTTTCACCAAATATGACAATCCGTTTAATCATATTTTCCAATTCACGGATATTTCCGGGCCAAGTATACTCTTTAAAGCCATTGATCACCTTTGGTGAAAATGGCGGGACGTCCTTACCGTATTTATTTTTATAAACATTTAAATAATATTGTGAAAGCGGAAGGATTTGCTCTTTACGATCTCGTAAAGGCGGGACCGTGATGTTGATCACATTGATCCTGAAAAATAGATCTTCACGGAAATGTCCCTCCATCATCGTTTTTTCTAAATGATCCTTGGTGGTAACAATCACACGGGTATCGACCTTTAAATCTCCATCCCCTCCTAAACGAGAAAACATACCATCCTGGAGCACCTGTAAAAGTTTTGCCTGAATGGAAATGTCCATTTCGCCGATATCGCTCAACAAGATCGTTCCACCATTGGCTAATTCGAACTTCCCCGGTTTTTTAATGTGGGCTCCTGTAAAAGCACCTTTTTCAAACCCGAAAAGCTCGCTTTCAAGGAGCCCCCTGGGAATCGCCGCACAATTCACCTTAACGAAAGGCTTTTCTTTCCTATGAGAATTTAAATGGATGGAATGAGCTATTAATTCTTTCCCTGTTCCACTCTCACCCTTAATCAAAACCGTAATATCGGTCTTGGCGATTTCATCAATAATTGCCTTGATTTTATTCATCTTAGAATTATTAGCGAAAATGATTTGGAAAATGTCCTTCATAGCGATTGGATAAACTGCAATCTATATGCCAATTAAAGGCAATTTATTCCCTATTGATTAACCCACTGAAATTCAAAGGATTTCTCTCACCAAGACAGGCAAATATTTTTTGATCGTTTTAAAAATGGGGGAAAAAATGGAAAAATATTTGGAAAAAGTGGTAAATTGTTTCCACTTTATTCAATTTTTTATAAAAAGAAGGAATTTGATTCCCTTTTTTCCGCATTTATTTCTTCAAAAAAGAAAATATTTACCCCTTTGACCTGCCAGTCGTTTTTTAGAATAACATTCAAAAATAGTATAGATTTTTAGGGGCCTTGGGGACTAAATCGTTTATCGAGGCCAGTTTCTTTAATTTTATAGAGGAGAGCTTTATAACTAATATTTAATATATGGGCTGCTTTTTTACGGTTCCAATTGGTCATCTCTAAAGATTTAAGGATAACCTCAGCCTCTGCTTTCTTGATGGCTTCTCGGTTAATATCCTTCAAAGAAGGCCAGGTCTTTTTATTGAGGACCGTTTCTTTCTTTTTTTCAGGAATAGAAACTTTTTGGGTCACAGGAGCCAACTCTTCAATGATCGCCTTTTCATTTCCCAGAACCACAAACCGCTGGATCACATTTTCTAATTCCCGTACATTCCCTAACCAATGGTGCCTGAGAAAAGCCTTCATCATTTTATCGGATAAGGGGTTTACCTTTTTTTGGTATTTCTTACTGAATTTGTCCAAGAAATACTCCACAAAGATCGGAATCTCCTCTTTCCTCTCCCGCAAGGGGGGAATGGTGATATTGACGACATTCAGCCGGTAATAAAGGTCTTCACGAAATCGACCGTTCTTGACGCCCTCTTCTATATTTTTATTTGTCGCGACCAACACTCGCACATCTACTCGGATGTCCTTTTTGCCCCCTAATCTCGAAAACTCTCTATCTTGAAGGACCTGGAGAAGTTTGCCTTGAACAGAAAGGCTCATCTCTGAAATTTCATCTAAGAGAATGGTCCCACCATTAGCCAATTCAAATTTCCCTGGCTTCTGACGATAGGCCCCTGTAAAGGCGCCTTTTTCATAACCAAAAAGCTCACTTTCCAGAAGTTCTGGTGGCAGAGCAGCACAATTCACCTTAACAAATGGTTTCTCTTGGCGAAAAGAATTGAGGTGAATTGAACGCGCCACGACCTCCTTTCCCACCCCGCTCTCCCCTTGGATCAGCACCGTGACGTCCGTATTCGCTATCTGATCAAGGATTTCTTTAATTCGATGCATCTGGTCACAGGCGTATATAAAGATTCTTTCCTCTCGAGTGACTTCACCCACCTCAACAAACGTGGAGGAGGAATGGGGAGAAATTGGAACAACTTTTTCTTTAGCAAAAACTTCCCTGGGATTCTTCATCAACCGATTGACTTCTTTGATCTCCAAAAAGAAACGCGCTGAGGTTAAAGCAGCCCCAACCTGGTTGGAAATATAGGATAGAGCCAATTTATCTCCTTCGTTAAAAGCTCCTTTTTTAGAATGACTGAGGTTGAAGACCCCGACCACCTGATCTTTTTCTCTTATGGGATAACAGATCAGGGAATTAACCCTATTATTTAACCCTGCCACACTTACAAAACGAGGCTCTTTATTGACATCATTCAGCATTACGGCTTGACCCTCTTTGAGAACCCAACCTGCAATCCCTTCTCCTGATTTAAATCTCTTCCCATTGCCCGATGGGTCTGAGTAATAAATACTCTTTTTTTCACTCTTCCCACGGGCTGCGCAGATGGTTAAATAGCCAGAGACAGGATTTTTTAGCATCAGAGAACAGTTTTCGGCATCCATTTCATCCATCACGGCATCCAAAATGGCTCTGCAGGTTTCGCCGAAATTAGGAACATTATGCATCGCTCCTTGAACCTTCTGAAAAAGTGTGTGGGCGCTGCTCTTTTTATCAAGCGGATAGAGAACACCCGGGACAGTATCGAATCCTTTTGATAGCGTGCTTATCTCCATGTCTTCCTCCAAAAAGTGGCTTTCTTAAATCATTGACTTGTTGTGGACAAACCATCTCGAGATAATGCGATTTCTCGCACATTCTCATTTCTCCTCATTTCTTTCAATTTCTGTTCTAAGCGTTTCTTTTGAAGAAACACTTTTCGCTGTCTTAACCCTTTTTTGAGATGGATGAGAATTTTTTCGCTTGAGATTGGCTTCAGAAAAAAATCATCGATACCGGCGCTTATGATTTTCTTATATTCCTTCTCTCCTAAATTTTCATACGTAAGCATCATGACATAGAGCTCTGGAAAACCTTTTTTTAAATCTCGAATGATTTCCGGAGTGTTAGTATGATCAATTCGATATTCGGTAATGAGGCCGGAAATTTCAAATTCTTTAAAATTTTGCAAGGCTCTTTCCATTGTATCCATAGCCAGGACGATATATTTCTCGCTTTCCAATATCGTTTTTAACGTCCATTGGGTATGAAATTCTTTATCCAGTATGAGAATCGTGTCTTTCGCCATAAAGGTAATCGTTAGAAATTTAATTAGCTATTTGTAAAGCAATTACTATACCAACTAATGATATTCTTTTTTCAATTTTAACTCCCTGATTTTAAAAGATTATTTTAAAAAAGTGGCCTTTCAAATATTTGCAATTATATTTAAATTACCCGTTCGGCACAATTATTGCGCCAAAAGGTTCACGATGCTTAAATTACTTAAATAATTTCCAATGGTTTTATGATTGAGCTAAAAGGGATGGATTACGGGATGGGTTAATGATAGAGATATTCTTTATCTAAAATCTTCCAAAACAGCCTTCAGAGATTCAGGAATGGCAAATTGATCTGGATAGGTAAAGGATTGAAAGGATAGGGTTTGAATGTAGGAATTTAAAACGACGTCAGATTTAAATTGAGGATGAGTATGAATTAAGTTCAAAAGTCTTTGCATTAAAGCCTTGGATCCGACTTGGTCTGTTTCAGGAAGAATGACCCCAATCTCGCCGTTATTTTTAGCTACCATATCTTCTTCTCTTGTATATTTTCTGACAATTTTTACAAGTTCTCTGTAGAAACTGTCAAAACGATCACCCATTTTTTCTTTGGTTGGAATTTTTACCAATAAAAGAGAAAAAGGATGCTGGTGCCGCTTTGCCCTTTTAAGTTCTTGCCGAAGACATTTCTTAAAAAAGATTGTGTTGAAAATAAATCCTTGAGTCTCCTGAGTGATTGGTTCAAGTAGGCTAAGCCTTTCTAACTCCTGCATTTTGAGGATTAAACCCCTTTGCTTTAAACCCTTCTTAACATGGACGAGAATCCTCTCTGGCGAATAAGGTTTTAAGATAAAATCATCGACTCCTATAGTAAAAAGTTTTTCATACGTTTTCTCATCAACGGATGCATTGGTAACCATGATGATATAGGTTTCAGGAGCTTTCTTTTTCACCCATTGAATCATGTCATCATTGGCCTCAAATGGAGGGATATATTCTGTAATGATTACAGAATATTGCCTTTTCTTAAAAAGTTCATATGCATCCTTTAAATTTAGCGCAGTTTCGACCAAATAATTTTCTTCTTCCAAAATGATACGATAAGCATTAAGGAGGTTTTTAAACGGGTCAATTAAGAGAATCCAGTTATTGGGCATAAGAAATTTTAAGGCAAATTTACCCCGTTAGAAATAATGCCCCGCTCGGTTTCGAGTCCCGCTATAGCGGGACTGGAATTTCTAACGGGGTTTACTGCCAAATTTTATGATCGGACTACCTATTCTTTTGTGGTTTGATATGATACTTGCCGATCCGATTAGTAAGCATTTTTCGAGTGATCCCAAGAAGTTTCGCCGCTTTTTCTTGGTTCCAGTCGGCCTCCTTCAGTTTGCTAACAATCCACTTTTTTTCCAGGTCAGAAACCATCTTCACCAATTGGAC
>Ga0315293_10003728_pt1 | contig 14632 bp, 12 predicted proteins | sample YL17G13_20_MG_FD_203071 | JGI IMG/M metagenome (GOLD analysis project Ga0315293, IMG submission 203071) | Sediment microbial communities from Yellowstone Lake, YNP, Wyoming, USA - YL17G13_20 | ecosystem: Environmental > Aquatic > Freshwater > Lake > Sediment | place: USA: Wyoming | collected... | reverse complement strand
TTGAATTGCCCGCAGAAAGAATAAAGAAAATCTTCCTCAGTATCGGTTTGTCTACCTTAATTGTATTTGCTTTTTTACGTTTTGTGAATTATTATGGAGATCAGTCTCTGTGGTCAGTACAAAAGAACGGTCTTTTTACATTTCTTTCATTCATTAATGTATCCAAATATCCGCCATCGCTCCTGTTTTCGCTTATGACACTTGGAATAATGTTTCTTATGTTTTACATCTCAGACGGTTTGAACAACGGATTCATAAGTACCGTAAGCGTCTTTGGCAGGGTCCCGTTTTATTACTTCCTTATCCATTTGTATCTTATTCATTCCCTGATGATAGTTGTAATGTTTCTGCAGGGTTTCCATTGGTCGGATTTATCATTTGAAGCATTTCAATATGGTCGTGCAGGAGCTGGCTCAGGTATAGACCTCTGGGCAGTTTACCTGATCTGGGTGATCGTGGTGGTTCTGTTATATCCGCTCTGCAAATGGTATGGGAACTACAAAGCAGCCCACAGGGAGAACAAATTTCTGCGGTACCTTTAAGATCAGATTAAGGTATTCCTGGGCTTTTTATATAATAATATCCTGTGCAAGCTGAGAATATTAAGGGATCTTATATAATTTTATCCTATCAATTGAACAGTTTGTCAAAATCACTGCTTTTTATAATTTAAACTTGTCTTGATTCGTATTGTTCATATAATCAATGGCATAGGTTGAATGTTAGCCTGGGAAACAGCTCATAAAGCTTAATTCTGATAAATTTCAGGCTCTTTTTGACGAACAATACCTTTTTGCCGTTCAACCTGGTTTCACACGTTTATTATCTCCTGTTTTTACTTGACAAACCATTCGAGGAATGATCTTGTTATCCCACTAAATGGCCATTATCGACTTGCAGGGATTATCTCTCGTTACTACTTTTACTTCGAACAAACAACCAATAGTTATGAAAACACTTTATGAGATATCATCAGGGGCAACAGGAACAGTCGTACTGAAACGACGCAAGATTGCCAAGGCATTACGCAGATGGTTAAGGGAAAATGAATTTGCGTACCACCATAGATTTTTTAGTGCCTGATTTCTATATCTGATTGAAACATATGTCAAACTAAATAGTAAATTAAAAATGAAAATGGAAAAATGTTTATTTGGAATTCTATTCGTTTTAGCAGCTTTAGTAAGCTGTTCAAAACCTGAAAGTTTAGAAGATCAGATTGTTTCTGATTCAAACGATGTTCTTCTTGCTACTGCTGTTGAACTCAAAGGTTATATAGCTTCTGTTCCTGCTGATATTAAAGGTATAGCAGACACCTGTAAATCCAAAACATTTACACTTCTTGCTGGCAAAACAACTGATGTAGGCAGTGTTGTTGTTGCAAATGATAAGAATTTCATTTATGTAACTTACAACACTACAGGTGGTTGGAATCTTGCTGAAGTTCATTTATACGTCCTTGATACTGAACCCACAGAACGTCTAACTCCTGGTCAAGCTCCTAATAAAAGTGGAAGCCTTGCTGATGGTACAACTACTTATACATTTACCATACCTCTTAAAGAAGGAGAATGTGGTTCCACATTATGGTTACAGGCACATGCTTCTGTTGTTAAAAATGGACAAGCCGGAGAAACTGCTTATGGAGGTGAAATTGTGATTCCAGATAGGGGTTCCTGGTATGGCAATATATCATACACAGTCGAATGTTGTAACCCACCTGTAGAATGTAAAATAAGTGCATCTGCCGTTGTTACCAATGTTAAATGTTTTGGAGCCAAAACCGGATCAATTGATCTGACAGTAGTAAATGGCACTGCTCCTTTAACTTTTGCATGGAGCAATGGTGCTGCTACTGAAGATATCAGTGAATTAGTTGCTGGTACTTATTCTGTAACTGTTACTGATGCACATCAATGCGTCGCTTCTGTAAAAGATATTATTGTCATGCAGCCTTCAGCCGCAATTACAGCAACCAGTTTGGTAACTGATATTACTATCTTTGGTGCCAACGATGGCGCTATAGATGTTACTGTAAATGGTGGTACACCCGCTTATTCATATCTATGGAATAATGGAGCAATCACTCAGGACTTAAGCAATTTAGGTCCGGGTCCCTATTGGGTTTCCATAACTGATGCAAATGGCTGCAATACTTCTCTCAGGGAATTGCTTGTTAAAGAGCCTGATGAAGAAAAGCCTAAAGGTATAGTTGCTTTTGCACGTAAAACATATGAGCCTATGGTAAAGTGCTTCCTGGATTATGGTTTTGATACTTTCGGTTGGACAAATGGGGCTATGAATCCAAATGAAACTTTTCTTTCAACCTACGAACTTTGGATTAATGTTGCAGGTTGTGACATATCAAAAGCTATAAAAGTTGGTGAAATAAGGCTTCATTACTTTGCCGGTACAGCAACTGCTACATTCACATTACTTCCAGGTTATACTATGAGCAAATCTGCTATGTACATGGGTAATGATATGTTTCCAAAGATTGGCGGAGTTAATACAATAGACCCTGCTAATTATCCTTACAAACATGATTTAAGCGGAGCTGCAACAGATAGCTATGTAGTCAATGGTCTTTCGGGTAATATTTACGTAATCGGTTACATACTTTTAAACCAGGCATCTAATTAGCAGATCTTTAAAGTTAGCTTTCGGAATAATCTTTGACTTTCAGAAAAAAAATCCCGGGTTGTTGCCCGGGATTTTGTATTTACGATGACGTATATGATCAATTCTCTCAGAAGAGAATATAAATTATCAATTAAAAGGTTCCGTTGTCGCAATTGATTTATTTTTACATATTCAGCGAGATTGCCTAATTTTGATTATTCCAGGTTCATGCTGATGCTGATGAGGTTGATTACATTGGGGTAAAATATAATTCATTATGAGGATTTTTCGTACGCCCGAATCCCGTTTTACTAATCTGAAAGACTTCCCGTTTCATTCTCATTCTATTTATGTAAATGACTTTCAAATGCACTATCTGGATGAAGGACCAATTAATGGCAATCCTGTCTTACTGCTTCACGGAGTTCCAGCATGGTCTTATCTGTACCGCCACATGATTCAAATAATTGCAGGAGCGGGTACCCGGGTTGTTGTTCCTGACCTGATCGGATTTGGGAAATCAGATAAACCAGGGAGCAGAAGGGACCATACCTATAATTCTCATATTGAATGGATTAAAATGTTTATAAACCTGCTAAATCTGAAAGAAATTATTTTGTTCGGCCATGACTGGGGTTGCCTTATCGGATTACGGATTGCTGCAGAACAGCCTGACCGGTTTGCAGGAATTATAATCAGCAACGGCATGCTTCCGACAGGAGATCAAAAACTTAATTTTTCTTTTAAGATCTGGAAGATTCTGGCACGGTATAGTCCGTTTCTCCCGGTTGATATGGTAATTGATTATGGGACTAAGGGGAAGCTGGGCAAAGAAGAAAAACGTGCTTACAGAGCTCCGTTCCCTTCATCAAAATACAAAGCCGGAATCCGTGCCCTGCCAGACCTTGTCCCGGTATCACCCGATGATCCGGAATCTGATGCTAACCGAAAAGCATGGGAAGCACTAACTAAATGGGAAAAACCTTTTCTGACCGTGTTCAGCAATGATGATCCGGTCACCCGGGGAGGTGATAAATACCTTCAGAAAAGAATTCCCGGTGCTGCCGGACAAGATCATACTAAACTGGAAGCCAGACACTTCATTCAGGAAACAAGAAGTGCTGAACTTGCTGATATTATAATTAAATTCAAAGAAAGAGCAGTTTCAGGGCTGTTGTAATAAACTGTACCTTCCGATGCGATGGAAATGCCGGTTTGAAAGTATCGGGGTAAAAATCCCGGAAAAGAGACTAACAACTCTCGATTTAGTTGGGAAGCTTAAAATCCCGGGCATAAAGAAATTTGGCCTTCTGACCGGGATCAGTGAGAGGAGGGTGTGCTCAGAGGGAGAAGATTCATTCTCACTTGCCCTGGACGCTGCGAGGGATTGTCTTTCATTCTCGAAATATCGTGCAGATGAACTGGATATGATCATCAATTGCTCAATTACGCGATATAAGGATGGATTATCTCATTTGTACGAACCGACTTTTTCCGGATTAATCAAGGAGGCTATCGGTGCTGAGAAAGCAATCACATTTGATATTTCAAATGCTTGTGCCGGAATGCTGACAGGCATTTATATAGCTGAAAACTATATAAGGCAGGGGATCGTTAGAACATGCATGGTAGTGAGCGGAGAGTACATTACCAATATCTGCGATCATGCAATTAAACACATCAGAACGCCTCTGAATTCTGAATTAGCCTCTCTTACAGTTGGTGACTGCGGAGCAGCAGTAATAATTGAAAGAGCAGTCAGGGATGAAGAAGGATTGATAATATCTGGTTTTACAACTCTTAGCAAATACAGTAATTTGTGTACCGGGAGACAAAACCGGAATACTCCGGGGGGACAGATGAAGACAAAAGCAACGAAAATCCATCAGGTTTCGATTACTGATTCTGTTCCGATTGTAAAAAATGCTCTTGAGAATAGCGGTTTATCCTTTAATAAAATTGACTACCTTATTCCTCATCAAACATCCCGAATATCAATTTTATCAGGAGCCGGTCAATATTCTGAATACTTCGGGGAAAGACCAGGTCAGGTAGTTATAAACTTGAAAGAAACGGGCAATACTGCATCCACAACGCATTTTCTGGCGATCTATCAGTATCTTACTGAAAAACGGTTTAATGAAGGCGACCGTATAATGCTTCTATGTATTGCTTCAGGGCTGATTATTGGTGTTGTAATCTTCAAAATGAATGAAATGGTTCACCGGTATGGGAACAAAGATTAATATGGTTGCCATTGCAAAACCCTTCTTCAGATTCTCATCCGGGGATTCAATATACCTATCGGCAAAAGCTGCAAGCCGATGTATAAGGGATGCAGGGATTGATCCCTGTGATATTGGCCTGCTGATCAATACAGGGATATATCGTAACAGAAATACCGGAGAACCAGCCATAGCCGCTTTAATTCAAAAGAAAATCGGTGCTTATTCAAGAAAGAAGATTGCCGGTGAGATTAATCCGGATGATTCTAAAACCACTTTCTCATTCGATTTGAATAACGGAGGTTGCGGCTTGCTGACAGGTATTCAGATTGCAGATGGATTTATTAAAGCCGGAAGAATACAATATGGAATGGTTGTTACGGGCGATTCTGAACCTTTCCAGGAATTGTCTGTAAACTTTAATTTCGAATCAGCAGCTGCTGCAATTATTCTTTCCGGATCAGAAGATCCGGGAGGTTTCTCTTTTTTCAGGTCATATTTTTTCCCGGAGTATAAGGAAGAATTTACCAGCAGTACCTATTTTGGCCATTTGAAGGGGAAATGGGGAAAAGGGAATATCCTTTTGGTCCGGCAGAAAGAAACTTACCTGGATATGTGCGTTAAATGCGCAGCAGAATCGTTGTTTAGATTCCTGAATGAAGCCGGGATTTCTCTTAATGAGACTGACCTCATAATTCCATCGCAGAGCCCTGCTGGCTTTGTTTCAGGGATGAAAAAACGAATTGGCATGAATGATGTTTTTGTTGAAATAATTAAGAAAAGGAATAAAGAACTTCATACTGCCGGGCCTGCATTCGTATTGAAGAAAGTATGGGATGATAACCATTTCAAAACTTCAAAGAATATAGTTTTCATGACTGTAGGTTCTGGTATATCTGTATCTTTTGCTCTTTACAAAAATTAAAATAAAACAGCCAATGGAATCCTCCTGTCAAAATATTGAAGGTAAACAGGTTAACAACATTTCTGAGTATCTGAAACTGAATGCAGAAAGGTTCCCGGATAAACCGGCTCTTCTCCACCCTGTACGGATAACCTACAAAGAATTAGAGGCAGAAGTTAACAGATACTCATTTGGATTGGAGAATGCCGGTATTAAAGCCGGAACCCGGACAATTTTATTGTTACCTGTCGGTCCTGAATTCTTCATTCTTACTTTTGCTTTATTCAGAATTGGCGCCATCCCTGCAATGATAGATCCCGGGATGGGAATAAGAGCCATGTTAAAAGCCCTGGCGGATTTAAAGGCAGAAGCATTTATTGGCATCCCCAGGGCTCATTTGTTAAGATTTATCCGCCCCTCTGTTTTTAAAACTGTTAACATCAAAATAGCCACAGGTAATTTTTGGTTTTTGGGAGCCCAAAGACTTAAAAGTACTCAAATTGATCCGGGGAAAAAATATCAGGCATGCAAGGTAGACGCTTGTACAACATCCGCGATATTTTTCACAAGCGGAAGTACTGGTCCCGCTAAAGGAGTTGTTTATACAACCGGAATGCTTGACAACCAGATTCAGGTGACAAAATCACAATTCAGAATCGGTTCAGATGAAATTGACCTTTGTACTTTCCCTTTACTGGGACTATTTGCTATTTGTCATGGAAATTCATCGGTTCTGGCGGATATGGACATGATGCACCCGGCAAAACTCGATCCCTCCAGGGTAATAAAGAACATTCAGGATTTTGGATGTACCCAGATGTTTGGTTCGCCTATGGTATTGAATAAGCTTTCGGATTATGGTACTGCAAACAGAATCACGCTGCTTTCGCTCAGACATATTATTTCGGCCGGCGCCCCTGTTCACCGGGAAGTTTTGGAATCATTCAGTCAATTGATTGCAAATGAAGCAAAAATACATACTCCCTACGGTGCTACCGAAGCTTTACCGGTTACGGATATTAATACATCTGAACTTCTCCTGACAGGTTCAGACAGACCGGAAAATGAGAATGGGATCTGTATCGGCTATCCGGTTAATGGATTAGATGTCAGAATAATTGAAATTACAGATAATCTGATCTTTTCCTGGAATGAAGCAAAACAGATACCAGTCAATGAAATTGGGGAAATCGCCGTTAAAGGACCATGGGTCTCAATTGAATATTTTAATAATCGTGATGCCAACAAGCTGGCAAAAATCCCTGATCCGGCTGATCATGGCATCTGGCACAGGATGGGAGATCTCGGAAGAATTGATGAACAGGGGAGGTTATGGTTCTATGGCCGTAAAACGCAAAGAGTTGTCACTGAGAGTGGAACATTGTACACAATCCCTACAGAGGCAGTTTTTAATCAACATCCCCTGGTCTCTCGTTCTGCATTGGTCGGTGTCCCGGACAGTCTTACCGGACTAAAGAAACCTGTAATCTGTATCGAGTTGAAACGCGGATCGGTTCCGGCAATGAAAATAACAAAGGAATTACTGGAATCAGGGGGTACTAATAACCTGACGAAAGTTATTTCAGATATTCTGTTTTTCAGTAAGTTTCCTGTCGATCCCAGACATAATGCCAAAATCTTTCGTGAAAAACTGGCCGGATGGGCTGTAAAGAAAATCAAATGAATGCTTTAGTAACAGGAGGAGGAGGGTTTATTGGGTCTGCACTTGTACATGAACTGGTAAAGACAGGATACAATGTAACCAGTTTTTCCAGAAGTGATTATCCTGAGCTCAGGGAAATCGGAGTTGCAGTAAAAAGGGGAGACCTGTCTGACAGGGAAGCAGTTTTAAACTCGTGTGACGGCATTGATATTGTTTTTCATGTGGCGGCAAAAGCAAGCTACTGGGGTTCGTATAAGGATTATTATGAAACCAATGTCAGGGGAACAGTGAATATTATTAATGCCTGCAGGGAAAAGAAAATCAAATGGCTGATATTTACCAGTTCTGCAAGCGTCATTTTTGGCGGAACCGACATCGAAGGTTTGGACGAATCGTTGCCTTATCCATCCAGGCCTTTATCTGATTATACTGCTACCAAGGCACTGGCTGAACAATATGTATTGAAAGCCAATTGCTCTTCATTGCGGACACTGGCTTTAAGACCTCATATTGTACTTGGTCCCGGTGATAAACATATAATTCCAAGGGTTTTAGCTCAGGCAAGAGAAGGGAAATTACTTCAGATAGGTGATGGCAATAATAAAACAGATATATCATATATTGACAATGTGGTTTCTGCTCATTTATGTTCTGCAAAGGCAATAATGAATAATCCCGAAGTATCCGGGAAAGCATATTTTATTTCAAATGGAGAGCCTGTTGTAATTTGGGAATATATTAATACAATCCTTAAGAAGGCAGGACTTGAATCAATTAATAAGTCTGTTCCGGTAAGGGCGGCATTCATTTATGCGGCTCTCACAGAACTATTCCATATAATATTCATTATCAGGAAAGAGCCGAGGCTGACAAGATTTTTGGTTCATGAATTATCCCAGTCTCACTGGTTTAATATAAATTCAGCCCGTAAATTGCTGGGGTACAATCCGGGAATTTCAAATATGGAAGGACTGAAAAAGTTGATTGAAGCACTGCCAAAACCTGGTCGCTAAAAGGCATTTGGCTTACATAATTACTTTGACTACTCCTCAACGTATTCCGAGAATTTTTCGTCGATATGCTGATTGAACCACTTATCGATGATAGATTTTTTAAACCTCCATTCCTTTCCCAGTTTTGCTGCAGGGATTCTCCCGTTTTGGGCCCAGGTATAAATTGTCTGCGGTTTAAGTTTTAAATATTTTGCGACTTCCTCAAGAGTCATTATATCTTCCATATTCTATTTCTTCTTATTCAGCAGATTTAAAACACCTGAATCGTCTGTCTGCGTGTTGTTCTTATCAGGGCTTTTATAAGGTTGCACAGTTACACCATGCTGGGGCGAGTCTTTCTTTGCAGCAAGCTGTTGGACAGAAAATACAATTGCCGTGTAAAAATTGCCCTCATATTTCCTGAACAGCTTGAATTCTTCAGTCTTGTTACATAAAAACGGCCTTAAATTCCATGCCAGCTGTATGCCGACAAATGCTAATATTACAATCCAGATCCTGAACACTGTGACCCCGATCTTTGGATAAATGTCTTTCTTTTCACAGGCAAATTTTAACGCATCTATCATCAGCTTCATGCCAAAAATACCTGAGAACAGAAAAATCGCGACATGCAAAAGCTGTAAAAAGTGATAATTACCTCCGGTGATCTGGAATAAAATAACAATAGGAGCAAAGGATAAAGCAATAGCAGAGGCAAGCACGAACCCGCTCAGGACAATAATTAACATCTGCCTGAGAGTCATTTTTGAACCCAGAACTTGCTGAATAACAAAAAATGACGGGAAACAAATTATCAAAGCAGATAAGAACAGAAATGTAACTTTTAGTCCGGCTGCAATTGATTGAATAAAACTATGATAACTGCCCATCACTATGCCATAGAGAAAAGTAAAAGCACATATTATCAGGATCTGGTAAATAATCAGTCTGCCCGATTCCTCTTTATTTCTTTCATTGAAATACGATTCCGTGTTCTGGAATATTTTAAATACCTCCATCACTGCATCTGACTTTTTCATGATAAAAGATTTTTGGTTTGACCATATAAAGGTAATAAATTTTTATAAATATAATACTGTTTTATAATGTTTTTTATTGTATGATTCTGTTTGTTGTGATTATAGAATAAAGCCCGCAAATTCACATTATGATAGCCCTAACTTTATTTCTTAGGGATCTTTTTCTTATCTTTATTTCAAGAAACCAGCGTAAAACCATGAAAAGTTACCTGAAACAGGCATTTATCTTCCTTCTGATACTTTTATCCTCTATAAGGGGATTATCGCAAGCAACTAATCCCGAGCCAAAAACCCTTAAACCAGGTTCAAAAGCCCCTGACTTCAGTTTACTGGGAGTTGACGGTAAGAAATACAGTCTTAAGGATTTTGAAAAGGCAAAGGTTCTGGTAGTGATCTTCAGCTGCAACCATTGTCCCACGGCACAGGCTTATGAGGACCGCATCATTTCAGTAGCCAATGATTATAAGACTAAAGGAGTTGATCTTGTAATGATCTCACCAAATTCGGTGAAAGCATTGAATTATTCGGAACTGGGATATACCGATATGGGCGACAGCTTTGAGGAGATGATACAGCGGACAGCCGACAAAAAATTCCCGTTTCCATATCTGTATGATGGTGATGATCAGAAAAGCGCCCTGGCTTATGGTCCGGCAGCCACACCGCATTGTTTTGTATTTGATAAAAGCCGGATCCTGAAGTATGCCGGTCGGGTAGACGGATCAGAAAAACCCGGAACAGGTAAAGGGGAAGATTTAAGAAGTGCGATCGATGCAGTACTTCTTGGGCAACCTGTAAAGAATCCTGTCACAAAAGTATTTGGCTGTTCTGTTAAATGGTCATGGAAGAGCGATTACACACAGACGCTTTACAAGCAATGGTCGGAATTGCCTGTGACAATTGAAGAGATTGATATTCAGGGAGTAAAGGATCTTATTAAGAACACTTCCTCAGGCAAGGTGAGGCTGTTAAATTTCTGGGCAACCTGGTGCGGCCCCTGCGTTGCCGAATTTCCTGATCTCATTATAATTGACCGGATGTACCGCGGACGCTCCTTCGAGTTCATATCCATAAGTGTTGACAAGCAGGCAAGAAAAACGGATGCGCTCAATTTACTCAGAAGGCATGAGGCTTCAAATATAAACTATATTTTCAATGATGACGATGTCTATAAGCTTATTGAAGCCGTGGGCAATGGTTGGCAGGGAGCACTGCCTTTTACCCTGTTGATTGAACCCGGAGGAAAGATCCTATATAACAAGCAGGATATGATCGATCCCCTTGAAATGAAAAAGATGATTGTGGACAGCAAATTTATCGGGAGGTATTATTAACCAGATTTTCAGAGTATGAAAAATAATTTAAGCAGACGTCATTTTATTAAGAAATCCACGTTGGTGACGGCAGGAATTACAATTATTCCTTCTGCATTAAGAGCGGGAATTATCGGGTCCGCTGGCAATCCTGTAAGACTTGGGGGACCTGTTCCGGGCAAATTCGATGATCCGGTCCAATGGGTAAAAGCTGTAAAATCTCTACGATACAGCGCAGCAGTATGTCCGGTTCAACCCGGTGCATCTTCTGACCTGATAAGATCTTACAGCTCGGAAGCAAAGAAGAACAACATCCTGATAAGTGAGGTTGGGGTCTGGAACAATATGCTCGCATCGGACAGCACTGCCAGAGAAACGGCAATAAAGAAGAATATTGACTCCCTGCAGCTGGCTGATGAGATTGGAGCCTGCTGCTGTGTCAATATATCCGGGGCAAAAGGTGAAATCTGGGATGGTCCTTATCCGGGAAACTATTCAAAAGAGACATTTGAACAGATTGTTGATAATGTAAGGCTTATCATCGATCAGGTAAAGCCAAAAAACACTTTCTTCAGCCTCGAGTCCATGCCTTATATGCTCCCTGATTCACCTGACACATACCTTGAGCTGGTTAAAGCAATTGACCGCAACCGGTTTGCGGTGCATCTCGATCCGGTGAATATGATCTCAAGTCCACAGAGATATTTTAATAATGCTGCATTTCTCAGGGAGTGTTTTTCGAAGCTTGGACCTTATATTAAATCCGTTCATGCTAAGGATATTACAATTATGCCTGAGCTGACGGTTCACCTTGAGGAACGCCGGCCAGGGCTTGGCTCACTTGATTATGCAGTCTTTCTCCGGGAAATGAGCAAGCTAAGGGATATTCCCATGATGATGGAACATCTCGATAAACAGGAAGACTATTACCTTGCCGCTCAATATATCCGCAAGATCGGATCAGAAACAGGTATCAACTTTGTTGAATAGAAAATATACTCTTGGATTTTCAAGCTGCTTTTGATTTATGAACACTACAACTCACCTGGATATTTTTTCAGTTTTTATTTTTATTGCTGTCAAAGTCATTTTTCAGGGGGACCTTGGCGATTATTTTATAGGTATTTATATTTCCATCCTAATTCTGTTAACCACATTCAGGGTGATGAATGAAAAGCTCACCGGGAAGACTCCCTCGGAATTCCGAAAATCAGTAAATAACTGATTATATTTAACTTGCATTAGTCTTTTCTTACTTGCCGATAGGGATGTACATCACCCTTATAGGCATGTTCTTTATCAGCCTACAGCCAATATTAGTTTTGATCAGAAATCAAAAATTAATATTATGAGAACAGAAGTGGCTAATCCGGAAGTATCATTCAAAAACCTGCACAGCGACCTGATTGATGGCTGCAGGAGAGGTGACCAGAAAGCACAGTTTCAGATCTATAAACGGTATTATAAAGCGATGTATAATATAAGTCTGAAAATTGTAAAAGATGCCATGGAGGCAGAGGATATAATGCAGGAGGCTTTCCTGTCAGCCTTTGAAAATATAGCAACCTGGTCAGGAACAGTTAGTTTTGGCGCCTGGCTTAAAAGAATTGTACCAGTCTCTCGATCTGCTTAAGAAAAAAAGGAAAACTATTTTTGAAAATATTGAGACTTTTCAGCTAGTTGAGGATGATTGCCCTGACAATGAGATCTGTGATGAAGAGCCTGATAACAGGATAAAAAGAGTTTTGGCAACAGTTAAGAAACTCCCGGAAAAATGCCGGAAGATCCTTTCCCTTTACCTTTTTGAAGGATACGATCATGATGAGATTGGTGAAATACTTGCAATTTCCGGCAGTACTTCAAGATCTCAGTTTTCAAGAGGCAAGAGGAAACTGATAAACGAATTAAAAGGGAGATAGCGCTGATTGACAAAGATTCTCTGTAATTTTACTCCGTGTAACCCCGTCAACCAGCAACAAGCAGCAAGCAACTATTAATATGCTCCAAACTATGAAAAAAGGCTTCCTTCTACTGACAATTTTGATTTGCATCTCCGGATATTCCCAGGTCACAGATCCGGATATGGTTCTGATCCCTGCCGGGGAATTTAACATGGGAAAAAATACAACTAATCCTACTGACTGGCAGCCGGAACATAAGGTTCATGTTGATGCATTCTATATGGATAAATATGAAGTTACCAATAAACAGTACTATGATTTCTGTGTGAAAACAAAACATATATTACCTGAATTCTGGGGCTCAGCTCAGTTTAAATCTGGTCTGGATTGCCCGGATTATCCGGTTGTTGGCGTCAGCTCTTACGATGCAGAACAGTATGCCAGATGGGTCGGCAAACGTCTTCCTACAGAGGCTGAATGGGAATATGCTTCGAGGGGCGGACTTGTTAATAAAAATTTTCCATGGGGCGATCAGGTTGATTCGGCCAAAGTGAATTATGGTAAAAAGTTCAAAGGTATTCTTAAGGTAGGATCATTCCAGCCAAACAATTTCGGACTATTTGATATAACGGGAAATGTCTGGGAATGGACCTCTGACTTCTATGGGGATGATTATTATAAGACTTCTCCTGCTGAAAACCCAAAGGGACCCCAGTCGGGAAGATTCAAAGTTATTCGGGGAGGCAGCTGGCATTCAGGTGCAATGTGTGTACAAACCTATTACCGGAATGGATTGCCAACAAGCTGGGTCGATTTCGGAGTCGGCTTCAGATGTGTTAAAAGTGCTAAATAATCAGGTTCTATGACAGACGACACCGATAATACCGAAGATTTTAAAAGGGAATCATTTCTTGAATCCATCGAAGGCCTTGCATTACGTCAGAAAGACAATTCCCCAGATAATACGGGAGTGCATATTACAGAACTGTCAGGACTTACAATTAATGACTACCCTGAGGTTGAATCAACCGAAAAGACCGATAAAAAGATTGATGAATTGAAACAAATTATCTCATCAATTGAGAACAGGTCATCGATTCCTGCAGAAATAAGGCTTGATAAAACATACAGGATAAATTATAAAAATGAACTGAATCCAGCCCAGCTTGAGGCTGTCACAACAATAGCCGGACCGGTGCTGGTTATCGCCGGCGCAGGAAGCGGCAAAACGAGAGTAATAGTCCACAGGGTTGGTTTCATGATGGAAAATGGCATCGATCCGGGCGACATCCTGCTGCTGACCTTTACACGGAAAGCCGCAAGCGAAATGCTTGGAAGGGTACAGCAGCTTCTCAGAGATAATGCTGCCCAGAAGGTTTTTGGCGGGACATTCCATGCTTTTTCAAATTACATTCTGCGGAAATATTCAAACCTTCTCAATATACCGTCAAATTTTACAATCATCGATGAGGAAGATTCTGCAGACACTATCGATCTGATCAGATCAGAACTTAAAATTGAAAAGAGGGAAAAAGCATTCCCGAGAAAGAACAGGATCCAGGAAATAATTTCCTCTGCAAGGAACAGAAACCTTACGATCAGGGATGTAATCGAAAATGAATTTTCGGGACTCAGGGAATTTGTTGACGATATTGTGCTTATAAATCACGGTTATGAGAAATACAAGAAGATCTGTAAAATTTTCGATTATGACGATCTTATGGATGTTTTACGTGATTCTCTGCGGGATAATCCAGTATTCAGGCGCAGGTTGCAGAATGAGTACAAATATATAATGGTTGATGAATATCAGGACACCAACGTTATACAGAAAGAAATAGTTGAATACCTCTCAGGGGGATCGCGGAATATTCTTGTCGTCGGCGATGACTCGCAAAGCATTTATTCTTTCAGAGGGGCGAATTATGAGAACATTCTGAGGTTTCCGCAAAAATACACCGATTGTAAGGTG
>Ga0315293_10003727_pt1 | contig 14634 bp, 13 predicted proteins | sample YL17G13_20_MG_FD_203071 | JGI IMG/M metagenome (GOLD analysis project Ga0315293, IMG submission 203071) | Sediment microbial communities from Yellowstone Lake, YNP, Wyoming, USA - YL17G13_20 | ecosystem: Environmental > Aquatic > Freshwater > Lake > Sediment | place: USA: Wyoming | collected... | reverse complement strand
TCCGCCCTGGTCATCACCGCCAGCTATCTGGGGATCGTCCGTTTCCTCGATCATCCCCGCGTCCGCTTCGGCCTGTCCCTGTTCAACGGCTGTCTCATCCTCGTCTGGGGAGCGGTCAAGGTCATCAGCAGTCATCTGCCCCCGAACGCGGAGAAACCTGCCGGCTGGCGAAAGGGCAGCTACGCCACAGCGTCTTGTTACGTAAGGGGATTTGTATTGACTTTGAGCAACCCCATCGCCCTGTTCTTCTGGATCAACATCGTCACCCTGGCCAATATCAACTTGGCCATCCGTCGGGAATCCCTCCCCTTTTTCATCATCGGCTTGGTCGGCACGGCCGTCACTCTGGATTTTTTCAAGTGCGGCCTGTTAGCCAGGTCGCGGAAGTTCATTAAGCCCCGCACGCTGATGCTGATCACCCGGGCCCTGGGGATGGTGCTGGTCGTCATGGGGGCTTATCTCATCGTTCGGGTGTTTTGAGGAGGGGGAGCACGGTGCGTCCCCACCCGCCCTTGCGCGCAATCCACCCACCGGCCTCTCCGGAGACGCCATCGAGCTCCCACTTGATTGCTCAAGGGGGTCGGGGGGATTAATAAAATAGGGAAGAAGCTCAAAGGCGTCTCCGGCTCCACCATGCGCTGCGGGCGGGTGAAGACTATCACCGTGCTCCCCCTCCTTATGGCGATTCAGGCCTAAGATAATACGGTGACTTACCCCCAAAACTCTTGTAATGAGTGCGCTATTAGCGGAAAATGAAAGGCGTAATGAAAAAACGAGCGGAGGTGCTGGCCGTCGTTACGGCCAGGGGGGGATCGAAGGGGATTCCGGGCAAGAACATCCGGCCCTTCGCCGGCTACCCCTTGATCGCCTACAGCATCGCCGCCGGCCGGCAGGCCGCCACGGTGACGCGGCTGGTCCTCAGCACCGATGACGAGCGGATCGCCCAGGTCGGCCGCCAATACGGGGCCGAGGTTCCCTTCCTTCGTCCGGCCGAGCTGGCCCGAGACGACACCTTCGACTGGCCCGTGTTCAAGCATGTCCTCTCCTGGCTGGAGACGAAGGAGAGTTATCGTCCCCAGGCCGTGGTCCATTTACGGCCCACCTCCCCCCTGCGGCCCAAGAACTGCGTGGACGAAGCCGTCCGGCTGCTGCTCGACCGGCCCGAAGCCGATTCGGTGCGGACAGTCATGCCCGCTGAACAGAATCCTTACAAGATGTGGCGCCTGGCCGGCGACGGCAGTCTCAAGCCCCTCCTGACCGTAGAGGGGATCCGCGAGCCCTACAACTCGCCCCGCCAGGCTCTGCCGGCCGCCTATTGGCAGACGGGCCATGTGGATGTTGTCCGGCCGTCGGTCATCCTGGGAAAGCGTTCGATGAGCGGGCGGAAGATCCTGCCTTTGATAGTGGATTCCCGCTTCGCCGTAGACCTCGACAAACCCTCCCAGTGGCCGCTGGCTGAGGGCTTGCTGCGTCAAGCCGGGTCCGAGGCCATCCAGCCGGGCCGTCCCCGCCGGCTGTTGCCCGATAAGGTCCGGCTGGTCGTTTTCGATTTCGATGGGGTTATGACCGACAACCGCGTCTGGGTGGACGCCGAGGGCCATGAGGTGGTGGCCGCCTCCCGGGGCGACGGGATGGGGCTTGTCCGCCTGCGGCGGGCCGGGGTTGAATTGCTCGTCCTGTCCACTGAGACCGACCCTGTTGTAGCGGCGCGCTGCCGGAAACTCGACATCCCCTTTCACCAGGGCCTGGAAGACAAGACCGGGGCCCTCAGGTCGGAGATGAAGAAACGCACCTTGGATTCCTCCCAGGTGATCTTCGTAGGAAACGACGTCAACGACCTGCCCTGCTTTGAGATAGCGGGCTTCTCCGTGGCGCCGGCCGACGCCGAGCCGGAAGTGCTGCGTCAGGCCGACCTTGTCCTCAGCCGCCGGGGCGGCCACGGCGCCGTCCGGGAGCTGTGCGATCTGCTTATTTACTTGCAGCGTTCCCAGTCCGTGCCGTGGTAGAAGCTCTCCAGGTCGTTCCAGAATTCCTTCATGTCGGCGGTCATGACGATGAGGTCCTGAACTTCACCGCTCCGGTCCTTGACGTAGTCGGGCAGGATGGACTCCTCGTGGAAGCCCAGCCGGCGGCAGATCCGCCGGGCTCCCTCCTGAGGCCTCATGAACTTGGCCACCATTATTTCCACGTTCCGTCCGGCGGCGATGAAGTACAGCTCGCGCATCATGACCAGGCCCAGGCCTTTATGCCGAAAGTCGGGAGCGACGATGACCCGCAGCTCGCCTTGATGCCGGCGCCATTCCTCGGCGGAGACCTCCAGCATCGCGTCGGCCAGCACCCGGCCGCCGGCCAGGGCCACCAGCCGGAAGACATTTCCCTGCTCGACGAGGGCTATTCGTTTGCGGACGACGTCGCGGTCGGTGACGTCCACTTTGAGATACTTGCGGTCCTCCTCCGGGAGAGCCGCATAGAACTTCATCAGCGTCTCCAGGTCCTCGGGCTTCAGGTCGCGGATGACGACGGCCGTCCCATCCTTGAGGGTTTCGGTCTTGTTCATGGGGCCGACTCCTTTTGAAGTCTTCTTTTTTCCCGTTGTTTGCCCACACTATAGGGGCGGCCCCTATCCTGTCAAGTGGTTCGGGAAATCATTGGAAGCATATTTTTCAAGCCAACAGGGAAAGCAGATTTATCTTATTAAATGCGAGAATGTCTTCGGTTCGTTCGAGGAAGGGACGGATATCTTGTTCGACGGCTTTCCAGTCCAGGGCCCTGACCTTATTGGCCAGGGCTGCTTTCCAGGTGCCCGAATCCAGCAGGCCCTGACCTTTGGTATTTTGCGCCAGAGCATTGTTGAGCAGTTTAATGTTTGGCTGGAGGCCTTTCCATTTTGTGAGATACCAGAAAAGGTCAAAAAAATCCCGGCCCTTGGCATAGTCTCTGGTTAAAATAGCGGCCATCTTGCCGGCAAACATCGAAGCTATGTCGTAGTGCTGGATCAGGACGGGAATGTGGACATTCACCACGGTTTTTTCTCTCTGCCAACCCGATGGGGGGTGGGTGTCCACTTCAATCGACACCGGCAGCTTCTGTTCTTTTCTTCCCGATAGCTTCAGCTCAGAAAGGAGGCCGGCAAAGCGCCAGCTGGCTTTTTGGACAGTCCTCTCCTCCTTTAAATAAAGAGAAGCATCATAGCCGGCCATTTGAATTTCTTTTTGCATGCTCTTCATGGCCGCCAGAAATCCGGCCGGCTTCCATCCCGGGCCGGCGGAATAATCCAGGTCTTCGGAGAAACGGGGCAGGCGATGGAGGAACCGTAGCGCCGTTCCACCGACAAAATACAACTCAAGGTTCAGGCCCGTCTTCTGCATCAACCACAGGAGATAATTTTGGAGGTATTCCCGGAGAACATTCAACCCTTGAAATTTGGCCTCCCGGGCCAGTTGAAGAGCGACATCTTTCATGGCTTACTCTCTCCGGCTCTTAATATAGTCCATGGCTTTTTTGGCGGCCAGGGCAAAACCCGGCTTTTGCGACCCGGCGGCCAGCTTGGGCCATTGGTTCAAGTTCAACCTTTCCAGGTTTTGAAGGCGGAGCCCTTTCAGCCATTCCAGGGAGAAAGGCTTTGTTTGGATGAAGATGTAGATTTTATCCAGGAGGGCTTTTTCGGGCCTGGCCACCAGAATTTTTTCGCCCGCCCATTCGACTCGCTGGTAGCCGGCAAAAAAGGAAGGAAGGATATGATGATAGATGAAAAAACGGTCCAGCGCCTGGAATTGAATGCCCCTCCGCGTGGTGAGGGAAGTCGGCTGGAAAACCGCCTCGGGGATCATTCCGTGAAAATGGAAGGCCCACTCCAGCGAAAGATAGGATGGCTGGACCACCGTATTGGCGATCAGAGCCTCGCTGACTTCTTTGGTTCGATAAGGTTTTCCGATGAGATACCATCCGCGTCGGATTTGGATAAGTTTATTCTGCTTGGCCCAGCGAGAGATTTGGACCTGGATATGCCGGGGGTCGTCCTCGAAAGTGCGAAGCAGGGACGAAGGAAAGAGAGGATGGTCGGAGAATTGCGACAACAAGCTTTCCCAATTCATGTGATTAACTTAACATATTTGTTAAGTTAACGCAATAGTTTAAAAGCCTGGCGGGCGGCCAGGTCGTCCCCGATGAAGAAGGCCACGGTCCAGGGGCCGGCCCGGCGGGCCGCCGGGTCAGGCCCGAAGTCGAAGCGGTCGAAGGCGGTGACCGTTTCCAGATAGTTCCCGGCGGTGGCCACTGGCACCCGGCCCGAGTCGCGGGCCAGGCCTCCTTCCGGGGAATACCATTTCCAGCGGAGCCAGATGTCCCTTGAGACGCGCTTCAGGCGGACGAAACAGACCACCGACTCGTCCTCGGGCCCGAACTCGTCCCGGACCTCGACCGCCGTGTACAGATCGCCCTCGAAGGCGACGGTCCGGCACAAGAGAATCGATTCGACCTGAAAGTCGGGCGCTTGGAGAGCCGGCCGGAAGTTGAGGCAGGCCGCTCCACCCAGCGCCGTCCCCAAAGCCAACCCCAGCCTCAGGATTGCCTTGATTCTCATCGCGGCACCAATTCCACCATGATCTGACGGGACAGGCTGCGCCAGATGAACCTCAGCTCGAATCGGCCGGCCTCGCGGATAAGGTAGAGGTCGATGTTCTGAAGTTTGCCCAGGAGGAAGTCGTAGTTGAGGAGCGAGTGAAAGCGCCAGCCTTTAAACAGGCCGACCTTGAGGTCGGCGAACGACTGTTTGAGCCGGCCGTTCTTCGGGTCGTAAGACAGGGACAGCCATCCGGAGACGATGGCCTCCGGGTCGAAGCGCAGCACGGCGCTGAGGTCCTGGTTGGTCGTGCCCTCCAGGAGGCCGCCCTTCGTCCGCCGCCTGGACTGCAGGCTGTAGAAGCCCTCCAGCCTCAGGCCGCCGGCCATCTCCTGGGACAGGTTGAGGATAAGGCCTCCCGAGGTGAAATCCCTTTTTTCCTTTTCCAGAAACTGTTCCAGGGCCAGGGTGAAATCCAGCAGCAGGCCGGGCCCCAGGGGCAGGGGCAGGGCGGACAGGCTGAGCTGGGTGTTGTTGCTGTAGCCGGACGTTCGGCCGCCCTGGCGGTCGATATCGCTGTAGATGAGCGTATTGGCCAGGCTGGCCTGCAGCAGGCCGCCGTAAAGGGGCAGGGGATTGAAGCCCAGCCGGAGCTGCGGCCGGGACAGCGTCTGACTCTCGGCCAGGTCGGCGTTGAGGTGATAGTCGGCTGCCAGGTTGAAGAAGCGCGAGGTGTAGGACAGGTTGAGGTTGCCCTCGAAAAGGTTGGACCGGCTCCCGGCCCGGCCCAGCTTGAGTTTGGAGTAAGACGAATTGAGAAGGACATTGAGCTTGTCCCAGAGCGCCACCGCGTAGTTGAGGTTGCCCACTATTTGGTTGCCGAATTCATAGCGTCCGATCAAAGACAGCCGGCCGGCCTGGCCCCCTTCGAGCGAGGCCTTCAAACCGATCCAGGTTTCGGCGGGCCGGTTCACCGGCCGGCTGTAGGTCAGGTCCCACAGCGTCGAAACCTTTTTTCCGCCCCAGTCCTTGTTCAGCCAAAGCTGGGTGTTCAGCAGCCCGCTGGTGTTGAAATTCCCGTTTAATCCCAGGCTGAGGTCCGGGTTCAGTGTCCAGGCGTTTTTGGTCAGCAGGTCGGCTTGGCGCGCCAGGCCCACATAATCTTTGATGATGGAATGTTCTTCGTAGTCGAGCAGGGTGAAGCTGTCCATCTTGTCGGGCTTGAGCCAGGAAAAACCGGCCCGGCCGTACAGGCCGCGCGTCCGGCTGTACCACAGCTTGTTCAGGGACAGGCCGTTCCGCCGTTCGCCGGGCGCTGCTACGCTCAGTTTAAGCGACCGGAACCCCACGCTTTCCAGGCCTTCCATGAACAGCGTCACCTCCCGGCCGAAGGCCTCATAATCGGCGGATATGTCCACAGCCCGGCACACGGCATAGAGCAGGGACTGCTGGATTTTGGCCAGGGACACATCTTCGGCGGCGCGGACCGCGGCCTGGGGGGGCACGCTTTCCGGAGGGCCGATTGTCCGCTGGGCGACCGATTCCCCGTAGGTCCACAGCCGGCCGCTTCCCGTGGCCGGGTCAAAGGCCAAAGCGTCGCCGACGAGCGTTTCGCCCTCCCGCGCGAGCGTGACGCGGCCGACGGCCAGGAAGGCGCGGCCGGAGAGGTTGGCGGCCAGCGTGCGGCAGGTACCCTTGTAGGGCCCCAGCTCGAAGGCCGCCTCATAAGCCATGAACTGGTTGTGGTCGTAGCTGAAGGCGATGTAGCCGGCTTCCACTCGGAGCAGGGGAGGCTTGACTTCAGCGGCGGCCGGCCGGCAGAGGACCAGGGCCGGAAGGAAAAGGGCCAGGCTGCGGATTGTCCTCAATGGGGGATTCTCAATTGGTAGATCTTCCGGCTGCCGTCAGCGTTCCACAAAAAAACTCCGTCGAAGGCCAGCCCGCGGGGCGCCTGGCCGGGCGAGAGAAACGTGCGTTGGAGCGTTCCGTCAGGCCCTACCTGAAAGATGGACAATGTGGAGGAGTCCGCGATCCAGAAAAACTGGCCGTCGAAAGCCAGCCCGTCCACCCGGGTTCCCGGGTTGGCGAACGATCCAGTGACCTCGGCGGTTTCGGGATCAACCCGCAGGATCCGGTTGGCCTGGCTGTCGGCCACCCACAGCGAGCCCAGCCCGTAGGCCAAGGAGGAGAACTGGCCCCGCTGCAGGTTGAGGCTTTTCTGGATGTCGCCGTTGAGCAGGTTGAGGCGGTAAACGAAGACCGAGCCCCGGCCGCAGACCCACAGGTCCTGGCCGTCGTAGGCCAGGCCTTCGGTCCCCTCGGCGGGGGAGTCCAGGCTGCGGACCAGGCTGCCGCTCAAGCGGTCGAGGCTTAGCAGTTCATTGGTCCGGCCGTCCACGTTCCACAGGGTGGAGCCGTCCCAGGCCAGCCCCAGCGGCTGGCCGGCCGGGGTGAAGATGGTGCCCATGACTTCGAAGGCGGCCTCCGAGGCCTGGGGGTCGAAAGGGTTGTCGAAGAACCGGTCCTGGCAGCCGGCCAGGAAAAGTTCAATAGCGATAAGACAGGGCCACAGCCAGCGATTGACCTTCACCGCAGTCCAGCCTCAAGGAGATTTTCTTTCCGGCCGTGTCTTTATTCCGGCCGGAGACGATCCAATAGATGTCGGCCAGGTTGAGAACCCAGGCAGCCGCGGCCGCCAGCAGAAACCGGTTGCGCCTGGTGTCCAAGGTTTCGGTCTGGGCCCGGTAGCGGACCGCGTCCTCACGGCTCTGGGCCGCCCGGTAGAGGGAGTAGGCGTCGTTTCCCTTATGGTTCTGGTCGAAGAAGCCGTAAAGGCAAAAAACCTCGCCGGCGAAAAAAAGAAACGCCTCGGCATAGTGTTTCTCGGCGGCCTGCCCCCAGCCGGGGAGGAGCAGCGATTTCTGGAGCGAGTTGAGCGGCCGGTATTCTTTTTTCTGACCCGTCTCAGCGGCCAGGCAGAGGGCCGGGAGCAGGATGAGCAGGAGGAATGCGGTTCTTTTAAACACGACTTAAGAGTCAGTCGGTTCTTTTTCTATCACAGCCAAGGCTGACTGTCAAAAATTGTTAGTTGACAAGTCCCTTGTGTCTTAAGTATTTTGGGCATAATTATATCGCCTTTATTATGGAGGAAGATTGAGGGACATAAAGGGGCATTCCGTCTGCAAGTTACTGGCAATTGTTCTGAGCATTCTTATCGCCGGACAGATCCATTTCGCTTTTTCGGCGCAGGAAGAAACGCCCGAGGCCAAGTTCAAGGCGGCCGCGGCCGAATATGCCAAAGGCAACTACAGCTCGGCCCGAACGATTCTCACCGGCTTGACCCAGGCCGTTGAGGTGAACGAGCAGAACAAGATCTTCCTGGGCAGCGCCTACCTGCTGCTGGGCGCCAGCGAGGAGATGTTGAAGGAGAACGAGGCGGCTTCCGCTCATTACCTGAAAGCCAAAGAGTTCCTGGGCGAACGGGAAGCGGTGATCGAGGGCCTCAACTTCAGCGACCTGAATATCTACCATAGCGTCTTCTCGGCTAAGAGCGCACAGGACAAGGCCGCCGCTCCAAAGACGCAAGCTGTGGCGGCCCAGCCGGGCGCCAAGAAGCGCAGCTTCCTGGGCAAAGCCCTGGGCATCGTCCTCATCGTGGGTGCCCTGGGCGGCCTGGTCTGGTACCTCTTCTTCTCCCCCAACGCGCCCCTGAAATCAAAAGGAAAGGGCGGTTACACCGGCGTCACCGTCCAAGTGGACGTGAGTTTTAGGGGCAGGAATACATATAAGGCCACTCATGTCGTGATACTCAACGGCCAGGAAAAAATCAATCAGATATGGGGTGATCCTGAGCCGATTAATTATTATGACGGGGGAAGCTGCGGCTCCGAATATTGTGACCGGGACACCACGGCCAACTCCTACTCTTGGACCATCGACACAGACGGCAAGTCCCTGGAAATCGTCCTGAAATATCTAGATTGGACGTACTGGTCCTTGTGCGGGTACGACTGCTGCAAGCTTTTGTGTTCCGACTGGACTTTCACCATCATCGACTACAAATGGGAATCCGGCAAGAAGGACCCCGGCTCTCCCGGCCTGGAGGGCTATGATGTTTTGGCCACAACCCAGGGGGACGTCTGCTCCCATATCGACCAATGGATCGACCAGTGCACGACCAAGGCGGTGTTGACCTTCAAGGCTCCGGCCGGGGGCCAGCAGGCCGATAAGGTCTATACGGTCCGGCATTCGATTTGGAGGAAACCTTCGGACTGAGACAGCCCTCACCGCGATTCGAAACGGACAGCTTGTGTCAAAAATTGTTGACAAGGCCGATGCGTCTAGAGTATTTTTAGGCCAACTTCGAAAAAGGAGGATCGGTTGAGCGAAATAAAAGGTTATTCCATCTGCAAGTTCCTGGCCATTGTCCTGAGCATTCTTATCGCCGGACAGATCCATTTCGCTTTTTCGGCGCAGGAAGAGACGCCCGAGGCCAAGTTCAAAGCGGCCGTGGCCGAATATGCCAACGGCAACTACGGCTCGGCCCGCACCATCCTCACCGGCCTGACCCAGGCTGTTGAGGAGAACGAGCAGAACAAGATCTTCCTGGGCAACACCTACCTGCTGCTGGGCGCCAGCGAGGAGATGTTGAAGGAGAACGAAGCGGCGAGCGCGCATTACCTGAAGGCCAAGGAGCTCCTGGCTGAGCGGGAAGCGGTGATCGAGGGCCTCAGCTTCAGCAGCCTGGACATCTACCTGGGCGTCTTCGCCACCCAGCAGTCGCGCGACGAAGCCGCGGCCCTGAACGCCCAGTTCGAGGAGGCCAAGAAAAAATTCTTCGCCGAAGACTACGAGGGCGCCCTGCTGGACCTGGAGAAACTGATATCCACCTTCGCCGCCCTGGAGGGATGGGAAATCCTCAAGGGCGAGACCTATTTGCTCCTGGGCGCGACCTACGAAAAGCTGAAGTACAAAGAGCTGAGCGTCAAATACTATTGCAAGGCCAAGGAGATCCTGGGCGTAGGCAAGACCATCGCCGGCTTGGAGCTGAAGAAGCTTAAATATTATAAGGAAGAATGCCGGCCGGTGGCCGGACAGACGGGCGCCAAGAAAGGAAGCTTCCTGGGCAAGGCCCTGGGCTTTCTTCTGGCCGCGGGCGTCATAGGCGGTGTGGTCTGGTACCTTTTCTTCTCTCCCAACGCCCCGCTCAAGCCCAAGGGCGCCTACACCAGCATCACGGTCAAGGTGGACGTGACTTTCAAGGGGTTGAACTCCAAGACCTGGCACACGTTGGATTTGAACGGCGTGAACCAGTTGAGCGAGCACGTTATCTATTCTCAGTCTGTCGCCAACCCCGGACTCTGCAACGCCGACACCGAGTGCCCAACAGCCACGAGCACACAGTCCTATTCCTACACGATTGAAACAGACGGCAAATCCCTAGACGTCATCCAGAAGTATATTGATTGGGAATTTTACAGCATGGGCGGCGGTGTTAGCTGCAAAATTTTGTGCGCAAGCTATAACTTTTCTATCGTGAGCTACAAGTGGGAATCGGGCAAGAAAGACCCCGGCTCGCCTTCCATCGAGGGGACAGACCAGCTGCAATTAAGTATTACGGATGACTGTATTGAAACATCCCTCTATATCCATACCTGCACCACAACGGCCCATCTGACCTTCAAGGCGCCGGCTGCCGGCCAGCAGGTCCAGAAGGTCTATTCGGTCGAACAGTCGACGGGGAGGACGGTCCGAAACTAAGCGCACCGTCTGCCTAATTCGCGGTCTTGCCTCGAAGCACATCGCTCCGAATGGCAAGGCCTCAAGATGACGCACGACGAGGCGCAGCCTTTTTCATTCTGGCCTGAACCGTGCGGGTTAGGGTGACTTGTATCGTCCGGCATCCACTCGCACAGGATGAAAGAGAACCGACTTGACATGGATTTCGATTATCTTAAACTATAAGTAACACTACATGTAACCTATGGTTCATAATTATGGAAAAGGCCGGTATTTTAAGCATCCTCCGCTCTCTCTGGTAGGGGTGAACTCCTGGATGAAAGGCAGAAGGCTTGGGCCCGAATTCATCTCAAGAAAGACACTGTCTTCTTGTTGAAAGTGAGATCGGAACAAGAGAAATAGCCGATTATGAAAATACGATATCTGAACGGGAAACGCCTGTACTACGCCTTCCTGGCCGGCGGCCAGGCCGTCATCCGGGATAAGGAATACCTCAACCGCATCAATGTTTTTCCCGTCCCCGACGCCGACACCGGCACCAACCTGGCCTCCACCATGCGCTCCATCGCCTCGGAGGCCAAGGCCGGCGGCTCCCTGCGGGACACTCTCCGCTCCCTGGCCGACGCCGCCCTTATCGGCGCGCGGGGAAACTCGGGCCTGATCTTCGCCCAGTTCGTCTACGGGCTCAGCCGCGAAGCGTCGAACGAGCGCCGGCTGACCACTCACTCCTTCGGGGAGATGATGGCCCGGGCCGTGCGCCACGCCTATAACGCCATCCTCCATCCCGTGGAGGGCACCATGCTGTCCGTGATGCGGGACTGGGCCGATTCCGTTTTCCACTATCGTCTGAAGACGGTCGATTTTGTCGAGCTGCTCGGCCATTCCCTGCAGACCGCCCGCCGCTCTCTGCGGGAAACCCCCCTCAAGCTGTCCGTGCTGGCCAGGGCCCGGGTAGTGGATGCCGGGGCCAAGGGCTTCGTTGATTTTGTCGAAGGGGTGATGGATTTTGTCCGGGCCGGCCGGCTGCGCAGCCTGCCCCTGCCCCGGGCCGAGGACCTCAAGCCGCAGCCCAAGGTCCATTCCTTCAGGCGCGGCCTCAGCCGCCGCTACTGCGCCGAGGCCGTCCTGTCCGGGCCGGGCCTGGACCTGGAAAGGCTGCGGCGCTCGCTGCAAGCCTATGGAGATTCGGCCATCGTGGCCGGCTCCGAAGAAAAGGCCCGCTTCCACGTCCACACCGACCGGCCGGCCGACCTCTTTTTCGAGCTGCTGGAAATGGGGCCGGCCCAGCACATCAAGGTGGACGACATGCGCCGGCAGATGGAGACCGTCCGGGGCCGGCCTCGCCGGCTGGCCATCGTCACCGATTCGGCCTGCGACCTGCCGCCCGAGGTTCTAGACAAGCATCGGGTTCACCTCCTCCCCTTCACCCTGTCCTTCGGCGAGCGCCAGTTCCTGGACAGGCTGACCATCCTGCCCGAACAGTTCTACAGGCTTCTCCGGGATTGGCCCGAGCATCCGGTGACTTCGCTGCCCAGCCCGTCCCTGATCCACAGCCAATTATCTTTTTTAGCCGACCACTATAAGTCCATACTTGTTTTTTCCATTTCCTCCGGGCTGAGCGGCACCTGCGACGCCCTGCGCCAAGCCGCCGCCGACTTCCCGGCCGGCAAGGTCAGGGTCATCGACACCAAGACCTTGTCCGCCAGCCAGGGCCTGATCGTTCAGAGGGCCGCCGAGGCCGCCGCCCGCGGGCTGGGCGCCGAGGAGATCGGCCGCCTGGCCGAAGAGTGGAGCCGCAAGACGCGCATCCTGGTCGATGTGCAGACTCTCCGCTACATGGTCCGGGGAGGCCGGGTGAGCCCGCTCAAGGGGTTCCTGGCCAAAATCCTCAACCTGAAGCCCATCATCAGCTTGGACGAGAACGGCAAGGCCGTGGCCTGGGGCAAGTCGATCGGCCGCCGGGCGAACATGGAGAAGATTCTGAAGATGGCCGCCGGAGAGGCCGGCCGCCGGGGCCTGTGGAACTACGCCGTGGTCCACGCCCTGAACCGGCCGCGGGCCGAGGTGTACGCTGAGCGCTTGACGCGCCTCTTGGGCCGGCCACCCGCCTTCATCCAGGACATCGCGCCGGTGATCGGCGTCCACAACGGGGTCGGGGTCGTGGCCGTCTGCCTGATGTTCCAATAAGGCGGGGAAACGCCCCCATTAGCATGATCCAAGCTTCAAGAAGAGGAGGGGTCCTGTCACGGCTCCTCCCCGGCTGTGCTCGCCAAGCTGCGCGCAGGCGGGGATCCCCTCCGCCGTGCCACCCCTCCCCATATATTAGCGGGCTTGAGATGATTCAATGAACTTAATGGCTTTTATGTGGACCGCGGCCGCTGTATTCCTCTATATGACCGCCTTGTTCCTGGGGGCCTTGTGGCTGCGGGACAATTCCATCGTGGACATCGGCTGGGGGCCGGGATTCATCCTGGTCGCCGGCCTGACTCTATTGTGGAGGGGCGAGATCGTCTGGCGGCCGCTTCTGGTGTCGATCCTGATCGCCGTTTGGGGGTTTCGCCTGGGAATTCATATTTACCTCCGGAAGCGGGGCAAGCCCGAGGATTTCCGCTATGCCGCCTGGCGTCGGGCTTGGGGCCGAAGCTTTGTCCCGCGCAGCTTTTTCCAAATCTTCATGCTGCAGGGGCTTTTGCTGCTGCTTGTCGCCTGGCCCATCTGGCTGACCAACCTTTCCCCGGCCAGACCGCTGACCATCCTCGACGCTGTGGGCGGCCTGGTCTGGCTGGCGGGGTTTGTTTTGGAGACTGTGAGCGACGGCCAGATGGAACGCTTCCGGCGCGACCCGGCCCACAAGGGCCGGATCATGACCGGCGGACTGTGGAGCGCCTCCCGGCATCCCAACTACTTCGGCGAGGCGGTCCAGTGGTGGGGCCTGTTCCTCATCGCCCTGAGCGGGATCAGCGGCTGGACCGCAGCAGTGAGCCCCCTGCTCATCACCGTCCTGCTGCTCAAGGTATCCGGCATCCCTATGCTGGAGAAGAAATACGCCGGGAACGCGGAGTTCGCCGCCTACGCCCGGCGGACGAGTGTCTTTATCCCCTGGTTTCCCCGCCGGGCGGGGGATAGGCCGGAACGGCGGCCATGACCGTTCTCCGGCCGAGGAGTCAAACATGATCATTCTGCGTTATGCCCTTCTGTGGGTCATGTCTTTTATTTTCACCAGCCTTATCGACGCGCTGTGGCATCTGGTCCTTTTCCGCCGCAGCTACTCCCAGGGAATCAAGCCCCTGGCCAGGATGAGCGGGGAGAAGATGGCTTTCCAGCCCGTGGCCGGTCTCTTGTCCCAGGTGTTGGTCGTTTCCGGAATCGTCTTCCTGGTGCTGATGCTGGCCGGCAAAGGAAGCTACGGCACGGCCTTTTTAGTGGGAGCGGCGGCCGGAGTCCTGGCCATCAGCGTTTACGGAGTGACCAACTACGCCCTGTTCAAGGACTGGAACCTCACCCTGACCCTCCTGGAGCTCGTCTGGGGCCCGATCCTGGGCGGGCTGAGCGGCCTGTTCGTCTTCTGGGCCCGGTCTTTTCTCCTAAAGATCTGAATCCAAGGGAGGGAGGGGCGAGAGGCATGCCTCTCGCCTTCATCCTCGGGGTGCGCCTTGGATGTACCCTCTGTGACCTAGGACGCGGCCCGGCGCATTTTTTCTCACCCTCCCATTTGGAAACCAGTCCCGTCGGTTCCCCCCGTCGAAAAACCGACGGGGCCCCCCTCCGCTAGGGGGGCCTAAGGGCCGATTCCGGCACCTCTTGGAAATCAAATATACGGAGAGGGTTCCCCCATCTGGAATTTTTCCGCGACTTGTGTATGATATTTCTAACTCTGAGGAAGGGAGGGACGGAATGAACGTCAAGAAATTTATCGAAGCCGGCATTAGCAACATCAAGGCCACGGTCGGGCCGGACATGGCCGTCTCCGCGCTCTCGGGCGGAGTGGACAGCTCGGCCTGCACCATGCTGGCGGCCAAGGCCCTGCCCGGCCAGCTCAAGGTGATTTTCATCGACGACGGCCTGATGCGGGAGAACGAGGCCGAGGAGGTCAGGCAGGTCTTCGGCAAGCTGGGCGTCGAAGTCCAGGTGGTCAACGCCCAGAAGGAGTTCTTCAAAGCCCTTAAAAGGAAGACGGACCCTGAGAAGAAACGCAAAGCCTTCCGTGACCGGTTCTACAAGGTCTTTGGCCGGGAGGTCAAGCGCAGCGGCGCCCGCTACCTTATCCAGGGCACGATCAAGGCCGACATCATCGAAACCCAGGGCGGAGTCAAGACCCAGCACAACATCCTGGA
>Ga0315293_10003726_pt1 | contig 14635 bp, 26 predicted proteins | sample YL17G13_20_MG_FD_203071 | JGI IMG/M metagenome (GOLD analysis project Ga0315293, IMG submission 203071) | Sediment microbial communities from Yellowstone Lake, YNP, Wyoming, USA - YL17G13_20 | ecosystem: Environmental > Aquatic > Freshwater > Lake > Sediment | place: USA: Wyoming | collected... | reverse complement strand
TCGAATGTTCGGCAGGGAGCTCAGTCTCGAGGTCGATGAGCGCGGCCCTGAGGTCGCCTGAGCAGCTTTTTGCTATCTCCTGGAGTTTGCTGTCGGTATAATTTATTTTCTCAGTCTTGCACACATTCTTCAGGAAATTAAAAATCAATGCGCTGGATGGTTTTTCCAGCTTCACGACCTTGGAAATCCTTCTCAGGCCGGACAACCGGTTGCTGTATATATCGTTTGTTGTAATCACGAGCGTTCTCGCTGTTTTTATAAAATCGCTTACACCCCTGATATTTTTCAGCTGGTCTATCTCCAGCACGATTATCTTGCCCTTGTAGAATATGCTCCTCTCCCTTGAAGATTTAGCCAGCTCGTCCATGTCCGTGCCTTCCACGATCTCGTAATTCATCTCGTTTGCAACGAGCTTAATCATCAAAGTCTTGCCAGACCCGCTGTATCCGGCAAGAATGAGCGGCTTCTCAGGATGCTTGAGCCACTGCCTGACCTCTGCTATCTGTCTTGCATTGCCAATAAACTCCCTGGCTGATTTCGGCTCATATTTGTCGTGGAGCATGAAGATAAATCACCGCAAAATTTTTAATACTGCTAATCGTTTTTTATAATTTGCCGTTCTATATTACATATGCCGAAAAAGCTGAGAAGGAAACTTGGTAAAATCAAGAGACGTGTTTATAAAATCAAGAAACATTTACATCGCAGAGAAGACAGCTATAGGTGCAAGAAGTGCGGGGACCGTTTCCCGACCACGCTGGACCTGCAATTCCACGTGAACGAGGTGCACAAAAGGAAGCCTGCGCTCCGCGAAATCCGCCTGCTCGAGCAGGGCTTTGTGCCGGATGAATCAAAGCTCGGGACCAAATTCAGGGGCAGGAACAAGGTTATAATCGCTTGACTAAACCTAAAGCTAGGAGTTGGGTCGTATGCAAACTTTCCAAGTAAAAATTGACGGTACAACTGATAGAGATGTGGTATGCGCATTGGCTTATTTGGCAGGGTTTCCCGAAGGATCTCAAGTTATAACTACGAACAATTATCTTGGTATAGGAAACTCAACTGGGATATCCTCAGTCTATCACGCAGAAAGACTGAGGGAAGTAGATGGCGACCTCGCAGAAGCCGTCGCATATCGCGGACCGAATATCGTTGTTGGTAGAAATTTCCGCCCGCCAGTCCCAATGAGCGGCGAGCTGGAATGGCAGCCAACAAATGAGTATGTAATAGCATCTGATGACAAGGTCGACCCGCAACTGATAGGAAGACTGAAAGAAACAATAAGGGCAGGGCCGCCTGCGCTACATTCATGAACTATTTTCACTGTATCGTATAACTTCTCATGCTGGGCTTGCTGTATTCTCGTAATAGAATATCTCGTACTTCAGGCGTGTCCAAAACCTGCCAGCCATGCACTTCGATATCACGATACAAGTCCTTCAGCGGATACACGCGGTCAATCGCTTTCGCAAGATTGTATTCGCGGGGGTACACGCCCTGAAGTTTTTTGCCAGTTGATTTCTCTGCCAGCAATTCAGCCGTGCCCTCTATGAAGTCAAGACCAAGATGATACTGTTGTCCATTCACTTCAAGCATGAGTGGATACAGTTGCTCCAGAATTTTATGCTCCTTTTGAAAAAGGTGCGCGGTCTCGTGCGCAACCACACAATCTCTAATGTAATCATTATTGAGAAAATCGGGATTGTAATAGATTCTCGCGCTGTTGTGGTATGGATCGAATTCTGTGACACCGCCGATTGGCGTGCCGCGAAGCCTTTCATCAATGCCAACGCTGTCAGCATAAACAGGGTAGGAATTAAGATATCTGCTAATATTTTCAGCAGCCTTTTCCTGCCTTCTCGCAACCTCGCTCAGAACCGGAGTCATGATTATCAATTATACAACCACAAATAGAAATAAAAAGATTACACCCGATATTTCGCAACCTTTTTCAGCAAGTCTTTGTGCGTCAGAAACATCGTCCTGCAGCAGTAGCGCTTCAATCCAAGGTCAGTTAGCACCTTTTCCGGCTTCTCGCCCGCCTCAACCCGGGCCTTGTATCTCTCCCAAAGCCCTGCTATCGGCTTGCCGCATGTCATGCATCGAATAGGAATAATCATGAGTATCACTTCCAATTATATAATCAAAAGGTTTATAAATTAATGAGCTTTAAATTATCTCTTGCTCTGCTGCTTTGTCCTTCTTGGCCCGGCTGTCGACCGCGATGGCTTGTGCGGCTCGGTCTGCCTTGCATCTGAAATCAGTATGGAGCGGTCGTAATCAATATAACTCTGCTTCAGGACCTTGTCCTTTGTCCATTTTACAAGCGCATTGGCAATGGCTGTCCTTGAGGCGTCAGCCTGTCCCCACATCCCGCCGCCGTGAACATTGACATCAATGTCAACCTTTTCTGCATACGGGCCTGCAAGCATCACAGACTCTTTCACTCTCATCCTTACATACCTTGGCTCTATCACGTTGATGGGCTTTGAATTTATCCGTATTATTCCCTTGCCCTCTCTTATCGAAGCCCGTGCAATAGCTTTCTTCCTCTTCCCAACAGCAATCAAAACCTTCGTTTTTTTCTTCGGAGCCTCGGCCTTTTCAACCGGTTTTTCAACAGCTTTTTCGTCCATATCCATCACTAAAAATCCCTGGGCTTTGCCAGTATCTCCCTCACTTTTAGACTATGAAACCTTCTTGAAACCGCTGATTTTATCACGCACACAGTATCCGCGCCCCGGCCTGTGCCAGCCACAGCGAGCACGTCTTTCCCCTCCTCTATCATGCCTGCATCGCACGCCTCGAGCACGATTTCAACGCACACCTTCATGCCCTGGCCAAGCAGCCTCAGCGTGTCTGCAACCACAGTGCTCATCCCATATCCACTGTATTTGTCCGCAAACGACCTTTCTATCGAACATGTCAGTATCGTACCTGTGAACAGCTTTCCGCCAGCTGCCTCTATCTCCTTTCTCTTAGCGTCGCTTATCTCTTCCACATTCTCTCCTTTGAAGCCAGAGGAATGCGTGACCACCACGACATTTGCTTTCTTTCCGAACCGCTTTGCAGCCATCAGCCCGGTCTCGCCTGTTGTCGTCGCGACAACCACATCCTTGTATTTGCCTATATTCTTTTCAGCAATATCAATGCATTTGTCAGTATTTTCCCTGCCAGCCTTGTCAAAATAAACAACGTCCATGCTATCGCGGCCTCCAACCAAGCGCTTTCGACAGCTCGCCGAGCGTGATGAAATCAGACTTGATCTCCTTTGTGAGGGATATTATCTCCTCTTTCTCAAATTCGTTTGGAAAATCAATATGAATCTTCAGCTTTTTCAACGCGTTCTTCCCCCTGGCCTTTTTGTATGGCATCATCCCACGTATAGTCCGGCGCAAAATCAACTCAGGTTTCTTTGGAAAGAAAGGCCCGTGCTGCGGCGACCCGCGCCTTCGCTGTTTTAGGTATTTCTCCTTGATGTCGTTCGGGTCTCCTGTTACGATAACCTTTTCAGCATTTAGTATAACAACATCGTTCCCTTTCAACAGCTCTTTCGCCGCGGTGCTCGAAAGCCTTCCCAGAACAGCGTGTTTGCCATCTATTATCATTTTTATCAACGAGTCTTTGTATGTAAAGTTTAAAAAGTTTATAAGTCTCAAAAAGAAGTAGTTTTCAGCGCAGGGGTGTCCGAGTCTGGCCAACAGCCCTTTTTGCTGGCGCAAAAATCGCTGGCGGAAAAGGATGGCTCTAGGAGCAGGACTTAAGTTTAAAAATTTAAGTTATGAGAAGTTTTGCCTTGCAAAATTTCTATGAAATAAGAAATCCTGTGGCTTAGTGCCTGCGAGGGTTCAAATCCCTTCCCCTGCATCTTTGTTAAACTCGTGAAATTATGTGAATGATATGATAATCAAGAAAAAGAACAGAATCAGGTATGAAAACAGCCCGAAATGCATTGCTTATGAGTATCCCTTGCAGGATAAGGACATCAATGTTGCTTTCATAGAGATTGACGGAAGATACCCTGATAAGGGCTGGGTCGTGAATGAAAAGGTAAAAGAGATAGTTTTTGTCGCCGAAGGAAGGGGAAAAATAGTGATTGAAAAAAGCGAGCACACCCTGGAAGACGGCGACTCTATACTGCTTTTGCCAAAGCAGAGATATTTCTTCGAAGGGAAGCTGAAGATTGTTGTTTCGTGCCATCCTGCTTGGTATCCCAAGCAGCACAAGAACGTTGATTAGAACGAACTTGTTAATTTGGTACATTTTGCCTTTTTAAAATTTCCTTGTTTATTTGAGATAATGTATGAAATCCCCGTAGAAGAGTGCGCAATAGGTATTCCAAAAGCGGAGTTGCATCTGCACATAGAGGGAACGCTCGAACCAGGACTAGTTTTCGAGACAGCAGGAAGGAATCGTATACCGCTGAAATACAGCTCTGTTGATGAACTGAAAGCTGCTTATAAATTCGGAGACCTGAAGGACTTTCTGAAACTTTACTATGAATGCACCAATGTTTTAATGAAAGAGCGTGATTTTTACCAACTTACGCGAAACTATCTTAGAACGGCCCACAGCCAGAATGTCGTGCATACAGAAGTATTTTTCGACCCTCAGGCACACATGAAGCGCGGCGTGCCATTTGACGCTGTGTTCAATGGCATCTATCATGCTCTCGAAAGCGCGGAAAGAGCTGATGGAATTTCTTCCAGGCTTATAATGTGCTTTCTTCGGGACCTGCCAGCTGAATACGCAATGAAAACGCTGGAGCTGGCTTTGCCATATAAGAGATGTTGTGGCGAGCGCTTCGTGGCAGTCGGGCTTGATTCCTACGAGGTTGAAAACCCGCCGTCAAGGTTCAAAGACGTCTTTGACCGCGCGCGTGCTGAGGGGTTCTTGACAGTCGCGCACGCCGGCGAGGAGGGCCCGCCAAAATATGTGCAGCAGGCCCTTGATGACCTGAAGGTCAGTCGCATCGACCATGGTAACCGCGCGATGGAGGACCCTGCCTTAGTCGAAAGAGTGGCCAGAGAAAGAATTCCGCTGACAGTCTGCCCCCTGTCCAATGTAAAACTGCAAGTAGTAAAGGGCGGTATGCAGAATCATCCTCTTAGAAAAATGATGGATGCCGGGCTGATGGTCACAATAAACTCAGACGACCCTGCCTATTTCGGCGGCTACCTTAATGAAAATTATATGGCCGTAGCGAGAGCGCTCGGATTGAGCAGAAATGATATCTGCACACTCGCAAGAAACTCGTTCGAAGCGTCATTTTTGCCTGAAGAGGAAAAGCAGAAATGGACATCAAGAGTGAATGAATATCGTCAAGCTAATTAATATTCAACTTAGCTTCTTCCAGTAAGCGATTGTTATAGGCAACTGCCCAATTTCTCATTAGCAATGCTTGCGGCACGTTTCTGGCATATGAAGAGTAAAACGCTCCAACAGCAAGCTGTGTTTCCAGATCCGTTTCCTCATGTACCTTTTGCGCAAGAGGATCGTCACACTCGTATTCCAGCATCACTTCGCGAGGAAGCAGGAGGTAATCATTTGCCATAGTATTTCCGTAAAAAATTGTGACGTTTGGCGCAATTTCAATTTCATCTATTTGCGCACGCCTTTTGTTTGCTAAAAAAATTCCATTTGATATGCAGACCGTGGGCACGTATCCGATTTCATATGGCTTGGGCTCATCTAGCTCCCATCTCATTCCGATAACTCCATTATAAGAAAAGAAAACAAAGTTCCATGCGTTATTCCATTGTTCGTATTCGTTCAACCTCAGTGATTGGTGCATAGGACCTTCAGACCTCATGACATCAATATACGCCTCAGCTTCTGTCTCAAACTGTATGCGGGCTGTCTCCAAAGCTTCTCGTACATATTTCTCGTCGTCAAGAACCAGACGGCCCAGGCGCAGTACAGCAGGATGAACAGGTACAACTGCCTGACAACCACCGCGATTTTCTTTTATCTGAATCAATAAATGTCGCCTATCGAGCGGTGTCAACATCATTATATAGAACTAAAAAAAGTTTATAAGAGAATACCAGACTGTCAGTACTTATTACTATAATTCTTTCTTGACTGCCTTGATGAACTCGTCCGCTTTTTCGTCCAGGATTTCAAGCGCCTTGTCCAGAATCCTGGCAGCTGTAAGGCCGCTCACGGATTCTATGATGAACGTGAAATTGCCGTGCTCAGGGTTCTTGCCAGATATGCTGTAACCGACCACAGCTGCCTGCCACTTGGCATGCTCCTTTCCTGTGTTTAACTCAGCGATGCATTCTGCCTTCAGCTTCTGTCCGTCAAGCAGCTCGACTGCAGGGATATCCGCATCCGCCGGCTTGACGTCATCTTCGCTTGAAACCAAATCGCCAGCTTTAACTATGCAAGGACCGACTTTGTCAATGCTGAATTCCACCTGGCAGTTGCTGCACCCTTTTGTGCACTTGCAGTCCTTCCTCATGTTGAATTTCTTGGAAAACTCTAGAGGTATCAGACCAAGCCTGTGAGCAAGCACCTCGTCGAACAAACCGGATGTGTTCTCTGTGAAATCAACGTGCTCTATCGCCATGGTAGGTACTTCATTCATCGCAATCCTTCTGACCGCGTTTGCCAATGCTGCATCTATGTCTTCAACTACAAATTTTATCATTCTGTCCGATTTGTTGAGCACTCTTATGTCCATGAAAACACCTACACGCGCCTTCCACGCCGCCCGCCTTTTTTCCTGCACCCGTCGTGTGATATCGGCGTGACGTCTTCAATCATGCCTATCCTGAACCCTGCCCGTGCGAGCGCGCGCACAGCAGGCTGCGCACCAGGGCCTGGTATTTTGCTCCTGTTTCCGCCTGGTGCGCGAATGCGAATATTAAGCTTCGTTATCCCGAACTGCCTTGTCTTTTCAGCAGCCTTGCGCGCAGCTATCATCGCGGTAAACGGCTTGCCCTTCATCATGTCCCTGTCCGTTATCATGCCACCTGAAACCATTGCGAAGGTCTCGCTGCCTGTTAGGTCGGTTATATGGATTATTGTATTGTTGAGTGATGAATATATATTAGCAATCGCAACACGTTCCCTATTAACCATTCTTCTTCACCTTTTTTTCCGCAAGTTTAGGATTTATTTCTATCTTATCTTCCATGTTTGCAGGCACAATGTAGCTTGGCCATGCCATCTTCCTCCCGTCCACGAGGATGTGCATGTGCACTATCAGCTGGCGCGCATGTTTCGGCGTTGATGTGAATCCTTTTTTATACACCAAGGTCTGCAGCCTGCGCGAAAGTATGTCCTCCAGCTTTATTGCAAGCACGTCTTCGAGCTTTGTGCTTCTGAAACCCTGTTTGCTCAGCTTTTCAAAAAGCTCGCTCTGTTTTTTCTCGTCCGGGTTTGCCAGCAGCTCCCGCGCGCGCCTTCTGTAATTTCTGAGCAGGCTTTCTGCCTTCCATATCTCAGCCTTCCTTTTCAGTCCGAATTCGCTGAGAAGCTTCTGCTCCCTCTTTATGCGCTCCTTGTCATAAGGCCTCTTGGGCCTCTCGTACGCTCTTCTCATTCTTTTTGGATGTCCCATCTAAAGCACCATGTATCAAAATCATGAAAACTATTTACCCGCAGCTGCCGGAGATGCAGGCGCCTTTCTCGCAGCCATTGCTTTCTTCCTGCTCACACCGACTGTTTTGTTCTTTCTGAATGAGGTTCTCGTCCTCTGGCCGCGCACAGGCAGTCCAAGCTCGTGTCTTACCCCGCGGTAGGCGCGGATTCTTTTCATCGTATTTATGTCCTCTCTTTTCCTGAAATCGAGCGTTGAACCTATGAGATGAACGTTCTCGCCGGTTTCTGCATCCCTTCTCCTGTTCAGCATCCATTTCGGCACAGTGATATTGCCCTGGTTCAGGTCCTTGAAATATTTTTCTATGGTCTTTAATTCGCTTTCTCCGAGCAGGCCGACCTTCTTGTTTGGATCCACACCGACAGAAAGGCATACTGCATGCGAAAACATAAAACCGACTCCCTTGACCTTTCGCAAAGCACGGCCGACAGACAGCCTGCCGTCTATATCAGTAGCCAGGAGCCGTACAATTCTCTTTGGCTCTGTTCTCTGCGGAACATTTGTCTGCGTCTCTTCCATACCACCACGTCTAATTAATTCTTAAACTATCGATAAAAAAGCATATAAACGCTTAAAAATGTAGATTTTTCTACCAATATGTGGAAATCTATTTTATTCCCACGTATGCAACTTTTTTGCATATATCTTTAAATATTCAGTGACCAAAAATGCATATAGTGGTTTCATGAAGATTGGTGCTTTTAACCAGAAACTGACAGACTTCATTCAGTCGATTGACCTCGCGCCGAGGGAATTCAAGGTCTACCAGTTCCTTGCAAAAAAACCGATGACCATAAAGCAGCTTGAAAAAAATATCAATGTTTCAGAGCGGATGCTGAGGACCTATCTCGACGACCTGATGAAAAAGAAGTTCATAGAAAGAAGGATTGTGCAGGAAAGGCGCCTGAAATACGTGTACATGGCAAACCCGTCTGCAGAGATTTTGAAGATATTAAAATCAAAGATTGTGTCGATTGAACGGTGTGTAAAGTGAGATATGGAATAAGAATTACTGTGCCAGTCAACCTAGACAATGCTACGCGGGAGAGATACAGAGTTGCCGCCCTTGGGGTTCTTCAAAACTATGGCTCACTCAGAGAAATGGGAAGTAATGAGGTAACATGTGTTAGAGGAAGCGGCAATGGTGGAAACATAAGCAAACTGGTGAGAGAAATCGAGTCAGTGGGCGGTGGAGTTAAAGTTTACCACTGGCCTATTCTGCATTGATGACAAATCAAATAATTACTGGCTTTTCTTTCCTTTTGCCCATTTGAACCTTCTCGGGTCGCGGCCGAGCTTGCGCATGTTTTTCTCGCACTTCGAAGAGCAGTAATAAAACATCTGGCCATTCCTCTCTATAACTAATTTTCCAGTTCCTTTTTCTATATTCGTATCGCAAAATGAGCATTTAGGCATAGCTAGCACCGGTTATCATTTTTTCATATTGACGCATAGTGCATAAATAATTATACAATGCAGTTCTCGACTTACTGTCCTCGCATATAATTCTGTCAAGCTGGTAGACGTTGGAACCGACTATGTGTTTGGCTGGTAGTTTGTCATGGAGACCAAACCTGATTCTAAGCGAATCCATTCTTATTTCCTCCCGAAACCGCCGACAGATTCCATCTCTGTCTCTTTGAGCATGAGTATGTCGCCTACGCGCACCGGGCCGATTACGTTCCTCGCCAGGATTTTGCCGCGGTCTCTGCCTTCTCCCATGACCCGGCACTTGACTCTGACGACTCCTTTCGCGCCCATCCTTCCAATCAGCTGTATAACCTCAGCTGGTGTTGAATCAATTACCATCGTTCTTCACCAGCAAGTTCTTATCACCTAATTTCAAGTTCGCGATTTCTTTTTTGGCTTCGCCTGCATCAGCCACAGCCACTGCGGACGTAGGGACGTCCAAACCAGCTGCCCGTCCGAGCTCTAGCTTGCTTGGAACCTTGGCAAACGGTATCTTCTTCTCGTCGCACAGGACAGGAAGGTGCATCAGTATCTCTGGCGGTGTCACGTCTTCTGCCGCAACCACCAGCTTAGCCTCCCCCCGTTCTATGCTCTTCGTGGTCTCGTTCACACCCTTCCTTATCTTGCCCGTAGCCCGTGCAGTCTCGATTATCTCAAGAACTTTGTTAACATCTTTCATTGGCTTTCACCTCAAGACCGCCAGACGACAGCCCACTGGACGCCTCTGGCGTCAATCGAAATTGTCGTCATACGGTTTTTCGTCTCTATAGGATGTGTTTATATTTATTTAAGTGTTTCATACAAAGGTTAAAAGTTCAAATTCAGGTATGGGGTGGTTTGTATGGAAAACTCGAAATTTTTGCGTGTGAAGTGCGTCAAGTGCAAGAACGAGCAGGTCATATTCAACAAGGCGTCCAGTGTGGTGAAGTGCCTTGTGTGCGGCGAAGTGCTCGCAGAGCCGACCGGCGGCAAAGCGGTCATAAAAACAAAGATAATTCAGGTTCTTGGAAAATAGGAGGAATGCTCGTGAACATAGTGTCTGATTTGGTAGTAATAGGACATCTCTCATATGATGAAAATAGAACACAATGTGGCACAAAAACTGTCCTCGGTGGCTCTGCATACTACACCGCAGTCGGGGCATCACTGTATTCAAAAGCAGTGAGGGTGATTTCAAAAGTCGGCAATGATTACGACATTGAAAGATTAAAGAGGCTTGGCATCGACACAGGCGACGTTCTTATAGAAACCGGGAATACACCAAGATTTTTACAAGTTTATAATACAGATGGCTCAAGAAGTTTTTCAGGAGACTTTGGTGTCTGCGAAGATTTTTCGCCAGAATACATTGATGATGAGGATGTCTGTTGGGTACCATATGTTCATATAGGGACAATGCCACCCAAACAGCAAATAAAGTTTGCAGAATACCTTATAGGAAACGGTGCGGATGTGTCCATAGATACGCTGGAACAGTACATAGAGCAATGGCCCGAAGACGTATTTGAAGCAATGTCAGCAGCTGATATCATATTTTTAAATCAGAGCCAGAAAGAATTGTTCAAAAAATTAAGCCTGTTGAATGAAAAGAGAATTGTCCTAAAAAAAGGCGCTGAAGGCGCGGAATATTTTTCCGACGATGAACATATAAGCGTTCCTGCGCCTAAAGTCGATGTGATAGACCCGACTGGATCTGGAGACGTCCTTGCTGGAGCATTCCTGACATTGCTGGCGCGCGACTGGGACCCGCGATATGCGCTGGAAGAAGCTGTCAGAACCGCATCTTTGTCAGTTACTGATTTTGGTGTGGATTTTTTATTAGATAAAATAAAATATAGGTGATTTCTAATGCCAAAAAAAAGAGGTCTACCTGGCGTTGGGGAGATGGTGATATGCAAAGTCGTTAAAATAAATCCCCACTCTGTTTTCGCGCAGATTGAGGAATATGACGCAGAAGGCATGATTCATATTTCTGAGGTGAGCAGCGGGTGGATTCGCGATATAAGACAGCACATCAAGGTAGGACAGGAAATTATAGCAAAGGTCTTGAGAACAGAGAATGGAATAGCCCTGTCCATCAAGCGCGTCAACCCGAGGCAGAGAACGCAGAAGATGAAGGAGTTTAAGCTCGAGCAGCGCGCAGAAAAAATGCTCGAGCTCGCTGCCCAAAGCCTGAATAAGACGTTAGACCAGGCCTACGAAGAGGTCGGGTTCATGCTTCAGGAAAAATTCGGCACGCTGTATGAAGCATTCCGTCTTTCGCTCCAAAAGATAGAGAGCCTCAAAAAATACCTGCCTGACGAGTGGATAAATGCGATAAAGGAAGTGGCGGAAAAGAACATTGAGCTCAAGGAATTCGAGTTCCGCGCGAAGCTCACGCTCAAGACGTTTAAGCCGGGTGGGATAAGCATAATAAAAAACATACTCTCAAAAGCAGCGGACTCTGGCCTGGAGATAAAATACATAGCTGCGCCCGAGTATCTGGTGAAATACAGCACAAAGGACGCGAAAAAGGGCGAGCGTGAGTTTTCCGAGAAGGTAGAAAAGCTCGTCGCCGGCGCAAAACCAGATGCAGAAGCCAGGATAGAAATATTATAACTGCGCGCCACGAATTTTATGCGCAGCAATTGGTATGCTCATAACGAACCGAAAACGAAATAATAACATAAGTTTTCGGTGAGCAATTATCCGGCGTATGATATTAGCGAGACTACAATTGATATTTTGTTTGGCGAGCAACCATGAATGCCCTTAGAAAATGTTTAAATCCAGAATGTGGTAAATATTCATTGTCAGAAAAATGTCCGGGCTGCGGCTCTGGAACAAAAGACCCGCATCCGCGAAGGTTTCATAACAGGTTAAGATGAATATGTTGTGTGCACCAGGCGTGATAAGAATAACAGGGCCTTTGGATGGAAAGCTGGCAGACGAAATGATTTCGCGCTATGGAGAGCTTTATCGCTTAATCGGGAACCACAATAGAGAGGATGGGAAGCGAGAACTTGTATATGAGCATATACCCTCTTACAGACAATCAAATGGTGAGCTGCATGCAGACGCAGATAAAAGTCCTTGAAAAGGTCAAGCTGAAAAAGCCCATATTAATAGAAGGCCTTCCGGGAATAGGCAATGTCGGCCGCGTCGCTGCCGGTTATCTCGTCTCCGAGATGAAGATGAAGAAATTCGCAGAGCTTTATTCTCCTTACTTCCTTCCATTGGTGATAATTCACCAGGACAGCGTTGCGACTGCGTTGAAATGCGAGTTTTATTACTACAAGGGCAGAAGCAGCGACATAATCGTGCTCACAGGCGACACGCAGAGCATCTCGCCTGAAGGACATTACGAGATTTGCGAGAAGATTCTGGAATTTGTTGAAAAACTGGGCGTAAAAAGCATAATCACGCTTGGCGGTTTCGCAGAAGGGAAAGAGGTCGCTGAGCCCCGCGTCATCGGAGCAGTGAGCAACAAGAAACTGCTGAAGAAGTATGATGGTTATGGCATTGATTTCGGCAAGGAGCATCCTATCGGAACGATAGTCGGCGCTTCCGGTCTGCTGATTGGGCTTGGAGATATGCACGGTATGGATGGGCTGTGCCTGATGGGCGAGACGCTGGGGCTGCCGATGATTACTGACCCCAAGGCAGCTGAAAAGGTGCTGCAGACCTTGACAAAAATACTGAACGTGAAAATAGACATAAGCAAGCTGGAAAAGACTGTGAAAGCAATGGAAGAAAGCATTAAAAAGACTGACAATATACATAAGAAGATGCTCGATGAGATAGCCAAGCCCAGTAGCGGGAAGGAAGACGTCAAGTACATAGGCTGATTATGATGACCGCGTTTCACGCGGTAATTGATAATTTTAAAAACTTTCTCCACACATAGGAGAATCTGAAATAAGATAACGAGCCAGCGATAACATAATGAGGCGATAATTGTTAAAATATTCGCCGAGCAATTGGAAAGCTGGTGAGCAATAGGACAAAATAATGAGCATGGTAATTTCATATGTAATTTCGTATCATAACGAGCTCCGAAGGAGCGAGCTACTCGACCTGCAAGTAATGGATGGTGACCTGATGTTTACATACGATGGTCTTACAAGATTCGAAAAAACGCGCATAATCTCTGCCCGCGCCCTGCAGATATCCATGGGAGCGCCGGTTCTGATAAAATCGCACAGCAGCGACCCGAAGGATGTCGCAAAAGAGGAGTTTGAGAAGAACGTCCTGCCAATAACAATCCGCAGACGCCCGCCAAAGAAGATAGAGTGAAAGATAATAGGTGTGCATTGCGCACTCAGAGAAAAAAACATGGTCTAGTTTTTGATTACTGCCTTATCACCAATCTGAAGTCCTCTCTCGAATCTCTCTCTATATTCGTGAAATTCTGGAGCACATCTTCCCAGTGCATGATAATGACGCATAGTTTCTTGAATCTGGTCGTCCCAATATTGTGGGTCAACGCTTCCTAAAGACATGATTGGTATATGTAAGGAACCAGAGAATTGCACATTGTATCCCGGTACGCCATACCCCGAACTCAAAAGTTTGTAAACAAACCCTCTCAATACCGCTGGGTCGGAAATTTCATGTGGTTTGACTCTATCTACCATTTGTCCATCAGCAAGCCAGATAGCCAAGCCATACTCGTATGCATCCCTCGTATCTTCTCGTGGTTCATACATAAAAGAGCCGCTAACACCGTTCGCAAGTGCAACCTGCTGCATGTAATCTACACCCTCGGGGTGATTCATAATTTCTTGTGATCTGACATATTGCTCAGGGTCTCTAAAAATTTGATTGTAAGCTACTGCTCTATCAACTAACGCATCCATGTGCATACCACCCTCTGTTCTGAGAATGGTCAAAATCCACTCTTTTAACCCTTGTGTTTTACCATCTTCTGTTTCTTGTTCCGTCATCATAATATCACAATTTGTTACTATTGAATAACTATTTAAATACATCATTGTAACTTTCTGACCGACAAAAACAGTGTGAGAAAATTGAAAATAATTTTCTCCTTTTTCATGTCCTGTTTTTTATCAATTCAAACATACATGAATTCGGAAGTGGTGTTGTTTTTAAAACCCTAAAAACAATATCTATCTATGCCTATGCGAATCAAAGATATAAAATTACGGGTCATATACAACGTTCTCGGCGACCAGACCATAGAAGCTATTATAAACAACAAATTCATGGCCTCGGCGCCGTCCGGTACAAGTCGCGGCGCGTACGAAGCCAAGACCCAGCCAATAGAAACAGCAATATCACACTTCAATAGAACAAAGGAAGAGTTTATAGGCACATTCACCCAGAAAAGCTTTGACAGCAAGCTGAAGGAGCACGTGGACTATTTGGGAGCGAACACCACAACCTCGCTCTCGCTCGCATTCTTCTCCCCAACCGAATTGAAGAACACCTTCCCTAACCTGCTGGGCAATGTCCTTGGTGGTGGAATGCATACAAAGATCGCGACTAGGATGAATATCCAGGAGATACTGACTATTCCCAATGCCCCATCGATACCAAAAGCCATCGACACAAATA
>Ga0315293_10003724_pt1 | contig 14637 bp, 7 predicted proteins | sample YL17G13_20_MG_FD_203071 | JGI IMG/M metagenome (GOLD analysis project Ga0315293, IMG submission 203071) | Sediment microbial communities from Yellowstone Lake, YNP, Wyoming, USA - YL17G13_20 | ecosystem: Environmental > Aquatic > Freshwater > Lake > Sediment | place: USA: Wyoming | collected... | reverse complement strand
GAGCGATTATCCCTCCGAACTGCGAATCCTTTGCGGCTTCCTCGTCACAGAACACCGGGTTGTAATCCGCGGTACCCTCGACATACTTCGCTATCCTCTCCGCGGTGACGGTGAAGGGCATCGTCTCGTACTCCTCACCGACCTCCAGTTCGTCCCAGCTCCGCTGCTGCTTGTCGTGCAGAAAGAAATCCCTCTCGAACCACTCCGGTAGCTTTTCCTCTGGCATGGCCCTTCCCCTTTTCGGTCTGACCCGGAATCTCCTTTCCATCGAAGATACGAAGCTGCTTTCAGACGGGAAGAGGATAGCAGGTGACGTGATTGAGGGTCAAAGGAAAGAACATGCAAGATGTTGTGTATGCTAAGGGAGGCTTAGAGAATTGTGGAGGTTGGCTTGGCACGTCAGCACAGCAGCGAGGATCGCCGTCAGTGCCGCTGCCGCCACGGTAATCAGCGGGTGTCCTCTCACAATTCTCCCCCTAGCGCAATTGTGGCGCTCCCCGAGCGATGCGCTTTGTCGGCCCGCCGAACTGCGGTTTCGACGGGTTGGCCATCACTATCATTGGAGACACAGGGCCGAGATGGGCTGAAAACGGTGTGGGTGCCAACATTCCATCCGTATCCGGGAGAGCGGCGAGGGCAAACCAAGACCGCCGAATGCCGGCAGAGGAGCGCGAACCCTCTGCCCAGAAAGCAGATGGTCATCGCGTTGGCAGCAAGGAAGGCTGGGTAGGATGCCCAGCCTTCCTTAATGTATGTGTGTTCTGGAGCGGGAAACGGGACTCGAACCCGCGACCCTCTGCTTGGGAAGGCTTGGGCCGATTATCCGCTCTTCAGACCTCTTTTTGAATCTGGCGACGTGCCATTTGCAGATCGAAGCAGATGGTCGCCAAATTGCCAATCGACGCTATTATACCCCTATTGGAGGTTAATTCAACGCTAATTCACTGGCCAAGTGAGGGCCTGTGGGGCAACAATATTGCATCCGTATCTGCGTACCTCAAGCAGCCACCCATTCGTACTCGTGGTGAAGACCACCGAGAATCGGTCGAGCGACGATCCTGCCCGCCTCCGGTGGGCCAGCGCGGGCTGGCGGCCCGGTCGGAGTCTCCAGGTCCAGTGACCGATGAGGCCGCCCATTGTTGTAGTGCACCATGTACTCCCGCACCACCCTCAGCAACTGCCTTTCATTGATGACGATGACATGGTCGAGGCACTCCCTGCGTAACGTGCCTACCACGCGCTCGGCAACAGCATTGGCCTCCGGCGCCTGGATGGGAGTGAGAATGGCCTCGATACCAAGACTGGCTGCCTTCGCATTGAAGCTCCCCCCGTAGCAACAGTCCCTGTCGCGGATGAGGTGCTTCGGCTGCTCCCCCCAGGGCGTGGCCTCTATTAGCTGTCGCCACACCCACTCAGCCGTGGGATGAGCTGTCACATTGAGATGTACCAGCCTCCGCCGACAATGGGAGATGAACAAGAACACATACAGGGTCTTGAAGGTCACGGTCTGGACTGTGAAGAAGTCAGCTGCCCAGATATGGGGCGCGTGGTTCCTGAGGAAGGTTTGCCAAGACTGAGAGGGAGGACGGCCCCTGGCATCTGGACGGTAGCGGCGAACAGATTCGGCGCTGACCTGGAAGCCCAGCTTTCGGAGTTCACCTACGATGCGCACGCTTCCCCAGCGAAGGTTCTCCCTCGCCAGCCGTCGGATCAGTTCTCTCACCTCCCTTGGCAGGGGCGGTCTTCCGGGGTCCCGACGACCCCTGCTCCTCCAACTCCAGTACCGTCGCCAGGCTGTCCTTTGCCAGCGGATTACAGTCTCCGGCTACACGAGGACGAGGGTGCTCCGCCAACCAGACCAGCGGCGGGAGAGCCACGACCAGAACAGGCGATCAGTTGCCCTCAACCTCGGCCGGCGAGGTTGGCGACAGAGGACGGTCAGTTGCTGCCGGAGGGCGAGATTCTCAAGGAGGAGATGGTGCCGGGAGCGAAGACCGTTGCGCAGGAGAGAGCAGAGGAAAACGAGATAGGCTATCAAGGGTGGACTCCCTGAGGATATAGTGCCTCAAGGTTCGCCCAAACGCCTTACCATGTCAACGTCTCAGATACGGATGAGGTTTTGGTGCCCCACAGGTAGCCGCGAAGCCGTGGAGCATCTGGCTATCACGCAGAGGGTGGGACGGCTGGGGGTCGGGGATCGGTGCCCTGTGCCGTTCACCAGGCGCACGAGCGACTTGGAGAGTGAGCCCTACAGATACGGATGGAATATTGGCACCCCACAGGTATCGCACAACTTCGCTCTCTCCAGATACGGGTTGGGCATCGCCCTTCGCACCCGATCAGCAGCCAACGTGGCTCAGCGCACCTTCGTCATTGTCCGGCGCCTGATTCCCGGAGCTGGTGCCCGAGAGGCCAAAGACAAAAGTCCCCCGCCGGGCCTCCCGAGCTAATGCCCGAGACGACGCGGATGCGTCCGTTCAGCGGCTCAGCGAACGCGACCTCCTCGTTGCAGCTAAGGGCGATGTCCGCAGGCGTGTTGATCTGCGCCGATGTCGCGGTACCCTCGTCGCCGCTAAAGCCGCAGGTGTTGGAACCTGCAACGGTGCTTATTGTGCCCGTTTGACTATCGACGCGCCTTATGTTGCAGTCCATCGGCGTCATCACGGGGGGCGCACCAACAAACCGGAACTCGGAGATGTAGAGGTTGCCCGCCGCATCTATGGCCAGCCCCCTTGGGTTCGCGATGCCCGCTGACCTCGCGGCTCCTTCATCACCCGACGATGTGCAAATGCCGTTACCTGCTACTGTCGTAATGATCCCCGTCTTGGCGTCAACCATTCGAATGCGGCAGTTGCCGAGCTCGGCCAGGAAGACCTCGCCCGTTTCAGCCGCAGCCACAGCGATTGGACCGTTCAGTCGAGCCGAGGTGGCTGGCCCACCATCGCCGCTGAAGGAGCCGCAACCGAAGCCGGTTGGCCCCGAGCCGGCAACCGTCGTGATCGTGCCCGCGGTGTCGACCCCGCGCACGCGGCAATTGAAGATGTCAGCGATGTACATGTTACCCAGCGCATCGAAGGCAATGTCCGACCAGACAAACATCGAGGGTGCCTTTGCCACGTCGGAGAGCGCAAGGCTGGCAGATGTGGCGGCGTCACCGTCGCCCCCGAAGCCACAGGTGCCGTTCCCCGCCACTGTCGTAATGGTGTTACTGCTAAGATCCACCCTCCGAATTCGGCAGTTGCCACTGTCGACGATGGCGAGGTTCCCCTGCGGGTCGAGCGCCAAGCCTGAGGGCGCGTTGAGCTGGGCGCTGGCAGCGGGCCCACTGTCACCCGAGAAACCGCATACCCCGGTACCAGCAACCGCAGATATCTCGCCCGTGCCCGCCGTCATCTTGTTCACGCGACAGGACCCTCGCTCGCTAAAGTAGAGGTTTCCGTCCTTGTCATAGACAGCACCGGTTGGGAATGAGAGCTGGCCTGCGGCCGTGGTAATGTTGCCCGGCGCCAGGAAAAGGCTGAAGCTCTGGACTTCCCAGAAGCTAGACGGATTCGCCAGCGTCGCGCCCGGATTGTCGTTGTACAGAATGGGTCGGGAAGTGATCTCCGGCCGGTAGCCCGGCTTGGTCACCTCGAAGGTGGCGGAGCCGATGGCCGGCACCGACCCTGTCACCGAGTTGAAGGCGTAGAGACCCCCGGGGCCGCTGGTCGTGGAGCCCGTGTTGCCGTTCGCATCGGTGTAGGTCACGGTGGCGCCCGACAGGCCGGCGCCTGTGCGGGAATCTCTGACCACGCCCCATAGACAGCCGGAGGTCAGCAAAGCGCTGGTGATAGTGAGAACCGCAAGGAGGACCGGCAGAAGATTCTGGCGCCGCCCTACCTCATCGAACCCGCAGCATAGTGGTCGCATCTCTCTGCTCCTTCTTGGGCACCGCCTGCAGCGCTCTTCGTGTTACCGGACACCTGAGAAGCCTAGCAGCCGGGCTGCGACCGATGCAGGTGATCGCGATTTCCCACGGAGGGGCGGTCGCTTGGATCATCCGTCGAAAGCAACGACGGCAGGTCGGGCAGCAGCGACCGTAGTGCTCCGCCGGGTTTCGGGTATGCACGCGGCGCAGACCCCCTCGTCTTGCCGGAGGCCCGCGTCGTCACCTCTCATCCGCATAGTGGCGGGCGCGCCGCAGCTGGCTTGGCCGCCGGCGCTCTGTCTTGTGGTGTTTCGCTGGCCAGCCTACGTCCTTGACCGCCGGGCGAACCGCCTGAAGCCATCGACAGCCGCCGCCGCACCTGCCGCGCCCGCCAACGCAAAGAGCCAGACCGTCTGCGGGGAGCCTCCCCCCGAGGGGCCACTCCCCGTAGGCGGTGGTTTCACCACCCTTCCACCAGGACCGCCGAACATGGTAGGGGTAGGGGTAGGCGTCGGCGAGAACGCAGCCGTCGGCGGTAGCTGCGTGGGCGTGACCGTGGCCGTGGCCGTGGCCGCGGGTGTGGGTGTTAGCGTCTTCCTCTTGTGCGGCGGCGCAACCTTGATGTCCGTACCGACGAAGCACGGAATGTGGTCATATCCTTCCTCTTCCTCGCCGCAGGTGCCACCGCCTTTGGCGAAATCGAGGTAACCCTGGGCGATGGTCAGCGTGTCGGTGCCCGCGACTCCCTGGGCCTGGAACATGATCAGGGCCAGCACGCCGGCCGTCTCGTTGTCGCCCAGCTTGAGGGTCTCCCCCCGGTAACAGTCGATGAAGGCATCACCTTTGCCCGGGACCGTCGGCGGGTCTTTGTGACCCGTGGGGTAGTCCGTTTCATCGACGGAGCAGTCCCAGTATTCGCCTAGACCGTCGCCCCATTTGTTGGTGCCGGCGTTGGCGTCCGGGTTGTCGTCACGGCCGTAAGGGGATTGCGGCGTCGCATCAGGCGCCAGGTTCAGCGTGTCGTCGTAGGTGACGTCCAGCTCAAACCCCCAGACCGGATCCCCTTCCGTGAGGCCCGTCACGCAGACGGCAACCTGGTAGGTGTCGTCATACCTGTGCTCCGCGCTGGCATCAACGGGGTCACAGGGGCGGCCGCTGCCGTTGGTGACGTTCATGTCCAGCTCGAGGTGGAGGACTTCAACGCCCGGGGTAGCCGTGATTACGTGAGCGAAGGATTTTTGGTCACTGGGGCCACCGGGCCGGACAACCGCCAGCACGGCGGCGGCGATTACTGCTGACGGCGCCAACAAGCGCCAGAACCATCGCGGCATCTTGCACCTCCTTGCTATGTAACACCAAATGGCACGCCAGAGGGTGTGCGCACTAGCCTACGCCATGACGGGCAAGTGTACTCCTCCATGACAGAACCTGCAATACCTGTGAAAGGGCGACAGCGGCGCGTCTCCTCTGCGGTCGGGTCGGCCAGGGCCAGCACCCATGCAGCGGTCCTTTGTGTCCGCCGTCTCACGCGGAGGTTGTCCCCAGGCGACGCCCACTTGCCGTCTACCCGACTCTAGCGGGGCTCCGTCGCTGGCGGCGACCAGGCCTTGAACCCGTTCCCCTCGCTGGGATTCAGCGCGGGATGATCGGGCCGAAAGAAACCAACCAGCCACAGACGGATCCTCCAGGTACCATCGTCGCCTTTTTCGGCCACGGCAGCCCACAGCCGACGCTTCACCTGATCGTCCTCGCTGGGACTGCGGCCGATATAGGTGATGGCAATGTCACCCCGTTGCGGCAGGCTTTCCGGGTCGTCCGTGTCAAACCAAAGGGCAGTGTCGGGGACGCGGGTGGAGAAGACCCGGATGCCGGGACCACCGAACTGGTCGGCAGGAGCTTGTAGGTCAGAGCCGAACGCCATGCCTTCCAAGAGCAGCCGTAGCTCCTCCCCGTCAAGGATCGTTTCCTCTCGGCCGTAGAACTCGACATCAAATCCCTGGGTCGTGGCGCCCACAGCCATGCCCTGGCAGGGCGCCGCGCTCTCGATCAACTGCTGGTCGCACACAATCCGCACCCGATCCGTCTGGGCCACCAGGCGCTCCCCGTCACCGACGGCGATGCCGTCGGTGACTTCCAGGGCAAGGGCGTTGAAGTCCGCGTACTTCTCGAGGACGGACTCCTGCTGGCAGCCGCTCAGAATGGGAAGGAGACTGACGACAAACGCACCAATGGCCCAGCGCAAGTTCACGTGCTCTGCCTCCTTGCTAGGCCCAGGGCCCTACTGGATGCCGGTCGTGCCGTATACTTGGACACAGGCGAATTCTGCGGGCTCGGGGCTGGTCCTGATGAAGCACCCAGTCCCTATGTCCTCGAGCCCGAGCCTTGGGTCGGCAGGATCCTCGTGCCCAACAGACATGAGAAAACTGAAGGCCTGCGCCGCAGTCGTCCCCGCCGGCCCCGTGACAACGTTCTCGAACACCGCTACCCCGTACTGCGGATAGCCGAAACTGACTGCCCGCTCATAGTAGTCCGTGCAGTTGGCTCCCCAGTGAAGGTCCTGTGGTACGCGGGCAGATAGTTGCCATCTGTTTTCCGCCACGAACTTGGCGTGAGCCTCAGCCGCTGCCACCAGCCTCTCGTCGCGCCTGAGCGGGGGCAGCCCCTTACCTGCCCGATATTCGTTGGCCGCCGCTTCAAAGCCTGAAGCAAGGGAAGGGTCGCTGGTGGCCGCGCCGTAGTAAACGGGCTCTGGCATGCCGCACGAGGGAGGCATGGGCGTTGGCGTCGGAGGCGGCACTGGTGTGGGTGGCACGGCCGTAGGCGGCGCTGGCGTGGGAGGCGGCTCGGCCGTGGGCGGCATGGCTGTGGGCGGCACTGGCGTACCAGTGGGAGTGACTTCAGCGGGAAGGACTTCCGAGAGGGTGGTGTTCACGAGGAGCCGGTTGAGCTTGTGGTTGAACAGGCAGACGAAGATGTCCGGATCGCGGTCGCCGTCCACATCGACCCAGAGGGCGCAGGCGGCGGAGCCCGGCACCGGTGGAAGCAGCCTGCTCCCGTCGGAGAAGGACCCGTCCCCACCGTTGATCAGCAACTGGAGACGATCTCCCGCCAGCAGGACGTCATCATCGCCATCGAGGTCAAAGTCGCCCAGGTCCAGCGCCCGGGCCTGCCCCGCCGGAAACTGGTCATCGCTGGCCGCGGAAAATTTTCGCCCAGTGTTGATCAAGAGGCGACTGGGGCCGCCCCAGACCGCAACAATCACGTCCTTGTCTCCATCGCCATCAACATCGTTGCATTGAGCCGACTGGGCATCCATCTTGATATTGGGCAGCCAGGTTCGCGTGCCGTCTTCGAACTTGCCGTCGCCGCGGTTCAGCCAGAGGCGCGGCCTCTTGGAGCCCCCTACGGACACGAAGATGTCCAGATCGCCGTCTCCGTCGACATCGCAGGGGGCGAGGTGGTTGATGAGCATGCTCTCTTCCTGCGGCAGGGCGGCACTCTCATCGCTGAAGTGGCCGCCATCATTAAGGAGGAGGCGGGAAGGAGTGCCTGCGTTCTCTTCTCCACCTGTCGCTAGGAGGAGGTCGGGCTGTCCGTCTCCGTTGACGTCTGCCACTTCGGTCGATCTCAAACGCGAGCTACCGGCAGCCACTTCGGACTCAGCGAAAGAACCGCGCCCGGAGTTCCCCAGCATCTGATTCGGAGCCCCGTCGTTACCCACGAACGCATCCAGCGAGCCGTCGCCGTCAAAGTCGGCGAGGGCCACATCCACGCTGGGGTCGCGGGTGCTCCCGAGCCCGCGGGTGTCAGTCTCGTCTATGTAGACGCCATCGCCCTTGTTGATCAGGACAATACTCTGTTCAGGCACAGTCGACAGCGGGACGCCAGCGGGCAGGTCAGTCGGGTTCGGTGCAATCGCAGCACGGGACCTGCGTATCGGCGGAAAGGGACGGATGGGTAGGGGTGTATCAGGGTAGACAAGGCGTCCAGTCACGACGATGATGTCCTCATCGCCATCGCCGTCCACATCTCCAGCCGCGGCACCCCGACTCGATGCCGGGATCGGGGGTAAACGCGAGTCCGTTTCGTCGACAAAGACCCTGTCCCTGGCGGAGGCTTGCCCACTGGCCTTTGTCTTCCCGCCAGGCCCCGGATCGTAGTCCAGTTCTATACGGTTGTCTGCGGGAGCATCGCGTGTCTCAATGGTCACTTTTCCATCCTCATCATAGGCATGAATGGCAATGGTCGTGTCGCCTCCCTCGGGGTTGATCACTTCGATCTGGAAGGTCTCCTTGCCAGGGTTCGGGATGAAGATCGTGTTCACCCCGGTATCAGATGGGGGCGGCCGCTCGATACAGTCGGGATCCCGCCACGCCTCCTCGAACCGGTAGGTGGCACCGGGGATCTCTTCCTTGGCTCGCCGGGCCGCGTCTTCCGGCTTGCCTTTGTCTGACGTGCCGACGACCCGTCCCTGGCTGTCGGTGACCCGAAGACGCAGATTGCTGGGCACGGTCATGACGACGGCGCCCAGGTCCCGGCTCGCCTCAACCGTACGGCTGCTCCGAACCAGGCCCTTATAGGCCGATAGTGTGGTGCGGTCACGGTAGTAGGGGTCGTTTATGAGGATGTCGTCTCCTTGCAAGCCTACGGCAGCAATGAAGTGGCCTGGTACCTCTAGGATCACCGGGCGGCCCGCCTCCAGCTCCGCCCGAATCTCCTCCTCGCTGCCGGAACCCCAACCGCTGTACCCCACCGTGGCGGTGCCGGGGTGAGTTACCGCGTCCTCCGCCGAGAAGGCGTTCATGGCTGTCCACATCACGTTCCCATACGCGTAGCCCTGGCTCACCCAACCGCCGTTCGTCAGTTGTGCGTCCTGATTCAGCCACTCGTTGAGGGTCTGCGGGTTCAGTTCTCCGCCTCCGGGGGTGGTCAGCACGTCGAACAGGGCGAGGACGGTGGCGACAGAGGTCATGGCGCAGCCGCACTGGCCGATGGTGGAGCCGCAGCCGACGTCCTGCTGAAAGCCGTGGTCGTACTCAGTATCACCCCAGCGGGGGCTCGTCTGGGAGAAGAACGGGGCCTGAGACCCCTCGTCGCCAAGCGCCTCGCGGAGGGATGCGGCAACCGGCATAGGTGCAGGCGTCGGAACCGGTGCCGCCGTGGTAGCAGGGGCACTCTCGGTCGTCACAACGGGCGTCGCAGGCCTGCCGGTCGGCTTCAGCATCGGTCCGTAGACGACCATGTCGTCAACCAAGGCCTCCGAATCGTCCAGAGTCTCGAAGGCGAAAGAGCCTCCCACTAATGGTTCAGGATCTCGATACTCCCACTCCTGCTGACCGTCCACTACGAAGCGAAGGAGCGCCCCCTCCCCCACAATCTCGATGTCGTGCCAGACCCCCAGCCGATGGGGTGTAGCACCCCCAGCCAGCCCCTCCAGGAAAGTGTCCGGCCAGTACTGCTTCTGCAGATACGTCCCCTCCTCACCAAACCCGATGAAATAGCGCCCGGTGTCGTTCAGCCGATAGACGAGGTGGACGCCGCCTCGCAAGAGCTTGAGCCGGACCCGGACCCGGAAATCACCGTCGTAGGCAACCACGGCGCGCGCCCAACGGTGCCCCTCCCCCTGCAGCACCCGGCCGTCCCCCTCCGGCACGACCCGCCAGCCACTCTCCAATTCCCAGCCCTGGGCCTCGCCGTCGTCGAAGTCCTCTTCGTAGAGAATGACTTCGCCTGCACCCCCACCGGCGGCCTCCGCGGTTGCCGTCGCAGCGGTGGGTGAGGAGACGGCAGTCGGCGTCTCAGCCGCGGCGGGGCCGACGGTGCCTGTAAGAACAGTAGTGGGGCCGGCTGTCTCGGTAGCGGTAGCGGTAAACGTGACCCGCTGCCGGGGGGAGCACCGATGGACACCATTGTAGCGTGCCTCGGCGTCCACAGTCTCGACGTCGGGGCGCAGCAATAAGACGGCCGCCACAATGGCACCGACAATGAGGGTCCCCAAACCGACAACTCGCCGGAGGTGGAACCCTGCAGCCCCGCGCCGACGTCGCCTGGTCACGTCACCCTCCCACTATGCAGTAACGCTGCGGACGCTAGCGCCGTAACAGCCGTCCATATCCTCGACGGCCAGATGCCACACGGCCTTGCGATTTGAGGACCGTGCAGTGTCTGTCAGCGGGGGCCCCAAGGTCACCATTCTAGCAGCATGATGCTCCGTAGTCAAACAGGCAGGGAGCGCGTGGCATCTCTGCGGAGTGAGCACTAGCCAATGTCTCACTGCCTTCCATTCGCGTTCACCACCGGCTCCTCCAACATGCTCATGGCTGCTGCCGCATGACCCGGCGTCCAAGCGGGTCACCCATCCCGCGAGCCATCCGCCTGAACCCCCGCGGAAAGGGGCGCAGCCAATCGCTGTGCCTCTGGAAGCAGGCGCCATCAGATGTTACGTAGCTGCGATTTGCACGCGATTGACATTGCATTGACCTCTCGCCTCTTGCGACCGCACGGCCCTCCCCGTTTCCTGCCGGGCCGGCCACGCCGCCGCCCATCCGGCTCCCAATCTTTCAATCGTCTGTCAATCGCAGGCCAATCACTGCCCTCTAGTCTGGCCACGTGCCTGGTGAGGAAACATCCACCATAGTCCGTCCCGCGGGGGGCGAGAGCTTGCCTGTCTACCATTCTGTGTTGGAGCAGGTCGAGGCTGAACTCGCCTGGCTGTCGCTGCGGCTGAGGATAGTGGTGGAGCGCGGGCGTTACCGACGAGAGCTGGGCCCGCCGCAGGAGTATCGCGGTCTCTACGTCTCCGACGAGGAAGTGGATCACATCCTATCTGTCGGCCAAGACGGGTCGCAGCCGGTCGATGTCGGCGGCCTGGTGCGGGAAGCGGCGGCACTACGCCGGACGCTCGACCGGCGGACTGAGGCCACCCTGGTTGCGGGACTCGACCTGCCGCTGGAGCGGATAACGAGGGTTTTCAGGCTCAGACCGGCCGAGTGCCTGGCCCTGGTGGTCGGTCTGGGTCCTTACTTCGACATTGGCTACGAGAAGATCTATGCCTACGCCAACGACGATATCACCAAGAAGCAGCCTACGGTGGGGTTGACCCTCGACATCCTCTCGGGTGACCGCCGGGAGGCGCTGACCCTTCGGCCGCTCTTCTATGAGGATGCTCCCCTCGGTCGATACCGGCTCATGACCCTCGTGGACGACCGGGGATCGGGCTCGTCGCCCTTCCTCGGCCAGTACCTGGAGCTCGACAGCCACCTGGCCGAGGTGCTGCTGGGCTACGACGGATTGGACCCCAGGCTTCACGACGTCGCCGAACTGGTCTCGCCGCCGGAAAGCGGTTGTGAACGCGGGCAGGAACTGGCGCGGGTGATTGTCGGGCGCCCCGATGCTCGTGTCTACCTTGGCGGGCGCTGGCTCGCTGAGAAGCAGGCGGCCGCCGCCGTGGCATGCTCGCTCGCCGGACTGAGCATGCTGGCCGTGCACACGCCCGCCCTCCGACAGGACGCCGCGCTCGACCCGTTGCTTCGGCTCCTGCTCCGGGACGCCCGCCTGCTGCACGCCGCCGTCTATTTCTCCGACTGGGATGGACGAAGGGACGCCGATGCCGAGGCGACGCCGCTGGGCGCCGTTCTGCGCCCGTTGCTGCGGGATCATCCGCTGCCGGTCTTCTTCACTGGTCGCAGCTCGACCCTGGAGGCTGCGCCGACGATGCTGCACCTGCAGCTTGAGCTTCCGTCGCCCACCTACGCCGACCGCCAACGCCGGTGGGATGAGGCGGAAAACGGCGGCTGCGCCCACACAGACACGGGCCACCTCGCCGCGACGTTCCGCTTCGGCGCGCGGGAGATCGGGGCCGCCGTGCGGATGGCCAGGACCCTGGCCGACTGGCACGGCGCCGACGCCATCTCGCTGGAAGACCTGAAGGTGGCGGCCCGGCTTCAGTCCCAGCCTCGCTTGACCACACTGGCCCAGAAGATCGAGACGCGCTTTACCTGGGATGACATCGTCTTGCCGCCCGACCGCCTCGCCCAGCTTCGAGAGATCTCGGCGCAGGTACTATACCAGCACGTGGTGTACGACGAGTGGGGCTTCGCTTCGAAGACGTCCCTGGGCCGCGGCGTCAACGCCCTCTTCGCTGGCCAGTCGGGCACCGGCAAGACCATGGCCGCCGAGATCATCGCCCATGACCTGGGGCTGGAGCTGTACAAGATCGACCTCTCAGGCCTCGTCTCCAAGTACATCGGCGAGACGGAGAAGAACCTGTCCCGCGTGTTCGATGAGGCGGGCGACAGTAACGCCATCCTTTTCTTCGATGAGGCCGACGCCGTGTTCGGCAAGCGCACCGAGGTGCGCGACTCTCACGACCGCTACGCCAATATCGAGGTGAGCTACCTGCTTCAGAAGATGGAGGAGTACGACGGCATCGTTGTCCTGGCCAGCAACCTGCGCTCCAACATCGACGAGGCATTCCTGCGCCGGATGAAGGCCATCGTGGAGTTCCCCTTCCCGGAGGAGGAGGACCGGCTGCGCATCTGGCAGCGCACGCTGGCCGCCTCGGCGCCGCTCGCCGATGACATCGACCTGCCCTTTATGGCCCGCCGGTTCCGGATCACGGGCGGCAACATCAAGAACATCGTGATCCTGGCGGCGTTCCTGGCGGCGGAAAGGGACGAGCCGATAGGCATGTCTCACCTGATCCGGGCCACCAAGCGCGAATACCAGAAGCTGGGACGGCTTATCACGGAGTCGGACTTCGCAGAGTGGTATGAGGCGGTGAAGGCATGACAAGGCGCAAACACGCAAGCGCGCGCGGACGGGCGAAGCGCTTCGCCGACGAAGACCAGACGAGGGCCGCGCCTGACAATGGCAGGCTCTCGATCAGCCATCAGGCGCCCCTCCTGGAGCGAATGGCACACGACCCGAAGGCGCCATCGCTCTCTTCGCGCACACTACGGGGCATCCAGGTGACCCGCGGCAACCGCTACGTCCAGCGAATGTTCAAGCGGACGCCTGAAGCGCAGGATCAGCACACCCGCGCCTTGGGGCCGGCTGGCGCGGTCATCGCATCCGGCGCGCCGACCGCATACGTCCAGCGTAGCAATGGGAGTGCGGGACTGCAGGCGCCCCGCTTCGCTGGGGACCCGGTCTTGGGGGCCTGCTACGACGGGGAAGAAGCACTCAGAGTCGGCGACAGCGGCCCGGCGGTGAAGAAGATCCAAGAGGCCCTAATCGAGCTTGCGTTCCCGCTGCCAAAGTATGGCGCCGACGCCAAGTTTGGCTCCGAGATGAAGCGCGCTCTTAGGCGATTCCAGGGAACCTATCGGCTCACGGGACCGGAGGTCACCCAGAGTATAGTGGGTCAGCAGACTATGGCTCTCCTGGACGGGCTCTTTGGACGGGCAGGGAGGGCCGGGCATCCGGCCGCTCCGCGCGACGGGGTCTTCTTCAACGGCAGCCGACTCATTGTCTACCGTGAAGGAAAAGAGGTGGACAGCGTGGCCGCTCTGTCCGGCTTCTCGGGGAAAGAAGAGTGGCAGAAGGGCGAAGGGCCGATCCCCGATGGAAGGTACGCCATCAGCCCACACATCACGCGGCCGCCCGTCACGAAGCGGCAGAACACTTTCCTAGGGGCATACGCGATCGAGTCCGGGTACCAGGAGTTGACAGCCACCGACTTGCTGGTCTGCCCTGACCCATCCATTCGGGAAGGCACGGTGCCTTGCCCCACACCCAGAAACCCCCGGCGGAGATGCTTCCAGGTAAGCGTGGTCGACCTCTGGGGGAGGCATCGCATCAAGATCCAGGGGTCAGCTGTCCTCGGAAAGCCGGGGGGAGGCACGGTCACACGCAGCGGTTTCTACATTCACGGCGGCCTCCCGGAGCGCTCCTGGACGACGGGCTGCGTCAAGGTCCTCGACGAGTCGATCTTCAAAACGTTGGTGGATTTCAAGCACCCCGTCGAGTTGGTCGTCAAGAAGGGCGGGCCGTAGAGGGTCTCTGCATGAACACGTCCGCTGGTCATGGCCGGGCGCCAGCAGCGCTCTCAAGGAGGGCGGAGATGGCAGCAGAAGGCTACGAATAGCACAAGTTGAACGCGGAGAGCCGCCGCGCTTTCACCTCCAGATCAAGTGGCCCAATCAAGCAGCCCGGTGCCGAACCCAAAACTGGCACCCAGGACCGGCACGATGAGGAAGAACCATCAGAAAGGGGAGCGAAATCCAATCGTCAGAGTTTCACCGAGATGAGGCGCTGAAGGCCAAGCGCCGAGAGGCTCAGAGCGGGCCGCGCGCCGGCCGATTTAACCTGCGCAACTGGACCTCCGCCCTGGGCAACGCCGCCGTCCAGCGGCTGCTGCGGTCGGTCGGCCTGCGGCGCTACAGCGGCGGCGAGACGGTCGACGATGCGCTCGCGCGGGCGATCCAGGCGAAGCGGGGCACCGGCCAGGGGCTGGACTCCGGCGTGCGGCGGAAGATGGAGATGTTCTCGATGGACTTGCCGCTGAACCGGCCGGACCAGCTACCGTGATGGAGCCCTCGCGGGTCGTGGGGTCCGCACGCAGGGACACGAGCCTAAGTCGGAGCAGACGAGGAGGCTGGCAATGAGCAAGAACAAGATGGTATGGCTGGCAGTCATCGCCGTTTTGGCCCCCGCCTTGGCGACAGCGTGTGGCGCGGAAGAGAAAGAGGCGCCACCCGCCGGGACGCCCGGCGCCGCGCGCGCGATGC
>Ga0315293_10003723_pt1 | contig 14639 bp, 11 predicted proteins | sample YL17G13_20_MG_FD_203071 | JGI IMG/M metagenome (GOLD analysis project Ga0315293, IMG submission 203071) | Sediment microbial communities from Yellowstone Lake, YNP, Wyoming, USA - YL17G13_20 | ecosystem: Environmental > Aquatic > Freshwater > Lake > Sediment | place: USA: Wyoming | collected... | reverse complement strand
TTAAAGAATTCAGCGAGGATTATTGTAAGGAATTTAAGAGTAAAGTTTCTGGTGACAGTAAAGAAGCAGAAGCACTGAATAGTGTTGTATCAGATAAAAATTCACTTGCACATAATGGTACGTGTAATCTGTCAGTGAGTCTTAAGGATGCGGATTCTTATTATCGGCGTATAGTGCCTGTGTTAGAGATTCTAGAGAAAATTTTTGGTAGTGTTTAACCATAATGACCAACGCCGCTATCGCCAGAGTCTTTGATGAGATCGCTGACCTCCTTGAGATGAAGGGGGAGAATCAGTTCAAGATTCGCGCCTACCGTCAGGCGGCGCGCACCATCAAGAAGCTGCCCAACGAAGTTGAGCAGATGGTGCGCAACGGGGATAGCTTGCAGGACATACCGGGGGTCGGCGAGGCCATCGCCAAGAAGATCGATGATTTAGTAAAGACCGGTCATGTTAAAGTGCACGATGAGCTTAGATCTGAGTTCCCGCAGGGGATTCTGGATATTTTAGCGTTACCGGGCGTCGGCATCAAAACGACGTTCCGGCTTTACACCGAGCTGGGGGTCAAGTCGGTAGCTGATCTTGAGCAGGCCATAAGAGAGGGGCGGGTAGCCTCGATGCAGCGGATGGGGGAGGGGGCGGCTCAGCGCATCTTGAAAGAGATAGAATCTGGGGCCAGTAAACATAGTTGTTAGTTTATCATTGCGATGCGGCAATCTTATCGTTTGTGTGGTGTGGTGGTTGTAGGGGCACAGCATGCTGTGCCCCTACGGGAGACGTACGAAACAATGGCAGTCGAATGTAGGGGCGTATCGAGATACGCCCTTTCTGGATTGCCCGATCAAGTCGGGCAATGACAGTTGATTATTAGCGGGGGTGTCATGGCGAGGCGGAAACGGTCGCAAGGAGACAATAGCATCTCCACCGAGAACGAATCGGTGCGGCACTTGCGCGAGTCGATCGCCGGGGGCACGCACTGGTTCACCGCTCTGCTCGAATCCATAGCCTTGTGGACGCTCACCGAGGAAACCCACAAAGACAGGACCTACCGTTACCTCATCGGTGGGGAAGCCTTTGACTGGCTGCTGCTGGCCGAGCGGCTGCTGGCTGAAGTAAGCTCCCTGGTGCCACAAGACGAAGTTGTCGAATTGCTGTTCTACGCCAGGCTGCCCGTCCAGATGACCGATGAGGAATTCAAAGGGCTGATCGGCGCATCCAAGTACAGCGCACAGCTGAACTATTTCTACGGGGTGACAGTTGAGGAGGCGCTCATGCTCGCTGTTGAGGAGGAGGTGCGCAAGGAGCAGTCCGCGCGGGGCATCATCGACGGGGAGGACCTGGTGGATGAGGTCCATCAGCGGGTGTACGGGGCTCCACGGGGGGCGTTGTTAAGTCAGTTCCGCAGGGAGACGGGATATTCCGATAGCAGCTCGATGCAGTTCTACGAGCTTAAGGAATTCACCTACTGGCTGTTCAAGTTCCGCGTGAATCACTCCAATAAAGCCCGCATAGCGAGCGATACGGCGAAAGGCCTCAAGGAGCTGGAACGTCAGCGGAAGAACATGCACAAGCACCGGGAGTGATTTTGAAGAGATTGCTTCGCTACGCTCGCAATGACAGATGTGAGGTGTCCTTCCGCGGAAGGGCCGGGGTATCAGGGGTGTCCCCTATTTTTTAAAAATCCCCCTAAATCCCCCTTTATGAAAGGGGGACTAAGGGGGATTGGGATACAGGGGGTTGAAGAGAAAGCAGCGGGATAGGCTCATCGCTCAAACAGGATCGTATGTATATTTAGCCTCTAGAAGCACCTGCCCCATGCCGCCGCATTCGACCCCAACATCCATGCAATGCCCGAAGGGGAATGTCGGTATGGGGTCCAGTCCTTCAAAAAGGCGGTCCTGAATGAGCCACATCGTGTGTGCCATGAACGGCATGAGGTACGGGCAGATTTTATCCGGGCACTTTTTGGTTATCATATATCCTTCGCCGTTGAAGTAGAACTTCTCGCCGGCTTTGTGTCCCACGTTGCAGTTGTGCGCTTCGATTACCTCGAAGATAATGTTGGTCCTTATGACATCGGTTATGGCCTTGGTTTGCAGGATTTTGTGCGAGAGCGGGTGTTTCTTGAACAGCTTCATTTCGGCATCGGTATAGCCTACCCGCTGTTGCACTGCCTGCCAGATCGCATCGTCGACTTTCTCTAGATTTCCCATAGTTTCCTCCTTAAATCCAGTTCCGGTCCCTGTTTTGTGAAACTGTACCACACGGGTTTATGCTATACAACAGCCGGAGCCGAGATTTGTCGCGGAACGCCCCGTGAAATTTTGCGGATGTGTTTGTCATCCTGAGGCGCAAAGTCGCCGAAGGATCTCGTCGAGATTCTGAGCGTAGCAAAAGAATAACAGTTGTAGGAGCGGGTTTCAAACCCGCCCCTACGAAAGACGTAGGTCGATGGCAAATGCGAAGCAATCTCTGGTTTTTGTGAGATTGCCGCGGGCACGATGTGCCCTCGCAATGACGTTTATCCGTCGGGTGCAACCCAAACCCCCATTTAAAGTAATTATTTCGATTTAAAGGCCTTGACTGCGATGCTGGCTATTATTGAAGTGTTGCCGCAGCAGCCTTTTTCACCTTTGGCGTTGTCGACCTTGGTCTCAACTACCTTGGGTTTTTTGAAACCTGCGTCGCTGATTTTCTTGAGGTAGACCTTCTCATCCAGCGCGCCGCCGATGCAGCAGGCCCACTGCGATAGATCCTGGCGCACCGATTCCGGCAGTTCGCCGTGGGTCACCATGTCGGAGACGCATAGCCTGCCGCCGGGCTTGAGGACGCGGAAGGCCTCGCGGAACACGGCGTCCTTATCGGGCGAGAGGTTGATGACGCAGTTGGAGATGATGACGTCGATGGACTCGCTGTCGATTGGCATATGCTCCATCTCACCAAGGCGGAATTCGACGTTCTTAACACCCATTTTTTCGGCGTTCATGCGGGCGAGCCGTATCATTTCAGGCGTCATGTCCAGCCCGATGACCCTGCCCTTCGGCCCAACATTTTTGGCTGCAAGGAAGCAATCGAGTCCCCCACCGCTGCCCAGGTCCAGGACCACCTCCCCTGCTTTGAGCTCGGATAGCGCTATCGGGTTGCCGCAGCCGAGCGATGGTATGTCCGCGGAGATGGCTGACAGCTCCTCTTTGGAGTATAAAATATCGGCGTTGCTGATATCGATTGGTTCATCGCCGCAACAGCAGCTTAAGTCTTCCTCAGGCGGCTGGCAGCAGGAAGTATGCTGCGCTGCTATCTGGCCATAGAGTTCCCGTACAGTGGCCTTTATTTGTTTTTCCTTTTTGTCGTCCATCGCTGCCTCCTATATATCTTACATTATCATGATAACAGAAAGTGGTGAGTGATGGTCAATCCCCTGTAATCCCCCTTGAAAGGGGGAAACAACATCCAAACCCCCTGTTAGTCCCCCATACTTTGGGGGACATTTATTAAATTAGGGGATACCCCTAAAACCCCGCCAGAGGGTGATCCCTCTGGACTCCTCAGTTCCGATTAAAGATTGTTTTATGGGAAAGAGGGGGATACTCTTAAAACCCTGGCCCTTCCAATTCTAGAAGGACACCTATATTTGAACGCCCCCTTCGGCTGCGCCGCTTCCCCCTCTTTAATAAAGAGGGGGTTAGGGGGAGTTCGCACTCCCCATCATTGCCCGACTTGATCGGGCAATCCAGAAGTGGCCCGCCATTTGTTCTGCAGCGGTGGGTTTTAAACCCACCCTACATTAGAGCTCGGACAGGCGCTCGTTCAGCGTGGCGAGTTTATCTTTGAGCGCGCCGAGCTTTTCGCGCTCGCGCTCCACTACGTGCGATGGTGCTTTGGAGGTGAACTTCTCGTCGGCGAGCCTTCCTCCCAGACGGGCTATCTCGCCTTCGCAGCCATCGATCTCTTTTTTGAGACGCGTGCGCTCAGCGCCCATGTCGATCATGCCGGACATGGGCAGTATGACCTCGGCGCCGTTAAGCACGATGGTCTTGGCTTTATCGGGGCGCTGCTGAGCCGTGTCGATAATGGTCAGCGGGCGCGCCCGGGCCAGTATCTCTATAGCTTGAGCCTGCGCTTTGATGGCGGGTTTCAAGTCGGTCGCGGCAATAATGGCCTCGATCCACTTAGCCGGCTCCACGTGCAGCTCGGAGCGCGTGTTCCTGATGGAGCGCACGATATCGATGATTATGGCCATCTGTTTCTCGATATCATCGTCGATGGCGGACGGATCGGCTGTGGGATAAGATGCGATCATTATGGATTCGGCTGGCACGCCGGGAAGCGTGGGCCTAAGGTTCTGCCAGATCTCCTCGGTGATGAAGGGCATCGCCGGATGCAATAACCGCAGCGAGCTGTCGAGGACGTGGACCAGCACCGGCAGCGGGGAATTACCCTTGTCCTTCAGGCGCAGCTTGGATATCTCGATGTACCAGTCGCAGAACTCGCCCCAGACGAAGTCGTGTATCTGACGCAGCGCCTCGCCGAACTGGAAGTCCGTCATGAGGGAATCGACATTCGCGATCATGCGGTTGAGGCGGCTCAGTATCCAGCGGTCCTCCGTCGTCAGCTTCATTTGCGACAGGTCTAGGTTTGAGTCTTCCTCGATGTTACCAAGGATGAACCGCGACGCGTTCCAGAGCTTGTTGCAGAAGTTGCGCGAGGCTTCCATCTTGCTGTCGCTCAACCTGATATCGTTTCCCGGCGAGTTGCCGGTGGAAAGCGAAAGACGCAGCGCATCGGTGCCGTACTGTTCGATGACGTCGAGGGGGTTGACGACGTTGCCCTTGACCTTGCTCATCTTTTCGCCCTTCTCATCGCGCACCAGGCCGTGGAGATAGACGGTGTGGAAGGGCACTCTACCCATATTCTCGATGCCCATCATTATCATGCGCGCCACCCAGAAGAAAAGGATGTCGTAGCCTGTTTCCATCACCGACGTTGGATAGAAATAGTCGAGGTCTTCCGTTTTGTCGGGCCAGCCCAGCGTGGAATGCGGCCAGAGCCCTGAGCTGAACCACGTGTCGAGCACGTCGGGATCCTGAACGATATTCTTTGATCCGCAGCTGGCACACTTCGTCGGTTCGTCGACGCTTACGGTCAGCCCCTTGCAGTCGGCGCAGTACCACACTGGTATGCGGTGTCCCCACCACAGCTGGCGGCTGATGCACCAGTCGCGGATGTTCTCCATCCAGTTGAGGTATGTCTTGGCGAAGCGCTCAGGGATTATCTTTATCTCGCCGCTTTTCACAGCTTCGATGGCCGGGGCGGCTAGAGGCTCAATCTTGACGAACCACTGGCTGCTGGCCCACGGTTCGATAATGGTGCTGCAGCGGCTGCAATGGCCGACGGCGTGCTGGTGATTGTCGATTTTTACCAGCAGCCCCTCGCGCTCCAGGTCGGCGAGTATGCGCTTGCGGCACTCGAATCGGTCGAGTTTTTGATATTTGCCGGCGTTCTCGTTCATCGTTCCGTCTGTGTTCAGGATGTTCACCAGCGGCAGCTTGTGGCGTTTGCCCACCTCAAAGTCGACGGGGTCGTGCGCGGGCGTGATCTTCACTGCGCCGGTGCCGAAGGCCGGGTCAACCGCCTCGTCCGCGATTACCGGTATCTTCCTCCCGATCTCGGGCAGTATCGCCGTCTTGCCTATAAATTTGTTATTGCGCTCGTCGTCCGGGTTCACCGCCACCGCCGTGTCGCCGAGGATGGTCTCGGGTCGTGTAGTGGCAACGGTTATCTGTCCCCCTTCGACGAGGTTATAATTGACATAATATAGGTGCCCCATGTGATCATCGTGGTCCACCTCAAGGTCGGATATGGCGGTGGTGCAGCGCGGGCACCAGTTGATGATGCGCTCGCCGCGGTATATAAGGCCTTTCTCGTAAAGTCGTACGAAGGTGGTGCGTACCGCTCTTGAGGGCCCGTCGTCAAGCGTGAAGCGCTCGCGGCTCCAGTCGCATGATGTGCCGAGCCTCTTGTGCTGCTCCGTGATGCGGCTGCCGTGCTTCTCCACCCATTTCCATACATGCTTGAGAAATTCTTCCCGCCCCAGCTCGTGACGCGTCTTGCCTTCCCGCGCCAGTTCCCTCTCCACCACGAACTGCGTAGCAATTCCGGCGTGGTCGGTCCCGGGCAGCCATAGCGCTGGCTCGCCCTTCATGCGGTGCCAACGCACCATAATATCCTCCATAGTGGCGGGGAGCACATGGCCGAGGTGCAGCTCGCCGGTGACGTTGGGGGGCGGCATAATAATTACAAAGGGCTGCTTCTTGCGGTCGATCTTAGGGGTAAAGTAGCCCTTCTCGATCCAGAACTGGTACCATTTTGTTTCCACATTCTTGGGATCGTACGCTTTAGGTATTTCAGATAGTTTTGTTCCCATTTCCTCGCTATTCTCGTGTTTCTAGTGATGATTTGATGGGGATCAACCCCCTATATCCCCCAATCATGGGGGACTTTTTAAAAAGCTGGGGGACACCCCCAGTGCCCCCGTCAGGAGGAATCCTGCACCTCTTTTTAAACGTGTCATTCTGAATCATTCCCCTGAAGGATGAAGAATCTCGACGAGATCCTTCGGTCGTTTTTCTCCCTCAGGATGACACTTGGTGTCAACCCCCTGGCCCCCAGTCTTGGGGGACTTCATTTAAAGATAGGGGACACCCCTAAAACCCCGGTCCTTCCGTGGAAGGACACCTCTTTTCCGAGTCAATCGGTAGGGCGGGTTTAAAACCCACCCTACATCTATTGGGGCTATCGTGTAGGGGCGATTCATGAATCGCCCGCAGTGTCTAGCTCTTGCCCTCAGCTCTCTTTCTTAGATTCATGATAGCTACCACGCGGTCCAATATTTTATCGGCTACCTCCAGCTTTGGCAGCAGCGGAAGCCTGGTCACCTTGCCGTCGCTGTCGATTAGTATGACCCTGTTGCTATCGGCATCGAAGCCGCTGTTGGGTTGAGTGATATCATTGGCCACAATAAGGTCCAGGTTCTTTTTGAGCCGCTTCTCCCTGGCATTTCTCAGCAGGTGTTCGCTCTCCGCTGCGAAGCCAACACGGATCAGATCGCCTTTGATCGCGCAGAGGATGTCCGGGTTCTCCGCCAGTTCCAGGCTGAAGGTCTCTGTTTCGTTCCTCTTAATCTTCTCTGTCGCCGCCTCTTTGGGGCGGTAGTCGGCGGGGGCGGCTGCCATGATAACCACATCGGCGTCGGCAGCGGCCAGGATGCATGCATCCCGCATCTGGATGGCCGTCTGAATCCTGATCAGTTTCACGCCGACGGGCGGAACAAGTGCAGTAGGAGCGCTGACAAGGGCCACTTCGGCGCCGCGGTCCCGTGCCGCCTCGGCGATGGCATAGCCCATCTTGCCGGAAGATCGGTTGCTGATGTGGCGTACAGGGTCCATAGGCTCCTGCGTGCCTCCCGCGCTCACGAGTATTTTTACCTTTGCCAGGTCGCCATAGCGACCCAGTATCTGGTGTATGGTGCCGCGGATTTCATCGGTCTCTATAAAGCGGCCGCGGCCCCATTCGCCGGAGGCCAGACGCCCCTCGGCAGGGCCGACAAAGGTCACCCCCCTTGCCTTGAGCTTCTTGATATTCTCCTGGGTGATAGGATTTTCATACATATTGGAATGCATCGCGGGCGAGATAAGTATCGGAGCTTTTGTAGCCAGCACGGTGCAGGTCAGTATATCGTCGGCGATGCCTGCGGCCAGCTTGGCGATGATGTTGGCGGTCGCCGGAGCTATGGCTACTACGTCGGCTTGCTCTGCCAGCGATATATGCCAGTCTTCGGCTCCGCTGTCCCTGTCGAACATGCCCGTGATGGTTGGCTGGTTGGTGACCCGCTTGAAGGTGAGCGGCTTGACGAATTCCTGAGCCGACTCGGTCATTATTGTAATGACCTTGGCCCCGTCCTGCGTAAGCTTGCTGGCCAGATCGGCCGCTTTGTAAGCAGCTATGCTGCCCGTAACTCCCAGTACAACAGTTTTATTTTTAATCATCGCTCCTCTCCTACCGATTCATCTCATGAATCAATCTTAGTCCGATGAGCGTCAGGTCTTTATCCACCTTGTCGATTATCTTGGTCTCGGATGCAAGCAGGGCAGAGAGGCCGCCGGTGGCGATGACTCTCGCTTTTTCGCCCAGTTCTTTGCGTATGCGCGTAACAAGGCTTTCGATGAGTCCCACATAGCCGAACATGATGCCTGACTGCATGGCCTCGACGCTGTTCTTTCCGATGGTTTTCTCGGGGGCGATAAGCTCTACGGTCGGCAGTTTTGATGTGCGTGTGAAGAGCGCATCCGCCATTATTCCGATGCCGGGAGCGATGGCGCCTCCCAGATAATCGCCATTTTTGGATATGACATCGAATGTGGTAGCGGTGCCGAAGTCAATCACAATCATGGTGCCGCCGTACAGGCGGTGAGCCGCTGCAGTATTCACGATGCGGTCGGCACCGACTTCCCGCGGATTATCTGTGCAGATGCGCACCCCTGTCTTTATGCCTGGGCCTACTATGAGCGGGGGGATATTATTAATATATCGGGCGCACAGGTCCTCCATGGTTGCCAGCAGGGGCGGCACGACGCAGGCGATACTTATCTGATCGATATCCTCAAAGGCAAGGCCGGCACCCGTCAAAAGGCTCGATAGTAAAACGGCATATTCGTCAGCCGTCTTTTTTGTATCTGTGGCCACGGCCCATGTCGAAACAAGCCGGTCGCCGTCGAAAACGCCCAGTGTTATGTTAGTATTGCCGATATCAATTGCCAGTAACATATCAACCCCCTGCTATCCCCCAATCATGAGGGAATCATTATCCAAACCCCCTGTGAGTCCCCCATACTTTGGGGGACATAAAGAGATTTAGGGGACACCCCTAAAATCCCCGGCAGGAAGAATCCCGCACCTCTTTTTAAACACCCCCTGCGGCTTTGCCGCTTCCCCCTCTTTACTAAAGAGGGGGCCAGGGGAGTTCGCACTTGTCATTTGTCTTTTATGTTTTTAATGACCTTCGGCAGTACAGGGAGCAGGTCGCTGGCTATCATGCCAGTGTCGCCCATCTCGTCTCTTACGCGGTCGGCAGCTGCGGTGTGCAGATATACGCCGCAGGCAGCTGCGTCGGCATACGACAGGCCTTGTGCTAGTAGTCCGGCGATCGTGCCGGCGAGCACATCTCCCGTGCCTGCCGATGCCAGCCCGGGATTAGCCGCAGCGTTTATCTTTGCCTTGCCGTCGGGCGATGCGATTATCGAGTTCGCTCCCTTTAAAATCACCGTTTTATTCCATTTAGCTGCGCACCCTCGCGCCGCTTCCAGTCTGTCCTGTGATATCGCCTTCATCGACAGGCCGCTGAGCCTGGCCATCTCTCCGGGATGGGGAGTAAGTATAGCATCCCGTTTGAGTTTTTTCCACCAGTTCGGCGTCTGCGCCAGCGCGTTGAGGGCGTCGGCGTCGATTACGATCGCGGGCTTCAGTGACGACGGCATCTCAAATAATACTTTATTAACAAAATCGACAACCGACGGGTGCTGGCTCAGCCCGCATCCGATGAGCAGTACGTCGTAGTCAGCAAGCTGCTCATGCACTATCTGAGAAGCGTTACTGCTGATATATCCGGCTTCTGCTTCAGGAAGCGGGGCGTAGGTCACCTCGGTCAGCTTGGCAGCGAGGATCGGCTGGAGGTTCTGCGCCGTCGCCAGCGTCACCAGCCCTGCGCCTGACCGCATGGCGCCCATGCACGCGAGGTAGGCCGCGCCGATGTACTGCATGGACCCGGCGCAGACCAGCACCTTGCCGAAGGTGCCTTTGTGCGCATTCTTAGGCCGCTTGGGCAGCGTTGAGCGAATCCAGTCCTTGGTTATCATTTCGGTCGCAATATCTTTTCCAAGGTTGGATGGTATCCCGATGTCGACGATAGCCAGCTTCCCGATGAGTTCGCTGCCCGGCGAGTAAAATAATCCGATCTTGGGATATCCCAGCGTGATGGTCATGTCGGCGGCCAGTGTTGCAGGGTCAGCCGCGCCGCTATCCGAATCGACGCCTGAAGGCAGGTCTACCGCCACGATCTTCATCTCTGGTCTGTTCTGCTTCGTGTCACGCACACGGTTCAGGATTTCTTTGATAGCTCCGCTTATCGGGCGCAGCTTGCCGGTGCCGAATATGGCATCGACAACCACGTCGGCGGATGACAGCGCTCGATGTAAGTCGGCGTATTTTTTATCGTTCTCAGCAAGTATGATGCGTATGACTCGCTCTTTGACCAGCTGGAAATTCTTATCGCTGTCTTTTCGCTTCGTCGGGAGGTAGACGCAGACCCTGGCCCCCCAGTCGCGCAGGTGGCGTGCAGCTACGAGACCGTCGCCCCCATTGTTGCCGGGGCCAACTAATACGACGATATCGCACCCCGCCACGTTTCCGATTAGGCCGTATATGTGCCGTGCGATGGCCAGTCCAGCGTGTTCCATGAGGACGCTCGGCGGCACGCCCGCTTTATCGGAGCGGCGTTCCAGTTCGATCATCTCATCTGTGGTCACTATCTTCACTGCGCTTCTCCTACCACCGAAGCGATGGCATAATCCCGTGAATGCGAGAGGCTGACGCCGAGGTCGCGCAGGCCCAGTTCTTTGGCTTTGCGCCTCGCATGTCCGTGAAGCCTGACGAAGGGCTTGCCGTCATCGTTGTTAAGTATCTCAATCTCACGCCAGCCGACGCCTTTGATGCCGGTGCCGAGGGCTTTCATGACGGCCTCTTTGGCGGCAAAGCGCACCGCCAGTTCCGGCACGCGGTTGCGGCAATGGCTGCGCTCGGCTTCGGTGTATACGCGCTTCTGGAAGCGTTCACCCCAGCGGGCTAGCGCCGCCTCCACGCGGTTTATCTCTATTAGATCGATCCCGATTTCATGCATTGAAGTACAGCCATTGTATACTATCTTACAATGTAGCTCAAGGGGAAGGTGTGGCGGGTTAAGGGGAGGTGCGATTCTTGCTTTTTAGGCGGGCGTCATGCTATAATCTACACTTGGATTACCATTAAATTTGATATGGAATTTGTGTCTCTGAGCGGGTATAAAACACTTCAATGGCCGAGCAGGCCTTCTATCGTCCATTTGGGGATGCAGGGCTCGGTTTGTGATAACGTTAGGGTTGCACGTGAGTGCAGCCTTTTTTATTTAAACTCCTAGTCATCAATTAATCGATAACTAGTCTTAATGGCGGAGGTGCGCATAAGAAGAGGAGTCGGTAACAGTAAGGGTAACGTGAGATGACGGCGGACATCATTTCGGGCACCAGGATAGCCGCGGAGATTCGCGGTGAGCTCAAGGTTCGAGTGGCAGGGCTGAAGGCGAAGGGGATTGTTCCCGGTCTTGCGATGGTGCGAGTGGGCGAGGACCCGGCCTCGGTATCGTATGTAAGGGGAAAAGGCAAGGCCAGTGAAGAGCTGGGCATATATTCCGAGACCATAGTATTGCCGGAGGCTGCGACAGGGAAGCAGCTGCTTGCCAAGATAAAAGAGCTGAATCGCGATAAGAAATTTCACGGAATACTGGTGCAGCTACCACTGCCCAAGCATATCGATGAGGATGAAGTTATAAGCGCCATCGATCCAAAAAAGGATGTTGACGGTTTTCATCCGGAAAATGTGGGCAGGCTGTTGACAGGGGAACCTTACTTTGTGCCGTGTACGCCGCTCGGCATTCAAGAATTGCTGGTTCGCAGCGGCAACAAACCAGACGGGAAGCATGTTGTTATATGCGGGCGCAGCAATATTGTCGGCAAGCCCATGATGGCTATCCTGATTCAGAAGAGGCAGAACGCCAACGCTACGGTGACGATGGTCCATACCGGTACGAAAAATATGGCGTCGATCACGAGGCAGGCGGACATTCTGATAGTGGCGATGGGCAAGCCCAAGGCGATCACCGCCGATATGGTCAAAGAGGGTGTAGTACTGATCGATGTCGGGGTGAATGAAGTGGGTGTCAGCGCTGCGGGGAAGCGGATTCTAGTGGGAGATGCCGACTTCGATTCAATAAAGGAAAAGGCTAAGGCGATCACTCCGGTGCCTGGTGGTGTGGGGCCGATGACGGTGACCATGCTGATGGCCAACACGATTCGTGCTGCGGAGATGCGATCTTAGTCCAGATAAAAATAAACCAAAATAAGGAGGGAAAATGGCAGAAGGTAAACCAGCGGAAGCTAAAAAGGTAGAAGTAGATCTCAAGTCAGTTCCAGGTTCGGTAGATATGATGAACTACGCCACCGAGGCAGGTTTCGAAGAATACCTGTTCGACTGGGAAGAGTTCAAGATCATGGCACGCGCCACCTTCAAGACGCAGTTCGGTGGCAAGCCCCCGACTCGCGAGCAGTTCAAGGCGATCAAGAAGCAGGGTTTCATGCCGGGACACGACAGCCCCGAGGCCCTTATCAAGACGATGGACGAGGCTGGCTTCGACTATGTCTGTATCTGCGATGTGAAGATGTGGTCATACTACTTCCATCATCAGCTCATCATGGATTATGGCATCGATGTCATCCACAAGCTGGTCAAGGGCAGTAAGGGACGCCTCATAGGCGGCGCCAGCTATAACCCGTTCCGGATCGACCAGAGCCTACGCGATATAGAGAAGGGCGTCAAAGAGTATGGGTTCAAGTATGTTTACATGCACCCGATCACCTTTGGGCTTTCCTTCGGCGATGCGAAGCTGTATCCCGTTTATGCCAAGTGTAGCGAGCTTGGTATCCCTATCGGAATGCAGGTCGGTCACTCGGCTGAGCCTCTGCCCAGCTGGGTCGGACATCCTATGGAGGTCGACAAGGCTGCCATCGACTTCCCCAACCTGAAGATCAACATGTCGCACACCGGCTACCCATGGGTTGACGAGTGGTGCTCCATGATCTTCAGACATCCCAATGTCTACGGCGATATCTCTGCCTACAACCCGAGGAACCTGACACCGGATATCGTGTCGTTCTTCAACAGCAGCCGCGGCCGCGAGAAGGTAATGTTCGGCTCCAACAGCTACGGCCTGAAGCTGACCAAGGGCCAGTTCCTGGATCTGCCGCTCAAAGACGAGACCAAGAAGCGCGTACTCGGCCAGAACGCGAAAGAGTTCTTAGGCCTGAAATAATTAAATTCAGCGCTATCGAAAAGGGGCGGCGCATGAGCGCCGCTCCTTTTTTGTTTGGGGTGTAGTGGCTTATTGCTTTCAACCCCCTTTATCCCCCAATCTTGGGGGAATTTTATAAAAAATAGGGGACACCCCTAAGACCCCGGCCCTTCCGCGGAAGGACACCTCTTTTGAAAAACATCCATGTTGTGTCTATACGAGGGACGTCCGATTTGGTCGGGTGGATGTAGGGGCACGGCGTGCCGTGCCTCTACATGTGATGTCCTGTCGAGGCGGATGATTCATGTTCCCCTACGGGGAACATCGGATGTTGGTGGCAGGTCTGAGGTGTTTTGTCATGCGGTGTAGAGACACAGAATGCTGTGTCTCTACGTGGGGAACGCCAGATTTGGTTGGGTGGAGGAGGTGCAGGTCGTTTGGACATTTTCTCGCTCGATTTGCTAGAATATTCGACATTCCTATCAGCTTGCCTATATAATAAGTATCAGCGTTTTTAAGAGTGGTGTTTAGGTAAGAGATCAGTATGGCGTACGATGTAGCCAAGTTAAAAGACTGGCAGATAGCTGAGGCTGCTGAGGCCAACATGCCCTCCGTCGAGGAGTGGCGCAAGAGACTGAGCCTTGAGAAGGATGAATTGATTCCTTACGGCAGGCTCAGCCGCCTTGATTTCGCGAAGATTTACAGTCGTCTCAAGAAGAAGCCCAATGGCAAGTATATTGAGGTAACCGCTATCACCCCCACGCCGCTGGGTGAGGGCAAGACCACTACGACCATGGGGCTTCTGGAAGGGCTGGGCAGGCGCGGCAAGAGCGTGGGCGGCTGCATCCGTCAGCCCTCGGGTGGACCGACCATGAATATTAAAGGCACGGCTGCCGGCGGCGGCAACGCGCTCCTCATCCCCATGACCGAGTTCTCGATGGGGCTAACCGGCGAGATAAACGACATCATGAATGCTCACAACCTGGCCATGGTGGCGCTTAATGCCAGGATGCAGCACGAGCGCAATTATGATGATGAGCAACTGCAGAAGCTGAGCCATATGCGCCGCCTGGATATCGACCCTGACAGGGTTCAGATGGGCTGGGTCATCGACTTCTGCGCCCAGGGCCTGCGCAATATCATGATCGGGTTGGGCGGCCACAAGGATGGTTTCACCATGCGCTCGAAGTTCGATATTACGCCGAGCTCGGAGCTGATGGCCATACTGTCTGTGGCCAAGGACCTTAAAGATGTGCGCGAACGCATAGATAATATAACCATTGCCTTTAGCAAGGCTGGCGATCCAATCACTATCAGAGACCTTGAAGTGGGTGGGGCCATGACTGCCTGGCTGCGCAATGCTATCAATCCGACGCTGTGCTGCACTGTTGAGTATCAGCCCTGCATGGTACACACCGGACCGTTCGCCAACATCGCTATCGGCCAGTCCTCGATCGTTGCAGACCTTATCGGCCTCAAGATGTTCG
>Ga0315293_10003722_pt1 | contig 14639 bp, 11 predicted proteins | sample YL17G13_20_MG_FD_203071 | JGI IMG/M metagenome (GOLD analysis project Ga0315293, IMG submission 203071) | Sediment microbial communities from Yellowstone Lake, YNP, Wyoming, USA - YL17G13_20 | ecosystem: Environmental > Aquatic > Freshwater > Lake > Sediment | place: USA: Wyoming | collected... | reverse complement strand
CAGGCCTCGATTCCAAAATAGTGTCAATTACACAAAACTCCGGATTTGCAGACCAATCAGGCTTTCCAAATTTCAAAAGCAACTCGTTGAAGATTTTCATGGATTCATTATCTTTGATTCCAAGATACCTGGAACTTTCTTGATATATTCTGGCAAACCCAGTATTTATTAACTATTTGAGTTTAAAGACAGACACTAATTAGCTTATATAAAAGAAAAATAAATGTTATTTGCTATTGGTATTATATAAGTGATGATTATGGTGCTATTGAAAATGGCGAAGATTATGAAAGAATCACCGGATTGCCATTTGTCATGATAGAAATAACTGATTAAATCTTTTAATTTCTTCAATTAAATGGAAAAGACTGTGCTTTAACCATATTTGTTCTGAAGTAATTCCTCCAATATCCAGAGTCAAATCCTTGTTGTTTCCAAATGTATGTTAAGTCTCTTCAGACCGTCTTTTGAAGTGGTCAAAGAAGGACGGATTTTACAGTATGGGATTAAAACCAGGTTTTTATCACATCCTCTATTTGCAAACCCAGAACGACGATCATTATTGAACTATGTGAGATCAAGCTTATTTGATGATCGTGTCTCCAGTGTCATATTTGCACGGACTGGCTCAATAATATCGATACGGGGATAGGAGATTAAGAATATTTCAAAGGATACTGAAAGCCATACACACACCTCGAATTTATTTTTTCATCATGTTTTGGAGGTGTCTGGTTGCAAGTAACCATTTCACCAGTTTAATTAAAGATTATCTCTTTTTAAAAAACAGGAAATAAGCATAGCCCAATGTAAAAAACAGATAGATCCCGACAACTGGCCAACCCTTTGTCATTACACCAGAAATTATACCCGATACAGAAATAATAACACCAATGACATTGGTTATCAACAGTGCAAGAATTACAGCTCTTTGTGCTTTTTGATCTTCAACATTTCTGGCAAACCAGGTTACCGTTACTATTGCTATTGATCCCAGTGCACCATACAGTCCCATAAACGAAGAAGCGGGATTGGATTCGACACCGTACAGTGCCAACACCTTATCAGGAAACAATAAGCAGGTGAGCGCAGAAGCTCCCAAAATAACAGCGTTTAACACAAAAAAAGTTTTAAGTTTCATCAGATTGTTACATTATAAGATTATTAGACTTAAAGTTACACAATTAATAGACTCAAGTCAAAGAAATCACGATAGCAATATTTATGAATTGCGTCTGGGATTAAATTTTGAAGTACATCTCAAACAGCAATGTTTAAAAACAATTTGAAAACCCACCAATCGAAACCAAAATTAGCCGTCCCAAATAAACCTCCCACATCCTGAGTTAAATTCTTGTTGTTTTGTTATGTATGTAAAGTGTTATCAGACCGGATTTTGAAGTGGTCAAATAAGAAAGATTTTACAATCATGATTCATAATAAGGGAATTGCCGGTTCGTAATCAACGTATTATTAAAACTGATTCATAAATTTATTATATTATCTTTCGAATTCTATGTTTGAATTAAAAACTTGATCTTTAATATTTACTTTGTTTACGTAAAAGGTGTCTCCATATGAAAAAAACTATTTCATCTAACATGAATCTACGAAAAACTCAAAGTGAGATTCTGGAATTTTTTTTTTATCTATTCCATTTAAAAAATTCAAAAGTTCGAAGTTTTATCCCGGTCAGGTTTATGCTTTTCTGTTTTTTAATACCAATAGCGGTTTTTTCTGTCGTTAATCTTAGTTGCCGGAGGCAACAATCAGAAAAGCACGCAACTTATTCATTCCAGATCCCTCCTGATTATATCAGGGAAACGTCAGATATTCCATCTTTCTGGCTATCTTCCTATAACGAGGTTAATAATTTCCTTAATAAGACAGTACATAAGGGACAAATCCAGGTCATAGGAACTTCGGCCGGCGGCAGGCAGATCCGGGCAGTCCTTTATGGAAGCCCTCGTCAGGGAAAGGGTACAACTACATTCTCAGGTTCACTGGGTTTCGGGGATGTGCGAGTCTACCGGGGACCCGATCATAATAAGACAGTGTACATGAGTATGGCAGCTGTCCATGGCGGTGAGTTTGAAGGAATTGTCGGTATGGTGAATCTGATATCTGTTATTGAAACAGGTAAGGATTTAAGGGGGAAGGAGTGGCCGGGTATAACAGAGGCAATATCTGAACTTGACCGTTTGATATTGATTCCCATAGCCAATCCAGACGGAAGGGAACGCATTCCGCTGAGGATGGAGCTATACAGGGACACTATTTACACTGTACCTGAATACCTGAACACCGGTGGTATGCCGGACGGTACCATCACAGGATGGCCACAGATAAAGGAATTCATACCAATGGATTTTTCAAAACCTGGCTTCCCGGGAGGATATCCCAACGATGCCGGGGTTAATATTCAACATGATAATTTTCTGGGTAAGAAACAACCTGAAACTCAGGCTTTATTCGATCTTGCAGAGCGGGAAAAGCCTGATCTTATTATTAATATGCATACAGGCGCAGATTATATGCGGATGGACAGACCTCTCGGAGAACCAGCTCTTCGTCCTGCATTTGATACACTCTTTAAATATGTTCATTCAGAACTTGCCGTTAACGGACTTCAGGAATCAAATGATCATGCGATCGAAGTTAATCCGGCCAGAGCTATTACTGGTGTCTATAATCTTGATGGAGCCCTGAACTGGCATTGCGGAGCACTAAGTGTAGTGGTGGAATCACCCAGTCATGCATTTTCATCAAACAGTGCAACATGTAAAGCGAAAATAGAATCACCTGATAATCTACTTAATGCGCAGCTTATATGCCATCAGCAAGCAATGAAATTCCTGGCAAAAACCGGAGGACGCTCCAAATGGTTACCTGGCAGATAGTAATGTTCATACATTAATGGAAATACCATTATGAAGCAAAAGTTACCTAAGCACCCACGTCAGCTAAAACAATAAATATCGGAGTAAATCTGTCAACGAAGAAGGGTATGAATACTTACTTCCAGATGGAGGACCGGTATGTTTGAGGAATTATAAATCAGATCTAATAATTATAAACAAATGAAAAGATTCTTTTTAAGGTTCATGATCACTGCACTTTGCACAAAATTGTGCTTATCAATTGTTGCACAAACCGATTATCGACCTGCTGCTTCTAAAAGCACAGACCATTCTTATTTTAAAAATGGCAGGATCAATATTATTAATTCAAGTCATCAGGATATTGCCTGGATGGATTCTATTGGTGCCTGTGAAATATGGCGCGATGTAAATATGATCACACCTTCTTTGCAGATAATGGAAGCCAATCCAAAATTCTGTTTTACTGTTGAAAATGCAATGTATCTTGGAGAGTATCTGAAAAGACATCCTGAAAAATACGATGAAATTTTGAAATATACCAAAGAGGGTAGATTGGAATGGGGTGCAACTTATAACCAACCGTATGAATCAATGTACGACGGCGAAGCATTGATACGTCAAACATACCTGGGAAGAAAATTGTTGAAAAAAATGTTGCCAGGCTGCGACTTTATTTGCGCTTACAACCCTGATGTACCGGGAAGGGCTATGCAATTCCCCCAAATACTGGCAAAATCGGGAATAAAGTATTTACATTTTTCAAGGCACGAACCCGGGATCTACCGCTGGTATAGCCCCGATGGCAGCAATGTGCTGGCTTTTACGCCCGGCCAGTATTACAATGCAGGGTATCCCGTAGAAACTGCAAAAACCGATTCGGCAGCAAAAGCTGCCTTTATCAATTATATTAATCCATGGAATAACTATTTTAAAACAAACAAAATTGAACCTAACCTGCCGTTTTATTTTTCGATGGACTGGTCAAAGCCAAACGAATTAAAATCGGTTTTTGAATTATGGAAAAAAACAATGAATAAAGACCAGCTTCCAATCCTGGATTTTTCCACCGGAACCGCTGCAATAAAAGCGCTTGGTGACAAAGCAAAATTTGAAGAATTAAGAGGTGAACGGCCCAATGTTTGGTTGTATATTCACGGGCCTACACACGAAAAAGCCCTGACTGCATCGCGAAAAGCAAACCGGATGTTGGTTGCAGCCGAAAAGTTTGCTTCAGTCAATTCAATTTTGAACAATAAACTTTTTGATTATCCTCAAAACGAATTTCTCAGTTCATGGCAGAAGGCAATCTACCCCGATCATGGCTGGGGCGGAAAACATGGCGATCTGACCGATCTGACCTTTAGGAAGAATTTTGAAACAGCATTGAAGAATGCAGATCACATCTTTCAAAATAACATCTTTGATATCGCCAACGGAATTGATTTTAAGACAGAAGGTCAGGCAGTAGTTGTATTCAACCCGCTCTCATGGGAAAGGACGGACAAAGTTGAGGTGGCTATCAGCGCTTACGGCTTGTCCAAAACATCATTTAAACTTATTGACGCTGCAACAGGAAAAGAAGTACCTGTGCAACAAATTTCATCTGTTCCGACAAGGGAAACCGACGAAACGGTTACCTTAAACTTTATTGCCGGAAATGTTCCTTCAATGGGTTACAAAACCTATTATTTACAACCATTCTCTGAAGCCATGGATGAGAAACGTAAAGAAGACCAGATACCATTGAAGCCAACTAACCCTTCCAATATTGAACCAAGCGCCAATACCGGTACTTATGAGAACAAATATTATAAAATTACCTTCGGAAAGGGGGGATTAAAGAGCATTTACGACAAAGAACTTCAAATGGATCTGTTGCAAACAGATAAGTTTTTGGGTGGCGAAGTGTTTCAGTTAGAGTCGGTAGGAAATGGGGCAGGCGAATTTTCAGATGTACAGCCTGTAACAATGAACGGGTTTGAAAAAATAAGCACCTACCAACCCAACTGGACTTGCAGCGAATATGGGCCGGTAAAGAAATCATGGGAATTTATTCAGCAGACAAAGTTTGCTACTATACACCAAAAAATTTCATTGTATGAAAATTTGAAACAAATAGAATTCAAAGCAGACATACTTGGCTTTTCAGGCGAGCACTACCGCGAATATAGAATGGCATTCCCATTGGCACAAACCAACTCAAAGATTGCTTATGAAGTTCCGATGGGAGTAGTTGAAGTTGGAAAAGACGAAATAAAAGGAGCAGCCGGATTTTCATATGGAACACAGGTATATGCTACCGAATGTTCGAAAGTTCATCCGCGTGAAGTACAGGATTGGTTCAATTCTTCGGATGCAAATAGCTTTGTTAATGTAAGCAGTTCTGTTGCCGTTTTCGATTGGATTGATCCAACAGACAACTCAAATACCAATACAATTTTACAGCCTATATTATTAGCAAGTCGTAAAAGCTGTCATGGTGAAGGAAATTTTTATCTGCAGCCAGGCAATCACTCTTACACCTTTGCTTTTACCTCAGGAACCGGTGATTGGAAAAATAGTATTCAAACCGGTAAACAACCTAATTTACCATTACAACCTGTCGTTGTAAAGGCAAAGCCTAAAATAAACGGATTATCTGAAAGCCAGAGCTTTGCCAAGGTTGACAAAAGCAATGTAATTATTAGCACATTGAAAAAAACCGATGATGAAAACAACTATATCATTCGTTTATACGAAGTTATCGGTGTTGATACTGATGTTACCATTACGTTCCCCTTTACTATTGAGAAACTCTGGAAAACAGACATGATTGAAGAGAACGGAACTGAAATTCAATCGAATAACAATGCGTTCACCATAAAGATCGGGCATAATGCGATTGAAACATTTAAGCTGCAATTGAAGAAATAGCGATATACCATATCTTTTATAACCTTTAAATGAGCATAATCCAACAATGAAGGAAGAAGTATTAAAATACAAAAAGCTTTTTGAAGCTGAACTGCTGGATAATATTTTGCCCTATTGGATGAAAAACGGAGTTGAAAAGAACGGGCATGGATTTTACGGAGCAGTTGACCTGAAGGGAGATCCTGTGCTGACAGCCAATAAAACCAGTGTTTTGAATGCCCGTATTTTATGGACCTTTTCGGCGGCATCACTGCTTTACAATAACAAAGAATACGCTGCAATTGCTGACAAAGCCTATTATGTAGTAACTGAAGATTTTGAGGATAAGGAATTTGGTGGATACTATATGGAATTAACATCGGCCAATAAAGTTGCAAACGACATTAAACATACTTATGCCCAGGCATTTGTAATCTATTCACTATGTAAATACTATGAATTCCGTCCTCTGGAAGAGGTGAAGCAAAAGATACAGGAACTTTTTAGCCTGCTTGAAGAGAAGACTAAAGATCCTGTAAACATTGGCTACTACGAGTCGTTTACCCGTAACTGGAAAATTTATGGTGAAAACCGTATGGCCGACAACAACGAACCAAAATCGATGAATACCCACCTGCATGTACTGGAAGCCTGGGCAGCATTGTATAAAATTTGGAAAGATCCGAAAGTTGAACTGAGGCTTACTGAAATGTTAAACCTGTTCCTTAATAATATAATTAGGGAGAACGGTCACTTTGGTATTTTTTTCGATGAAGCATTTAATGAGGCACATTCATCGAAAGGTATTTGTTCATTTGGTCATGATATTGAAGGTTCATGGTTGTTGTGGGAAGCTGCGGAGATACTTGGAGACATAGGGATACTGGAAAAGATACGCCCGGTTACCTTGAAAATGGTTGACAATATTGAAAGGGTTGCATTGGATAAGGATGGTGGGCTGTTTTTGGAATCAACAAGGTTTGGAAGTCATGTGAAGACCAATAAGCATTGGTGGCAACAGGCAGAAACCCTGGTCGGTTTTATGAATGCGTTTGAATTAACCGGAAATGTAAAGTACTGGAATACTGTAAGACTGACATGGAATTTTATTGATGCTTACCTGATAGACCATGAAAGGGGGGAATGGTTTACCAAATTGAACCGCTTGGGTGTTCCGTATCTGGTTGAACCTGCTGATGATCCTTCACCTTACTATCGCAACGACCGGAAAATTGATCCATGGAAATGCCCATATCACAACGGCAGAGCAATGATGGAAATGATGAAAAGAATAGATTTAATAATAAATAAATACGATGAACAGAGTACTTCTTAAATGTACATTGGCTTCAGCATTAGGTGGCTTATTGTTTGGTTATGACACAGTAATTATTAACGGGGCTATGCTCGACCTGGTTGAGCATTTTCAGTTAACTCCTGCATTCCATAATTTAACCATTAACCTTTAACCATCATGAACGGATATGAAAGAATAAGTGCTGCTATAGAAGGGCGAAAACCTGATAAAACTCCAATAATGCTTCATAATTTTATGATGGCAGCAAAAGAAAACAGTGTTACAATGCAGCAATACCGTGAAAATCCTAAGGTTATTGCAGAGAGTTTCATAGCTGCTGTAGATAAATATCAGTATGACGGTATCCTGGTTGATATCGATACCGTTACATTAGCCGGAGCTGTTGGTGTCCCGGTAGATTTCCCCGTAAATGATCCCGCAAGAACACATCACGGAATACTTGAAAAACTGGAAGAAGTTCATAAACTTCAGCCTGCCCGGATTGAAGACTATAAGTACGTACAAATATGGCTTGAGAGTACTAGATTGTTGAAAGAATATTATAAAAATGAGATTTTTATTCGCGGCAACTGCGACCAGGCACCTTTTTCGCTGGCGAGTATGATGCGAGGGGTACAAAACTGGATGCTCGATATGATGATAGGAGATGAAACTAATATTACCTTGTTGCTCAGATATTGTACAGATGCCTGTTCCCAGTTTATAAGGCTGATGGCTCAAACCGGGTGTGATATGGTATCAAACGGCGACAGCCCTGCAGGACCCGATATGATTTCGTCCGACATGTACCTTAAATATGCCATGCCATTTGAAAAAGAGTTGGTTTCACTTTCCCACAGCCTTGGGTTATACTATACCTTGCATATTTGCGGGAATACCGAAATAATCCTCGAATCCATGTTATTAACAGGAGCCGATGCATTTGAACTTGATTATAAAACTGATATTAATAAGATAATAAGCACTGTTCTTAATACAACAACACTTATCGGGAATATTGATCCCAGCGGAGTTTTAGCCCTGGGAACAGTTGACAATGTTAAGAACAAAACTTTAGAGTTATTAAATGCCTGTAAGAATTCAAACCATTTTATACTCAATGCCGGTTGCGCTATCCCTCCCACAACACCAGCAGAAAACCTTAAGATAATGATAGAAACAGCAAGGACTTTCAGATAAAAAATGTAAAGACTTACTGGAAAAGCCATTAACCTTGACCATAATTAGCCGAGCTAAATTGACCACTACAGCCGGAGTTAAGTATTTGTTGTTTTTTTATGTATGTTCAGTTTTATCAGACCGGTTTTTGAAGTGGTCAAAGAAGGACGGATTTTATAACCTCTGCATATGTCTGCAGAGGTTATAGATTTTATTTAGATCGTTGGTAGTTACCAACATTATATTCTTAATCCATTTGAGAATCTAAAATTTATCTTCCTTTCAGGTTACAGGAAGTTTGAGGGTATAATTGATAATCATGTTACAAATTATAAATCTGGGCGATTCTGGTCGATTCTGTGACATTTTGTTGGGATGGTAAGGGGAAAGATCGGCAAAAGGTGATCTTTCATAAAATGACTTTCGAACTTGACATAAAGAAATTCTGAGACTCCTAGAAATATATTATGCAGTCAACCTACTTCCGAGACAGGCTAACAGTCTTTGCCAAATCGCATAATTTTAGTCGGGCGCTTCTCTTTCTCCAATTAGCACATGTTTAATTAAGCTTATTGTAAATAATTCAAATTAAATGAATTATATTATTAGTATCAATATATTATTCGTAACTTACAAAATAAGTATTTTGAAGTTTGTTATTAATAAACTACAATTTTTATGATGGGATACGAAATTAATAAAGCAAAAAAAACAAACATGCCCTTAAATCTAAAGAAAAAAAAGATAATTTCCCATGAGGATATTCGCAATAGAGCATTTGAGCTCTACCAGGAGGATGCCAATCCTTCTTCCAATGAACTGGATAATTGGTACTACAATGAAAGAGAGTTGAATGGATATTACAAATAGAATAATATAAAGATTGTCTTTTTTAAATAATATTAAAAAATAAATTAAAGAGTTAAGTCATTGTATTTTATACACAACCGAGTTTACGAGTTTGCTATTTTCATATTGAAACATAATTATTTATTAAAAGAAAGGAAATTAAAATGGACTATTTGTATTTCATAATTCCTGTCGTAGTGATATTCTTCGCAGGAATCAGAATTGTGCGGCCAACTGAACGAGGTTTAATTGAGAGGCTTGGAAAGTACCATAATTTTGCCAATCCCGGATTTCACTGGATTATTCCAATCATAGATAGAATATTTGTGATAAATGTAACTGAACAGATGGTAGATGCTCAGCCACAGGAAATAATTACAAATGATAATCTGAATGCAAGCGTCGATGCGCAAGTTTATTTCAGGGTAAAATCAGATGAAGCGAGCGTAAAAGGATCGACGTATGATGTTAATAACTATAAATGGCAAATTGTTCAACTTGCCCGTACAACTCTTCGTAATATAATCGGCACACTTACTTTAAAATCTGCTAACAGCGAACGGGGGAAAATTAACACTGAACTTCTTGCAACCCTTGATAAAGAAACTAGAGGTTGGGGAATTGAAATTATCCGTACCGAATTAAAACAAATTGACCCTCCTTCGGATGTTCAGGAAACCATGAATAAAGTAGTAAAAGCTGAAAATGAAAAAATTGCAGCAATAGATTCGGCTACTGCTGCCGAGACAGTTGCAGATGGGATAAAGAGGGGAAAGATAAAAGAAGCAGAAGGTTATAAGCAGGCAAAAATATTGCACGCTGAAGGCGAAGCTGAAGCCATCAGATTGGTAAATGAAGCGGCAGATAAATATTTTATTGGGAATGCCCAATTATTGAGAAAGTTGGAGGCTCTTGAAGCATCACTCGGGAATAATGCTAAAATTGTTATTCCAGCAGGAACCGAGCTGGTAAATATCATCGGAGAGATGGCAGGAATAATACCATTGGAGAGGAAGAAAAAAGAAGGCTAATAATTCAAAAAGCTGATTATAGTTCTTTGTCCTATCCAAATTTGTTAACGGGATATTAATATTCCCATTACTAAAACCATAAATCCCGGTTTAATTCTCACACTAAGTGGGATAACCAGTAGCTTTAACCACCTTTGGCCGGATTAATTTGACCACCCAAATCCTGAGTTAAATTCTCGTTGTTTTGTTTTGTATGTTTAGAGTTATCAGACTGGACAAATTTGGTCAATACGCCTAGCTTTTACAACTGCACGAATTGCATGACTGCACGACAGGAAGATCTTCAAAATCCACGACTAATCATCCTTCTTGCACCGGACAGAGTAAGCGTCCTCCTTAGGATTGGTGCCGCCGGTTCTGCTGTGAAAATCGTAAGACAGTCCTGTTATTAAAGCGTTCATAGGAGGCTTGTCTGACATGTCTTCCGAAGAGGTCCACCATGTTGCCCTGGTTCCCAACTCCGCATTTGTATGAAAATAGGATATCTCTCCTGCGGGTAGGGCGTTGAAAAATATTGAGTTCGTTGCTCCCTCATTGGGACTCTTCCAGTGAGCAGTGCCGGCTTCCTTAAGTCTGGCCGGATTGTCTCCTGATCTTTCTGCAGTGCCGGCATATTCCATCATATCAATCCACTCCTGCTCTGTGGGTACATGCCACCCCTTTGGACACAGTTTTTTGGTACCCACTGCATGCCAGTTATAAATTGCCCCGACACTCTTCTTATAATCAGCATCATCTTTGTACCAGCCGTATCCCGGACTCTTTGTTCCTTTCCATGCTCCCCACTCCTTGATCAGAGGTATAGGAGTGCCATCATTGAATTTTGTTGTTCTCAGGTTTTCAGCCATCCAGACACCATTTTCAAGCATAATGGTTTTGTAAACATTACCGTCTGTATCTTTCACGGGCATTGCTTCGTAGGGATTCTCCTGTGCATTAACTACACCGGCAAATGATAGTATCGCCGTGATTAGTATTCCGACAAGATTATACTGCTTCATAAGGATTCAGGTTTAAGTAAATACTGAATTAAAGTTAGGAAATTTCCCATTTATTCTTAATGTAAATGAGAAATAAAGTAGATGGCGAAAAGAAGGTGAGAGGGCGATAGACACACGATACATGGTACAAAAATCATATTGAATAAATAATACATCAACCTATTATCGGACTTATTATTTGTTGTTTATTAATATATGTTAAGTGTTTTCAGACCTTCTTTAGAAGTGGTCAAAGAAGGACGGATTTCTCACTTAACGCACCCATATCAAGTCATTTTCTATAATCATACCTTAAATGAATAGCTGATCGGATGGATTCCAGATTTCCCCCTAAAATATGCTGAGCAATCTCCAGGGCAACATCGGGATTCAACAAATCATTATTAGTGCAGATTACAACGCCTGAATTACTCTCAGGGTAAACAATCATTATACTCTGGAAGTCGATGTGCTGCCCCCATTGCCATAATGCATACCCTTGTTCAGAATAGAAAATGCCTGGTCCCATTCCCCACGACAGGTTTTCATCCAGTTTAATCTGCGGAGTTCTCAATAATTCTGCTGTTTCGGCCTTTAAGAATTTAGGATTGGCTATTTCAATCATGAATAATGCCAGTTCACCAGGGGCGGTTCTTAATGTACCCGCTGCACTAGGCTTATAATCTGACCGGCTTGGAACCGGCAGATTTATTACTTTCATTGAAATGAATAAGATTATCACAATAAACAATAAACCTGTAAATGAGTAAAAGATTCTTTGATAGACTTTCTTATGAACGAATCTTCTTATCAATAACCTTGAGAAAAAGAAAAGAATAAGAAATACTATAAGAGCTGTCAATCCGGCAATCACAGTTATTGTAGCGAATTCACCTAATGATGATTTCCCCAGTAAAATGAACAATGTACAAACAACAATCACAGATGATAAAATAATGAAAACTGTTATATGAATAGTCCGCAACTTCCATGATTTTGTCAACAATCTTGAAATCAATAAACCCACCAGGTAAATGATAAAGTATAAAACTAGAAACATAGCTCCAAACAATACAACTGGTACAATTGCATGTATATGCCCGTTAGCAGTAACTGGTAAAAGTTCATCTTTTAAAACGAAGCTACTGTTTTTCATGCCGAGAGGCTGGAATACAAGTCGCTGCGCAAGTTCCTCCAATGTTTCTCCTGTTACTTCTTCCATCACATCCTTCACCAGATTAAATCCATTTGCCGAGTAGAAATATGCAGAACCCGGTTTAAACATAATTTCTCTGGTTATTTTGTTAAGGCCTGAGCTATGTGATAAAACATGGTTAAGTTTTATTGAGTCCTGATAAATTGAATACGGCATCCACTCCTTTGATAAATAAGAAAACAAGGATTTGTTTAAGGAGAGTTTTCCTTCATCCACAAGCCTTAGTGCGATATACGCAGTAAATACTTTGCTGATTGACGCCACTTCAAAGAGAGTGTTTGCTGTAACAGGAACTTTTGTGATTGAATTTGCATAGCCAAAACCATCAGTAAAAACAACCTGCCCATTACTTACAAGTGATATCCCGAAACCCGGAACATTGCGGTCTTTTAAAAATTTAGGGATAAATTTTCTTAAATCGGTGATAATGGAATCAATATCAAAATTTTGGCTGTTGACTGGTTTTGTCACTCCGTATGTTGTCGCAGGTTTGTGCTGACTATTCACGCGGATGTCGGATGGTTCAATGGGTTTTTTCTCCCCCTGTGAAAACAAACCATAAGGTTTTATAAATAGAAGAAGCAGAAATAATATGGATTTTTTCATTTTTATGTGATTTTCCAGTGTAATTTATTACAATTCATGGATATGAGCAAAATGAATTTTACAAACAGAACAGAAGAGTATACAAAATGCCTGAAAACGGATATGGATTGTTTTATTAGATAAAAAGTGGAAAAGCCTATGATTCTGACCATAGATATGTAGCCGTACCTAATAGACCACCCATAGTGGGAGTTAAATATTTGCTGTTTTGTTATGCATGTTAATTGTTTTCAGACCCGTTTTTGAAGTGGTCAGAGAAGGACGGATTTTACGCTTTGTTTAAGGTTACATTACAGGAGGTTTTATTATTGAATGAAAATTGACTTTATCCTAAACAAGGTGTAAATTTGATTACGTATCAATAAAAGATAAAATGAATACACTTTTTTGGACTGGTAAACTCTCATTCCCAATGAGAATATTAATAGACGCTAATAACATGCTGGCTTTGGTGACAGGAAATTCGAGAAATAGAAGTGCGATGAAAGATCGCATTAAAATGGGGTATAATGGTACATTTTCCCAACATGTAACCCATTATGATGAACTTGCTGGTGAATTTCAAAAGAGAGCTGCCGTATATCAACTTTATGGGATTGATCTTCATGGAAAAGAATTAATTGACATTGGAGGTGGAACTGGAATCATTGCATTAATAGCCCTCGAAATGGGAGCTGTAAAAGTTGTGTGTGGGGATATCTCTGAGTATATGCTCGAACGTGGCAGAGAAAAGGCGAAAACCCTGGGTTATGATTCAAGTCGAATTGAATTCCGTCAACTTGATGCAGAATCATTGCCGTATGATGATAATAGCTTTGACATAGTCATGACTGGCATGGCTTTTGGACTTTTGCCCGATCAAAAAAAAGCTGCAAAAGAAATGTTTCGTGTTCTTCGTCCAGGCGGTTTAGCTGTATTAGGAGCTCATGGCCCTGAACATTATTGGGAGGCAATTGATACAAATTTAAGAGCGATTAATGAAAAATATGTTCTTGGCTATCGCCTTGAGTTCTGGCCACGATCTGAGAAACAGATTCATCTCCTGATGAAAGATGCTGGTTTTAAAAATATTCGGACAAATAGATTTATCTGGAGAAATTTATTTAAAAGTCCATCAGAAGCTTGTGATTTCTTCTCATCTGTCACATCCAATTGGTGGTTTGCGAAAGTCCCAGAAAATAAAAGAGTTCAAGAATACAAGAAAACACAAAGGTATTTTGAGCGTAGACGTATCAATCAAGTCACTGATGACATTATTGTTGGTTACGGATTAAAATATTGATCTAATAATTGGAGAAGCCTATTGTTTTTACCATTGTTAGTCGGAAAAATTGACCGCCAATACCCAGAGTTAAATCTATGTTGTTTTGTTATGTATGTTAAGTCTTATCAGACCGTCTTTTGAAGTGGTCAGAGAAGGACGGATTTTAAGCTTAGTATCAGGTTACAGGAGGTTTGTGGTTAGTATTTAGATTTTAATAGAGAGGAGTTCTATTTTTTCTTTAGTCGTTGATCATTTTGTTGTTTCGGTTTGTAAAGGTTTTGGACTGTCGTTATGGTCAATATTTACTATAACTTTCCAGTTTCCTTCAATTTTCTTATATATTGAAACCCATCTCCCCGAATACTCTGTTAGTCCATCAGAACTCTTCTGGTAACCTGTCCCTCTTGTGAATGCAAGGTCACCCGATGAAGAGACTTGGATAT
>Ga0315293_10003719_pt1 | contig 14649 bp, 10 predicted proteins | sample YL17G13_20_MG_FD_203071 | JGI IMG/M metagenome (GOLD analysis project Ga0315293, IMG submission 203071) | Sediment microbial communities from Yellowstone Lake, YNP, Wyoming, USA - YL17G13_20 | ecosystem: Environmental > Aquatic > Freshwater > Lake > Sediment | place: USA: Wyoming | collected... | reverse complement strand
GCGCCGCGCCGCCGGTGTAGACGGCCATCAGCCCGCCCATCGTCATCCAGACCGCGACCTGGGTGAGGCCCACCGCCGCGAGGCCGAGCACCTTGCCGGAGAGCAGCTGAAGCGACGACATCGAGGAGATCAGGATCTCCACCACGCGCTCGGTCTTCTCCTGCACGATCCCGCGCATCACCTCCTGGCCATAGATCAGGTTGGGGACGAGGAGCAGCGCGGCGAACACAAAGCCCACGAGGAACGACAGTTCGCCACCCTTCTTCTCCTCGCCTGTCTTGGAGACCTTCACCACTTCGACACGCAGGCGCTTGAGCAGACGGTCCGCCTCGGCGGGCTCGATCCCACGGCTCGCCAAACGCCCGCGCGAGACCGCGTGGTTGACCATGCCGCCGAGCCTCTCCTGGGTGATGAAGTCCGTGGCCGCCCGGCTGTAGTAGCCCAGCTTCGCGTCGGAGTTGTCGAATGCGTCGGAGGGGATGACCAGCACCCCGTCCACGCGCTGCGCGCCCTTCGTGCCGTTGCCCTTGAGCCGGTCAAGGTAGGGCTGCGCGGCGGCCTTCGGGTCCCCGCTCGCCGCCACGTACTCGGTCTTGATCTCGAGCGCGCTGGCCACCTGCGACGTCGGCTGTTTCTTTGCCTTGTTCTGACCGAGGTCCGCAATCGGAGACTCGTCAGTGGGTTGTCCGGCCTGCTTCTCGGCAAACGCCTGGCGCAGCCGGCCGGTGCCATCCACGATGACGACTCGCTTGCTCTCGATGCCGCGCATCGCCAGCATCGCCGGAATCACCATCACACCGCCCATCAGGAACGGGAACAGCAGGGTCATGATGATGAACGACTTCTTGCGGACGACCTCCAGGTACTCGCGCCTGAAGACCGCGAAAGCCTTGCTCATGACGCGGCCTCCCCCGCGGCCGCCAGGCCGCCGCTCTCCGCGCCCGCCCCGACGCGGTCGATGAAGACTTCCTCGAGGGAGGGCGACGCGACCTCGAAGCGGCTGACCCGTAGCCGGGCCACTGCCGCCGCCAGGACACCCTGCGGGTCGGCCCCGGCTTCCAGGCGAAGCTCGGCCACGTTGGTCTCGACCCGCCCCTGGGCCACGCCGGGCAGCCCCGTCAGGAAGGCGCCGTCACCCTCGAACGTCAGGTGCACGGAGTTCTTGCCGAACGACGCGCGCACGTCGTCCAGCTCCCCGGTCAGCACCGCCCTGCCCTGGTGGATCAGTACGATCTCGTCCACCAGCTTTTCGGCCTCGGCCATCATGTGGGTGGAGAGCAGAATCGTCCTCCCCTCGGCCTTCAGCTCCTTCAGGATGTTCCGCACGAGCACCACGTTGACCGGGTCGAGTCCCGACGTCGGTTCGTCCAGGGTCACCACCTCGGGGTCGTGCAGCAGCGCCCCGATGAGCTGCACCTTCTGCTGGTTGCCCTTGGAAAGCTCCTCGAGCTTTCCCGCGCGCTTGTCCCAGAGATCGAAACGCTGCAGCCAGCGCTCGGCGCTGGGGCGCGCGTCCGCCGGACGGCGGCCCTTGATCGCCGCGAGGAAAAGGAGCTGCTCGAGCACCCGCATCTTGCGGTAGAGCCCGCGCTCCTCGGGCAGGTACCCGACCCGGTCGCGCGCCGCCGCTGCGTCAGTCGTGCCGAACAGCTCGATGGTTCCGGAGTCCGGCAGGAAGATCCCGTTGATCATCCGCAGCGTGGTGGTCTTTCCCGCACCGTTGCGCCCGAGAAGCCCGGTGATCGTGCCGCGTCGCACCGTGAACGAGAGCTCGTCCACGGCCCGCACCGGCCCGAACGTCTTCGTCACATCCCGGACCGACAGGACGACGTCGCCTTCCACGCTTCCCTCCTTCGCGGGCCTACGCTGGCGGCGCGATGTATTGCCTCTGCTTCCCGAGCCCGCGCGTTGCCGCCGGGGTCCACGCTTGTACGGGAGCCGCGACGCGAGGTTGCACACCCTCACGCCGCGAGCCCGAGCCCTCGAGCCTCCGTGCTATCGCGCGTACTCCACCGCGCGGGTCTCGCGGATGACCGTGACCTTGATCTGCCCGGGGTAGGTCAGCTCGGCCTCGATCTTCTTGGCGATGTCGCGGGAGAGCCAGACCGCGTCCTCGTCGGAGAGCCTCTCGGACTCCACGATGACTCGCAGCTCCCGCCCCGCCTGGATGGCGAAGGCCTTCTGGACGCCCTTGAAGTCGCCGGCGATGCTCTCCAGCTTCTCGAGCCGCTTGAGGTAGCTCTCGAGGATCTCGCGCCGGGCGCCCGGGCGGGCCGCCGAGAGGGCATCCGCGGCGGTGACAAGCACCGCCTCCACAGTGCGCGGGTCCACGTCGCCGTGGTGGCACTCCATGGCGTGGATGACCTCCTCGGACTCGCCGTACTTGCGCAGCAGGTCGCGCCCGATGGAGAGGTGCGTGCCCTCCATCTCGCGGTCGACCGCCTTGCCCACGTCGTGCACCAGGCCGGCACGCTTCGCGACCCGGACGTTGACCCCCAGCTCGGCGGCCATGTGGGCCGCCAGCCACGCGACCTCTTTGGAGTGGGACAGCACGTTCTGCCCGTACGACGTGCGGTACTGCAGGCGTCCGAGCAGCTTCAGGATGTCCGGGTGGAAGTCCGGCTGGCCGAGCTCGATGGCGGCCGCCTCGCCGTCCCGGAAGATCTTCTCCTCCAGCTCCAGCTGAACCTTCCCGACGACCTCCTCGATGCGGCCGGGGTGGATGCGGCCGTCGAGCATCAGCCGCTCGAGGGACAGCCGCGCCACCTCGCGGCGGATCGGGTCGAAGCAGGAGAGCAGCACCGCACCCGGGGTGTCGTCCACGATCAGGTCGACGCCGGTGGCGGTTTCCAGGGCCCGGATGTTGCGGCCCTCACGGCCGATGATCCGCCCCTTCATCTCGTCGTTGGGGAGGTCCACCACCGAGACCGTGCTTTCCACCACGTGGTCCGCCGCGATCCTTTGGATGGCGAGGGAGATCACGCGTCGGGCGCGGTTGGTGGCTTCCTGGTTGGCCTCCTCCTCGAGACGGCGGATGACCTTGGCGGCGTCCATGCGCGCCTCGTTCTCCATGGCGCGCATCAACTCGCCCTTGGCCTGCTCGGAGGTGAGGCGCGCGATGCGCTCGAGCTGGGCCCGCTGCTCGGCGCTGGCCACCGCCAGGGCGTCCTCCTGCATGGCGAGGGCGATCTCGCGATCCTCCAGCTGCTTCTTGCTCTGCTCCAGCTCCTTCTCGTGAGTCTCGACGCCGCGGGCTCGCTCGTCCAAAGCGCCTTCGCGCTGGTCGAGGCGCCGCTCCAGCGTAAGCAACTCCTGGCGGTGCTCGTGGGTCTCGCGCTCGAACTCGGTCCGGGCAGCGAGGAGCTTCTCCCTCGCCTCGATGGAGGCGTCCCTGAGACGCTGCTCGGCCTCCTGCTGGGCCGCCGCGAGCACCCTCCGGCCTTCCTGCTCGGCCTCGGCCTGCGCCTTCGCCGCCGAAGCCTTGGCCCGACGGCCGTACACGAGGATGAGTGTAAGTGCAACAATTGCAGCTACTACCGCACTGGCGACGATGACAACGCCGCTCATGGGCCCCCCCTTTCAACGAACCTGGGCGCGCGTACGCACCTGGGGGTGGAGGGAGGAGGGAAAAGGGCCCCCGCACTCGGCCGTGTGAGCAACCCTATTTGAACCTGCTAACCACAGGTTGGGGTTCTGCCCGGCTCCCGTCACTCGCCGTGAGGCTGGCTCGAGGAGTCGGGACGCCGAACCCGTCAAATAGGTGTTGGTTCAAGAATAGTTTCGCTCATCACCAACCGCGCAGGGGCCCCCTTTTCATTCATTCCGCGGCCCTCCTTCAGGAGGGCGTCAGAACCTCATCCAACCGCGCTATCAACCCTTCCACCCGTCGTCGTATCTGTTCTGTTCGCGTCCCAGGTTCTGTTTCCTGCTCCTTGAACAGCTCGTCCGCTATGTTAAGCGCCGTCAGCACCGCGAGCTTGGACGTGTCCACGTGCTGCGAGACCTCGGCCAGCTCGCGCATCCGCCGGTCCACGTAGCGGGCGAGCTCTTCCACCCGCTCGGTCGTTTCCGTGGCGCGCAGCTCGAACCTGCGCCCGAAGATCTCCACCGTCGTGTGACTGCTCACGGTCAGCGCACCTCTCCTGATCTGGAGTATACACCCCCGGTCAAACCGTCATAGACCCTGCAAAAACCTTTGTTTTTCGGGCTTCCCGGGGGTCAGCCGGTGGGCGGTTTCCCCGGCTTTTCCAGCAACATCTGGACCCGTCCCTCGAGCCTGGCGCCCTCGACGACATGAAGCGCGGGAGCGGCGACGTCGCCCTTGACGACGGCGCTCGCCAGCAGCTCGACGAGCTCGCCGCCGGTGACGTTGCCCGTCACGGTGCCCGCCACCCGCACCACGGTCGCGTGTACGTCGGCTTCAACCTGGGCGCCTTCAAGGATTTCCAGAGGGGCCTGGAGACGAACCGTGCCCTTCAGGAAGCCCTCGACCCTGACGGCGCGGTTGCCCGAGATGTGCCCTTCGACGCGCGTCTCGCGGGCGATCACCGTGCCGGTCGCTGCCTGCCGAACATCGAGCCTGTCGCCGCCGCCTTTGGCCAAGGGAGCCTCCGATCTCGAGGAGGTGAGTGGAGCGGGCAACGGGATTTGAACCCGCGACTTTCAGCTTGGGAAGCTGACACTCTACCAGCTGAGTTATGCCCGCTCACGCCCGTTTTCGGGCACGCGAAACTTAGCCTCCCCCACCCCGGCTGTCAAGCTGGCCTTGCGTTTCCAGGCCCGGAAACCCTACGATGCTGGTGCCTTGGAGGGAACGATGAAGCTGCCAGCGATCGGCGCCGTGCTCCTGTTGCTTGCCTCCTTCGCGGCCGCCGCAGAGAAGACCGAGGTCCTCGAGAAGTCCTTCCCGAGCCAGCCGGGCAAGGTCGTGCTGGTGGACGTTGGTGCCCTGGACGTCTATGTCCGCGCCTCCGACATCCCCGACATCAGGCTCAAGGTCGAGCTGGTTGCCGCCGCCCTTTCGGAGAAGCAGGCGAAAGCGTGGATCGAGGCCCACTGGCCGACCATCGACGACAAGGAGGGCGAGCTCCGCATCACGGCACCCGACCCGGGCGGGGTCAGCCTCTTCAAGGGCGTGCTGGGGACCAAGGCGCGTGTCGAGTTGACGCTGCCCCTCAACGTTCGTCCGGACCTCTCCACTTCCTCGGGCACCCTGCGCGCGGAGGGCGAGTTCCCCGAGGCGAAGCCCATGCGCCTGCGCTCCGCATCGGGGGACATCGAGTTCGTGGGTTGGGTCCCGCGACTGGAGGCTCGCTCCGTGTCCGGCAGCATCCAGCTGCAGGCCAGCAGGGCGATCGACAGCCTGCTGGGCCGCTCCGCCAGCGGCTCGATCGAACTTACCGGCGGGGCGCGCACGGCCAACTGCGACAACGCCAGCGGCGCGGTCCAGCTCACGGGGATGCTCGGCCCGGTCGTCGTCAACACGACCTCGGGGGACGTGGTGGCCCGCTTCGACGCGCTTCCCTCCGGCGACGAGGCCCGAATCACGACCACTTCCGGGAAGGTACGCGTCACGCTCCCGCCTGGGACGGCACCGGGAGGCGTGCTTTCGAGCACCAAGGGCGAGATCCGCTCCTTGTACCCGGGGAAGACAGACCCCGACGCCATCAAGCTCGACCTTTCCGGGAAGGATCCCAAGATCTTCGTCACGACCGGCTCGGGGAAGATCGAGCTGCTCTGACCTCGGTGACACGAAGAACGTGTGGGGCTGGCGCTCCGCGCCGGCTCTCCTGTTGATGGCCCAATGCTTTGAACCATGGGCCCGGGAAGCCTGAGGCTTTACCCGACCGGGGTCCCGTGATAGACTCCGCGCCCGGTGGTGGGGCCGTAGCTCAGCTGGGAGAGCGCCAGAATCGCACTCTGGAGGCCGCGCGTTCGATCCGCGTCGGCTCCACCAATTCGAATCGAGAATCTGCGGGCCGTCACGTGCGGCCTTTCGTGTATTACCCAGCGCCGTTCGCATCGGACGCTTGCTCGCATGAAGAGGACGGCAGCACGCTACCGATTGCCGTGCCGGGTGGTGATCCGCCGCCACGTCCGAAGCCATCCGCCGGCGAGAGACGCTGACGGGGCCGGGCCACGGCGCGGTATCGAGTGGCACAGGCCACTGAAGCCGGATTCGTATGCCCGCTCGTAGGGCGGCATCGGCCTGAGAGGCGAGCTTCCCTTGACATGCGCCCCGCCGAGGCGCACGATCTCGCCAATCGCTTCAAAGAAACGCGCGGACTGACTGTTCCGGTTCTGGGTGCCAGGTCCGTCTTCCGGATCCGAGCTCGTCGCCCGCGACAACGACCTCTGTGACCGCCCCCCGGGAGGTGGGCAACCATGCGCAACACCTTTCTGAGCCTCACACTGCTGGCGCTCGCCGCCGGCGGCACCGCCGCGGCCCTCGCTCAGGGCCTACCGACGACGCAGCCGAAGTTCCTCCACATCGTCCGCGAGCAGGTGAAGGTTGGCCGCTCCGCCGACCACTCGAAGTGGGAAGCCGGATGGCCGGCGGCGTTCGAGAAGGCGAAGGACCCCGGAAGCTACATCGCTCTCGTGTCCGTGACGGGGCCGTCGGAGGCCTTGTATGTCATGCCGTTCGCTTCCCAGGCCGCGTTCGGCGAGATGACGGCCAGGGGAGAGGCCGACCCGGTCCTGACCGAAGAGCTCGACAGGCTCGCGCGGGGCGACGCAGAGTTCGTGAGCGACACGACCGCGATCCAGGCCGTCGGCCGGCCGGAGCTCAGCCACGGCGAGTACCCCGACATCGCGATGATGCGCTTCTGGGAGATCACCACCTTCCGCGTGAAGCCCGGACACGGCGAGGACTTTGCGGCCGCCGTGAAGACGTGGGCCGCCGCGGTCGGGCGCTCCTCGTCGAGCAGCCGCTGGCGCACCTACGAGGTGGTGGCCGGTGCACCCGACGGGACCTACCTCATGTTCTCGACCGTGGTGTCCTTCGCCGAATTCGACAAGGCGATGACGGACGGCGAGGTCACCTGGAAGGGCCTCACGTTCGAGGAGCGCAGCACGCTGCAGAAGGCCTTCACCGAAGGGGTCGTCAGCAGCACGACGAACCGCTACCGTCTCGATCCCGTGCAGAGCTACGTTTCCGCCGAGACGCGGAAGAAAGACCCGGCGTTCTGGATGCCGAAGAGTCCGGCGAAGAAGCCCTGACGCTGTCGTGACCGCGTGGGACGCGCCAGCTCGCCCGGCGCGTCCCCGCGGAACCTCCTGTCCGCGCGCACCGCGATCGTCCCCGGCAGCATCGTCTCGGTGATGGTCGAAAGGCTCGATCGGCAGCAGGTATCATTACCAAACCATCTTGGGTAAGAGCGGAGTCCTTGGTGGTTGTCACGCTGCCGCTTTCCTGGATGGCGTGAGAAGGAGATTCCTATTCCTGCCAGGCAGGAATTGGCGAGAGCGACTCGATGGTTGAAGGTGAAGGCCGAGGCGTTGCGTTGCGCACCGTCCGGTCATGGACAGGAGCCATCACCCCGAGGACGAAAGGAGAGCAGCGATGCAACGCAAGAGCAGCGCGATCTGGAGTGGCGACCTGAAGAGGGGCAAAGGAACGATCTCGACCGACAGCGGAGTGCTCAAGGGAGCGCAGTACAGCTTCTCGACTCGTTTCGAGAACGGCATCGGCACCAACCCGGAGGAACTGATCGCCGCGGCCCACGCCGGTTGTTTCTCGATGGCGCTCTCCGGGCAGTTGGGGGAGGCCAAGCTGACGCCAACCAGTGTTCACACGACCGCCACCGTCACGTTCGAGAAGACCGACGCCGGCTTCACCGTGACCAGGGTCCACCTCGACGTCGTCGCCAAGGTGCCGGGCGCCTCCCAGGCGTCGTTTGACAAGGCCGCCGCCGACGCCAAGACGGGCTGCCCGATCTCACGCCTGCTCAAGGCCGAGATCACGATGACGGCAAAGCTGGAGGCGTAGGCTCGCCAGAGTTCTTGGGTCCGTCAAAGCTGGCAGGTCAGCGTCCGGCCTCCCCGGATGCGCCCTCGTTTCCCTTTCCAGCTCTGGTGTCCGGCGGTGCCGGCTCCTCGGGCGGGTAGCGCACGAGCGTCCCGCGGATGATGTCTCCGGGCTTCAGGTGACGAAACTCGTACCGGTAGGCGTGGTGGCCACCGCGGACGACGAGGCGTTTCCCGACGGCCTCGTAGAAGTCGCCTGCGTACTCGATCACCTGGTAGTCGGCCCAGGGCTTCTCCCGAGCGGCGAAGATCGTCAACGCAACTGACGCGCCGGCTTTCCCCACGACCACCTCGTCCGGGCGCTCGGGGCCCAGCCGGCTCTCGAGCCGTCTGCGCCCGACGGCCTTGGTGAGCGCCAGCGCACCGCGCCACGGGAGAGCGACGAACGCCATCCCCAGCATCCGCTCCGAGTACGCCGCGTCGAGCGCACGGAGGATCCCCTCGGCAAAGCAGTAGAGCGTGAGCAAGCCCCGAACGCGTTCTCGCGTTCACGAACCTTCTCCTTTGACGGACGCCTTCCCTTTTCGCGACTTCGCACGATCCCCCTCGAGAACGACGGCGCCGCGGTCGTCGAGCGTCAGGTCGAGGTGCTCGGCCAGGAAGTCCAGGCGGCGCTTCCAGAAATCGAGCACGTTGGGCTTTTGCGAGATGACGTGCCCTTCGCCCTCGTAGATGCGATACTCCACCTCCCTGCCCAGCCGCTGCAGGGCGACGAAGGTGGTGTCGGATGCGATCAGACGGCCGTCCTTTTCGCCCTGCCCGATCAGCAGCGGCGTGTCGACCTGATCGAACAGGAACAGCGGCGAGTTTTCGCGGTACCGGTCCGGGTACTGCCACGGCGTACCACCCATGTTGCCCTGTCCGTGCTCGTAATAGCCGGTCGAGCCGCCAGCGCCCTCCGGGGACATGGGCAGGTAGTCGGCGAACAGATCGGGATTGAGGACCGCCGCGGTAATGATCGCCGCCTTGAAGCGCGTTGTCTGCGCGATGATCGAGAGCGTGCAGTACGAGCCGTAACTCTGTCCCATGATCGCGAGACGGTCCGGATCCGCGTACCCCTGCTCGATGGCCGCGTTGACTCCGGGCATCACCGTCCGCATCAAGTCGGTCATCGTCCTCCCGGTTCTCAAAGGCGAATCGGGGTAGAAGACGGCGTATCCGCGGGTAGCGAGCACGTGCATGTTGAGCGCCGCCATATCCCCCCAGAAGCCAAAGCTGTTGAAGTACGACGCGGCGTTGGTCTCGCCGCCGTATACCCAGACCACGAGCGGTACGCGCTGTCCGGTCCTATAGCCGGGCGGGAGGAGCAGGGTGCCCTTTAGCGGCTGCCCGTCCATGCTGTGCCATTCGATGATGCGCGGAGTACCTAGCTCGTAGCGATCGAGCGAGGTGTTGATGTGGGATACCTGGTGCGCTCGGTTGTCGGAGGTACTGATGACCCACACGTCGCCGATCTGCTGTTGATCCTTCGCCACGAACGCGATCTCACCGGTAACGTCACTCGCGTCAAGGTTGAAGACACCGTAGTACCGCTTGCTCTCCTCGAGCGCGGCCTGGGCCTTCCCGTCGGTGACGTCGACACGATAGATGCCGGCCCTATGTCCTGCGCGCTCCCTCGCGGTCACCCACACGGTGCGGCCGCCATCGCTGGACCATATGGTCGGCAGCTCGGGCCGGGTGACGATCGCCCTCATCTCCCAGCCGGGGATGCTGCCAACCTTGGTGCCACGACCCAATGCGGCATCGACCCGCCACAGTTCGCCGTCGCCCACCGCGTAGAGGTTTTCCCCCTTCGTATCCCACAGCGGCGGGCGTTCCCCCTCTCCGGGAGCGAAGCTTGGGACGCCCTTGTCCTTAAGGGTTCTCGCGGCCCCGTCGGTCACCGACACGAGGACGATCTCACCCTCCGTGACCTGTCCGCTCGCGATGTAGGCGAGGTGCCGGCTATTAGGTGACCAGCTCCACTCCATGCCGTAGCCGAGGCGGATGGCCTTCGCGAGCGTCCGTGTCGTCCCTTTTGCCAGCTCGTAGACCGCGAGGTCGAAGTTGGGCTGCTGGCTGTTCGCCTCCCACCCCTTCAACACGGTGTATGCAACGTACTTCTCGTCCGGCGAGAAGGCGTAGAACCGCGGCTGTGCCTGCTCCGTGATGCGGGTGATCTTTCGGGTCCGGAGATCCAGGACGGCCAGGTCTGCAACAGCCCAGCGAACGTCCCCTTCGGTCTTGGGCTTGTTTTCTCCCGTTGTCTCCTTGCGGGCGCGCAGTACGAACACCGACGGCTGGCCGGGCGCCACAGCGGCGAAGCGGTTTGCTCCCTCCATGTCTCCCGCGAGCGCATTGGCCTGCTTGATCGTCATGCCGGCCGGGAGGACCTTGCAGAGCAATCGCTGGCTGTCGGACGTCCACCGCACGACCTCGAAGCCGAAGAATGGACGCGCGGTCACGCCAGGAAAGCGCTGCGCCTTCCCCGTGGCCTTGTCCCACAGCCAAACCCCCGCTTCACCGCCCTCATCGGAGTAGAAGGCCACGCGCTTGCCGTTGGGCGACCACACTGGCCCCCAGTTCGAGCTCTTGACGCCTCCCAGGCGAATCACCTCGCCGTTCGTCGTGTTGGTGAGCGTGGCCTGCATTCGTGAATCACCCTCGGCCAACGGGAAGCCCGTTGCCGTGTACCGGTGCGATTCACGCGCAATGGTCTCGTCGAGCTCGACGGTGTGCGCCACCCACTGGCCATCCGGTGACAGATCGAAAGACGATCGGGCGTTGTGGGTGTGGAGCGACGCAGCCACCTCAAGCGGGAGCGGCTCGCGAGCTGTGTGGGGCGCCTGCGCGAAGACCGGTGCGCCGGCCAGTCCAAAGAAGAGGACGATCGTGGCGGCCAAACCAGATGTAGCGAATCCCAGCGTCTTCCTTCTCATTGATCCTCCCTCGAACCGAGGTCACCCCTTCGCCCGCGGGTCTGTTTGCCTGCTCCGGACCTCACCGAGCTGGTCGGTGGACCGGCCGTTCGCCACGTCGCGGACCCAGAGCTTCGGCGTTCCACCGCGTCCAGATTTCAGGGCTTCCCCATTGTGCCTCCGGTGGGCGGCGACATGTACTTTTCCAGCCAGTCGACCATCCGCTGCGTAGCGTCCACGGCATTCACAAGCGACCATGTCCCCGGCACGTGTCCCTCCCCGTCGTAGACCGCGAGCTGTGCCGTTCTCCCAAGCCTCTTGAGGGCGTTGAACATCTTCTCCGCGTCCTCCACCGGACAGGTTTCGTCTTTCTTTCCGTGGACGAGCAGCAGTGGCGTGTGGATCTTGTCGGCCTGGTAGTACGGTGAGTTGGCCAGGTACCGCCGCAAGTCGGCCCAGGGATGCGTGCCCATGCGCCCTTGGCCTGTCTCCGACCACATGAAGCTCGACGTACTGCCACCCGGCCCCATGTGAGCGAACCCCCCCGCGAGATCGTATAGACCGTCCAACGCTATCGCAGCCCTGAAAAGGTTTGTCTGCGTGATCATCGCCGCCGTGCTGTAGCCGCCGTACGACTGGCCCATGATGGCTACCCGGGAACTGTCCACGTATCCGCGCTCCGCGGCCCGATAGACCTGGGCCAGAATCGCATCCCCCATCTCCTGGATCGGGTTACCTCCCTTGCCCTCGGGACCGAGCGGAACGTCCACCAGCAGCACCGCGTAGCCTCGCGTGGCAAAGACTTGAACAGGGATTGAGTTGGGCGCGCCACCGCCGTATTCCTGCGCAACGGTGGACATCTTCGATCCGGAATAGAAGTACACGATCGCCGGCAGACGTTCGCCTGACTTCTTGTCCGGAGGTAGGAAGACCGCCGTCTGCACCGGCATCAGGCGACCGTCAAAGCCCGGAACCTCAGAGGAGAAGATCTCCGTTGGGCCCACCGTCACACCTTCGAGCCGCGGCTCGACGTCTGTCAGCCGGTGCTTCGAGGCGAACTTCAAATCGAACGTGCAAAAGTCCGGAGGTGTGTCGAGCGACTCGAATCGGGCGACCATGCCTCCGCCTTCTGCCGCTCCCACGGGGTCGAACCGGCCGCGCCCTTTCCATAACGTCGCCGTCGCACCGCCTCGTGCGTCCACACTGATGATCGAGCGGTCACCCGTCGTCTCGTCGTTCACCACGATCGCGAACCGGCCGGGTTCGGGCTGCCAGAGAGTGTCCCGGTCGGCCATGACCGGCGCTCCGACAGAGGAAAACGTTGTCGGCGCCGAGCCGTCCAGCGGAACGATTGCGAGGGCCTTCGGCGGCACGTAGTAATAGCTCTTTTCCCCTTCCGCCTCCTGCCCGACGAGGACGCCCTTGCCATCAGCCGTCACGGCGAGGGGCGTCTCCTCGAGGCTGCCGAGCGAGGCGCCGATCTGACGTGGAGTCGTGCCAGGCGTCGTGGCGTCGGCAATCCAGAGCTTCTTGTCCTTGAGGAAGACGATCTGCCTGGACCCCGGCAACCAGCGGTAGGTGTCCTCGAAGTAAGAGCGCTCCGAAACCTGGAGGTCCGCGGCGATCAGGACGGGCTTGCCGCCCGAGGCGGGGGCGACTGCGAGGTCGTAGTACGTCCCGGACGCGGCCTCCCCTTTCGTCTTGAAAACAGACAGGTACGAGACCCATTTGCCGTCCGGAGAGAGCCGGAGACAGCTCGGCCGTGGCTCCGTTTCGGCCGGCACAACGACCCTCACCTTTCCCGTCGCCACATCGATCGCGGCGAGTGCCGCGTTGTTCTCGCGAATGAAGTGGGCCATCAGGTAGTCCGGCGTCGAGGTGCCTCCGCCAGGCGCCGCCGCAGGCTCCAGACCGGTCGAATAGACCGTGACCGCCGGCTTCTCGAGGGGTGCCTCCGAGGCCGCACCGGCCGCGGCGGGGGCCGCCGCAGGGGTCAGTGGCGCCCCTGGCGAGGCCTGCTCAGGCGGCCGCAGCGGGACGAAGAGCTCGCGGCCGTCCGCACTCCACTGGGCCTCGTCCCCCGGCCAGTGCTTCACCTTGACCGGAGCCTCGGCGACGCGCCGCGACTGACCTTTCGCGATGTCGTAAACCCAAAGTTGGGGAGTCCCCCCGGCATCCGAGAAAAACGCGACCCGACGCCCGTCCGGTGAGGGCGAGGTTCTCCAGCAGTTCGCTTTCTCCGGACACATTCCGCGTGGTTGCCCGCCACGGGTGGAGACGACGAAGGCACGCAGCCCCACCATCTCAGGCGGTGTCCCACCTGGAAGGAAGCGGACCCCCTCGGCCAATTGGCTGTCGGGGCTTCGTACGGGGGGCGAATAGACGTCGTAGGTGAGGACGCTCCCGTCTCGACTCACGGCGGGGCGGTCCCAGAGTCGCACGGTCTTAGCCGAAAAGGCGAGGTCGAGGGGGAGAGCCGTCGAGCCTGTCCCCTGTTGTGCCGCGGCCGTGGCGACGAGGCTGATCCCAAGCAGGCCGAGGATCGTTTTCTTCCAAACCAGCGTTGTAAGCACTGTCGTCTCCTTTCCTTCCCCGTGTGACGGGGATGTGGTCCGGGCGCCGTGAGGGTCTTCACCGTCCCTGCGACGCCGACCCTCATGGCGCGTTCGAAACGTAGCCGGTCGCCTTCCATCCTATTGCCGGCGCGAGGTCCCGATTCCCCTTCCCGTGTCGTGCGCGTCTCCTATTCGGCTCCCTTCTTCGCGACGAAGCCGGTGATCTCAGTACCGACGTGAAAACTGGTCTTCACGGGTGAGGCCGCCTTGAATCGCCAGAGAATCGCATCGGTGACCGCCTCTGGCTCGAGCGACTCAAGGTCGTGCAGCGCCTTCGAGTAATCGAACGTCGCGCCGACGCCGGTCTTGCCGTTGGTGGCGTTGAGGATAGTGGGGACGTCCACCTCCTCGTGTGCCTTGACGCTGTACGGATGCACCAGCTCCTTGATCTCGACCTTGAACGGCGGGTAGAGGGTCTCCTTCGAGACGTTCTTCAGGCGCACCGGGAGCAACACCTCCTGAGTCTCCCGATCGTACTGAATGGGATCGAAAACGAGCGTCACCTTGTCCGAAAGCGACGCCGCGACCTTCTCGGGAGCGGGCGTTGCGGGCTGGCTGTCGGTCCGGACGCGAATCGCGGAGGTGTAGAGCTGGTAGGTGCCGCTGCGGCCGTCGGTCCAGAAAGGATGAAAGATCCCGTCCGTGCCGGCCGTCATCCCGATGTAGTCCCCCCCGTTGGGCCAGCGCGACATGCCTGAGACGAAACTCGCTGTAACCAGACCCCGGTCTTGACTGACAAAAGGGCCGGGCCGGAGGTTGCCTGATCCGAACGGATTCGAGGTCGCGCTTGAAACGCGCGCCTTGGCGAGGAATGTTTCTCCGCCGTCGACCGATGCCGTGAAGGAGATCTCGAACCGGTCGCGGCTCGGAAAGCCCTCGGTGTCGTACCAGTAAACGCCCAGGACGCCGTCGGGGTTGACGGCGATCATCGGCTGGAACTGTGAGGCGTAGGCAGGCACCCCGGGATCCAGGGGTTTTGGCTTGCTCCACGTCGCCCCGCGGTCGCCAGACCAGCTGAGTACGAGCCGGTACCGATCGTTCTCGAGGTCCGTCCAGGCGGCGTAGATCCGGTCCCGGAACTTCCCTCCCGGATCGACTGCGAACACCGG